>OLQI01000031.1_pt1 | contig 161367 bp, 150 predicted proteins | sample 1672171 | NCBI WGS metagenome assembly OLQI01 (sample SAMEA3136655, study PRJEB25190) | human gut metagenome
CAAGTCAATGACAAAATGTGAGCAGTGATTATTCAGTTTTGAAGGCACGTCCTTCAAGAAATACTGGACAAAGTAGAACAGAAATGTTATACTGAACCAGTCATATTGGTCGGTGACGATGACGGTGAGGTTCCACCTGTTCCCATTCCGAACACAGAAGTTAAGCTCACTCGTGCCCAAGATAGTTCGCTGGAAACGGCGCGTGAAAATAGGTAGTCGCCGACTCAAATGTCGGGATGTTTGAAACCGCATCTCGACAATATGCACCTCTAGCTCAGTTGGTAGAGCAACTGACTCTTAATCAGTGGGCCCAGGGTTCGAGTCCCTGGAGGTGCACCAGATATTGAACGTCAAATCGTAAGATTCGACGTTCTTTTTTGTTATGTAACCCCGAAAAATCGGGGCTTGCACGGTCAATGCACGGTCAATGCACGGTCGGCTTTTTCGTGGGAATCCTCTGCATGGGCTGGAATTGCTTTGAAATGCGTGGTAAATTTTGCATCAGGTCAGCAGAGCCAGACGGAGCTGCGCCTTTACTTCGGGGTCTGCATTCTTCAGAAGTTCCAGCAGAGCAGTCATAGAGATCGTCGGTTCGCCTGCGGGCTGGGGCTTTCCTGTTTGGCGTAGAATCCTTCTTCAAACTTCCTGCCCAGCTCCACACGAGAGGACTGCTGGATATGAGCGTAGGTGTTTACCAGCATATCTGCCGTAGCGTGTCCTGTGGTGCCTTGCACAGCTTTTACATCACCGCCGGAGATCATCAACTGGTAGGTGGCACTGGAATGCCGCAGACCGTGAAAGACGATGCGTGGAAACTCCGGGTGTGCGTCCTGCCATTTCAGAAACTTCTTGCGGATGAGCACCGGCTCCACCGCCAGACCGTTGGGCAGACGGAACAACATTCCGCTATCATGGTAGCGTGTCGGGTCTTTCATCTCGTTTGCCGCCAGCTGATTTAGCCACTTCTTCAATTCCTCTTTCAGTGCAGAGGTCATGAAGATGGTACGGCAGGAGGACGCCGTTTTGGTGCTTTTCAGGATGAGGGAAGTGGTGCTGCGCTCCAGCTTGTCCGGGAATACCTTGATGATGCAGCCATCGTCTACTTGATTCAGGGCTTCTTTCCGCACCCGCTGCATGGACTTGTTGATACGGAACGTTCCGATGCCATCTGCAGCATCAAAGTCGATATCCTCTGGGGTCAGACCCACGATCTCGCCCTCTCGCAGTGCGCCCACCAGCGTGAGGTGGACTGCTAGATGCAGGATGGGATCGTCCATGCTGTCCAGAGCCGCCCGCATTTCCTCTACCGTCCAAATGGTGCGCTCCTGTGTGGACTTCTTGGGGCTGTCCACAGGAACCGGACTTTTGACGAGGATGCCCCACTCCACGGCATAGCGGAATGCAGTCCCCAGCAGGCGGTGTACCTCATGGATGGTCGTTCCAGAAAGCAACCGCTGCTTCTGCTTTTCGGTCAGTTCCTGCTTCTTTCCCTCGATATACGAGCCGCAGGGCGTTTTGCTCAGGGTCGTGTAGAGGTTTTCCATGTGGTAGGGCTTGAGTTTTTGCATCTCCATGCTGCCGATATAGGGGATAATGAGGTTTTGGATGGTGGAAAGGTTAGATTCGTAGGTTTTGGGGGCCCACTTGTGCTTGCTGCACTGCTTGGGCAGCCAATCCATCAGGAACTCTGCCACCGTCACCGAGGACGGAATCAGAAAAGTGCCAGCCGCCAGCTCGTGTTCGATTTGCTTCTTTCGGTTCGTTGCCTCCTCTTTGGTGGGAAAACTTTCCCATTTGTCGCAGCTCTTGCCGTGCTCATCTTCGTAGGTGTATCGGACGCTGTAAGAGTTGCCGCGCTTCGTAATATATGCCATACTGTTTGCCTCCTTATCAAGCTGCCCGGTAAAGCCACGCATCGAAGCTGTCTTTCGGGACGCGGATGCTTCCGCCTACCCGCAGGATACGGAATTCGGTGGTACTGTTGCACAGGTTGTAAGCAGAGCGCAGACTGATGGCCAGCATTCGTGCAATCTCTTCCACCGTGTACACCAGCTTGGTGGTTGCCGGGCTGTCAGTCGGAGACTTGACGGCATTGGTTTGAGTGACCAACTCCATTGTAGTGGGATTCGAGTCCTTTTGCAAGAACTTATTCGTATAATTTTCGGATTTCACAGTTTCGGTCATGTCAGGCCGATTCATATTCATAGGCAGACCTCCAATTCCTTGTAACCGAACGCCTGTAACCGGGCAGGAAAACTCTCTTTTTCTGTACGCAGGACATTCGGTGGACTTTATACTTTTTCTTATCTTTTTAAGGTTACATGGTTACAGAAAGCGGAAAACGCAGCAATCATGCGGTTTTTGCGCTGTAACTGCAGCGTAACCAAACCTGTAACTGACCGTGTAACCGCTGTCCATCAGAAGGGAAAGCCAATCTGCTGGGCTTCCGCATCCGTTATTTCGGAGAAATCTTCAGCCCCGGTTTCGGGGCTGGTTACGCGCTCCCAGCCTTTCTGAACGCCGTACTTCGGGTAACGCTTAGCGGTCTTGTGAGCCTGCCAGCCTTGGATATCGCCGCGCGAAATTCCGGTGTTCATGATCTCGCAGATAGCACGGGTCTCCCACTCTGCCGGGATATTGGTGTTGCCCAGTGCTTCCGCGTAAAGCTGCTTGGAACACACCCGGTCACCCGTGTAGTCCTCCAGAAAGGCGTAGATCATGCCAGCCTGCGCATCCTCCTGCATGAAGTCCTGTTGGTGAGCTTGCAGCATTTCCTGCATAGCGGGGCTGAACGCCAGCTTGTAGTTGCCTCTGTTGTAGATGGTCATAGCTTCTGCCCAGAGCTGGTCGATATAGGTGCGAGATTCCTCCTCATTGTCCAGAATGTGGACTTCGGCCAGTTCCGCATCCACCGGAACAGGGATGAAGCGACGGTTGCCTGTGCGGTCACGGGGCAAAAAATCCTGCCGGTTGGTCGTGCCAGCAAAGACGCACTGGCGTAGACGATCGGCAGGATGGGTTTCGTAGGGGATTTTATAGGTTTCCTTCTGCTTGCTGAGAAAGCTCTTGATCTCCTCGATGCTCTTAGCGTTGGCGGTGGCGATCATCTCTGACATTTCGATGATCCAGTGCCCTTGCAGCTTGCGATACACGTTGTCATCGTCCAGCCGCCGCAGGTCGTCCGAAAACCACTCGTCTTTGACCGCTAGCAGCCGAAAAAAGCTAGACTTCCCCACGCCTTGCCCGCCCACCAGACAGAGCATGGTCTCAAATTTACATCCCGGCTGGAATACTCGCTTGATGGCTCCCAGCAGGAAAATCTTCATGGCTTCGCACGTGTACTCGTCCTCCGCAGCACCGAGAAAATGGTGCAGGACGTGGGCTATCCGCCCTGTGCCGTCCCATTTCAGGCCGTTCAGGTAATCCCGGATGGGATGGTAGCGATTTTCGTTGGCAACAATGCGGATAGCAGATTCGATTTTCTTCTCGCTGGAGATGCCGTATTTCTCCATCCTCCGCAGGATATATTTCATGTCTGTGTCGTTCAGCGTCTTGCCGAAACGGGGCCAGCCCACAGGCTTTACAATGTCGATGCGTTCGCTCAACAGGTTCAGCCGGATGGCATCGGCAAGCACATGGTCGTTCTGCAGAATCGTGATGCAGTTTTGGATCGTCCGCTGGATCTCGCCGTTGGAGTGCTTGGTCAACATTTCCTTCACATCGGCAACGGTTCGGGGAGTGCGTTCTTCGTTGACTTCTTTGCTCAATAAACATCACCTCGTACTATTATTGAAAACGATTTTCTGATTTTTCCGCAGCGGGTATATCTCCGGGTTTCCGTTGCATCTGCTCTGCCTGCAAGCGACTCAGCAGTTGCAGAACGGAATCCCGTGCTTTCTTCTTGACCTGCTCCTTGCCTTTCTGCCGGACTTCCGGCTTCAGGAGCTTCTCCTGCAAGCGGGTGGCGGTGGTCTGCATGGTCTTGAGGAACTTGTTCAGCACATCGTCCAAACGATGGGAGGCATATTCCCTCGTGGCTTTGGGAGCTTTTCTCTCTGGCGATAACACCCACTTCTTCGTGTCCTCAATCATCCGCATGTCTTCCTTCCGGGTCTCGGTGCGCACCACATCCGTCACGACCTCCACCGCCTTGTCGTAGGCCGCAGCCGAAACTTCATCGATCAGCGTTTCCATGTCGTTGACCTTGAGGGTCAATTCGTCCAGCCTGTTCTGCTGGACGGCAAGCTGCTCCTTCTGCTTGGCAAGGATAAAGTCTTGCTTTTCGAGATATTGCCGGTTGCCGTACTCCGCTTCTTCCTCCAATTCCAGCCCGTGCCGCTTGGTAATTTCAAACAGCATCTTCCGACAGGCGGTATCAAAGGTGATTTTGCGGTTGTTGCGGCGGCTGAGGGGCTTGTCCGGGTCAGGCAGCTCAAAACTCAACGCTTCCAGTGCCTTTTCCTGCTGGGGTGCCACCTCACCATACTTGTTCTCGCAGTCGAACACATGACGTTCGTGGATATGCGGTGTACTTTCATCCAGATGCAATGCCCAATCCAAAACATGAACATGGTCTCCGAACCTTGCCTTGAACTCCTCGATGAATTCGGTCACGACCGCCAGAAGAACTTCGCCCGAAGCATGGTCGTCCTTTGTTCCCAGCTGATAGATGGTTTCTTCCGGGCAGGTCTTGCGGCTGGACAGCAGGTCAGGAATGGAGCGGTTACGTTCCGTGTGCCGGATCTTGGCGTTACGCTCGTTCTGGCTTTCCACAAAAGCCGTGTAGTGGGTTTCGTAGAATTGACGTTCCACATCCGAGAAGGTCGCCGCCAGATCATCCGGGTCGGGTGGAGCGAGAGCCGAACGGAAACCGTGGAAGCAGTCCCAGTAGATGTTGCCCTTGGCTCGTTCCGGGTCGATGTGCTCACTGTTGGCAAGGTTGAAACTGCGGTCATTGTGCTTGGGATTATAGGTGCCGTGGGTTCCGGCTCGTCCGTTGTGTCGTGTCAATTTCAGATAGACATCCCTCCATTTCAACATCTTGGCAGGGAAATCGCAGCAGCGGAGCTGCTGGATCTGCCGCCGTTTTGCGCCAGATAATACCCAGTAGGATATGACGCACAGCATCATATCACTGGGCAAGGCGTTCCCCCTTGACTCCCTTCAACGGGCCATTTTGGCCCGTTGATTTTGGCAAGCTGGTGGTCAAAGATTTGCGAATCCCTGCCCGCAGCTCGTCCGGCTTTTTCAGTGGGCCATTTTGACCCACTGATTTTTACGAGTGGGAGTGACGTGTTACAGGTAAAACCAAAGTTTTCAAAATGATAACTCCGGTGGCTCTGCCACGGATGCAATAAAGTTATCATCTTGGGGACCTGATTCGGCAGGGGGCTACAAATCAAGTTACGGAAAGCGTAACCTGATTTCAGATAATCGCCCAAATTCCCATTTTGGGGATTTGGGAGTGAGCGATTAGGTGTTACGGTAAAGTGGCACTTCCCAAAATGGGAAGTGCCACTTTACGAGATAAAAGCGAGCGTGGATAAGGAGCTTGAAAAACTTTGTCAAGTTCCTCAAAGAGAAGTGTGTGCGGCTGTTTTACGATGGCGGTAGTCTTTCTGCCGACAGGCATTGCTGCAATATCTGGCATCTGCCCGAATCGGTAAGAACTGCTCCCCGCAGCAAGCGCAGGTATACGTTCCACGTTCGGCACGCTTTTTAAGGCTTTTACGCAGATTCAGCATCTTGTGGCCGCAGGTCTGAAAACTGCAATATTTGCGGTTGCGCGTCTGGGTGTAGATGACCTTGCGGCAGTATTCACATTGGATTCTGCGCACACTGGGGTCGCCATCAATGAAATATTCCATCAGAGTGTCCTGATTTTCGCGTTCCCATTGTTCTGTTGTCATAGGCATCCTCCTTTGGCAGTTATGGGTGGATGGTGGATAATGAAAAGCATTATTCAGCCAAAATGTTACGGATGCGTGGTGATTATCAAAATGATAACCGCCACTTTCACGCAATAAAGCGTTGCGATTATTTGGTTGATGGTCAAAATGACCACCAACTAAACTTTCTCTGTTATGGTTGAGTGGTGAGTTACGGTTCTCGTAACCTAGCACAGAGTGACCACGTTACAGCAATTTGGTAAGTACTGAAAAGCAGTATTCACCAGATTTCACCGTGGCTTGACAAAATGTCAAGTTGAGGTCAGCCGTAACACGGGTAGAATCAATGTGGACAATTTGTCCACATTGATTTAGGCTGCGGCAATTCACCTCGTGTGGACAAAATGTCTACATGAGGTGAGCCATAACGCAGAAGACCCTTCTGGGAAATGACGCTTTGTGTCATTCACCACATCAACTGGCCATTTTGACCAGTTGATATTGGGTGTGCCGCTCTCCCTGCATGGATTTCCTGCCCCCTTCCGGCGACGTTTTCCGGCTCTCCCACTTGGGGGTCATCGCCGGGTATCCCATGCAGACGGTCATGCGGTTTTCAAGGTGCGGTGCCAGATTTGACAATAAAAAATCGCCACACAACAACCTGAACCTGACCATCCCTTCCGGGATGGCCTTGGTTCGGGTTCGTTATGTAGCGATAGAAAGTCAAAAACTTGCTCCGCTGCGCTGCGCAAACGCGCACTTTTGAGAACACGCCACTTTCGGCAGTGTGCAAGAAAAGACAATGAAAACTTTGGCGAAAAGAGAGAGCCGGATGACCCATTTTACTTATTTGTTTTTTACCAGCAGCGCCTGATAGGGTTCCAGCTCCACATCCGCCAGCCAGACAGAAGTGCCCTCCGGGGTGTGATACTCGCCACCCAGAGCGTCCAGACTTGCCCCTGCCGGGTACTCGGTAAAGTTGAACAATCCCACCAGCGTTTCCTCACCGCGCTTGCGTACCAGCGCCAGCACGCCGGGGTTGTGGCTGTCCCATGTGGTCACCCACGCATCCGGGGCAAAGCAGGGGTCTGCCCGCATTTGGCGCAGCTGCTCCATGCCCTGCCACAGCTGGTTTTGCAGCGTGCCCTTTTGGGTGCGCTGCTTGGCATCCTCCCAGTTAAATTTGCTGCGGTGCAGATTGCGGCTGTCCTCCACACGGTCGGGGTCGTTTTTGTAGTCCCAGCCATTGAGCTGTGCAATTTCATCGCCGCAATTCAGCATGGGGAAGCCCTGCAAAAACGCCATAGCAGTGTGCAGCAGCAGGTCGCGCTTCACGGCATAATCCAGTGCGATCTTATCGTTCTTTTCCAGTGCCTGCTCCACGCCGCACAGGCTGGCGGTGGTGCCGCAGCTGCGGGCGTCGCCGGTGGCGGGGTCATAATTGTACAGCTCGCCCTTTGCCCAGCTGCCGGGGAAATTGCCCTCGTAGAAGTGGTACAGATATTCTTTGTGCTTCTGCGGGTCGATGCCCAGCCGGTTTTCCACCGCTTCGTCCAGACCCCAGCCGATGTCATCGTGGCAGCGCAGATAGTTCACGAACCAGCAGTTGTCCGGCAGTGCGTGGAGGGCGTCCAACTGCGCTTTCAGCAGCCGGGTGTCCCGGCTGGCAAGGGCACCCCACAGGTTGACCATGGTGGACACGTTGTAGAGCATGTGGCATTCCGGCTTTTCCGGGGTGCCGAAATAAGCTGCCAGCTCCTTGGGAGCCATGACCACCTCGCCCTTGAGGATGACCGCCGGGCAGACACATTCCAGCACCATGCGGAGCATCCGCACAATGGTGTGCACCTGCGGCAGATTGCGGCAGGTGGTGCCCAACTGCTTCCAGATATAGGGCACCGCATCAATGCGGAACACTTCCACGCCAAGGTTTGCAAGGTGCAGAATGCTCTTGGTCATGTCTACGAACACCGCCGGGTTGGCATAGTTCAGATCCCACTGATAATCGTGGAAGGTGGTCAGCACCCATTTGTGCATCTCCTCACACCATGTAAAGTTGCCGGGGGCGGTGTTGGGGAACACCTGCGGCACCGTCCGCTCGTACTGGTCGGGGATGGTGCGGTCCTCGTAGAGGTGGTAATACGCCTGAAACCACGGGTCACCAGCTTTTGCCGCCATCGCCCAGCGGTGAGTGCTGGCGGTGTGGTTCATGACAAAATCCAGACACAGGCTGATGCCGGCCTTGCGCAGTTCACGGGTCAGGTTTTCCAGGTCTTTGTTGGTGCCGAGAGTCGGGTCTACGGTATCGAAATCCTCCACCGCATAGCCGCCGTCGTTGTGGGGGTGGGGCATCTGCAAAAGGGGCATCAGGTGCAGATAAGTCAGCTTCTGCTCCTTGAGGTAGGGCAGCTTTTTTGCCAGTTCTTTCAGATTTCCGGCAAAGAGGTCGGTGTACATGGTCATGCCGAACATATTGCCCCGCTTATACCAATCCGGGTCGGCAGAACGTGCCTTGTCCAGAGCTTTCAGCTCGACACTGCGGGCGTTGTAGGCATCTGCCATCTCCCGTTCCAGAACCTCCAGCCCTTCCCGGTTGTGGTACAGTTCCATGAACAGCCATTCCAGCTCGTCCTTGTGCTTGGCAAACCGGGACTCAAATTCCTGTTTTGCTGCCATGGTTCAGCCCTCCACTTCTGCAAGGGTGGGCATGGCGGGAATCGCTCCGTGACGGCTGGTGGTGATGCTGGCCGCCTTGTTGGCAAAGGCAAGAATGCCTTCCAGCTTGTCCACCGTCAGGGTGTCCAGCTCCTCCTTGCAGAGCTTGGAAAGTGCCGCACCAAAGAAGGTGTCGCCTGCGCCGTTGGTGTCGCCCACCTTGCAGGGCACGCCCGCCACATGGCCAGTTTTCTCCCCAAAGCGGTAGAATACGCCGTTTGCACCCAGGGTGACGAAAATCAGCCGGATGCCGTTCTGTGCCAGCTGGGCTGTACCGCTTTCGCAGTCAGTGGTGCCGGTGAGCAGGGGCAGCTCCTCATCAGAAACTTTCAGAATATCCACCAGCGGCAGGGGTGCTTTCATCTGGGCAATGGCTTCCTCTTTGTTCTTCCAGAGGTTGGCACGGTAATTCGGGTCATAAGTAATGACAGCACCCAGCTTTTTGGCGCGGGCGGCAGCATCCAGCGTGGCGGTGCGGGAGGGGTCAGCGGTGAGGCTGACAGAACCGAAGTGGACGATTTTGGCAGCTTTCAGAGCCTCGTCCGAAATGTCCTCTTTGCACAGCATCACATCAGCGTTGGCACTGCGGTAGAAGCTGAAATCCCGCTCACCGGTGGCATCCACCGAGACCACCGCCATGGTGGTGGGGTGGTCTGCATCCACCGCCATGCCGGAAACATCCACCTTGTTCTCTGCCAGAACCGCTTTCAGGTAGCGGCCAAAGGCATCCGCACCCACCTTGCCGATAAAGGCGGTCTGTACGCCCAGTCTGGAAGCAGCCACAGCCAGATTTGCCGGGGCACCGCCGGGGTTTGCGGCAAATTGAGGGATGCCGCGCGCATCCTTGCCGGTCTGGGTCAGGTCGATCAAAACTTCACCAATCGTTAAAATGTCCATGATACTTCTCCTTATTCTTGATGTGAAACCCAACGATCACCGCTGGAACAGATAATGAATGTAAGCGGCTGCACGCTCCGGGTGCGGTGCATTCTGCACCACCCCAAGATAGACCCTGCCAGAAAAACCTGCCTGCCTGACAAACGGCGTGTCCGAAATATCCAGCACGGTTCCACCGGCGTTCAGACCCGACAGTGCATGGAAAGACGCATCCAGTGTCCGCAGATCGAGAAAATAATCATCTGCCAACAGTCGGTCCCGTGCATATTCGTCCATCAGAACAACGTCTAACCGCTGGGCACTGACTGCACCCAGCAGCTTCATCTCCGAAGCATATACATACTGCTCCTCTGCGCGTTCGCTTTCGCTGAGCAGCAAGCCGGACAGCAGATCGACCTGTTGCTTTTTGGTCAGACCCTGCGCCTCGGCAAAGCCGGTGGTAAGCTGTTCCGTCAGATCAGACCCGGCAGTGATATTTACCAGACCAAGGTAAAGCACATCCTCTTTTTTCGTCACATGGCGGTAGGCTGTATAGCCGAGGATATAGACGACGATGAGCACGATCGCAATGGGCAGCTTGTAATATGCCCAGATGTGCTCCCACTTTTTGCGCCCATGGAGGGAGCGGAGCGTATCCCGGTCAGTTTTTGTCATGGTCGTATTCCTCGTGTGCTGCATCGGGGTCTCCACCGATCAGATAGAGGATCCGAAGCATCAGAAAGGAGCAGAGCATGGCGCAGAAACCCATGCCCAGCAGGAATGCAGGTGTGAACACAAACACTATGACATACCCCATGATGCCATAGATCGCCGCCATCAGCAGGGTGCAAAACAGATACCGGACACCCACGAGAAGCGCTGTTTTCAGGATGCCGAAGGTGGTGTTTTCAAACCGTGCCAGCAGAGGAAAGGCATACAGCAGAACGATGCCGTACAGAACTGCCGCACCAATAAGCGTTGCAGTGAGCAGCGTCCAGAAAATGTTTTCGCTCCACATTCGGCGCAGCACAAAGCCATCCGCAGCCAGGAAACTGCCGACTGCCAGCAGGATAAGCCAGAGTTTTGTGGCGGGCTTAAAATTTTCCCGGAACGCCTTAAAAAACATCCGGGTCAGACCATCGTCCCGATCTTCCGCCATTTTGAGCGTGACGTAGAACAAGGCGGTCGTAGAAGCCCCTATGGTAACGATGGGCAGGCTGCACACGAGCCATAAGATGTTCAGGTAAGCACTGTAAGTCAATTTCGTCAGCACAGCAAACAGCGGCTTGTCCGTATTGCACAGGTCACGCATGGTAGTTCTCCTTTCGCTCAATCTCCTGTGGATTCGCGCAGGATCAGGTTGGTTTCCGTATAGACGGTGCGATAGTTCAGCGATGGCTCTTCGATGCGGGTCATAAGCAGATTGGCAGCGGTGTAGCCCATGATCTGTTCATGGATATGGATCGAAGTCAGACGGGGGACAAAGTAGGAAGCCTCCTGACTGTCATCGAAGCCGCAGACCCAGATATCATCGGGAACCGAATACCCCAGCTCATTCAATGCCTTGACCAGATCCATGGCAACAAAGTCATTGGCGCAGACAAAGGCATCCGGCATCGTTTTGAACCGACGTATGGTTTCGTACAGGGATGCCGGATAGTTCTGCTGTCCAGATGGCATCGCACAGGTGCTCAGGCCTTCTGTCAGACCAAAGTGCTCCATTGCATCCTTATAAGCCATATAACGCTCAAAGAAGGACTGACAGTGGTTTTTATCCCCCGCAAAGCTGATGCGTTTTTTGCCGCGCTGGACCATGTGGGCCACCACATTCTGGATCTCAATGCGGTTTTCCATATAAAGGCGGTCAGCTTTAAGAGGAGGACGCATATCCATCACAGGGGTGTCTACAAACAGCAGCGGAACATCCAGATCGCACAGCATCTGTGCGTAGTCATAGTCGAATACTTCAAAGCAGATGATGCCGGCTGTGCGCTCGGTATTGAGAGAAGATGGAAGTTTTTTCTCTTTCAGCTCTATGGGAGAAATGCGATGGATGGTCATGCCGCTGTGCAGATGATCGATTTCCGCCTGGAAACGATCCAGCATCATGGAGGAAAAGTGAGAGCTGCTCAGAAACTGGGTCGTCAGCATGGCGATCTCCCGTTTGTCACTCGGCAGAATGAAAGGCTCTGCTGCTTTTGCAGCGTCTTCCTGAAACAGCGGCAGATAGGCAAACTGCTTATAGCCCATTTCGGCGGCTTTGCGCAGGATCTTTTCCCGTGTAGCATCTGCCAGCACACCGGTGTTGTTGATGGCCTTTGAAACTGTGTTGCGGGAAAGCTGCAGTTCGTTTGCAATATCCTGAATGGTGACTTTGGTTGCCATAAGTCATCCTCTTTCTTTTATAGATAAAGTCTGGTGACGGATTTTATTCTTTATGACTCCAGTATAGTGCAAATGCACAAATTAGTCAAATGCAAAAATGCAAATCATCATTTTGCATATTTGCGCACGTTCGGATTTGTGCATCTGTACAAATCCACAGTATTTCTTGATATATACCATGAATTATCGTTGACATTCGCTTGATTGCGTGGTATAAATGAATTACAGAGTTTTACATTTGCACAAACGAAGTGAAGAAAACGTAAAATTCAAAGGTGCAAATGTAAAACACAAATCAAACGGCAAGCAAATCAAAAAGGAGGAGAATGATTCATGAAAGCAAAGACGGCCTCGCCGGAAACGGCTGTGCTGACAGCAGAACGCAAGCTGCACAACACATGGGTCTACATCAAACGGCATTGGCAGCTTTACCTGTTGTTCCTGCTGCCTGCCGTGGTGCTGACGCTGGTGTTCAAGTACGCTCCCATGGGCGGTGTGCTGATCGCGTTCCAGAAGTACAATCCCTTCAAAGGTATCTGGGGCAGCCAGTGGGTAGGCTTCAAAAACTTTACCCGCTTCATGTCCTCGCCGGACTTCCAGCGCTATCTGATCAACACCCTGAAGCTGAGCGTCTACGGTCTGCTGTGGGGCTTCCCGATCCCCATCCTGCTGGCATTCCTGCTCAACCGTATCGAGAGCAAGAAGATCAAGCAGAAGGTGCAGCTGGTGCTGTATATGCCCAACTTCATCTCGGTCATCGTGCTGTGCGGTATCGTCCGGGTGCTGCTGAGTGTCACCGGTCCGGTGAACGGCCTGCTTCACACCAGCATCAACTTCATGACGCTGCCGGAAGCGTTCCGCCCCATCTACATCATCAGCGGCATCTGGCAGGGTGCCGGCTGGGCATCCATCATGTACACCGCGTCCCTTTCTAACGCCAGCAAAGATCTGAAGGAAGCTGCCATGATCGACGGCGCAAACCTGATCCAGCAGATCATGACAGTGGAGTGGCCCGCCATTAAGGATATGGTCGTTATTCAGTTCATCCTGCAGGCAGGCAACATCATGAGCATCGGTTTTGAAAAGGCCTATGCCCTGCAAACTGACCTGAACCTGAACACTGCCGAGATCATTGCAACGTACGTTTATAAAAAGGGTCTGTTGGACGGCGATTACAGCTTCTCCACGGCAGTCGGTCTGTTCAACACCGTTGTCAACGTCATCCTGCTGATCGCAGTGAACAAGGTCGTCGCCAAAATGAACGATGGCAAGGGCTTGTAAGGAGGGGTTTACCATGGCAAAACAGAAAAAATCAAAAATGGCCCTCTACACCAGACAAGATAAGATCATCCTGTACTGCGGCTACGCACTTCTGGGTTTGTTCCTGCTGGCGATCATCGTTCCGATGATCTACATCGTCATCGCGTCCTTTATGGACCCGGTCACTCTGCAAAACAAGGGCATCTCCTTTGATTTCAGCAAGTGGAGTCTGGATGCTTACCAGCGTGTCGTTTCGGACAAGCAGATCTGGGTCGGCTTCAAGAACGCGGTACTTTACTCCATCATCTTCACCATCATCTCGGTCGCTGTGACGATGCTTGCCGCTTATCCCATGTCGCTGCCGGACTTCAAAGGCAAAGCAATCTTCAACACCTTGTTTGTGATCACGATGTTTTTCAGCGGCGGTTTGATCCCCACCTACCTGCTCATCAACAATCTGGGTCTGCTGGATTCCATGTGGGCGGTCATTCTGCCGGGAGCATTCAGCGTGTGGAACATGATCATTGCCCGTACCTATTATCAGGGCATCCCGCGTGAGCTGCGTGAAGCTGCGGATGTGGATGGAGCCAGCGAGATGCTTTACTTCTTCAAGATCCTGCTGCCCGTCTGTATGCCGGTGGTGGCAGTTCTGGCTCTGTGGCAGTTCGTGGCAATGTGGAACAGCTACTTTGACGCCATGATCTACCTGAACAGCGCATCGAAGCAGCCGCTGCAGCTGGTGCTGCGTTCCATCCTGATCCAGAGCCAGCCGGAATCCGGCATGATCGCAGATATCCAGAGCACTGCCGAACGTGCGAAGATGGCAGAGCTGCTCAAATATGCAACCATTATTATTTCCAGTCTGCCGCTGCTGGTGATGTATCCCTTCTTCCAGAAGTATTTTGATGCCGGCATCATGGCTGGTTCCATTAAGGGCTGAGGATATTCCAGATTTTTATAAGCAGGTACGCTCATCTGTTACACGAAAAAAGAAACATGAAAAAGGAGAAAATACCATGAAAAAGCTGATCTCTCGCCGCAACTTCCTCAAGGTCTGCGCTCTGGCGGGCTCTGCCGCTGCTCTGTCTGCCTGTGGCGGCGGCAAATCCACCGGCAGCGGCGATTCTGCTGCCGCAGCTGTGGACGTGACCGGTGCCGTTACATTTCCGCTGTCTGAAAAGGTCACCTTTACCGGTATGACCAGCTTCCCTGTGGGCAGCGAACCCGAGCCGAACAACCGCACCATCTTCAAGCGTCTGGAAGAGCAGACCAATGTGCACATCGACTGGACCGCCATCCAGTCCGACCAGTGGAGCGATAAGATCACCCTGAATATGTCCAACCCCAACACCCTGACGGATTTTGTTTTTACTGCTGATTTTACCGACAGCAATCTGCTGCGCTACGCAGATCAGGGTGTCATCCTCAATCTGGAAGACTACATTGACAACAATATGCCTTATCTCCAGAAGGTCTTTGAGCAGTACCCGGAGTACCGCACCATGTGCACCGACAGCGATGGCCACATCTGGGCACTGCCCTGGATCGAGCAGCTCGGCTCAGAAAAGACCGCCATCCAGACCATTGGCAACATGAGCTTCATCAATACCAAGTGGCTGAACTTCCTCGGTCTGTCGATGCCCACCACGGTGGACGAGTTTGAGCAGGTGCTGATTGCATTCCGTGATAACGCTGCTTCTATCAAGGCAGAGTATGGCATTGACGGCGACATCATCCCCATGTCCTGCATCGTCAACAACGGCGATCAGGACCCCAGCATCCTCATCAATGGTTTTGGCGAAGGCTACGGCGATGCAGACAAAGACCGCCATATCGCCGTTACCAACGACCGGAAAGTCATCTGTGCCGCCACCCAGCAGGGCTACCGTGATGGTCTGGACTGGCTGCACAAGCTGTATGCCGAGAAGCTCATTGACCCGGAGTGCTTCACGCAGGAGTGGTCCACCTATGTTTCCAAGGGCAAGGCTGGCCGCTATGGCGTCTGCTTCAGCTGGGATGTTGCCAACATTGACAACCTGACCGACTGGGAGCCGCTGCCTGCCCTGACCGCTGATACCCGGAATATCACTCCGCAGAACGGCTCTTTCACCAGCGGCTTTGCCCGCGGCAGATGCGTTGTCACCGCAAAGGCGGATAACCCCGCATTGGTTTGTGCATGGCTGGATCAGATGTACGCGCCCCTCCAGTCTCCTCAGAACAACTGGGGTACCTACGGCGATGCGGAAGGCTTTAACATTTTTGAACTGTCCACCAACGATAAGGGCGAGCCCATGCTGAAGCACGCTCCTCTGGGCGATGCTTCTCCCGTGGAAGTCCGTGAAGCGCAGTGTGTCAGCGGACCTCTGGCGGTTCTGGATGATTACTATGGTGTATACGTTACCTGCCCGGACGATGCACAGTACCGTCTGGACTGGATCAAGGAGATCTACACCCCGGATATGAACAACGATTATGTCTATCCCAATGTCTTTATGAGCAGCGAGGACACCGAGCAGGTCTCTAACCTGCAGGCAGATCTGCAGACCTACATGAATACGCAGAAGGCCGACTGGATCATGAACGGCACTACGGATGCAGAGTGGAACGAATATCTGAGCAAGCTGGAAGACTACGGCCTGTCCGACTATCTGGGCATTATGCAGAAATATCTGGATGCTTACTACGCATAAGAATTCTTTCCTTTGGAGGATTCCATGAACGATTTGACTTTACAAAAAGCCCGTGCCTACGAGGCCGAGCACGGTGCTGCCATTTCCCCGGCGGAACGCCCTGCTTACCACATGACCCCCTATGTGGGCTGGCTGAACGACCCCAACGGTTTCTCTTATTACAAAGGGAAGTATCACCAGTTCTATCAGTATAACCCCTACGATGTGCGGTGGGCGCCCATGCACTGGGGTCACGCCGTCAGCACCGACCTGCTGCACTGGGAGTATCTGCCCTGTGCGCTGGCACCGGATTCCCCGGTGGACAACGGCCCCGGCTGCTTCTCCGGCTCTGCCACCGTGATGGATGACGGCAAGCAGCTGCTGATGTACACCAGCGTGATTGCAGAAAAGCAGCCCAATGGGGAGATGCGGGATATCCAGACCCAGAGCATTGCCATCGGTGACGGTCTCAACTACGAAAAGCCTGCCTGCAACCCGGTGCTGACCCAGAAAGACCTGCCGGAAGGCTTCAGTAAGTTTGATTTCCGGGACCCCAAGATCTGGCGTGAGGCCGATGGCACCTACTCTGTCGTCACCGTCTGCCTGGCCGAGGACGGCAGCGGCGCAGCGGCACTGTTCCAGAGCAAGGACGGTTTCGACTGGCACTTTGTCACGGTGCTGGAACGCTGCAACAATCAGTACGGCAAAATGTGGGAGTGCCCGGACTTCTTCCCGCTGGACGGCAAGCAGGTCTTGATGCTGGGGCCCATGGAGATGCTGCCCAAGGGCGAGTTCCACAACGGTCACAACGTGATTGCCTTCATCGGCAGCTACGACCAAGCCACCCACACCTTCACCAAGGAAAATGTGCAGCTGATGGACGGCGGCATCGACTTCTACGCCACCCAGACCACCCTTGCCCCGGATGGCCGCCGGATCATGACCGCATGGCTGCAGACCTGGTCGGACACCGAGGATAAGCCCCAGGGCTGCAAGTGGTTCGGACAGACCATCTGCCCCCGGGAGCTGCATATCAAGGATGGGCGCATTATTCAGACCCCCGTGCGGGAGCTGGATGCCGTCCACGGTAAGCGCACCTTCCACGAAAATGTGACGGTGCAAAGCGAAACAACGCTGGAGGGCATCAAGGGTCGTGTGGCCGACCTGACCATCACGGTGCAGCCCGGCGAATACCGCTCCTTCACCCTGAAGCTGGCCGCCGATGCAGATCATCACACCAGCCTGACCTACGATCCCTACACCTCGCAGCTGACGCTGGATCGCAGCTATGCCGGTTCCCGTGCCGACATCGTTCACCGCCGCAGCTGCAAGGTGCGCAGCCAGAACGGTGCGCTCAAGCTCCGCATCCTGCTGGATAAGAACAGCATCGAAGTTTTCGCCAACGATGGTGAGCAGACCATGACCGCATGGATCTACACCCCCCAGTCTGCCGATGGCATCACCTTTGCTGCCGATGGCAAAGCAACTGTTACGGCAGAACAGTTTGAGCTGGATCTGTAACCTGATATTCCCTTCATTTCTCCTTCATTGAATACAGCCCCGCTTTGGCTTCTTCTTCACCAAAGCGGGGCTGTGTTTTGGTATGGGTTCTATGCTTTCTGCCCCGTTCCGGGGGCTTTTTTGTGTCCGGGAGGCAGCGTTTTCTGAAAACGCAGCCAAACTGCAAAAAAAGTTACAATTTTCTCATCAAAAAAGGCGGTTTCCCATTGACAGCCTTGTTATAATAGGAGTGTAAGATTTTTGAGCCAGCACTCTGCGGCTCTGATTGCTGAACGGCCCTTGCGGGCTTTTGGAAAAAGAAAGAGGCATACAGCATTATGACGAATATCGATATTTTCTCCGGCTTCCTGGGTGCCGGCAAGACGACCCTGATCAAGAAGCTCATCAAGGAATCCTTTGCGGGCCAGAAGGTGGTCCTGATCGAGAACGAGTTTGGTGAGATCGGCATCGACGGCGGCTTCCTGAAGGAGTCCGGCATCCAGATCAACGAGCTGAACGCAGGCTGCATCTGCTGCTCTCTGGTGGGCGATTTCCGTGCCGCTCTGCAGCAGGTGGTGGAGCAGTACCATCCCGACCGCATCGTCATCGAGCCCTCCGGTGTGGGCAAGCTGAGCGATGTCACCCGCGCTGTGGAGGGTGTGGCTGAGCATCTGGATGTGAAGCTGAACAGCTTTGTCACCGTGGCCGATGTCAACAAGGTCAAGATGTATATGAAGAACTTCGGTGAATTCTATGATGATCAGATCAGCCACGCAAGCTGCATCATCCTGAGCCGCACCCAGACCGCCAGCGAGGAGAAGATCGCCGCTGCGGTCGCCATGCTGCGCGAGAAGAACCCCACCGCTACCATCGTGACCACCGCATGGGATTCCCTGACCGGCGAGCAGATCCTGAAGGCCATGTCCTCCAAGGACGATTTCAAGGCAGAGCTGATCGCCATGGCTGCCAAGGCCAATGAGGAGCACGTCGAGGAGGACGAGGAAGAAGAGCACGAGCATCATCACCATCATTACGATGAGAACGGTGTGTGCAGCTGCGGCCATCACCACCATGATCACGATGACGATGACGACGATGATGAGGACGAGCACGAGCATCACCACGACCACGAGGATGATGAGCACGAGGAGCACTGCTGCCACCACCATCACGACCACGACCATGAGGATGACCATGACCATGATGAGCATGAGCATCATCACCACGATGAGGACGGCCACTGCTGCTGCGGCCATCACCACCACCATCACCACGACCACGATGCCGATGAGGTGTTCACCAGCTGGGGTGTCGAGACGGCCAAGAAGTTCAGCAAGGCAGACATCGAGCGTGCACTGACCGAGCTGGACGGCGGCAAGTACGGCATGATCCTGCGCTCCAAGGGCATCGTGGACGGCGGTGCCGACGGCTGGCTGGAGTTCGATTATGTCCCCGGCGAGTGGGAAGTGCGTCAGCGCGGTGCTGATGTGGGCGGCAAGCTGGTCGTCATCGGCTCCAAGCTGGACGAAAAGGCCATTGCCGCACTGTTTGGCTGCTGAGCTGCAAGTTGTGTAAGGAGAAAAACCGATTATGGCAAACGAGATCCCGGTTTACCTGTTTGTGGGCTTCCTCGAAAGCGGCAAGACCAAGTTCATTCAGGAGACCTTTGAAGACCCCAATTTCGACTCCGGCGACAAGACCCTGCTGCTGGTCTGCGAAGAGGGCGAGGAAGAATATAACGAGAAGAAGTTCGCCTTCCCCGGCGTGACCCTGAAGGTCCTCGAGGATAAGGCGGAGCTGAACCCCCAGAATCTGGCCAGGCTCGAAAAAGAATCCGGTGCAGGCCGTGTGGTCATTGAGTACAACGGCATGTGGCTGCTGCAGGATCTGGCCAACAACCTGCCCGAAAACTGGATCGTCTACCAGTGCATCTCCACGGCTGACGGCACCACAGCCTTGACCTACGCCCGCGACAACTCCATGCGCTCTCTGCTGCTGGACAAGATCGCCCGCAGTGAGCTGATCGTGTTCAACCGTGCCGAGGCCGTGAACAACGATGCCGCCCGTCAGGAGCTGCACAAGCTGGTGCGTCAGGCCTCCCGCAAGTGCGATATTGCCTATGAGTTCGCCGACGGCAGCGTGGCATACGATGACATCCCTGACCCGCTGCCCTTTGATCTGAACGCCCCGATCGTTGAGATCGGCGAGGACGATTTCGGCATCTGGTATATGGACTGCCAGGACGAGCCCCAGAAGTACGTGGGCAAGACCGTCCGGTTCCTGGCGCAGGTCTGCCAGACCAACCGCGCGGGCAAAAACAGCTTTGTGCCCGGCCGTTTTGCAATGACCTGCTGTGTGCAGGATATCCAGTTCGTGGGCTTCCCCTGCAGCTATGATGGCTACAAGGCACTGGAGCAGCGCGCCTGGGTCACTGTGACCGCCAAGGTCAATTACAAGTTCCACAACATCTACCGCGGCAAGGGCCCGGTGCTGACCGCCATTTCGGTGGAGCCCGCCGAAAAGCCGCAGAACGATGTCGTAACATTCTCTTAATCCTAACTTATACAGGGAGGACTTCACCATGAAAACTCTGTTCCGTGTTCTGGGTGCCGTTGCCGCTGTGGCTGTTACCGGTGCCGCCATCGTCGTGCTGGACAAAGTTCTGAACGACAAGGACCCGCTCCACGTCGAAAACGTGGAGTTCCCCGAGGAAGCTGAAAAGGACCCCGCCGAGGCCGAAAAGACTGCCGAAGCCTACGCCGAGGGCGAGGCCAGGGAGACCGCTCCCGGTGACGCATGGCCCCCTGCCTTTGAAAAGGCTCCTGCCGAGCCCGAGACTGCGCCCGCAGCCCCGGTGGTGGAAGCTGCCCGGGCAGAGGAGCCTGCCGAGGAAAAGCCTGCGGCAGAGGAAACGACCGTGAATCCTGTGGAGGCAGGCCCTGCCGTTGCCCCCAAGGATGAGAACGGCAAGTTCGATACCACCAAGATCGCGGAGGCCAGCGATTTCACCGGCATCGAAGAGGAATCCGGCTGCAAGAGCTGAGCAAAGCAATAAAAGGACGCTGTGCCGCAGGGCACAGCGTCCTTTTTCTGTCTGGGTCATTTCCGCAGGGCTTTGGCGGCTTCGGTGCCTGCCACGGCACCCTCGTACACGGCCTTGGCGACCTGCAGCAGCCCGCCGGTGCAGTCTCCGGCGGCGTACAGGCCGGGCAGGGAGGTCTGCATGTGGTCATCCACCACGATCCGGCTGCCGTTCACCTCGGCCCCCAGCTTGCGGGCCAGGGCAGTGCTGCCCGCCACGCCCAGCGCCACAAACACGCCGGAGACTTCCAGCGTCCCACCGTCTTTCAGCTGCACGCCGGTGACCCGCTCTTCGCCGAGGATGGCTTCCACGGCTTCCGTCCGCACGGCCACCTCCGGCGGGAACTGTGCCGTCAGCGGGGCCCCGCCCGTGAGCAGGGTGACGCTGTGAGCCACGGGCAGCAGGGCCTGTACCTCGTGCAGGGCGTACTCTCCGCTGCCCAGCACGGCCACATCCCTGCCGCGGTAGAAAAAGGCATCGCAGGTGGCGCAGTAGCTCACGCCGTGGCCCTCCAGCCCGGCAAGGCCCGGAATGCGGGGCGCTGCCCGGGAAGCTCCCGTGGCCAGAATGACGGCATCGGCAGGGAAATCCCCGGCCAGCGTCTCCACGGTCAGCTTGTCGGTGTAGGTCAGGCCCACGGCCTCGGTGGTGACGAACTCCACCCCCACGGCCTTGGCACCCTCGATGCCCCGGCGTTCCAGTTCGGCACCGGTGATGGGTTCGGCAAAGCCGTAGTAGTTCTGGATGAGCTCGGCCCGGTCCAGTGCGCCGGGGCCCTTGGTCAGAACGGTGGTCTGCACCCCGGCGCGTGCGGCATACAATGCCGCCGAGACACCTGCGGGGCCGGAACCGATGATCACAATGTTAGACATGGCAGTTTCTCCTTATGGTAGGTTTGCTTTTGTCCAACCTCTCAGTCTCGCATCCGCTCGACAGCTCCCCTAGTAGGGGAGCCATTGGCATTGCGTAAAGCCTTGCCTCTTTGCCAAGGCCTCTCCTACTAGGAAAGGTGGCATTGCGTAGCAATGACGGAGAGGTTGAGGACTGTTTGATCTTATGATAACTATTATACCTCAACTCCCCGCACTTTTCATCTCCGACGAACTGTGCTATACTGAAAACATCGCAAAAATCGACACCATGGAGGGGAAAAACCTATGTCCAAGCAGCGCCTGCTTTTTATCACCACCGGCGGCACCATTGCCAGCGTGCGCACCGCACAGGGGCTCAAGCCTGTTCTGACCAGCGAGGAGCTGCTGGCCCATCTGCCGGAATTGCAGCAGCTCTGCTGCCCGGAAACGCTCAACCTGTGCAGCATCGACAGCACCGACCTTGGCCCGGAGCACTGGCTGATGATGGCCAAGGCCGTGCAGGAAAACTATGCGCTTTACGATGGCTTTATCATCTGCCACGGCACCGATACGCTGGCCTACTCGGCGGCGGCGCTGTCCTACCTTGTCCAGAACGCGGACAAGCCCATCATCCTCACGGGTGCCCAGCAGCCCATTTCCAATGAGATCACCGATGCCAAGAAGAACCTGCGGGACAGCGTGATCTGCGCCCTTGATCCGGGCAGCCGGGGTGTGATGGTGGTGTTTGGCGGGCACGTCATTGCGGGCACCCGCGCCAAGAAGAACAAGACCATCAGTTACGATGCCTTTGCGTCGGTCAACTTCCCGGCGCTGGCGCTGGTGCAGGGCGACCGGTTGGTACGGTATGTGGCTTCGCCCTGGCCCACCGGCCCGGTGGAGTTTGGCCGGGCGCTGAACCCCAAAGTGTTCCTGCTCAAGCTGACCCCCGGCCTTGGGCCGGAGCTTATCCCAGCCATCTTTCAACAATATGACTGCGTCATTGTGGAAAGCTTTGGTGTGGGCGGCATTCCCCAGCGGCTCATGGATGCCTTTGCCGAGGAGCTGGGCGATTACGACAAGACCCACAAGATCCTGATCCTGACCACGCAGGTCACTTATGAGGGCAGTGATGTGGGTATTTACGAGGTGGGCAAGCGGGTCAAGAACCGCTTCCGCTTCCTGGAGGCCCACGATATGACCATTGAGGCCGTTGTCACCAAGGTCATGTGGCTGCTGGCCCAGGACTGCGAGAATTTTGACCAGCTCCAGCAGCGGTTCTACCGGCAGATCAATTTTGATACATTCTATCATTGAAACAAACGGGAGATGCCCCACCGGCACCTCCCGTTTCTGTTTGAAAACTTTTTGTCCGCCACTCGTGGACTTTTGGCGAATCAGGACAAAGTTTTGCCAAAAGGCTTGCACTTTGATGCTTTACTGTGGTAAAATCGAAGCGTACTTTCATTTGGAAAGACAAGGGGGAAAAAGTATATGACCAACATCTGCATCATCGCCACCATCATCATCTATCTGGTGGCAATGCTGTTGGTTGGGTTTGCATACAGCAAGTCCAACAACGACAGCACCGATTTCTACCTTGGCGGCCGCAAGATGGGCCCGCTGGTCACGGCCATGAGTGCCGAAGCCAGCGATATGTCCAGCTGGCTGCTGATGGGAATGCCGGGCCTTGCCTACCTCACCGGCATCGCCTCGCCCGGCTGGACCGCCATCGGCCTGGCGCTGGGCACCTGGCTGAACTGGCTCATCGTGGCCCGGCGGCTGCGGCGGTATTCGGCCAATCTGGAAGCCATCACCGTGCCGCAGTTCCTGTCCCTGCGCTTCCACGACCAGCGCAATCTGCTCAACGCACTGGGCGCGGTGATCATCATCGTGTTCTTTGTGCCCTACACGGCTTCGGGCTTTGCCGCCTGCGGCAAGCTGTTCCACAGCCTGTTCGGCGTGGATTACATGGCGGCCATGGTGGTCTCGGCCTGCGTCATCGTGGGCTATACCATCACGGGCGGCTTCCGCGCCGTTACCACTACCGACCTCATCCAGTCCGTTGTGATGAGTCTGGCCCTTGTGGCTGTGCTGGTATACGGCATTGGTGCGGCAGGCGGCTGGGATGCCGTTGTGGCCAACGCTCAGAGCCTGCCCGGTTACCTGACTATGATGGCCAGCCACAACGCTGCCGAGGGCACGGCCACCTCGTACAGCCTGCTGGACATCGTCTCCACCATGGCGTGGGGCCTGGGCTACTTCGGAATGCCCCACATCCTGCTCCGCTTCATGGCCATTGAGGATGAAAAGAAGCTGGTGCTCAGCCGCCGCATTGCCAGCGTGTGGGTCATCATTGCCATGACCGCCTCCATCATCATTGGCATGGTGGGCCTTGGCATGACCAAGGCAGGCGCGCTGGAATACCTGAGCGGCTCCTCCAGCGAGACGGTCATCGTCCGCATTGCAAACCTCATTGCACAGCACGGCATTCTGGCAGCCGTGCTGGCGGGCCTGATCCTGGCGGGCATCCTTGCCGCCACCATGTCCACCGCCGACAGTCAGATGCTTGCTGCCGCGTCCAGCGTCTCCCAGAACATCCTGCAGGAGTTCGGCCACATGAAGCTGACCGAACGCCAGAGCCTGTTTGCTGCCCGCCTGACCATCATCTGCGTCAGCGTGGTGGGCGTGGTGCTGGCCCGTGACCCCAATTCCAGCGTGTTCGGCATCGTCAGCTTTGCATGGGCCGGTTTCGGCGGCGCATTCGGTGCGGTCATGCTCTGTGCGCTCTTCTGGAAGCGCTGCAACTGGCAGGGCGCGCTGGCCGGGATGCTCGCCGGCGGCCTGATGGTCTTTGTCTGGAAGTACCTCATCAGCCCGCTGGGCGGCGTGTTCAGCATCTATGAGCTGCTGCCCGCCTTCCTGACCTCGCTGCTGGTCTGCGTGGTGGTCAGTCTGGTCACCCCCGCCCCCTCGAAGGAGATCGAAGCCGAGTTTGAGGCGGCGAAATAAGAAACAATAGAAAGCAAGGGCCATTGCACAGATTCTCGTGCAATGGCCCTTGCTTTACGCTCGGCGCACAACGCCGTTCTCAACAAAGAAAAGATTCGGCTAAGAAAAAAATTTTTGTATACAAAAAAAGAAAAGATTGTTTGTGCAGAGTCACGAAAACGCTGCACGAATTAAAGAATACAACAAGAAATACTTTTAAATCGTAAATTCTTCAGGCGGAATCGTAAAAAAATTCTAACATTTTGGAAAGAGATGCCGTATCATGGATTTATAAATGAGCATACGGCTTGCGGGCCGTGTGCCAAAATTGTCCGGAAATTTGAGGAAGGAGTATTTTCATGGGAAAATCAACAGTGGATGCGTCTGCAGGGTTTGGATTGCGTGATAAACTTGCGTACGCAGCGGGTGACTTTGGCTGCAATATGAGTTTTGCGCTCAAAGGCTACCTGACGATTTATTGGACGCAGTTTATGGGGATCGACAACTACCTGATGGCATCCCTTCTGCTGATCGTGCAGATCTGGGACGCAATCAACGATCCGATTATCGGAGCAATGGTAGATGCGGATACGCATAAATACCGCCGGAACAAGTTCCTTGCCTATATCTGGTTCGGTGCGATCGGCCTGACCGTGGCCGGTGCACTCTGCTATCTGCCGTTCCCGCAGGCTCCCGGTATGGTCAAGAATATTCTGTTTGTGGCAGGCTATATGATCTGGGATGCTTTCTACACCGTTGCAAATGTGCCGTATGGCTCGATGCTGTCTCTGATCTCGGATGACCCGATCCAGCGTGCACAGCTGTCGACTTTCCGCTCCATTGGTTCTATGGGCGGTGCGCTTCTGACCGGTATGCTGATTCCGGTGATCATTTATGATAACCAGAACAACCTGCGTGGTGAGCAGATGTTTGTCATTGCTCTGATCATGGGTGTGATCGGTCTGGTCTGCTTCCGCTTTATGGTCACGAACACAAAGGTGCGTGTGGACACCACGATCACTCTGAAAGAGGATGCACCGAAGTTCAACATCGTGAAGGCGTTCAACAACTTTATCCATAATCGCCCGGCTGTGGGCGCAACGCTGGCACCTATCGCAACGTTTATTGGTATGTATGGTGCCTCTACTGCAGGTCAGATCCTGTTCCAGGCTTATTTCAAGAATGCAAAGATCTCCGGCCTTGTGGGTATGATCTCCTACTTTGGCGTTTTCATCTTCAGTCCTTTTGTGAGCCGTATCGTCAAGCGCTTTGGCAAGAAAGAAGCCGTGACCTTTGGTTCAGTAGTCTGTGCGCTGGCATACGTCCTGATGCTGGTTCTGCCCATCACACCGGACGGCCGGGGTCTCAGCCTTTATGTCCTGTGTCAGATCATTGCAATGCTGGGCGGCGGTATCGGAAGCTGCCTGAGCTGGTCTCTGATGGCAGATGCGATCGATTATAACGAGTGGAAATTTGGTGTGCGAGAAGAAGGCACTACCTATGCACTGCACTCCTTCTTCCGTAAGCTTGCACAGGGCATCGGACCTTCTCTGGGCCTTGTTCTGGCAACCAAACTGGGCTATGATGCATCTCTGAAGGCTGCACAGACGATCGAAGTGGCAACCCGGATGCGCTATCTGGTGCCGGTCATGTATCTGGGAAGCTATATCGTGATGATCATCGCGTACGGCGTGGTGTTCAATCTGGATAAAAAGACGCTGGCGCAGATGGAAAGCGATCTGAAAGAACGCCGGGCAAAGAACGAAAAGTAAATGATCTTTAAATCAGAGGAATAGAAGAACGGGGAAACTTCTGATAAGATGATAGAAAGCCCTCCTTTCGCTTGTGCGATAGGAGGGCTTTCCTTTTTTCAGTTGATCAGAATCGCCATCATCTCAGCGCAAGGGATCGCGAAGCCGAACCCGAAGAAGAACAGCAGGTCGAGCACAAACTTCCAGAGCCGGACAGCAGGGGAGCAGAAGTTCATGGAGCGGGTGACGGAGGCACCTATCTCACCCCAGTGTCGGTAGTAGCCGGTCTGCTCAAAGTTGTTCCAGAGCTCCAACGAGAGAAATTCTATCCCGACGAACAATGGGAAAAACACCCAGGAGGGAAGCCAGCCGTCTGCCTGCAGGTTCCCATTGCTCAGGGTACGCCAGTGGACGGCCATCCGGCCCGGGCAGGCGAGGATGCCCCAGATGGCCAGTGCGGCACTGAGCCAAAACAAAACTGCCCGTACCGAGCGCCAGTCAATGGATTGTTGACGGCGCAGCAGGGTAAAGAAATCTTCCAGCGGGACTTCCGGTGCAATATCTGCTTCCTGCGGGTCACGGCAGTGCATCAGGTCGGCAAGGGTCAGCCCCAGCGCGTCGGCCAGTGGTTCCAGCGTGTTGATGTCCGGCAGACCGATTCCACGCTCCCATCGGCTGACAGCCTTATCTGTTACATGCAGCTGCTGGGCCAGCTCTGCCTGTGTTAATCCCTGTGACTTGCGCATCCGGGCGAGAAATGCCCCGAACGTTTTCGCATCCATTGTGCTCACATCCTTTGGAAAAAGGATAGCATACCACGCACCAAAAGGCAATCGACGCTTTGTTTACCTGCTCCAAAACACAAATCCCCCACCGCCTGTTCGGTCAATGGACAGGCAGCGGGGGATATTTTATATGGAGTTCAGAAGAAAAATGCTGGGATCAGAGCTTACAGCTGGGGGCCGGCAGAGACCAGAGCCTTGCCGTGCTCGTTGCCCTCGTACTTCTTGAAGTTCTTGATGAAGCGGCCAGCCAGATCCTTGGCCTTCTCCTCCCACTGGGAAGCGTCGGCGTAGGTATCGCGGGGATCCAGGATGCCGGTGTCAACACCGTTCAGGACGGTGGGAACCTCGAAGTCGAAGTAGGGAATCTTCTTGGTGGGCACGTTGTTGATATCGCCGTTCAGGATAGCATCGATGATACCACGGGTGTCCTTGATGGAGATGCGCTTGCCGGTGCCGTTCCAGCCGGTGTTGACCAGGTAAGCCTTAGCGCCGCTCATCTTCATCTTCTTGACCAGCTCCTCAGCGTACTTGGTGGGGTGCAGCTCCAGGAAAGCCTGGCCGAAGCAAGCGGAGAAGGTGGGAGTGGGCTCGGTGATGCCGCGCTCGGTGCCAGCCAGCTTTGCGGTGAAGCCGGACAGGAAGTAGTACTGGGTCTGCTCGGGGCTCAGGATAGAGACGGGAGGCAGAACGCCGAATGCGTCAGCAGACAGGAAGATGACATTCTTTGCAGCAGGTGCAGAAGAGATGGGGCGGACGATGTTCTGGATGTGGTTGATGGGGTAGGACACACGGGTGTTCTCGGTGACAGACTTGTCAGCGAAGTCGATGTGGCCCTCAGCATCCAGAGTGACGTTCTCCAGCAGAGCGTTGCGCTTGATAGCGTTGTAGATATCAGGCTCGGAGTCCTTATCCAGGTTGATGACCTTTGCGTAGCAGCCGCCCTCGAAGTTGAACACGCCGTTGTCGTCCCAGCCGTGCTCGTCATCGCCGATCAGCAGACGCTTGGGATCGGTGGACAGGGTGGTCTTGCCGGTGCCGGACAGACCGAAGAAGATGGCGGTGTTCTCGCCGTTCAGGTCGGTGTTGGCGGAGCAGTGCATGGAAGCAATGCCCTTCAGCGGCAGGAAGTAGTTCATCATGGAGAACATGCCCTTCTTCATCTCGCCGCCGTACCAGGTGTTGACGATGACCTGCTCCTTGCTGGTGATGTTGAACATAACAGCAGTCTCGGAGTTCAGGCCCAGCTCCTTGTAGTTCTCGACCTTGGCCTTGGAAGCGTTGTAAACAACGAAATCAGGCTCAAAGTTCTCCAGCTCCTCAGCGGTGGGCTTGATGAACATGTTGGTGACGAAGTGTGCCTGCCAGGCCACTTCCATGATGAAACGGACAGCCATGCGGGTGTCCTTGTTTGCGCCGCAGAAAGCATCCACAACGTACAGGCGCTTGTTGGACAGCTCCTTCTTTGCGATCTCCTTCACGGCAGCCCAGGCTTCCTCAGAAGCGGGGTGGTTGTCGTTCTTGTACTCGTCGCTGGTCCACCAAACGGTGTTCTTGGAGTTCTCGTCCATCACGATGAACTTGTCCTTGGGGGAACGGCCGGTGTAGATGCCGGTCATAACGTTCACAGCGCCCAGCTCGCTGACCTTGCCCACTTCGTAGCCTTCCAGGCCGGGCTTGGTCTCTTCCTCGAACAGCTGCTCGTAAGAGGGGTTATACACGACCTCGGTCGTGCCGGTAATGCCGTACTTGCTCAGATCTACCTTTGCCATGATACTTATACCTCTTCTTTCGTTCAGATCAATTCTGATCGCGCGACGCACATGCCCTTAGCCAATGGGCAGCGCGGGCGATGAAGAAATACAGATGCGTATTCTCCTGTTTATCATTATACATAAAATCGTTCCAAAATCAACCAGAGGGAACAAAAGGTTCTTATAAATGTAACAAATTTTATTCAGAATCTTAGCTGTTTGAAGTGATTTCATAAGAAGAAAGGGGAACCGCGGCGAACAAAATAAAGAAAAGAGACCCAAAACACAACTTTGATAATATTTTGTCGATTCTGGATGCAAGCGGGTATCCCAGAGCGGAAAAACCGGGGCGGGAGGCCCGCAGCACAAATTTCTGAAAAACTTGAAATTTCCTGTTGACAAAGTACGACTGCTATGCTAAAATAATCGAGTCGGGAGCGAAACCCCGATGCGAAAATGGACGTATGGCCCGTTGGTCAAGCGGTTAAGACAGAGGCCTCTCACGCCTTTAACATCGGTTCGATTCCGGTACGGGTCACCATTTTATAGTAGTAAAACGGCTGTATGCCGTTTTATATAGATGCCTCTTTAGCTCAGTCGGTTAGAGCACCTGACTGTTAATCAGGGTGTCGCCTGTTCGAGTCAGGCAAGAGGCGCCAGTAAAGCGATGGAAATGTTCCATCGCTTTTTCTTTTTGTTGACAGAAAATTGCACAGGGGATATACTGGAGAGTAAGAAATATCACGATAGCGGCATCCTTGTGGTCAGCGTCCTCACCCTCTCAGGCGCTTGAGCGCCAGCTCTCCCAAAGGGAGAGCTTCTGACGAAACGGTGAAGCTGCCCAAGGCTCCCCCTTTGGGGGAGCTGGCATTGCGAAGCAATGACTGAGAGGGTGAGCTGCCTGAAAAGGAGAAATCACAATGAAACAGATCATTCTGACCGGCGACCGTCCCACGGGCCGCCTGCATGTTGGCCATTACGTTGGCTCTTTGAAGGAGCGCGTGCGCCTGCAGAACACCGGAAAGTTCGACGAGATCTATATTATGATCGCTGACGCGCAGGCCCTGACGGACAACGCCGATAACCCGGAGAAGGTCCGCCAGAACATCCTGCAGGTGGCACTGGACTATCTGGCCTGCGGTCTGGACCCCAACAAGGTCCACATCTTCATCCAGTCCATGGTGCCTCAGCTGACAGAGCTGAGCTTCTATTATATGAATCTGGTCACAGTGAGCCGCCTGCAGCGCAACCCCACCGTGAAGAGCGAGATCCAGATGCGGAACTTCGAGACCAGCATCCCGGTGGGCTTCTTCACCTACCCCATCAGCCAGGCAGCGGATATCACGGCGTTCGGTGCCACCACTGTGCCGGCCGGTGAGGATCAGATGCCTATGCTGGAGCAGTGCCGCGAGATCGTGCACAAGTTCAACGCCGTCTACGGCGAGACCCTGACCATGCCCGAGATCATGCTGCCCCAGAATGCCGCCTGCCTGCGCCTGCCCGGCATCGATGGCAAGGCCAAGATGAGCAAGAGCCTGGGCAACTGCATCTACCTGTCGGATGAGCCCGAGGACATCAAGAAGAAGATCATGTCCATGTACACCGACCCCAACCACCTGCGGGTGCAGGACCCCGGCAAGGTGGAGGGCAACCCCGTGTTCATCTATCTGGACGCTTTCAGCCGCCCCGAGCACTTCGCAGAGTTCCTGCCGGAGTACCAGAACCTCGATGAGCTCAAGGCCCACTATCAGCGCGGCGGTCTGGGCGACGTGAAGATCAAGAAGTTCCTGAACGCCGTCATGCAGGCCGAGCTGGAGCCCATCCGCAACCGCCGCAAGGAGTGGGAGCAGCGCCTGCCCGAGGTCGTGGAGATCCTGAAGGAAGGCAGCGCCGTGGCTGAAAAGACCGCCGCCGCCACCCTGGCCAATGTCCGCAAAGCCATGCGCATTGACTACTTCGCGGATAATAACCTGCTGAAATAATCGTTTGTAAAATGTAAGCCGCTCGTTTCCGGTGCCAATGCCGGAAAAGAGCGGCTTTTTTGGTAAGCGCAATTGCTGGTTGACAGATTTCCAGCTGCAAATGGTGATTGTTGCCCTCCGTGTCTGAGTAGAGCGGAAAAAGATTAACAAATCATCTATTGCATCTCCTGCGGAAGTTGGTATACTCAAGGAAGAACCATAAAAAGGAGGGCTGTGATATGAAACAAAAGGGAATCTGGCTTCGGAACGGATGGAGGCTGCACCATCTGAATGCGGCAGAACTGGCGCTGGCGCTGCTGGTGCGGGAAAAGCCACTGACAGCGCAGCAGCTCTCTGCGGCGTTGACAGAAAAGGGAACCCGGCTGGATCGTAAACAGTTGGGAAAAATTCTGGCAAAGCTGGAACGTGCAGGCGCAGTTGAAACGGCGGCAGGGAAATACATCTGCCAGAATGAAACGATTCTCCACTATCCGACGACGTACAGTGAAAGTCAGCTGCTGGATATTATCGGCATGACCCAGAACACCGTAAATGGTCAGGCGGTATTCAGTGGAGTGCCGCCTATGAGCATCAGCTCCCGTGGCAGCAGCGGGGTTTGAAACAGGATATTATAAAACAAGCGCCGCGCTCCCAGTTTGGGAACGCGGCGCTTACTGTTTATTTCAGGCGAAATCAGTTGTTATATGCGCGGGTCTTGATCTCCTCGGTGACCTTTGCGATGAATTCATCCACTTCCATCGTGGTGGTCTCGCCCTTGCGGTCACGGACAGAGAGGTTGCCGGCCTCGGCTTCCTTGGCACCCAGAACCAGCATGTAGGGCACACGGTCCACCTGCTGTGCGGCACGGATCTTGTAGCCGATCTTCTGGTTGTCGTCGTCCAGAGCCACGCGGACACCGGCCTCCACCAGCTTCTCGGTGATGCTCTCCGCATACTCGAGGGTCTTTTCGGAAACGGGCAGGACCTTGACCTGAACAGGTGCCAGCCAGGTGGGGAACTTGCCCTTGGTCTCCTCAATCAGGTAGGCCATGAAGCGGTCCAGGGAGCCCAGGATCGCACGGTGCAGGACAACGGGGGTCTTTTCGGAGCCGTCCTTGTCCACATAGGTCAGGTGGAACTTTGCGGGCAGGCAGAAGTCCAGCTGGCAGGTGGACAGGGTGTACTCAGCACCCACGGCAGGCTTGACGTTCACGTCCAGCTTGGGGCCGTAGAAGGCGGCCTCGCCGATCTCTTCGGTGAAGTGGATGCCCAGCTCGGTCAGCACCTCGCGCAGAGCGTTTTCGGCGTGGTTCCACATGGCATCGTCGTCGTGGTACTTCTTCTTGTCGGCGGGGTCACGCAGGGACAGAACGCAGCGGTAATCGGTGATCTTGAAGTCCTTGTAGGTCTCGAAGATCAGGTTGCAGACATCGGCGACCTCGCTCTTGATCTGCTCCGGGGTGCAGAACAGGTGGGCATCGTTCTGGCAGAAGTGGCGGCCGCGCTCAATGCCCTTCAGGGTGCCGGAGGACTCGTAACGGAAATCGTGTGCAATCTCACCGATGCGCATGGGCAGGTCACGGTAAGAGTGGGGACGATTTGCGTAGATCATCATGTGGTGGGGGCAGTTCATCGGGCGCAGGACGTAGCTCTCGCCCTCCATCTCCATGGCGGGGAACATGTTCTCGCGGTAGTGATCCCAGTGGCCGGAGGTCTTGTACAGGTTCACGGTGCCGATGCAGGGGGTCATCACGTGCAGGTAGCCGCGTGCACGCTCCTTCTCCTTGATATAGTTCTCCAGCTCCTGCCAGACGGTGTAGCCTGCGGGCAGGAACATGGGCAGGCCGCGGCCCACCAGGTCGTCGGTCATAAACAGGCCCATCTCCTTGCCGATCTTGCGGTGATCGCGCTCACGGGCCTCCTGCTGCTCCTTCTCCCAGGCTTCCAGCTCTTCCTGGTTGTGGAATGCCACACCGTTGATACGGGTCAGCATCTTGTTTTCCTTGTCATTCTTCCAGTATGCGCCGGACTGCTGGGTGATCTTGAAGGCCTTCAGCGCCTTGGTGTAGGTCAGGTGGGGTCCGATGCACATGTCAACGTACTCGCCCTGCTGGAAGAAGCTGAACTCGGTCTCGTCGGCCAGGTCAGCCATGTGCTCGATCTTGTAGTGCTCCTGGCGCTCCTCCATCAGCTTCACAGCCTCGTCACGGGGCAGGATGAAGGGCTTGATGGCCAGATTTTCCTTGCAGATCTTGCGCATCTCTTTTTCGATGTTGGCCAGATCGTCATCGGTGAGCTTGGTGTCGCCCAGATCGACATCGTAGTAGAAGCCGTTCTCGGTGGCGGGGCCAAAGGCAAAGTCAGCCTCGGGGTACAGGCGCTTGATGGCCTGTGCCATGATGTGAGCAGCGGTGTGGCGGATAACATGCAGTTCCTGGTCCTGCGGGCACTCGTCCACATGGCCGTCTTTGTAGATGATCTTCATAGTGGTTCTCCTTTTGATGAAAGTTAAAACAAAAAAGCGCTCCATCCCGCTCAAATTTACGGGATGAAGCGCCTGAAGATTTCACGCGTTCCACGGTTCCACCCGAATTGCGTGCCCTTGAGAACACGCCACTCGCTGTGCTGTAACGGGCGCACCCGGCAGAGGTTCTCCTCTGCGCTCTGCGGTGGTAGAAGCCCGATGCACGGCAGGCTGCTTGCAGCACCCGGTATCCGGGGCAGCCCTCTCTGCGTCATGGGGAACGAGCTTCGGTTTGTCCGCATCATCGCTTTGGTCAGGATGAAACTACGCTGATTGTAGCACGATGGCGGCAAAAAATCAAGCTCTCCGCGGCGAAAATCTGCGAAAAATCATTCTTCTTTTTTCTTCAGCTTGACCCGCCACTTGTGGGAGGCGTACTCCGGCCGCAGCTTGTTGGTGACAAAGGTCTGGCTGCTGTAGAGGCCATGGTGGCCCGAGAGCATGTAGCACACGCCGCAGCCCAGCGCAATAAGCTCCAGCCCCTGCCCGCCAAACAGCTCGAATCCCAGCAGGATGGAGGGAATCAGGGCGTTTGTGGCTCCGCAGAACACGCAGACCAGACCGATGGCACCGGCAAATCCGGCGGGCAGGCCCAGCCATGGCCCGGCGATGCAGCCAAAGGTCGCCCCGATGTAGAAACTTGGGACCACCTCGCCGCCTTTGAAGCCTACTGCCAGGGTCAGGGCGGTCAGGAAGATCTTGCACAGAAAATCCCAGGGCAGCGCGGCTCCCTGCTCCACGGCATCGGCAATGACGGCCATTCCGGCCCCGTTGTACCGCCCGACACCGAACAGATACGAGAACACTACCACGGCTGCACCGCCCGCAAAAGCCCGGAGCCAGGGATTCGGGATCCGTTTGGGGATCCCGTGCTCCAGGGTGTGAAGCGTCCAGCAGAACAGTCGGGTCACGGCGGCACAGGCAATGCCCAGCAGGGCGGTCTGAAGCGCGGTTTCCAGCGTCAGGTGCGGGATGGAATTGAGCACAAAATTGGTCGGGGCGATCCCGAAGAACAGGGATACGCCGTAAGCAATGAGGGCCGAAGTGAACGCGGGCATAAAGGCCGAAGTGAACGTCAGCCCCACGTCCTCCACCATCATGGCAAACAGGGCGGCGGTCAGCGGGGTGCCGAACAGGGCGGAGAAGAACGCTGCCATGCCGCTGATGGTGGCAGTGCGGCGGACGTAATCGCTCAGATGCAGCAGTTTTCCCACGTTCCAACCGATGCTGCCGCCCATCTGCAAAGCGGCACCCTCGCGGCCGGCAGAACCGCCGAACAGGTGGGTGAGCACCGTGCCCAGAAAGATAGCGGGCACCAGCAGCAGGCTGACCGGCTCGCCGCTCTGCACGGCGCGGATGACATTGTTGGTGCCCACGCCTTCGCACTTTGTGACCTTGTAGAGTGCCACGATGGCAAGGCCCGCCAGCGGCAGGCAGAGCAGCAGCCAGCTCTGCGTGGCCCGCAGCTCGGTGACGTACTCCACGCTCAGGTGGAACGCTGTGCCGACTGCGCCGCAGACCAGACCCGTGGGCACGGCCAGCAGCAGCCATTGCAGGGCCACCCGCAGGGCGGCTTTGGCCTCGCGGTTAAAATCATTCAAGTTGCTCATAGAAACTCCTGATACAAAAAAACTGAAAATTTTACACTCCAAAATAACACGCCCGCACAGGGATGTCAACCCGGAACCATTGCAGGGGGGCTCACATCGTGGTGACAACGACAAACCCCTGCTTCCTTGTGCGGAGGAAGCAGGGGTTCTGCCGAATGGATTTCAGAAAAAGGAAAAAGGAGAACAAGGAGAACAAATATCGTCACGCTTTCAAAGCGGGACAGCGGTTAAAATTGTGCGGAGCGTTACTCCACATCCTGCAGGGCGGCGAAGTCCTCTTCGCCGGTGCGGATCTTGACCACGCGGGTCACGTTGTAAACAAAGATCTTGCCATCGCCGATGTGGCCGGTGTACAGGGCCTTCTTGGCGGCATCCACCACAGCGTCCACGCTGATCTTAGAAACGATGACCTCGACCTTGATCTTGGGCAGCAGGGTGCTGTCCACAGGCACGCCGCGGTATTTCTCGGTGGTGCCCTTCTGGATGCCGCAGCCCATCACCTGGGTCACGGTCATGCCGGTCACACCCAGATCGTTCAGCGCGGTCTTGAGCTGATCGAACTTGGAGAGCTTTGCAATGATGGACACCTTGTGCATCCCGGTGTCGTAGATGCCATCGTGGATGACGGCAGGCTCCTTGACCACAGGCACGGCAGCGTTCATCTGCACGGCGCTTGCCCTGGAGGCATCATCCTCGCCCAGATCGGTGTTCTCGTTGGGCACCATGGCAGCGGCGTTGGCATCGGAGATGGAGAAACCGGCGTAAGCAGAAGTCAGGCCGTGCTCGTGGATATCCAGGCCGTCGATCTCCACCTCAGCGGGGACGCGCAGGCCGATGGTCTTGTCGATGATCTTGAAGATGATGAACATCACGACCACAACGTACACATCAACGGTGATAAGGCCCAGCAGCTGGGTGCCCAGCTGTGCAAAGCCGCCGCCGTAGAACAGGCCCTTGCCCACGCCGTCGCCGCCGTTGGAGAACAGGCCCACAGCAATGGTGCCCCACACGCCGTTTGCAAAGTGAACGGAGACAGCACCCACGGGGTCATCGATCTTTGCAATCTTATCAAAGAATTCAACGCTCAGGACCACGAGGATACCGGCCACGAAGCCGATGATGAAGGCACCGAAGGGAGAGACAGCGTCGCAGCCTGCGGTGATGGCGACCAGACCGGCCAGAGAGCCGTTCAGGGTCATGGAGACATCGGGCTTGCCGTAGCGCAGCCAGGTGAAGATCATGGTCACGCAGGTGGCAACGGCGGCGGCCAGGTTGGTGTTGAAGCAGACAAGGCCCGTCAGGGTCATGGCCTCATCGGTGGCAAGGCTCAGGGAAGAGCCGCCGTTGAAGCCGAACCAGCAGAACCACAGGATGAACACGCCCAGCGCACCGGCGGTCAGGTTGTGGCCGGGAATGGCGTGGGGGTTGCCGTCTTTGTCGTATTTGCCGATGCGGGGGCCGAGCATTGCGGCACCCAGCAGGGCGATCACGCCGCCCACATTGTGAACGGCTGCGGAACCGGCAAAATCATGGAAGCCCATGCTCTGCAGCCAGCCGCCGCCCCACATCCAGTGGCCGCAGATGGGGTAGACCACCAGCGAGATAGCAGCGGAGTAAACGCAGTAAGCCTTGAAGTTTGTGCGCTCGGCCATGGAGCCGGACACGATGGTGGCTGCCGTGGCACAGAACACGGTCTGGAACACGATGTACACCCACAGCGGGATATCAAGCCCCAGGTGGCTGTAATCGCCCTGAATGAACGGATCGAACCCGCCGATCAGCGCGCTTGTGCCGCCGAACATCAGGCCGAAGCCGATGACCCAGTAGCACGGTGTGCCGATGCAGAAGTCCATCATGTTTTTCATCAGGATGTTGCCGGTGTTTTTGGCGCGGGTAAAGCCCGCCTCACACAGCGCAAAACCGGCCTGCATAAAGTAGACCAGGAATGCCGCAACCAGCACCCAACAGGTGTTTATGGAACTGAACATTATAATACCTCCCCGGTTTGTAATGCGCTCCCCGCACCGAATGTGCGCGGGAGCCTTGTTCAGGAGGCCCTCTATTCCTCCCGAGCAATATCCAGCGAAAACACAAAAGGCGCTGGCGGAATCACTTCCGTCAGCGCCTTTGCTTTCGATGGCACGAGTATAGCCCCTTTGTGCAAAACTGTCAAGAGCCGGGGTGCGATTTTTACGTTTTACACAACCCAGAACCGAGAAAAAAGAGGGAAACTTTATAAGTCATTCTTTTTTCTCGGCCTCACCGGCGGGCGTTTCTTCCTTTTTGCGGCCGGAGCGGTGCCCGCCCTCCATCTCCCAGTGGAGCATCAGGCTCATCATGGCCCGCAGGGCAAAGGTGGCCGCCAACGGCACCACCGATTCCAGATTCTGCAGCAGGAAGGTCTTGGCGATCTCCGCCGACATCAGAAACTCCAGCGCCGTGGTCAGGCCGCTGGACATCTCGTGGAGGAAATCGTGCTGGCCATGGAAAAAGGTGGCCCGCACATAGTGGTAGGTGGCCTTGACAAGGCTTGTGACGATGATGAACAGGCCGATGATCTCAGCCAGCCCGGAGATCAGCGGCACCGCCGTCTCCAGAAACCCCTCCATGCCGTGGGTGACGATCTGATTGAAATGGTATAACCATGCCATATTAGACTTCCTCGTGTTTCGTATCATAAACCGCCCTTTTCAGAGCGGGCAGGATGTGTTTGGATAGGATCCGGATATCCTGCCGCTTCTGCTTACAGCAGGGTCTTGATGTAGGCGGCCAGCTGCTCATCTTTGCAGGAGGCGAAGAACAGCTCACTGAACTTTTCGCCTGCAATGGCTCCCTTGAGCAGGTTCTGGTCGATGCTCTGCAGGCACTCGATCAGGGGCTTGAAGGTGGCGGCGCGCACATCATCCAGAATGGCCTTGTTCCGCATCTCGGGCACAACGCGCTCCTTGGGGTAGCCCTGACCGTGGCCAAAGCCGAACAGCTTCTCGAAGCAGTACTCGAGGTTCAGCTCGCCGCCCCAGCCAAAGCCCTTGGCAAAGGGCATGGAAACGGCGTTGCCGTCGTTGACGTGGGCAAAGGTGTAAGCGTCCACGGGGTCCTCCACATGGCCGCAGATCACGCCGGGGAAGCTGTTCAGGGCCAGCATGGCACCCTCGCCGGTGCCGCAGCCGGTGATGACGTAGTCGGCCGCGCCGCTGTTCAGCAGGATGGCGGCCAGAATGCCGCACTGAACATAGGTCAGCTGGGCGGCATCCTCGGCGGTGTACATGCCATAGTTGACCACCTCGTGGCCCATGGGCTCCACCACCTTTTTCAGGGCGGTTTCAATGATGCCGTTCTTGGCGGCCTGACTGTTTTCGTTGATGAGTGCAATTTTCATGGAACATTCCTCCTGTTTTTCGGATACCTCTAAGATACATGAGCGGCGGTGCGCTGTCAAGCGGCCATCAGCCCAGCTTCTTTTTCTGCTGGTGGGCCAGAATGGGCATGAGCAGGGGCGTGGGAACGAGCTTCTGGGCCGTGGTGGCAAGGCGCATCAGGGTGCTGGGCACGATGATGATCCTGCGGCGGAGCATCCCGCGCATGGCTTCCTCCACGCAGAGCTCCGGGGTGATGCCCTTGAGGGCGAACACCACGTCGGCGCGGTCGTTGAACTCGGTGTCCACGGGGCCGGGGCAGAGGGCACAGATATAGACCGGGCTGTGCTGCTCCCGCAGTTCCTCGGCCACGCCGCGGGTCAGGCTGACAACGTATGCCTTGGAGGCGTAGTAGCCCGCTATATAGGGCCCGCCCGGCAGCAGGCCTGCCGAGGATGCCACGTTCAGGATGGTGCCAAAGCCCTGGGCTTCCATCTTGCGCAGGGTGAACTTGAACAGCCGGTGCATGGCCAGCACGTTCACCCGCAGCATGGAAAGCTCCTTGCCCTCGTCTGTTTCGGAAAAGGCACCGCAGGCACCAAAGCCCGCGTTGTTGATGAACAGGTCGATGCGCTCGCCCGCCAGTGCTTCGCACAGGGCGGTGACCTGCGCGTCCTGCTCAAGGTCGGCGGGTACGATGCGGCAGAGGGTGCCGTGCTTCGCCCGGAGTTCGGCGGCAAGGGTCTCCAGCCGGTCGCGGCGGCGGGCGGTCAGGATGAGCCGGAAGCCCAGCCGGGCATAGCGGCGGGCAAACTCCCGCCCGATGCCGGAGGACGCGCCGGTGATCCAGACAGTTTTGGTTGACATAAGCATTCTCCTTTTCTGCGGAAACTCCATTGCCTCTATTCTATCACGGCAGCGGGTGAGAATCCATGCAAAAATTCAAGGAAAAGCTATCCCTTGTTGCCCGGGAAAATTTGGAGTATAATAGACTCAAAGAATAGCGCACTGACGCAGGAGGAAAGAAAAATGAACAAACCGGTATTGGTGGTCATGGCTGCCGGCATGGGCAGCCGTTACGGCGGCATGAAGCAGATCGACCCGGTGGGCCCCAAGGGTCAGCCCATTGTGGAGTACTCCCTGTACGATGCCCACCGCGCAGGCTTTGAGACCGTGATCTTTGTCATCAAGCACGAGATCGAGGATGCCTTCAAGGCTGCCATCGGCGACCGCGTCTCACAGGGGATGAACGTGAAATACGCTTTCCAGCAGCTGGATGAGCTGCCCGCAGGCTTCGCCATCCCCGAGGGCCGCGTCAAGCCCTGGGGCACCTGTCACGCCGTGCTGGCCGCAAAAGACCTCATTGATGGTCCCTTCGCCGTCATCAACGCGGACGATTACTACGGCCCCGAGGCCTTCAAGGTCATCTATGAGTATCTGTCCACCCATCAGGACGGCGCAGTTTACGATTACTGCATGGTGAGCTACCTGCTCAAAAATACCGTCTCCGAGAACGGCACCGTCTCCCGCGGTGTCTGCGTGGTGAATCCGGACGGCACCCTGCACAGCGTGACCGAGCGCACCGGCATTGAGACCTATGCGGGCGGCATCCGCTGCACCTCCCTCACCGGTGAGGGCACGGATGACCTGCCGGTGGAAGCACCTGTCAGCATGAATCTGTGGGGCTTCGGCAAGAGCTTCCTGGACGAGGCCGACCGCCGCTTTGCAGGCTGGCTGCGTGAGAATCTGCCCAAGAACCCCCTCAAATGCGAGTATTTCCTGCCCACCGTGGCCAGCGAGCTCATCGATGAGGGCAAGGCGGCAGTCACCGTGCTCAAGAGCACCGATAAGTGGTACGGCGTGACCTACCGCGAGGATAAGCCCACCGTGGTGGCCGCCATCGCCCAGAAAACTCAGGAGGGCCTGTACCCCGAGGATCTGTGGGCGTGATAAACTGAAACAGGCGCAGGAGCGAAACAAAATCTGTGGCGGCCCTCTTGACTTTTTGCGCAGGAGTGCATATACTAAAGTTGTAGATGAGACTACGGAACCATTCCATGGTTCCACCAAAGCAACAAGAAGCCCCCTTGACATTGCGACTGTCAAAGGGGCTTCCTGCTTGCTAAGGGTTAGTGCTTACCGGCCTTGAACTGTTCCTCAAGCCACTTGCAGATGTAGTAGCTGACCACACCGGCTGCGACGGACAGTATAAATGAGACTACCATTTCCATGGTTACCACCTCCTTCCCACATCAAATGGGTCGGAAGGCCGACAGGTACAGTATAACAGAAAATTCGACTCATTACAACGCAGAAGCGCCCCATCCGGTGAAGGATGAGGCGCTTCTACGTATATTTGGGAATATTCGGGGATGACGTTAGTTGTTCTTGAGCTCCTGTGCCTTCTGCCATGCATTCAGCACATCGAGCTTGCTTACGGGATTGGCCGGGAAGAACTTCATCTCTTCCGGAGCCGTGCCCTCATCGTTCAGGTCAGGGATAAGCTCGTTTTCCATGGCCCAGCGGGCGGCGTGCTGCAGGTCCATATCCTGCTCTTCCTGCCCTACATCGGGGTAGAGCAGTTCGGATTCGGGCATGGGCTTGCCTGCATCCTCCCACAGCATCATGGCAAGGGCGCTGCGGTTGCTGGGGAAGTAGGGCAGAGCCATCAGCTTGCCTGCAAATTCAGTGCCCAGAGAATAGGCCTGATAGCCCAGCACTGCACCGCCCACAGCAGCAGTACCAATGATCGCGGCAGTGCCCAGCACATTGGGCCCATCATCTTCAATGGTGGCATCGCGGTACTGTGCGGCAATATCCGCATCACTGCTCATGGTGTTCATGGTAAAGGTGATGCTCTCAGCCTTGTAGTCCTGATCCAGCGGCAGGGAGAACTTGCCGGTAGACCAGATGTCAAACACCATGCCCTCAGGGATCAGGGTCTTGTCCAGCGTCACGGTTACTGTTGCGCCGTCCGGTACATAGTAGGTCTTTTTGCCGGTGGTCTCGTCAGTAGTAACAGTCAGGGTATCGGTCACATCCTTGTCACCGTTTTTCACGGTAACAATGCCGCCGGTCACGGTCAGCGGGTGGCAGACTGCGGTATCGGGGGTGTGGTCAGTGGCGGCATCACGGTACGTTGCAGACACATTCACACCACTGCTCATGGGGAAAGTGATGCTTTCTGCCTTGCAGTCCTGACCTGTGGGCAGGGAGGTAGACCAACCGTCAAACACTTTGCCATTGGGCACTGCGGTCTTGTCCAGCGTCACGGTCACTTCTGCGCCGTCCGGTACAGAGTAGGTCTTTTGGCCGGTGGTTGCGTCAGTGTTGCTGTTTAACTTGCTGGTCACATCGCTGCCGTCGTATTTCACAGTAACAGTGCCGCCGGTCACGGTCAGCGGGTGGCAGCCCGGAGCATTGGGATCAAACTCCCAACGGGCATAGAGGGTGATGTCCTCCGTAATTGCGGTATCTTTCACATTAAAGAGGTTGCCATCTTTGGTGTACCAGCCGGTGAACTTGTAACCCACACGGGTGGGATCATGGATGGCAGTCAGTTCGTTTGCCTTGGTATCAGTGATTTTTTCGGTCTTATAAACCGGCACCTCAGCGGGGTCGGTCAGGTTGCCGCCATTGGCATCAAAGGTCACCTTGCAGAGATAAAGAAGCTTGTGTCCTGCCAGTACAGCATGGTCTCCTACAGCATTGTCTCCAAACCAACGACGTGCGTTGTCCTTGTAGTTGTTGTAGTAGATGACACAATCATCCCGACAATCAGTCAGCTCGTCTTGGAAAGAAGTCAATCCAGCAGGGAGCGTAATGGATTCCAGCTTGGAGCAACCGTTAAAGGTATCAGGGTTAATGGTTTCTACTTTTTTCGGGATGGTGACGTTCGTCAGTTCAGAGCAACCAGCAAAGGCACCCTTGCCGATCGTCGTAATATTTTTACCTAATGAAAGCGTTGTAAGAGAAGTGCAACCAGAAAAGGCACCAAAGCCGATGGAAGTGACGCTTTGTGGAATGGTGACGTTCGTCAGTGCAGAGCAATAAGCAAAGGCGCCATCGCCAATGGTTTGAATGCCGTCATCCAGCGAAAGCGATGTGAGATTTGTGCAGCACATAAAGGCACCATATCCCATCGACTTTATAGGACCCTTGATGGTAAGAGTATGCAGGTCGGTGGGATAAAAGGCCTGCTGGCCGATGGAAGTGACGCTTTGTGGAATGGTGACGTTCTTCAGATTGGAGCAATCTTCAAAGGCATAATCGCCGATCGTCGTAATCTTCTCACCCAACGAAAGCGTTGTAAGAGCACTGCACCCATTAAAGGCGTTCGCCCCTATCGATGTGGCAGCGTCTTCGATGATAAGAGAGTCCAAGCTGAAGCAAGCGTAAAAGGCATGCTGGCCGATGGAAGTGACGCTTTGTGGAATGGTGACGGAGCGAATTTTGCTACAAAGTGGGTTCCCTTGGTGGCCATCGTAAGGGTTGGCGGCAAATGAATATTCTCCCAAACCGGTTACAGGGTGGCCGCCCAATTCTGAGGGTATTTTGATGTCGTAGAAGTTAGGGTTTGCTGAACCAACAGGGCCAAGAAATTTTGTGATGGTTGCATTACCGTCATTTACCGTATATTCATACTTGTAAGTGTCAGTGCCATCGCTGGCTGTACCACCAGTTGACGATGACGTGTCTTCTGCAAATGCCGTGACTGCCGACAGGGGCAGCATGGTGATCATCATGCAGACCGCAACCAATAAGCTGATCAAACGCTTGGGTCTCATAATTTTTTACTCCTTTTCCATGATATTCCCAAAAATTCTCTCTATTTCAGCCAAAACAAAAGAGCGCCGCACCGGCCAAACGGCTGGTACGACACTCTGAACCCTTGTAGGCCCGCTGCGCGCTCGCTCTCCTGAAGGGAAGCCGACGCATCTTCACAAGGAGGTGCAAGGTTTCGTATTCCCTTACCCGGAGAGGATAACGTGCGGCTGGCTGCCATATTACAGGCCCTTGTAGCTTTGCGTCGCAGCCTTTCGACTGGTTTGCCGATTCTTCAATTTTAGCGGAAATGGCATATTGCACACTAAAATATACGCTTTTTGTTTTTTTTTTGTCAATATGACGAAAATAGATTTGGAAGAGTGTACAAAAAAGGAACGTACAATGTGGAAAACATAACGAAAACAAAATCGTGCAGCAGAACAAGATCTGCCTGATTTTATGGAGAATGCGCGCAAGAAAAATGCCCCTGACCGAAAGAAGCCGGTCAGGGGCATTTGGGGTTGCTGCAATGGGCAGGGTCAGTGCCTGCGCTCGTATTTCAGGCGCTCCCGCAGCTCGTCCAGAGAGCGGTGCTTTTCGCCGTGACGCAGCTTGGGGTAAGCGCGGAGCATACGGCCCTTGCCAAAGTACTTGGAGCTCCGGGTGCGGGCGCGCATCTCCTCGCTGCGGGCCTGCAGCTCCTCGGCCAGCTGTTCCAGACGGAGCAGCTCTGCCGTGCGCTCTGCGGTGCCCTTGGCTGCCAGCTTGACGGCAGCGGCGGCCTCAGAGGCGTTGAGCCGGACCTCCTGCGAGGACTTGCGTGCGGCCTCCATGGCCTCGTCGGCCTTGGCGCGCAGGGCGGCAGCGGCATCCCGGGGGCTCAGTTTGGCGGCATTGTCCCGGGCCTCGGCGGCTGCCAGCTTGAGCTGCAGGCGGCTCTCGTCCATCTTCTGGTCCACATCCATGGCGGTGGTACCCAGCAGCTCGGTCATGGCATCGGACACGGCGTGCATACTGTCAGCCACCTTTTCCAGGGCATCCAGCTCACGGGCCAGGTCAGAGGCCGCAAAGGCGGTCACCACCACATCGGCGGCATAGCAGGCGTACAGGATGCACATGAGGACGAAGCCCACCATCTGGGGGACCATCGCCACAAGGCCGGCGATCACGGGGTGAACGGCCTTCATCACCACAACGGTGCCCACGCCCCACAAAAGGGAAAACTCCAGGCAGATATATCCGCCGATGTTGAAGGGGAAGTCGCTGTAATCCCACCACCGGGTGTGGTAGAGCTTGTAGAGCGCCCAGCCGCCCGCCAGCTCCAGCACGCTGGGCAGGATCACGCCGCCGATATAGAGCAGCAGCAGGTTGTCTACCAGCGGCGAAAGGGTGAACAGCACAATGATCATGCCAAAGCCGTAGATGGGGCAGACCGGGCCGTTCAGAAAGCCGCGGTTCACAAGCTGACCGGTGGAAACGGCGGCATAGATGACCTCCAGGCACCAGCCCAGGCAGGAGTAGATCAGGAAAAACGCCAGGATCTGATACAGCGAAAAGCCGCAGACCATGGTGTTGACAAAAAAGGACATCTTACTCCTCCTTTGCAGCGGCAGCAGCTTCCTCCGCAGCCTTCATTTTTTTCAGGACCTTGGGTTCGATCCAGGTCACGGTCTCATCGCCGGGCAGCTTTTTGGCGATCAGGGCTTTGATCCTGATGCCCATCTCGGTGAACATCCCCTCGTGCTCGGTGCGGATGTTCCACTCCGGCTCGTTTTCGTGCAGGTCAAAGGTCTTCCAGGTGATCTCGTAGCCGGAAGCGGGGAAATACTCCAGGCTGTCGCGGAACAGGTCGTCGTCATCGGTCTTGAAGTAGATCTCGCCGCCGTCCTTGAGGAATTCGCGGTACTGGATGAGCTGGCGGGGATAGGTGAGCCGGTGCTTGTTGGAGGAAGCGTTCTTGCTCCACGGGTTGCAGAAGTTGATGTAGATGCGGCTGACGGTATCCTCCGCGGTGAGCACGCCCTTGATGCGCTCGATGTCGGTGCTCATGATCTTCACGTTGTCGATGGGGCGGCCTGCCTCGGTGTAAGCGGCCTCGATCTTACGCTTGGCAAGGATCAGCACCTTGTCGGTGATGTCGATGCCCAGATAGTTGTTCTCCGGGTGGGCGCAGGCCAGCTGGGAGATGAAGCCGCCCTTGCCGCAGCCCAGCTCCAGCACAAAGGGCTGCTCCGGGCGGGCATACTGTGCGTGCCACTTGCCGCCCCAGATCAGGGGCTCGTGGACGTGGAAATCGGCGGCCATCAGCTCATCGTGGGCGTAGGGTTTGAAACGCATTCTCATAGTTTGTTGTTCTCCTTAAAATTAACGTGGCTCGCCCTCTCAGGCGCTGACGCGCCAGCTCCCCCAAAGGGGGAGCCTTTGGCAAAAACGGATGGTTTTCCGCACTGCCAAAGCCTCTCCCTTTGGGAGAGGTGGCTTTGCGAAGCAAAGACGGAGAGGGCGAGGATGCTTACCGGTCTTGCTTCCGCAAAAATTCTTCCACCTGTTCCGGCTCTGCGGCGCAGCTTCCCTGACAGATGCCGGGTTTGCCGCCGCCGCGGCCATTGAGGGCGGCGTTCAGGGCTTTTGTCAGGGCGCGGACATCGCCGCCCGCCTGGGCGATACAGTAGCCGGTGCCCTTTTCGTTGGGGGTCAGGGCCGCGCACAGGCCGGTGGTGGCTTCGCTCAGGCGGACAGCCAGCCGGTGCAGGCCGTCCGGGTCCAGCCCCGGCACGATGCGGATGGCATCCGCACCGGGCGTTGCCTGCGCGGCCAGCGCGTCAAAGAGCTGGCTGCACAGCCCGAAGTGGGTGAATTTCAGGGCGGTGTACTCGTCATACACCCGGTGCACGGCGTTGGCCGTCTCGCTGGCCTTGGCGCTGAGCAGGGCACCGATCTCTGCCTGCCGCGCCCGCATGGCCTGTGCGGCTTCCAGCGCGCGCCCGCCGCAGACAATGCTCAGGCGCACGCCGCCCTTATAGTTTTCAGCGGCCAGGATCTTGATCTGGCCCACCGCACCGGTAAAGGCGGTGTGGGTGCCGCAGCAGGCACAGACATCCGCCCCGGGGATGGTCACGATCCGCACCTGCCCCTCGATCTCCTTTTTGGAGCGGTAGGTCAGGGCGGCCAGCTCCTCCCGGGTGGGGTAGGTGATGCTCACCGGCACATTCTCCCAGATGATGCGGTTGGCGGCAGTCTCGGCTGCTTTCAGCCCCTCGGCAGAGATGGGAATGTTCGTGTCCATCCGCACGGCATCGGAGCCGATGTGGAAGCCCACATTCTCGGCCCCGAACATGCTGTGCAGGATGCCGGAGAGAATGTGCTCGCCGGTGTGCTGCTGCATCTTGTCAAAGCGCCATGCCCAGTCGATGGCCTGTGCCGCTTCGGCCCCGGGCACCGCCCCGGCGGGCAGGGAGGTGACCATGTGCCAGATGACCCCTGCCTGCTCGTGGACATCGGTGACGGTCAGCACTGTGCCGTCGGCAAGGGTCAGGGTGCCCCGGTCGGCAGGCTGGCCGCCGCCCTCGGGGTAGAACACCGTGCCGTCCAGCGCGATGCGCCCGCCGCCGGTCCGGCTGTCCGGCTCTGCGGCTAAAATATGCCCCACCGCCTCCCGGCGGTAGGCATCGTGTTCATAGTATTTTTCGGTTGGCTGCATAAGCACCTCCTAATATAAAAACAAGTATACCACGTTTTTTGCCTGTGGAAAATAGTCTGCAGTTATGTTATGATAGAAAACAGACAAGCCCCAGCAAAAAGTTTGAGACGAGGAAGGATTTACAATGCGTGAAAGTGGTATTCTGATGCCGGTGTCCAGCCTGCCCGGCCCCTACGGGATCGGCTGCTTTGGCAAAAAGGCAGAAAAATTTGTGGATTTCCTTGCGGCGGCAGGCCAGAAGATCTGGCAGATCCTGCCCCTGAGCCCCACGGGCTATGGGGACAGCCCCTACCAGAGCTGCTCTGCCTTTGCGGGCAACCCTTATTTCATTGATCTGGATGCTCTGAAAGCCGAGGGGCTGCTGACAGCCGCCCAGCTCAAGGCCGAGCCTTGGGGCAAGGACCCGCTGAACGTGGATTACGGCACCCTGTACACCAGCCGCTACAAGATCCTGCGTGCCGCCTATGCCGCCTGGCGCAGGCAGTGTGCAGGCCGGCACGGCTGTGCCCATTACTATCCGGATGCGTACTATGCCTTCACGCTGGAAAACGAGGGCTGGCTGGAGGATTATGCCCTCTACATGGCCCTCAAGACCGCCAACGGCATGAAGAGCTGGACCCAGTGGCCCCGGGAGTACCGCAAGCGGGAGCCGCAGGCGCTGGAAGCTTTTAAGGCAGAGAACGAGGAAGAGATCGGCTTCTGGAAGTTTCTGCAGTACGAGTTCAGCATCCAGTGGAAGAAGCTGAAAGCCTACGCCAACGCCCACAACGTGCAGATCCTGGGCGATATCCCCATCTATGTCTCGGCAGATTCCGTGGATGCTTGGGTGGGCGGCCCGCTGTTTGAGCTGGATGCAGACGGCGGCTTTGCCCGGGTGGCAGGCTGCCCGCCGGATTACTTCTCGGCAGACGGCCAGCTCTGGGGCAACCCGCTGTACAACTGGCCCTACCATAAGCAGACCGGCTATGCCTGGTGGATCCAGCGTGTCCGCCATGCCCTGGGCATCTATGACCTGCTCCGCATCGACCACTTCCGTGGTTTCGACACCTACTGGGCCATCCCGGCAGACAGCACTACCGCCAAGACCGGCAAGTGGGAGACCGGCCCCCGGATGGAGCTGTTCAACGCGCTGGAAGGTGCGCTGGGCAAGCTGCCCATCATCGCCGAGGATCTGGGTGAGCTCTTCCCCAGTGTGCGGGAGCTGCTGGCAGACAGCACCTTCCCGGGCATGAAGGTGCTGCAGTTCGCGTTCGGCGGCGGGGACAGCGAGTACCTGCCCCACAACCACGTCAAGAACAGCGTGGTCTACCCCGGCACCCACGACAACACGACGCTGACCGCCTGGTGGGACGAGAGCGCATCGGCCAAGGAGAAGGCTGTGGCCGCCGCCTACCTGCATCTGACCGGCTGTCAGCCCACCGCAAAGGAGGTGGCCGCTGTCAAAACAGAGGCGGCCCGCACCGCGCTGCTCCGGGCCGCGCTGGGCTCTGTGGCCGACCGTGCCATCATCCCCATGGCCGACTGGCTGGGCCTGGGCGAGGAAGCCCACCTGAACAGCCCCGGCAAGCTGGGCGGAAACTGGAGCTGGCGCGCCGCCGACGGGTTCGACACTGCCGCGCTGGCCAAGCGCATTCTGGCGGAGTGCGCCGTGTACTGCCGTACAGAACCGGGCCGGAAATCCGGAGTGTGTTTAGCAGTTTGACGAAAATGTAAAAAAATACGTTAAAGTTTGTGCGTTTTGCTGGAAACGCCCGGCACAAGATGGTATAATTCCGGTAATGGGGGCTGCGCTTTTGGCGGCCGTGTGGCAAAGCTGTGCCGGAGGGGAGAGAGTCCGGCACCGGATAATGGGGAAAAACGCATGAAAAAAGAATGGACGGAACAGGATCTGCGCGCCTTTGCAGAAAACGCACAGACCGCCTTTGAAGACGTGACCCTGACGGAAGCCGATGAGGAGGCCGCGGACACCTGGCAGGACGATGGCCTGCAGGTGGATTATGTCCTGCGCAATGGGCAGGTGGACTGCGTGCTGCGCCGCCTGATCGAGGCGGACGGCAAGCTCTGGCAGCTGCAGATGACGGCTCCGCTGGCGGGCAGCGACCTGCCGGAGGATCGGATGACCGCGCGGGAGCGGGAGCTCTGCCGGGACGATATGAATCACGATTTCCTGACCGGCGTGTTCAACCGCCGTTATTTTGAAACGGAGTTCTGCACCCGGCTGGATGAGTGGACGGATGCTCACCGCTGTGCTTCGCTGGCGCTGGTGGCGCTGGACGATGAGGACGGGATGCGCGCCCGGCAGGGCGATGCCGTGATGAACCAGCTGGTCTGCTTTGTGGCCAACCAGTGGAAAAAGCACTACGACCGCCCTGCAGAGCGGGTGGTCTGCCGCCTGACGGACACGCTGTTCGCCATCGGCTGCGCGGATAAGAACTGTGCAGAGCTGGCCGAGGAGCTGAACGGCATTTATGCCGAGATGCCCCGCGCGTGCGTGGCATCGGTGGGCCTGATGCGCCGGGTGCCCTTTACCCAGTCCATCGGCTGCGCCTGCACCGGCGAGGTGCGGGGCAAAAACTGGGACGCACTGTATCAGCTGTGTGAGCAGCGCCTGAAGGCGGCCCAGACCGCCGGCGGCGACCAGATCTGCAGCAAATAAACCGAATGCATAAAATCCCCCTTTGCGGTACAAGCTAGTGCTGCAAAGGGGGATTTTTGTATGGAAAATCAGAAAAATGATAACCTGAATCTGCTGGAAGCGGTGGTGCAGAACACGGAGATGGGCAAGAACACGCTGGAACAGATCGTGCCCATGACCGAGGACCCTGCCTTCCGGGCCGAGCTTCTGCGGGAGCGGAACCTCTACCGGGAACTGAATCAGGAGGCCCACACTGCCATCGAGGCCTGCGGCGGCACGGCTCAGGGCCAGAGCATCATGGCAAAGCTCAACACCAAAATGGGCATCGGGATGAAAACGCTCACCGACAAATCTACCCGCAATCTGGCCGAAATGCTCAGCGAGGGAAGCAGTCAGGGCGTGATGGACTGCATCAAGAGCCAGAAGGATTATCCCGAAGCGGCCCCCGGCTCCAAGCGCCTGATGCAGAAACTGCAGGATCTGGAGGAAGAGAACCGGCTGAAACTGGAGCAGTTTCTGTAAAGGCCGCTCCGGCTGCTCAGAGTGCTTCTACCATGGCTGCCACGATCCTGGTGGCGGTAGCTACGTACTCGGCGATGCTGAATTTCTTCACCACAAGCACCTCGTGGCCGTCCTCGTCGGCGTTGTCGCTCATGGCGCGCAGGATGACACAGGGCACATCGTTCTTGGCGGCGATCTGGCTCACAGCAGCACCCTCCATCTCAACGCAGTCGGGGGCGCACTTGGCCTCAATGGCGGCCTTGGTCTCGCTGTCACCAACGAACAGGTCGCCGGTGGCGATCTTGCCGGTCAGGGCCTTGACCCCGGCCTCGGCGCAGGCTTTTTCAGCGGCGGCGATGAGGGCCGGATCACCGGCGTACTCCTTCAGGTAGGGCGGGTTCTGGCAGATCATGTCCAGCTGGGCATCGTGGTAGAGCACCGTCTTGCCAATGACCACATCACCAATGCCGATCTTGCTGGTCATATTGCCTGCAATGCCGGAGAAGATGATCTTCTCGGCACCGTATCGGGTGATGAGCACCTGAGTGGTGGCGGCGGCATTGGCCTTGCCCATGCCTGCACAGCAGACCACGACCTGCTTGCCTGCCAGCGTGCCCCTGTGATACTCCACGCCGCCGTAGGGCTCCACGGTGACGTTTTTCAGTTTTGCACACAGCTGATCGACTTCATCGGGCATTGCGCCCATAATTCCGATAATCATATAGATGTCCTTTCTCCCGGGCAAAAGTGTCTCCCACACGCCGCGCGGGAGACACTTTTATCATACATCAGACGTTGAACAGGAACTCGATCACATCGCCGTCCTTCACGACGTACTCCTTGCCCTCGGTGCGCTGCAGGCCCTTGGCCTTGACAGCGGCATAATCGAAGTTGTTGGCTTCCAGGTCGCCATAGCCGATGACGCTGGCGCGGATGAAGCCGCGCTCGAAATCGCTGTGGATCTTACCGGCGGCCTGAGGAGCCTTGGTGCCCTTGCGGATGGTCCAGGCGCGGCACTCCTTCTTGCCGTCGGTCAGGAAGGAGATGAGGCCCAGCAGGTCGTAGCTGGCAGTGATCAGGTTGTCCAGGCCGCTGGCCTCGATGCCCATCTCGGCCAGGAAAGCCTTCTTCTCCTCGGGGGAGTAGTCGGCAATGTCCTCTTCGGTCTTGGCGCAGATGGGAATGTAGCGGGCCCCCTCCTCGGCGGCGCGGGCGGCCACCAGCGGGACATAGCGGTTATTCTCAATGCCCTCCATCAGGTCGTCCTCGCCCACGTTGCAGGCGTAGAGCACGGGCTTGGAGCTCAGCAGGCCCATCTCGTGCAGCACTGCCTGCTGCTCGGCATCCCCCTCGTCAAAGTCAAAGCTGCGGGCGGGCTTTCCTGCGCTCAGGTGGTCGGCCAGCTTCTGCAGCCAGGCAGCCTCTGCGGCAGCACCCTTGTTGTTGCCGCTCTTGGCAGCCTTGGCCATCCGGCCCGCGCGGTTCTGAACGACCTCGAGGTCAGAGAGAATCAGCTCGTAGTCAATGGCATCGATGTCAGCGATGGGGTCCACGGCCTCGGCCTTGGTCACGTCCTCCACCACATGGATGATGTTGTCGTCATCAAAGCAGCGCACCACATGCACGATGGCATCACACTCGCGGATATGGCCCAGGAACTTGTTGCCCAGGCCGGCACCCTGGCTGGCACCCTTGACCAGACCGGCGATGTCTACAAACTCCACGATGGCAGGTGTCTTTTTATTGGTCTGCCAGATCTCAGCCAGCTTGTCCAGCCGCTTGTCCGGCACGGCCACGATGCCGCTGTTGGGCTCAATGGTGCAGAAGGGGTAGTTGGCGGCTTCCGCGTTCTTGGTGGAAGTGATGGCGTTGAACAGAGTGGACTTGCCGACGTTCGGCAGACCGACGATACCTAACTTCATATAAAATACGCTCCTTACACGTTTTTTGGCATAACGATACAACTATCATTATACGCGATGAAAACCCGGAGCGCAAGGGGATGGGCGCAAAACAACGGATTTACACGGCGGGAGTTCTATATTATACTGTTCTTAAAATACGAACCGATTTCCGGAAGGGAAGGCAGGAGGATGTTATGGAACGCAACGACCCGCGCTATCAGGCTTATGTGGAGATCCTGAAGGAGGAGCTGATCCCGGCGATGGGCTGCACCGAGCCCATCGCGCTGGCCTATGCGGCGGCAAAAGCCCGCGAGGTGCTGGGGGTGCTGCCGGACAGCGTGCAGCTGCAGGTGAGCGGCAGCATCATCAAGAACGTGAAAAGCGTCATCGTGCCCAACACCGGGCACCTGAAGGGCATGGAGGCGGCGGTGGCGGCAGGCATCATCGCCGGTTCCGCCGAGAAGGAGCTGGAGGTCATCTCGGAGGTCAGCGAGGAAAAGAAGTCTGCCATCCGGGACTATCTGCAGACGGTGCCCATCACCATCGAGCACACCGAGCAGGGGCATGTGTTTGACATCGTCGTCACCGAGCGCTGCGGGCAGGACTACGCCCGGGTGCGCATCGCGGACTACCACACCAACATCTGCCGCATCGAGAAGAACGGCACGGTGCTGTACGAGGTGCCCCTGCTGGACGAGACCGTGCAGGAGGATGCCCGCGCCGACCGCAGCCTGCTGAACATGCAGGACATCTGGGACTTTGCCGAGACCGCCGACCTGCGGGACGTGGCAGACCTGCTGGAACGGCAGATCCGCTACAACAACGCCATTGCAGAAGAGGGCCTGCTGGGCGACTACGGCGCCAACATCGGGCGGGTGCTGCTGACCACTTACGGCAACGATGTCTCCAACCGCGCAAAAGCCAAGGCCGCCGCCGGCTCCGATGCCCGCATGAACGGCTGCGAGCTGCCGGTCATCATCAACTCCGGCAGCGGCAATCAGGGCATCACCTGCTCGGTGCCCCTCATCGAGTACGCCAAGGAGCTGCACAGCGGCAAGGAAAAGCTCTACCGCGCCCTCATCATCTCCAATCTGGTGGCCATCCACGAAAAGACCGGCATCGGCACCCTGTCTGCCTACTGCGGCGCGGTCAGCGCGGGTGCGGGTGCAGGCGCAGGCATCGTGTACCTGTGCGGCGACGGCTATCAGGCTGCCATCCACACGGTGGTCAACGCCCTTGCCATTGTGTCCGGCATCGTGTGCGACGGAGCCAAGGCTTCCTGCGCCGCAAAGATCGCATCTTCGGTGGATGCGGCGCTGCTGGGCTACAACATGTACAAGTGCAATCAGGAGTTCAAGGGCGGCGATGGCATCGTGATGAAGGACATCGAGACCACCATCAAGGGCATCGGACGTCTGGGCAAGGACGGGATGCGGCAGACCAATGAGGAGATCATCCGGCTGATGATGAGCTGAGCGGCGGAGCCTGCGTCCCAAAAATCATACAAAACCTTCTTTATTTTGTCATAACTATTCCGTATAATAAGAAGTGGATACTTTGTCACAAGGCCCGAAAGGGCCGGAACATACAGAATTGGGGAGGAAACCACTATGGCCAACGAAAAGATCCTCGTCGTGGACGACGATACCAACATCTGCGAGCTGCTGCGGCTTTATCTGACCAAGGAGGGCTATCAGGTCACCACCGCGAACGACGGCGAAGAAGGTCTGGACAAGTTCAATCAGGTCAAGCCCGATATGGTGCTGCTGGATGTGATGATGCCCAAGATGGACGGTCTGGAGGTCTGCCGCCGCATCCGCAAGCTGGGCAACACCCCCGTGATGATGCTGACCGCCAAGGGCGAGACCTTTGACAAGGTGCTGGGCCTGGAGCTGGGCGCAGACGATTACATGGTCAAGCCCTTTGACACCAAGGAGGTCGTGGCCCGCATCAAGGCGGTGCTGCGCCGCTGCACCACCACCACCGCCCAGACCGAGAGCACTGAGGGCGTGATCGAATTCGACAATCTGCGGCTGGACATGAACAGCTACGAGCTGCGGGTCAAGGGCAAGGTGGTGGAGGCTCCCCCCAAGGAGCTGGAGCTGCTGAACTGCCTGGCCTCCCACCCCAACCGCGTTTACACCCGCGACCAGCTGCTGGACGAGGTGTGGGGTTTTGAGTACTACGGCGACAGCCGCACCATCGATGTCCATGTCAAGCGCCTGCGCGAAAAGCTGGCGGGCGCTTCCGACAAGTGGGAGCTCAAGACCGTCTGGGGCGTGGGCTATAAGTTCGAGGTGCGTCAGTAATGCGCAAAAGTATTTCGGTCACCTTCTTTTCGATGGTGGCCACCCTGCTGGTGCTGGGCACGGCGGTGCTGGGCTGCTCCGAGTGGCTGCTGTTCAGCCGCTATTTTGCCCAGGAGCGGTACGACACGCTGGACAGCGTGGCGGATGTGACCCAGCGCGCGGCGGATTATATCGTGCAGCAGGCGGCTCTGCCCAAGGGGGCCGAGCTGGATGCCCTGAACACCAAGCTGGAGATTATCGGCGAGAGCGCCGAGGCCTACCTGTTTTTTACCGATGAAGAGGGCAGGGTCCTCATTGCCTCCAACCCCGAGATGGTGGGAACAGATGTTGTGGGGCCGGAGCTTATGGAAAAAGTTGCCGGGGATCAGCCCTACCACACCCTGAGCACGCTGGACGGTGTGCTGACCGAGAAGAGCTATGTCTCGGTGCGGCACATGCAGGATGCCCAGGGCAACAACAGCGGCTATCTCTTCCTCTGCTCCTCCGGCGCGCGGCTGACCGACTTCAAGGAGGAGTTCTGGTCGAACTTCTTCTTCTCGGCCTGCATCATGCTGCTCTGCGCCAGCGTGCTGACCTCCTTCCTGATGCGGAAGCTGACCGACCCGCTCCAGAAGATCACCGATGCCGCCCAGCGGTTTGGCGGCGGGGACTTCTCTGTCCGTGTTGAGGGCGTGGAAGGTGAGGGCGAAGTGGTGGATCTGGCCCGCACCTTCAACCAGATGGCGGAGAACATTCAGTCCAACGACAATTCCCGCGGCCAGTTCATGGGCAACATCGCCCACGAGCTGCGCACCCCCATGACCACCATCAAGGGCTTTGTGGACGGCATTCTGGACGGCACCATCCCGCCCGATATGCAGAACCACTACCTGCAGCTGGTCAGCGAGGAGACCGGCCGCCTGGCCCGGCTCATCCAGAACATGCTCGATCTCTCCAAGCTGGAAAGCGGCGAGTATCAGGTGAACGCCCGGATGTTCAACATCTGGGAGACGCTCACCGGTGTGGCCCTTTCGGCGGAGCAGCGCATCAATGACGGCATGATCGATCTGGAAGGCCTGACCATGGATGAAAAGGTGCTGGTCTACGCGGACCCCGACCTCATCCATCAGGTGGCTTATAACATTCTGGACAATGCCATCAAGTTTACCCCGGCGGGCGGCACCATCAAGTTCCATGTGGAGAAGCTGGGCCCCGAGGTGGAGATCTCAATCTGGAATTCCGGTCAGGGCATCAGCCCCGAGGCGCTGCCCTATGTGTTCCAGCGCTTCTACAAAGAGGACAGGTCCCGCGGCCTGCACGCCCGGGGGGCCGGTCTTGGCCTGAATATCTGCAAGGTGCTGGTCAACCTTTCCGGAGGCCAGATCCGTGTGGAGAGCCAGCAGGGCGAGTGGTGTCAGTTCGTGTTCACCCTGCCCGCCACGCCCCCCAACCCCAGCGGCATGAAGCGCCTGCCGGATGAATCCGGTCAGCCCGTGCCGGTGGAGGACCCCGCCAGCATGAAGCCTGTCAACTGAATCCGCGGCCAGACTGTCCCCCTGAAACAGGCGGGGCGGTCTGGTCGTTTTTGGTTTTGGAATGGATTTTGGATGGATACAGGGGCAGGTTTGAGACTTTTCCGTGAAAAACACGGCTCCGGGTTTGATTTTTTGCGTGTTTTCATGTAAACTAAGAGTAACCATGCCCGCCCTGCATTCCGGCCCCAAAACAGGTGCTCTGGCAGAACGGATGGTGTAATCTTTCTGAAAAATAACGGAGAGTATAAAACACAATGACGATCATTAGTCCTTCGATCCTTTCGGCTGATTTCAATCAGCTTGGCGCAGACTGCCGCATGGTGCTGGATGCCGGTGCGCAGATGCTGCATTATGACGTGATGGACGGCCACTTTGTGCCCAACATCAGCTTTGGCGTGCCGGTGCTGAAAAGCCTGCACAAGGGGATGCCCGCAGCATTCTACGATGTCCACCTGATGATCAGCCACCCGCTGCAGTATGCAGAGCCTTTTATCAAGGCGGGTGCCAGCCTGTACAACTTCCACCTCGAGTGCGAGGACGACATCCAGCAGACCATCGATGCGGTCAAGGCACTGGGCTGCAAGGTGGGCCTGACCATCAAGCCCGGTACTGCGCCGGAGGCGCTGGCCCCGTATCTCGACCAGCTGGATCTGGTGCTGGTGATGAGCGTGGAGCCCGGCTTCGGCGGGCAGAAGTTCATGCCCTCGGCGCTGGAAAAGCTGCGCTGGCTCAAGGAAGAGCGGGCAAAGCGGAGCGCCCGCTACCTGCTGGAAGTGGATGGCGGCGTGGATGACACCACCGCCCCCCTGTGTGTGGAGGCGGGTGCCGATATTCTGGTGGCGGGCAGTGCCGTGTTCGGCGCAGCCGACCCGGCTGCGGCGGTGCGCCGTCTGGCCGCCCTGTGAGAGGTGCCTTACCATGGATGAACGTTTGATCCAGCAGCAGGAGCAGGAGCTTGCAAAGACGGGGCGGTACTATCTGCACGTCTGCTTTATGACCATCCCGCTGCTCTGCATGGCCTGCTTCCTGTACGGTCTGCGGCCCCTGCTGCTCTGCGGCGCGGCGCTGCTCACCGGCAACCTGTGTGACCGCCTGGTTTCCCTGCTGCGCCGCCGCGTGTATCGGGCCGGGGATTTCTCCAACGAGAGCTTTGCCCTCATCATCGCTCTGCTCATGCCCGCCACGGTGGACTGGTATGTGGTCATTATGGCGGTGCTGGCCGGTGTCCTCATCGGCAAGGAGGTGTTCGGCGGCTACGGCAGCTATCCTTTCAACCCCGCTGCTGTGGGCTACGCCGTGGCGGCGGTGTCCTGGCCGGAGCAGGTGTTCCGCTACCCCCAGCCCTATATCAGCATCCCCCTGTGGGATGCCACCGGCGTGCCGGTGTCCAGCACCATCTCGGATACCCTGCGCAGCGGCGGCAGCCTGAACATCAGCGCCATTTCGCTGGGCCTGGGCGAGTACGCCGCCCCCATGGGCACCGGTGCCGCCCTCATCCTTCTGGCCTGCGGGCTTTTCCTCTGGCTGCAAAAGGATGTCCGTCTGGGCGCTTCTGTCAGCTTTGTGGTCACCTGTGCCCTCATCGCCTTCCTCTTCCCCCGTCAGGTGGGAGTAAACGGCGTGGACATCGCCCTGCGCCTGCAGTGCGTGCGGGATGAGCTGCTGACCGGTGCCATGCTGTTCAGCGCGGTGTTCCTGCTCAACGAGCCCTACACCTGCGCCCATCACCATCTGGGCCGCATCCTGTACGGCGTGCTGGTGGGTGCGATCACCATGGGCTTCCGGTATTACGGCGTGTATGAGACGGGTGTCTGCTTTGCCCTGCTCACGGTCAACAGCATTTCCGGCTGGATGGACCGCACCGAGAGCCGCCTGTACCAGCTGATGCACCGCCCTGCGGCCGGAAAGGAGGGCGCTGAATGAAACGCTCCATTGCAGAACTGATCACCCGTGATCCTGAAAAGTTCGCCCACCATGACCGGGTATTCAAAAACAACCCCGTTGTCATGCAGGGCATGGGTCTGGCTCCGCTGGTGGTGCTTGCCACCACGGGCAAAAATGCTTTGATGCTGGCCGTGGCTGTGGCCCTGCTGCTCACGCCTTCCCGGATGCTGGCCTGCCTGGTCAGCCGCCTGTTCCCCCTGCGGGACGAGCAGCCCGCCCCGGAAGAGCTGGAGAAAAAGCTGCTGCCCCGGGCGCTGGTGTACAGCGGCAGTGCGGCGGTGGTCTACCTTGCCGCTTATCCCATCCTGAACGCCGTGTTCGGCACCGACCTGCTGATGCTGGGCATCTACCTGCCCATGCTGGTGGTGGAGCCCCTGCTGACCTACCGCTTTGGCCGCGTACAGGAATCCATGCGCAAGGCTGTCTCCAAGGGTCTGCGCATCACGGTGGGCTACGCGCTCATCCTGTTCATCGTGGGCTGCCTGCGGGAGTGGCTGGCGCTGGGCAGTGTGTTTGGGATCCAGCTCAGCCGCTCTGTCCTGCCCATGGCATCCATGCCGGCAGGCGGTTTCATCGTGCTGGGCGTGGTGTGTGCCGTCTGGCGCGCGCTGGCCCGCAAACACAAGGAATACCTGAAAACTGAGGCGCGCGGCACTCTGGCTGCGCACCCCCGGAAGGAGGTGCAGGATCAGTGAGTGCTGTGATGAATGCCATCGGTGTGGCCTTTGCCTACGCCGTGCTGGCCCTGTTTGCCCAGAACGCCATCTTTACCCGTGGCCTGGGCGTGTCGCGCCTGATCCAGCTGGTGGGTGACGAACGCACCAGCAGCTGGTGGTTTGCCCTGCTGCTCTGTGTTACCCAGACGCTGGTGGCTCCGCTGGCGTATTTTGCGGGCAGCCAGATCGTGGATCTGCCCTACCGTGCCCCGCTCCGCCCGCTGCTCTACCTGGCCTGTGTGGCGGTGGTCTGCATCTTTGAGCACGCCATCCTGCGGGCGGTCAAAGGCCCCCGCAGCGGCCTGCTCATCCGCATCCTGCCCATTGCCGCCGTGAACAGCGGCGTGCTGGGCACCATGCTGGTGGAACGTACCCAGAGCTTTACGCTGGCGCAGTCCATCGGATTTGGCCTGGGCAGCGGCCTGGGCTATCTGCTGGCTGTGATGCTGGTGACCGAGGCGGGCAACCGCCTGCGCAGCAAGGCCATCCCCGAAGCATTCCGCGGCCTGCCCATCACCCTGATCTATATCGGTGTGCTGGCGCTGGCCATCTACGGCTTTACCGGCCATTCCGTGATCCTGTAAGTTGACCCCAAGGAGGGTGGTTGATTATGGCAAGATATCCCAAACGCCAGAAGGTCAAGCGCTATCGGCGCAGCTTTTACACCCGCGAGATGCGGCTGAAAAAGGGCATCGGCATTGCGGTGCTGGTGGTGGCCGTGCTGGCAGCGGCCTGGGTGGCCGCACCCCATGTGCTGGACTGGGCCACCCACACCTGGTATACCGTGGTGCGGGATCGTGACCTCTCCGCATCCAGTGCCGTCAGCGAGAGTGCATCCTCTGGGGCACAGAGCACCGCTGCCAGCGAACCGGCAGCTTCCTCGGTGGCGGAAAAGGAGCCGGAGCCCGAGGTCAAGGGCACTGATATTGTGACGGGCCTGTGGGCAGAGGTGGATGTGACCACCCTGACCGACGAGGCCGCCATCCGCTCCGCCGCCCGGCAGCTCAAGGCACAGGGCATGACCTATGCCATCCTGACCCTGAAGGACACCGCCGGGCAGGTGTATTACGCCTCCCAGACGGCGGTGGGTGCCGCCAATGCAGCCCCCACGCAGGTCGAGCTGACGAGTGTGGCATCCATCTTCAAGGAGGAGGGGCTGGTGCCGGTGGCTGCGCTGACTGCCTTCCGTGACCCTGCCGGTGCCCGGGCCGACCGCGCTCTGGCCATCCGGTATCAGGGGCAGGAGTACCTCTGGCTGGACAACAAGGCTTCCGCTGGAGGCAACCCCTGGCTGAACCCCTACGCTGCGGAGACTGTGCAGTATATCGGTGATCTGATCGCCGAGGTGCACGCCGCCGGGTTTGATCAGGTGCTGCTGGAAAATGTCCGGTTCCCCTCGTCCACCAGCGCCAAGCAGGACTATGGAACCACCAACGGTGTGGACCGTGCCGGGCAGCTGACTGCGGATATCGCCGCCTGGCAGGCCCGCTTCGGAGATACGGTGACGCTTTGGTATGGTTATTCGCTGGCCGAGGTGACCGGCTCCTCCAGCCAGCTGGGAGCCCCTGCGGCCCAGTTGGGCGTGAAGAACCTGCTGGTGAAGGTCCCGTCCTCCTCTACGCTGGATGCAACGGCCCGGGAGGAGATGACCCTCTCCCTGACCGAGGCAGGTGTGGAGCATCTGGTCATCCGGGACGATGCCGCCAGCTATTTTGAGTGATCCCTGCGTTTTTGTGAGAGGGAGGGAAGTATTATGAACAAAACACCCTGTTTTTCCCCGGCGCACATCCTGCTGCCGTCGGAACAGATCCCGGTGGGGCAGTGGGGCTGTGTGGCCTGCGATCAGTTCACCAGCGACCGCTCCTATTGGGAAAAGGCTGCGCAGGCCGCCGCAGGCGGCCCCAGCGCACTGGATCTGATCCTGCCGGAGGTCTATCTGGAAGAGGATGACGTGGATGCAAGGATCAGCGCCATCCATGCGGCCATGGACGATTATACCCGGAACGTGCTGACCCGCGCGGTGGACGGCTTCATTTATGTGGAGCGCACCGAGCAGAGCGGCCGGGTGCGGCAGGGCCTTGTGGGCAGGATCGACCTGGAGGCATACAGCTATGCCGAGGGCGCGGTGCCTGCCATCCGCCCCAGTGAGCACACCGTGGAAAGCCGCATCCCGCCCCGCATGGCCGTGCGCCGGGGGGCAAGGCTGGAAACGCCCCATATTATGATGCTGGCCGATGACCCCGGCTGCACCCTCATCGAGCCCATCGGCGAGAAGAAGGAGCAGCTGCGCAAGGTCTACGAGGGCGACCTGATGCTGAACGGCGGCCACATTGCCGGCTGGGCAGTGGAAGATCCCGCCCTGCTGGCCCAGATCGACAGCGCCCTGAACGCTCTGGGCAGCCAGGAGGCCTTTGATGCCCGGTACCCCCAGGCAAAGGGCGGCGCGCCCCTGACGCTGGCCGTGGGCGACGGCAACCATTCGCTGGCTTCCGCCAAGGCCTGCTGGGAGGAGCTGAAAAAGACCCTGACCCCGGAGCAGCAGCTGACCCATCCGGCCCGCTGGTGCCTGGCTGAGGTCTGCAATGTCCACTCTCCGGCCATTGAGATCGAGCCCATCCACCGCGTCCTCTTCAATGTGGACTGCGGTGCCGTGCTGCTGGCTCTCATCGCGTGGAGCGATTCCCATGCGGCAGACATCTGCTTCGGCGATGCAAATCAGCAGTCCTTTACGCTGGCAGGCCCCCATGTGGCCAATGTGCTCAGCTTTGAACATCCCGTTGCCCCGCTGACCGTGGGCACCATTGACGCATTCATTGAGTATTTCATGGCCCGCCACATCGAGGCCCGGGTGGATTATGTCCACGACGAGCCCGCTGTCCGCGCTCTGTGCAGGCAGGGGGGTGTGGCGTTCCTGATGCCGCCCTTTGAGAAGAGCGACCTGTTCAAGGGCATCGTTATGGGCGGTGTGCTGCCTCGCAAGACCTTCAGCATGGGGCACGCAGAGGAAAAACGCTATTATATGGAATGCAGAAACATTTTAGGTGAAGAATGACATTTAACGAACTGAATCTTTCCGCGCCTGTGCTGCGTGCTGTGGCACAGGCGGGCTATGAATCCCCCTCGCCCATTCAGGCGGCGGCCATTCCGCCGGTGCTGGCCGGGAGGGACTTGATGGGCTGCGCCCAGACGGGTACCGGCAAGACGGCTGCCTTTGCGCTGCCCATGCTCGACCGCCTGACTGCCAGCGCGCCCCGCAAAAAGGGTGCCATCCGCGCCCTGATCCTGACCCCCACCCGGGAGCTGGCTTTGCAGATCGGCGAGAGCTTTGAGGCCTACGGCAAGTATCTGACCCTGCGCAGCACCGTCATCTTTGGCGGTGTGGGTCAGGCTCCGCAGGTCGCAGCCCTGAAAAAGGGCGTGGACATCCTCATTGCCTGCCCGGGCCGCTTGAACGACCTGGTGGGGCAGGGGCTGCTGGACCTCTCCAACATTGAGATCTTTGTTCTGGACGAAGCCGACCGGATGCTGGATATGGGCTTTGTCCACGACGTGAAAAAGGTGATCGCCAAGCTGCCCAGGCAGCGCCAGAACCTGATGTTCAGCGCCACCATGCCCAAGGAGATCGAGCAGCTGGCCGCAGGCATCCTGCACGACCCGGCCTTTGTCAAGGTAGACCCGGTGTCCAGCACGGTGGACCGCATCCAGCAGAGCCTGTATTTTGTGGAGAAGGGCAACAAGAAGTTCCTGTTGCCCTGGCTCATCAAGAACCTGAAGCCTGAGGTGGTGAACGCGCTGGTGTTCAGCCGCACCAAGCACGGAGCCGATAAAATTGCAAAAGATCTGAACAAGCAGGGCATCCCCGCTGCCGCCATCCACGGCAACAAGAGCCAGACCGCCCGCGTGACGGCGCTGGAGGATTTCAAGGCGGGCAAGACCCGGGTGCTGGTGGCGACCGATATCGCCGCCCGCGGCATTGACATCAGCGAGCTGTCCCATGTGTTCAACTACGACCTGCCCGAGGTGCCCGAGACCTACGTCCACCGCATTGGCCGCACGGCCCGTGCCGGTGCCGACGGCACTGCCGTCAGCTTCTGTGCCCCGGAGGAAAAGGAATATCTGGCCGGGATCGAAAAGCTGAACCGCCGCCAGATCCCGGTGGTCTCCGGCCATCCCTGGGACGGCGTGCCTGCCCCTGTCAAGGCTGCGCCCCCGGTGCGGGGCAAAAAGCCCAAGGCGGAAGCAGAGCAGCCGGAAAAGCCTGTGAAGGCAGAGAAGCCTGCCAAAGCAGAAAAGGCAGCCAAGGCCGAAAAGCCCGCTGCCCCCAAGAAGGAAAAAGCGGCTGCAAAACAGCCCATCCCCAAGAATACCGAACCGAAAGAAGGAACATCCATGGAGGAAAACCAGAAGCGCACTTCCGGCGGCCGCAGTGAGAACCGCCGCTCCAATAACAGTCGCACCCGCCGCGAGGGCAATGCCCCGCAGCCGGCCAACCGCGGCAGCAACGCCCAGCCCAAATTTGACCCCCACTTTGTGAGCGCCCCGGAGGCTACCCCCCTGCGCCCGGTCAAAAAGGCTCCGGCTGCGCAGCCTGCCGCAAAGCAGACTGCTCCGGTCCAGAACGGCCAGCGTCAGCGCGGCGGTCAGCCTGCCCGTGCCGAGCAGCGCACCGACCGCAATGATCCGCGCACCGAGCAGCGGGCAGAGCGGAACAGCCGCAATGCCCGCCCGGCCCAGAACAGCCAGAGCCAGCAGGGCAGCCGCAATAACCGCAATGCAGTGCCGAGCAGCCGCCCGGCCCGCCCCGCCAAGAGCGAGGCACCCCGCGGCCGCAGCCGGAACACCGCCCCCGCACGGGACGAGGACCCGGGCCTGATGCTGATCAGCCGCCGCCCGCCCCAGCAGAAGTTCACCAACTTTGAAGAGTATATGACCGCCCACGGCGGTGCCACCGCACCCATTGAGGATCACACCGATGAAACCTGAGCCGTTTGCCCCCTGGCAGTGCCCGCTCTGCGGCGAACCCCTGACCGGGGACAATGCCCTGAAATGCGGCAGGAACCACAGCTTTGACCGGGCGAAAGAGGGGTACTGGCACCTGCTGCCGGTGCAGAGTATGCGCACCAAGGCCCCGGGCGACAGCAAAGAGATGGTCGCCGCCCGCCGTGCCTTCCTGAACGCCGGGTATTACGGCATCTTCGGCCGGGCACTGGGGGAACTGTGCCTTGCGTACGGCGCTGCCGCCGGGGCAGATGCACCGCTCCACCTGCTGGATGCGGGCTGCGGCGAAGGCTGGTACGACCGCTGCATTGCACAGGCCTTTGCGCAGGCGGACCGGCCGGTGCAGCTGGCGGGCTTTGATATCGCGAAGCCTGCGGTGCGTCTGGCCGCAAAGGCACTGCCTGCCGCAAAATACGCGGTGGCATCCAGTTTTGCCCAGCCTGTCCGCACCGGATGGGCCGACCTGCTGCTCAACTGCTTCTCGCCCTTTGCACAGGAAGAGTTCCGGCGTGTGCTGCGCCCGGGCGGACGGATGATCTATGTTGTGCCCGGTGCGGAACACCTCTACCAGATGAAGGCTGTCCTCTACGACACGCCCTATAAAAATCCGGTGCAGGAGGTGGCCTATGAGGGCTTCCGCCCCATCGGGGAGCGGGAAGTCTCGGGCCGCATCACGGTGCCTGCCGGGCAGCTGGAGGCGCTGTTTGCCATGACCCCCTATTACTGGAAAACGCCGCGAGATGGCGCAGCCCGCCTGGCCGCCCTGCCCGAGCTGACCACGGATATCGCGTTCCGCTTCCTTGTGTTTGAAAAAGAGTGATCGAAAAGCCCCCGGCCTGTGAGGATACAGGCCGGGGGCTTTTTGCGTGCAGAAAACAGGGTCACATCGCGATCCAGCCCAGTGCGTTGGCGACCGAGCTGGCCAGGATGATAGCCGCGAAGATGGGGCAGAGATACCGGAGCATAAAGTTGAACACCGGTTTGCGGCGGAAGGGCTGACCTTCCCGTGTGACCTCTTCCTCGATCTTTTCCACACCGACGATCCGGGAGACCAGCAGGCAGGTGGCAATGGCCGCAATGGGCATCATCACCGAGTTGGTCAGGAAGTCGAAGAAATCAAGGAACTGCATCCCGAACACGGTCACGCTGGCAAGGGGGCCGTAGCCCAGCGCGGAAAGGCTGCCCAGTGTGATCATAATGCAGCCGATGAGGATGGTGGAGCGGGTGCGGTCCCAGCCCAGCTCGTCCTCAAAGGTAGAAACAGCACTCTCGGTCAGGGCAATGGAGCTGGTGAGGGCCGCGAACAGCACCAGCACAAAGAAGAGCACGCCTACGGCAGTGCCCATGCCCATGCTGGCAAAGACCTTGGGGATGGTAATGAACATCAGGGCCGGGCCCGCCTGCAGGGTGTCAGGGTCGCCGCCCGAAAAAGCAAACACGGCGGGAATGATCATCAGGCCCGCCATGATGGCAATGGCGGTGTCGAAGATCTCCACATTTTCCGTGGACTGCTCAATGGACACGTTCTTTTTCATGTAGGAGCCAAAGGTCACCAGGATGCCCATAGCAATGGAGAGGGAGTAGAACATCTGCCCCATGGCGGAAACCACGGTCATCCACGAGAAGTTGGCCGGGTTGGGCACCAGAAAATACTTTACGCCTGCCAGTGCGCCGGGCCGTGTGACCGAGTAGAGGGCAATGACCACCGAGAGCACCACAAGCACCGGCATCATCACCTTGGAAACGCGCTCCACGCCGTTGCGCACGCCCGCAAAGATGATGCCCAGCGTGATAAAGGCGAACAGCAGGAACGAGATCTCGGCCAGCAGACCGTTGGAGATGAAGCCGGAGAAATACCCGTCCGATGCCAGCGCGCTGCCATGGCCGGTAAGATACTGGGCCAGATAGTGGATGACCCAGCCGCCGATGACCGAATAATAGGGGACGATCAGGATGGGGATGACGGCGTTGATCCAGCCGCCGAACGCCAGCCCCTTCCCCTTGCCAAAATGGTTGTAAGCGCCCACCGGGCTTTTGTGGGTCATCCGGCCCAGCGCCGTTTCGGCAATGATCATGGTGTAGCCAAAGGTGACAGCCAGCAGGATGTAGATGAGCAGAAAAATGCCGCCGCCGTATTTTGCGGCCAGATACGGGAAGCGCCAGATGTTTCCCAACCCGACCGACGCACCGGCGGCGGACAGCACGAATCCGAGTTTGCCGGAAAACGCGCTGCGCTTGTGGTGAGTTTCCATGTTTTTTTCCTCTTTTCCAATTGATAAACTCAAGTGTAACATAGAGGAAGCGGGATTTCAACGAATCGCAGGCGTTTCACCGGTGGAGAGATTTCAGGCGAAAGGTGAAGAAAAGTGAATCATTTCCTGGTAAAGGGCTCCATGCCGTGCTCCTCGGGGGTGTAGTATTCCATCAGGGAAATGTAGTTTTCCGGGTGGTGGCAGAACGCCGCGCGCAGAACACTGTCCAGCTCGCCCCGGGCGGTGAGCAGGCGGATGATGTATTGGGCCACCATCTGCACCACATCGGTTTCGATGCCGTAGCACAGGCCGACCGCCAGCACTGGGATCAGGATCTGCCGGGCCAGCAGGGGCACGTTCTGGCCGTACCGCTCAAGGATGGGGCGGCTCATGGTGGAGGCGGCCCAGACGCTGCCCACGATCTGCCAGTAATCGATCTCTTTCATGTGGGAAAGGGTCTGCAGCCGCTCCACGATCTCACCGTCGCTGAGGATGTAGCCCTCGACCACCTCTTTTTCGGAGCGGATAAAGGCACACTGGATCATGTCCATGATGGCGGTTTCGTACTTCTGGTGGAAATTTTCCCGGGAAACGCAGAACTTGGCCACGATGTTGATGAGGGCACTGGTGTCCTCGGCGGTGGCAAGGCTGCTGACCACCAGCGGTGTGGGGCCGAATTCCGCCCCCAGTGCATCCAGGTCGGCCAGCTCTTCGGCATTCCGGGTGGCGGGCAGAAAGCGGTCACAGCCGTTGCGGTGGTAGCCCCAGGCAGCGGGCAGCACCCGGGCCACCGCATCGCCGCTGGAAATGATGCTGAAGATGTTGCTCTCGGGCCAGCTTTCCAGCAGGGTGCCGTCCGGGGCGTGGTTGGCATCGAAATCCTGCTGCAGGTCAGGCCGGTCAGCGGCAGTCAGGGCCGCAGGCACCGCAAAGCCGTAGGCATAGATGTTCTCCCGCCCCAGCTGGGGCAGCTCCCGGGCGATCTTTGCCGCCAGCAGATTTGCAATGATGGAGCCGCGGCTGTAGCCGCCCAGCCAGAGCTTGAAGGCACCGCTCTGCCCGGCCCGGGCCAGATAGGCCTTGAGGGACGCAAACACCGCCGCCACGGGCGTGACAAAGCCGGTGTGCGCGCTGGTATCGCCCATGTGGAAGTTGCTGGCCCACTCGCCGCCGTAGCCGCCGCCCCGCAGGATAAGCGCCACAAGGGTGGTACGCTGGCCGTTCAGGGTCAGGGTCTTGCGGGCCAGCGAATAGCCCACAAAGTCCCCGGCCCGGCCGGTGTCAAGGTCGTAGTTGCAGAACAGCGCGTCCCCGAAGCCCAGGGCCTCGTAGGCGGCAGCAATGTGGGCTTCCCGCCCCACGGAGCCGTTGACCCAGTATTCCGCATCGCTGGCTATGGTGTTGGCCGCAGCGCAGACCAGACCCAGCGTTGCCAGTGCCAGCTGGTGGTCATATTGGGTGGCCGGGTGGGTGAAAAAGCTGTCGGAGTAATAGAACGTGTGGGTCAGGTCGCAGCCGCTCAGGTCACTGCGGATGCCAATGGCGTAGCGGCCATCCGGTACTGCGCGTCCCACGGAGCTCTGCCCGGCGGCCCGGACCATCAGCCCGGGCAGCAGAGTGCTGCCGGCCGCAAACCCCAGCACCTTGCAAAAACTTCTTCGATCCATAATTTTTCCCCTCAAAAACCAGAATGGATTTTTTCTTAGTATACCGTATCCCGGGCGGGGATACAATCCAAAGTTTTCCGGGCGGCAAAAAACGGGCCGGTGTTGCGCACACCGGCCCGTTATGTTACACTGTTGTTCAGTCCAGATCCTTGCAGCACTCCACGATGTGGTGGAACATCTGCTCCACGGCGGGAGCCATGGCGGTGGGACGCTGGACGGCCAGACCCACCACCCGGTCCTCTTCGGGCTCGATGGGGTAGATCTTGACCGCTGCCGTGCAGTTGCGCAGCAGCATCCGGGGCATGATGGAAATGCCCAGGCCCGCCTCGACCATGGCAATGTTCGACTGGTCATCGATGACATGGCAGCGGCGCTCCGTGGAGATGGAATACTTCTTGAGGAACTGACGCATCTCCGCGTCGGTGGCATCCCACTGCACCACAAAGTTCTGCCCGTTCATCAGGGCGGGGGTCATCACGCCGTTGGGCGGCTCGGGCCAGTCCATGGGGGTGATGCAGAGCAGCGGCTCGTGGAACAGCTCGGTCAGAACAAACTCCTCCCGGCAGTTGTTGGAGAGGAAGGCGATGTCCACCTGACCGGTGCGCAGCCACTCCTTGACATCGTCGTAGGTGCCCTGATAGACCTCGACTTCGATCTGGGGGTAGTGGTCCATAAAGCCCTTGAGGATGCTGGGCAGCAGCCCGGAGCAGATCGAGTTGAAGGCACCCAGCTTGACCTTACCTTTTTCCAGGCCGTTCAGGCGGGCAATGCTCTGCTGCAGGGCCTCGTCGCTGTTCAGCACCGCACGGATGGAGGGGTACAGCGAAGCGCCGTAGCTGGTCATGGTAACGCCGTTTTTGCCGCGATTGAATAAGGTAAAGCCCAGCTCGGCCTCCATCACGGCGATGGCGTGGCTGATGGCCGAGGGGGTCAGATGCAGCTGCTGAGCCGCCTTGTTAAAGCTGCCCTGCCGTGCAACTGCGTCGAAAATCTCATAAGAAAACAGCGTCATTCCCAATGCCTCCTTCCGGTCTGATCTGGTTCGGAGACGCTTGATCCTCTGTGAATCTTTTTCATCTTTGGTTTGAGATAGTTCAATTATCTTCTTGATTTTACTATCCTGCGCCCGTCCTGTCAAGCATTTTGGGCTGATTTGTGCACGCTCTGTGCAGATTTTGCCGCAGCAGACGCAGGAAATGCCACCTTTCCGCCGTTATAGTTCTTATAACGATTTTTTACAAACTGACCGAGGTGTTTTTTTATGACCGCACTTTCCCCGCGCTGCAGCTTCAGCGGCACTGCCCTTAAAACCATTGCCTGCATCACCATGCTGGTGGACCACATCGGCGCGTCCTGCATTGAGGCGGGTATCCTTACGCCCGGGCTGGACAGCGGCACCCTCTCGCGGGACACCCTTTCCGCCTATCCGCTGTACCGGCTGGACATGGTGCTGCGCTTCACCGGGCGGCTGGCCTTTCCCATCTTCTGTTTCCTGCTGGTGGAGGGCTTTGTACATACCCACGATGTGAAAAAATACGTCCGGAGGCTGTTCCTGTTTGCCCTCATCAGTGAGGTGCCCTTTGACCTTGCGTTCTTCCGCACCCCCTTTGACTTCAGTGCGCAGAACGTTTACTGGACGCTGGCGCTGGGCGTGCTGGCCATGGCAGGTCTGAAGCATTTTGAAAAGCCGGACGGCTCTGCCAGCTGGAAAGGACTCTTGTGTGCGGCAGGCTGCACGCTTGCGGCGCTTCTGGCCTGTACGGACTACAACGGCATCGGCGTGCTCATCATCTGTGCGCTGTACCTGACCCGTGGCGACCGCAAGCGGCAGTGCATCGTGGGAGTCGTGCTGTTTGCCTGGGAGCTCACCGCCCCGCTGGCCTTTGTGCTGGTCTGGTTCTACAACGGGCAGCGGGGCCGCTGCACCCCTGCCATGCAGAAGGTGTTTTACTGGTTCTACCCGGTGCACCTGAGCGTGCTGGCTGCGGTGACGAATCTGATCTTGTAACAGAAAGGCCGCTTTCACGGAACGAATTCCGAGGAGGCGGCCTTTTGGTTTCTGAAAATGGAAAAAGCCCGGTGATTTCAAAGAATCATCGAGCTTTTTCTTGGCGGAGTAGGAGGGATTTGAACCCTCGCGCCGTTGTTTAGACGACCTACGCCCTTAGCAGGGGCGCCTCTTCGGCCTCTTGAGTACTACTCCAGAGCAAAGTGTGTTGCACTTATTCAATAAAAATGGCGGAGAGAGTGGGATTCGAACCCACGGTACGTTGCCGTACGGCAGTTTTCAAGACTGCTTCCTTAAACCACTCGGACATCTCTCCTCGTGGACACCCGCACACGCCGTACCGAATGCCTATTTAATTTACCAGATTTCAGCGGCGCTGTCAAGCCTAAAATCAAAATTTCCGCTCGTTGTGCGCATTTTTATGCGGAACGACAACTTTTCTTCGAGAAAAAGCCGGATTCCCTCTTTACGGAAACATCTTTTTGTTGTATAATAAATACAGATAAAACCTTACCGGACCCGGTACAAGCAGAGGAGTGTTGAACAATGTCGTTTCCGGAGCTGTTACGGCAATGCCGAAAGCAAAAGCACATGAGCCAGGCGGAGCTTGCTTCCCTGTTGGGCGTGACTCAGCAGGCCGTGGGAAAATGGGAGAGCGGAAAGAGTTCCCCGGATCCCACCACCGTGGCAAAGCTGGCGGAGATCCTGGACACGACCGCGGACTATCTGTTGGGTCTGTTCGACCCCACCGCGGAGGGCCAGACCGAAGAGCGCTTCTTCGGCAGCTATGTGTACAGCCTGATCCCTGTCATCGGCACGGTCAAGGCGGGCTACGGCGCGCTGGCCTATGAGGAAGACTACGGCAAGGAGTATGCCCGGGTCAAGGACCCTTCCAGCTACTTCTATCTCGTTGTGCGCGGCGACAGCATGGAGCCCCGCATCCACGATGGTGACCTTGCCCTGGTGCACCGTCAGGACACGCTGGAAAACGGCGACCTGGGCGTGCTGATCTACGGCGACGAGGGCGAGGGCACCCTCAAGCGCTACCTCCAGCGCGGCAACTGCGTGGTGCTGCAGCCCTTCAACCCGGCCTATAAGGAAATGGTCATCAAGGGCGAGGAGCTCAATCACCTGCACATTGCAGGCCGTGTGGTGGAGACCAAGGCGAAGTGGTAAAAACGCCCCACCAGCGCCTGAAAAAGAAAAGCCATCCAGTATGGCTTTCTTTTTTATACCCATTTTTCGGAGGTGTCCCATGGAACAGAGCCTGATGGATAAGCTGACGATCCTGGCGGACAGCGCAAAATATGATGTGGCCTGTACCTCCAGCGGTGCTTCCCGGGCAGCAGGAGCGGGCGGGGTCGGCAGCTGTTACGCCCCGGGCTGCTGCCACGCCTTTACTGCCGATGGCCGCTGTGTCAGCCTGCTGAAAGTGCTGATGACCAACTGCTGCTCCTTTGATTGCAGCTACTGCGTCAACCGCAAGTCCAACGATGTGCCCCGGGCCACCTTCACCCCCCGGGAGCTGGCCGAGCTGACCATTGAATTCTACCGCCGCAACTACATCGAGGGTCTGTTCCTTTCCAGTGCCGTGCTGGTGAGCCCGGACTATACCACCGAGCGGATGCTGGCGGTTCTGCGCCTGCTGCGGGGGGAGTACCGTTTCGGCGGCTACATCCACGCCAAGGCCATTCCCGGCACCAGCCCGGAGCTGCTGGAACAGCTGGGCTTTCTGGCCGACCGCCTGAGTGTGAACATTGAGCTGCCCAGTGAGCGCAGCCTGAACCTGCTGGCTCCGGACAAAGGGCGGCACTCCATTTTCCGGCCCATGAAGCAGATCGCGGTGGAGGGGGCCGCCAACCGGGAAGAGGTGGCGCTCTACCGCAAGGCCCCCAGATTTGCCCCGGCGGGCCAGAGCACCCAGATGATCGTGGGTGCTTCCCCGGAAACGGATTATCACATCCTGCAATTAACGGAAGGATTATATAATAAGTATCACCTGAAACGGGTATTTTACTCCGCCTACATCCCTGTGACCGAGGACACCCGCCTGCCCGCGCTGGACACCAAGCCGCCGCTGCTGCGGGAGCATCGGCTCTATCAGGCAGACTGGCTGCTCCGCTTTTACGAGTTCAAGGCAGAGGAACTTCTGGACAGGGACAACCCCAACTTCAACCCCTATCTGGACCCCAAGTGCAACTGGGCGGTGCAGCATTACGGGCTGTTCCCGGTGGACGTGAACCGCGCCCCCTTTGAGATGCTGCTGCGGGTGCCGGGTATCGGCCCCAAGAGCGCCCGGCGCATCTGGCACGCCCGCAAACAGGCCGCGCTGGGGCTGGACGAGCTCAAGCGGATGGGCGTGGTGCTCAAGCGGGCACAGTATTTCATCACCTGCCGGGGCTTTGCGGGGGCGCACCCGGGCCGCGGCAGCGCCGGGCGGGAGCGCATCACCCGGGCGCTCATCGACCCCAACGTATTCAGCGGCGGGGTGGAGCAGCTGAGCATGTTCAGCCCGCCCGCCGTGGATCGGCTGGTGGAGCAGGGCGTGCCGCCCCGCACAGCCCAGAAAATGGTGCGGGAGGAGGCAGTGCAATGTCTGGCCAGAGCCCTGTAAGCCCTGCCCGGAAGCTCCACGATGCCGACGTGGTCTACCTCTATGATGGCAGCTTCGAGGGCTTTCTCTGCTGTGTGTTTGAGAGCTTTGCCCAGCATGAGCTGCCCTTCGCGATCTGGACTCCGGAGCGGGAGACGGCTACCCTCTACCCTGTGAAGGAGATCCCCACTGACCGCGCAAAGGCCCGGCGGGTCTTTGCCAGCTTCCGCGCCAAGCTGGGCGAAGAGACGGAATTCCTCGTCACCCGGGATTTTCTCTCGGGCTGGGAGGATAAGGAGCTGCGGATCATCCGATTTCTGCATCTGGCCTTTGCGCTGGGGCCAGGCACCGTCAAGCGGCGGGGTCACCCGGAGGTGGCTCCGCTCTACCAGATGAAGCAGAGCCTGGACTGGGAAGTGGACAAGTTTCAGGGCTTTGTCCGTTTTCAGGAGCACGATGGGATGCTGGGTGCAGTCATCCACCCCAAAAACTATATCCTACCCCTCCTGCGCGGGCATTTCTGTGCCCGCTTCCCGGAGGAGAACTTCCTGATCTATGATGCTGTCCATCAGGCGGTGCTGCTGTACCAGAACCACAAGGCTCAGCTCATGGAGCTGGCCGAACCCCTCACCCTGCCCCCACCTGATGAAAAGGAGCAGCAGTTTCAGGAGCTCTGGCGGCAGTTCTACAAAACGCTGGAGATCAAGGCCCGCCACAACGAAAAGGGCCGTATGGCCCACTGCCCCAAGCGCTTCTGGGCAGATATGACCGAGATGCAGCAGAGCACGGCGCAAATAAATGGAAAATTGTAAAAATCGGGGCCAAATTTACAAAAAGGTTGCATCTGCGTGGTTGAAACCCGCAAAACCTATGGTATACTATAAGGGATATCCGGGCAGGCATTTCTGCCCCACACACCCCCGCTGCGGGGTCAACACAAAAGGAGTATTGTAGCGTTATGGTTCGCATTACTATGGAAGACGGCGGCATCATCGACATTGAGCTGAATGAGGAAGTCGCCCCCATCACCTGTGAGAATTTCAAGAAGCTGGTCAGCGAGGGCTTCTATAACGGCCTGACCTTCCACCGTGTCATCCCCGGCTTTATGATCCAGGGCGGCTGCCCGCTGGGCAACGGCACCGGCGGCCCGGGCTGGAACATCAAGGGCGAGTTCGCTGCAAACGGTGTGAACAACCCCATCAAGCACACCCGCGGCGTGATCAGCATGGCCCGCAGCATGAACCCCAACAGCGCCGGCAGCCAGTTCTTCATCATGCACAAGGACGCTCCCCATCTGGACGGCCAGTATGCCGCTTTCGGCAAGGTCGTTGCCGGAATGGAGGTCGTGGATAAGATCGCTTCCGTCCGCACCGACTGGAACGATAAGCCCACTACCCCCGTCAAGATGAAGACCGTTGAGCTCATCGAGGGCTGATCTTCTGCGCTTCTGTCCCACATCGCCTGCCCATGAAGTGCCCCGTCAAGGAGACAGAAAAAAATATAAGATTTTTGTTCGCCGTTTCCACAAGGGAACGGCGAATTTTTTGTGCAAATCGGCGTTAGGACGCTCGATTTATGGCACGGACGTGAGCTTGCAGCGTCCAACACGGGATATTTTTTTGATATTTTACTTCCGCTGTATCGTGATTGTTCTTGCCTGACATGAAAATACCCCCAGAGTACGCAGAGTTTTCTTTTTACTCTGTCTACTCCAGGGGTAGCATATCATGTTGAGGATACAGGCCGGGGGCTTTCCCTATATGCGTCAGAAAGAGATGAGAGGCTTACTTTTTTTCGCCCTTGGGCAGCAGACCGGCGCGCTCCAGAGCCGGGCGCAGGGCCAGATACAGGATGACCACGCAGATGGTGGAGGCTACGCTGTTGACAAAGGTGACACCACCGGCGATCTTGGACAGGGCCTGTGCCACGGTATACTCCTGGCCAAAGATGTAAATGTTGCGGAAATAGCCCAGGAACGGGTCGGTGATGACGTTCAGCAGCAGGCCGGAGCCGCCTGCCACGATGACCTTGAGCAGGTAGCCCTTGCTGTGGCGGTCGAGATCGCGCAGCTTGAACACCTTGTGGGCCACGGCACCGCAGGTGATGCCGATGATGAACTTCAGCACAAAGGTGGTCACGGCATAGCCCGGGTCACCGGCCAGGATATCGGCCAGAGCCAGACCGATCGCACCGGCCAGGCCGCCGGAAACGCCGTCCAGCAGCAGGGCGGTCAGGGCGGTGAAGGTGTTGCCCAGATGGAACGAGGAGCCGCCGTAGAACGGCACACGGAAGAACAGGTATGCCACCAGGCTCAACGCGGCCATAACGCCGGTCAGGGCCAGCTCCTTGGTGGTAAAGGTGCGCTTGTACAGCACACTGCCGAACAGGATGACGACGATCACCACAGCCAGCAGCAGCCACATTGCAGTTGTAGACATGATTTTTCCCTCCGATTTTTTTCGGGGCGAACCCCCTCTATCCTGCTCTGCAGGATCGTTCGCCCGTTTCAAAGCCACTTACCCATAAAACTACTTGACATTTGGGTGTGTGATTGGTATGCTCCTATTATACGCGAAACTGGCACCATGAAAATACCCAGAATAAAGTTTTTTTATGGGGTCAGTTTGGCAAAGCACCCAAAAAGGGGAGAGGTCTTATGTTTCATCTGACAACTGCACTGGATGCCGCCAGCGGGGTGCCGCTGTACGAGCAGCTCTATGAGAGCCTTGCCGCCGAGATGCGCAGCGGGGCCATTCCGGCAGGCACCCGGATGCCCGGCAAGCGGCGGCTGGCGGCAGAGCTGTCGGTGTCTGTCAATACGGTGGACGCGGCCTATCAGATCCTGGCGACCGAGGGCTACATGGAGCCGCGGGAGCGCAGCGGCTTTTATGTGCAGGAATATCTTGCCCTGCCCACCCGGCCCGAGGAAGTGCCGCCCCCGGTATCTGCCGCTCCGCCGGAAGCAGCCGAGCCGCCCGTCCGGTTCGATCTGTCCACCCGGGGCGTGGACCCGGGGCTGTTCCCGTTCCGCACCTGGGCCCGACTGCAGAAAGAGCTGCTCTATTCCTCGCCCCAGCTGCTGACCCATGGCGATGCACAGGGGGACGTGGAGCTGCGGCAGGCGCTGGCGGACTATCTGGAGGAATACCGGGGCGTGCGGTGCACCGCCGAGCAGGTGGTGGTGGGTGCCGGTATGGAGTATCTGCTGAGCCTGCTGGCCCCGCTCCTGCCCGGCAAAACGGCGGTGGAAAACCCCGGCTACCAGCGCGCGAAGCAGGTGCTGGAAAACAACGGCGTGGCGTGCTGCTGCCTGCCTGTGGATGCGGACGGCCTTTCTGTTGAGGCATTGTCCGGCTCGGGCGCGGCGGTGTGCTATGTCACGCCCAGCCACCAGTTCCCCACGGGCGTGACCATGCCGGCGGGCCGCCGCACGGAGCTGCTCCACTGGGCATCCCGCTGCCCGGGCCAGCGGTATATCATAGAGGACGATTACGATTCGGAGTTCCGCTTTGATACCCGCCCCCTGCCCAGCCTGCAGGGCATGGCCGGGGCCGACGGCCCGGTGGTCTACCTTTCCACCTGCTCTCGCAGTCTGGCCCCCGGCATCCGCATCGCTTACATGGTGCTGCCCCGGCAGCTGCTGCACGCCTGGCGGGCAAAATACCGGATCTATTCCAGCACCGTCAGCCGGTTTGAGCAGCAGACCCTGGCCCGCTTCATCCGCGAGGGCTACTTTACCCGACACCTTGCCCGGGAGCGCGTGGCCTACAAGGCTCGGCGGGATGCTTTGGCTGCCTCTCTGCGCGCTGCTTTTGCGCCGGACGAGCTGACCCTGACTGGCCTGCACACCGGCCTGCATCTGTTGGCAAGGCTGAAAAATGCCCCGCCGGATGCCGCACTTCACGCCGCCGCAAAGGCGCAGGGCGTGGCCCTGAGTCTGCTGAGCGATTATGACCTGACCGGCGGGGAACAGGATTTTTCCGGAACGTTTGTGCTGGGCTATGGCTCCCTGAGCGAGGCATCATTCCCCGAGGCGGGCGAAACGCTGAGGAAGGTCTGCACCGCCGCCCGGGAAGCGTCTGTGACCGTGTAAGTGCCCGCTTTTGCATCCCACGCCCCGGGCAGGGCCTCGGCGTGGGGGAGGGCGCTGTTGTTGGCCAGAAACTCCAGGACCGTGCCCAGCAGGGTGTAATCCTGCGCCGCAAAGTCGGTGAGCAGGGCCGTGCTGCTGGCCCGCAGGGCATCCGGCAGGGTGGCAGGCAGCAGGGCGAGGTCCTGCCGGAAAAAGGCTTCCCACACTGCCGCCCGGGCGGCGGCCCGGCGGGCAGGCGGCAGGGGGCCGTCCGCATCCCAGCCGGAGAGCAGAGCGTGGGCCTCCTTGGCTGAAATGCTCTGCACGGCGGCGGAAAGCCCGGTTTCGGCCAGCTCATCGGCAGTCAGCGCCCCCGAAAACCCCACCCGCACCGGCCCGTAACGGGAAGCAGTCTTTTCCAGCACGGCGGGGGACAGCGCCAGATAAAGCATATCCTCCGGCAGGCCCAGCACCTCCAGAAGCGCCTGACGGCACCGGGCGGGCCCCGCCGCTCCGTAGCAGTGGGCAAGGCTGGCAGTCTCTCCGTTGAAGGGCACGGTCAGCTCCCCCGGCACGGCCAGCAGGTTCAGACTGTTCTGGGCGGCGTTCAGGTAGACCAGCAAAAAGCCCGGCTGCTCCCCGGCGGTGCAGAGAAGCAGAGTCATCCGGTGCTCGGCCCGGGGCAGCTGGATGGGCACCCCGCTCTGGGGCTGGGCGGTCTGGATGCGGGTGCGCACCATCTGCCGGGTGAGCAGGACTGTGCCGCCCACCAGCGGCAGCAGCACCAGAAGTGCCGCCCCCAAAGCAGCCCAGAAGGGCCTCCAACCGTTCTTGTGCATCCCGTGTTCCTCCGTTCCGTTTTGGAACAGGGTGGGCCGGGATGTGCTTTTTTATACAGAAACCGCTGCCCGGGCATGAAAACGCCCCCTGTGCCATACAGTAGAGCACAGGGGGCGTTTGTGTATGTGGGAGAGCTTGGCGCGGGTGAATGCGGTGGTCGGCGGTGTGGTATGGGGGCCGGTGGGGCTGACGCTGCTGTTTGGCACCGGCTGTCTGCTGACAGTGCGCACCGGTTTTTTCCAGCTGCGGTATTTCGGGTACTGGATGCGGCACACCATCGGGGCCATCTTCCTGGACCGGAATGTGACCGCCCACACGGACGATGAAGCCATCAGTCAGTTCCAGAGCCTTTGCACGGCGCTGGCGGCGACCATCGGCACCGGCAACATCGTGGGTGTGGCGGCGGCCATTCTGGCAGGCGGGCCGGGGGCTGTGTTCTGGATGTGGGTCATGGCCCTGCTGGGGATGATGACCAGCTATGCCGAGAACGTGCTGGGCATCTGCTACCGCCGCCGGGATGCCGCCGGAAGATGGTGCGGCGGGCCCATGTACTATCTGGCCGAGGGGCTGGGCGGCGGCTTTGGCCGGGCACTGGCGGTGCTGTTTGCCTGCTTTTGCGTGCTGGCCAGCTTCGGCATGGGGAATATGAGCCAGATCAACTCCATTGCGGGCAATCTGCAGGCGGTGTTCCGGGTGCCGCCGGTGGCAACGGGCATTGTACTGGCCCTGCTCACCGGGCGGGTCATACTGGGCGGGCTGAAGCGGGTGGCCGCAGTTACGGAGGCCATCGTCCCGCTCATGGCCCTGTTCTACCTGTTCGGGGCGCTGACCGTGGTCTGTGTCCATGGGGCGGCTGTCCCGGCGGCATTCGCGGCCATCTTCCGGGGGGCGTTTGGCTTGCAGGCCGCCGGGGGCGGGGTGCTGGGTTACGGCATGGCCCGGGCCATCAGCTGGGGATTCAAGCGGGGAGCCTTTTCCAACGAAGCAGGACTGGGCGCGTCGGTGCTGGTGCACTGCGCGGCCAACGTGGAGGAGCCTGTCCAGCAGGGAATGTGGGGCATGTTCGAGGTGTTTGCAGATACCATGGTGGTCTGCACCCTCACGGCCCTTGTGGTGCTCACCAGCGGCCTTGTGGATCTGGACACCGGTGCGGCTCTGACCGGTGTAGAGGGCTCCGCACTGGTGGGGCAGGCCTTTTCCACGGTGTTCGGGGCGTTCGGGCCGCAGTTCATCGCGGTGTCGGTCCTGTTGTTTGCCTATTCCACTACGCTGGGGTGGAGCCATTACGGCACCCGGGCAGTGGTGTATCTGCTGGGGGAGCGTGCCGCCGCAGGATATAAACTGGTGTTTGCGGCCATGGTGCTGGTGGGTGCTGTGATGAAGCTGGACCTGGCTTGGGCGCTCTCCGATACCTTCAACGGCCTGATGATGCTGCCCAATCTTGTGGGCGTGGTGGGGCTTTCGGGAGTGGTGGTCCGGGAGACACAAGCGTACCTGAAACGAAAATGACCCTCTCCGTCCCTGCAGTCTGTCTGTCAGATACGGGATGGAGAGGGTCATTCTTTATCGCTTCTTTTTATTCGGCTTCGGGGCAGGCCGCTTCAGGCTCCGCACCGCGTCACGCCCGGCGGCGATGCCGCTGCCAAAGGCCCAGTGCAGGTTGAAGCCGCCGCAGCTGCCGGCGCAGTCCAGCGTTTCACCCACAAAGTAAAGGCCGGGGCAGCCCTTGAACTGGAAGCTGGGGGTCACTTCGGTCAGGCTCAGGCCGCCGCCGGTGGTCTGGGCCTGCTTCCAGCCGCAAGGGGTCAGGCCCTCGAACAGCCAGTGCTTGGCCGCGTTGGCCAGCACCTGCCAGGCGGCATCCGGCAGGGTGTCCACCGGTTTTTCAGGCAGCTTTGCCGCTGCCCACAGGGCGCGGCCCAGCTTGGGGTTGAGCAGACCTGTCCAGAAATCCGCAGGTGCCTTGCCCGGCAGCAGGGGCACCCGGGCCGCAAACAGGGCGGTCAGGGCAGTCTCGTCCAGCATGGGGAAGAGGTCCAGCTCAACGGCCGGGCGCTTTGGCCCCCGCCCCGGGGCCAGATGGCCGGACAGCTGCATGATGCAGATGCCAGAAAGCCCGTAGTCCGTGAACTGCACCTCGCCGTTTTCCACAGCCACGGTGCAGTGGCGGTCGAGGTCCAGCAGGGTGGCAGCGGCCTTGGCCCGGATGCCGGCCAGAGATCGGTTGGGCTTGGCTGTCTGCAGGGCGGTCAGGCAGGGGTACAGCGGCTCCAGCTTTCCGCCGCACTGGGCGGCGAATCGGGTGCCGAAGCCGTCGGTGCCGAACTGCGGCCCGGCATTGCCGCCCATGGCGCAGATGACGGCATCGGCCCGCAGGGTCTGGTCCTGACCCTCGGCATTCTCGCACAGGATGGTGTAGCCGCTGCGGTTCTGGCTCAGGGTCTGCACAGTGCAGCCGGTACGCACCTCCACGCCCAGCCGGGCAAGGTGGCCTTCCAGCAGGGCTAGCACGTCAGCGGCCTGGTTGGAGTAGGGGTACACCCGCCCGGCCTCATCGGTGCGGGTGTACAGGCCCAGCGCCGCGAACCATTCCAGCGGTGCGGCGGCATCCACCGCGGCCAGCAGGGGCCGCAGGGCGGCGGGGTCAGCGGTGAAATACTGCTCCGGTGCAATGCCGGTGTTGTCCAGATTGCAGCGGCCGTTGCCGGTGGCTAACAGCTTTTTGCCGCACCTGGGGTTGCGGTCCAGCACCGTCACCCGCACTGCCCCTGCCGGGGCAGACTGGGCGGCGGCCAATGCGGCGGCAAGGCCCGCTGCACCGCCGCCCAATATCACGATCTGCTGCATAAGAGCACCCCCTCAGAAATCCATACATTTTATTATAACATACACAGCAGCAAAAGGATAGAAAAATGCCCCAAATTTGCAGCGAATAATCTTTGGCGAAAGCCTTGACAGAAAAAGCAGAATTTGGTAGTGTTGATTTGACGGAATTGCGTGGTTTCGCAGGCTGTGGAAATGCGGCCGGAAAAGGGCAGAGAGTTGGGACTCTGCTGAGGAGAAGCTGAATATGTGGAAGAAAAAAGAAAAATGGGCGGCAGCTGCGCTGCTGCTGGCGATGGTCGTGGTGACAGGTCTGTGCTGGTACATCCTGTACATCCGGCAGCAGTTCTATGACGAAGGCACCCGCAACCTGCTGGAGACCTATGAGCAGGTGGATAAGTCGTTTGCCATCTTCTCTCGGAGCAACTGGAACATGCTGAACGAGTGGGGCAAGAGCCTGCAGGCTGCCAATGAGGAGGGCCTGGCGGAGGAACGCCTGCGCAGCTATGAGGCCGAGCGGGAGATCTGGCGGTACAGCAGCGTGTATCTGTTCAATGAAAACTGCGAATATTGGAGCATCCGGGGCAAGCATGAAAAAGTGGATCACCTCTGGACAGCCTTTGAGGAGATGTACCGCACCGGCAAGCCTACGGTGTCCAGCTACATTATGCGGAGCGGGGAGCGCCGGGTGGTATACTCTGCGCCCATTGCGCCGGTGGAGATCGACGGCACCACCTACACCAGCCTTGCCGTGAGCTATCGGAATAAGACCATAGAGGAATTGATCGGCGGCAGTGCTTACGGCGGCCAGAGCGACTGCTACATCATCCATCCCGATGGCGATGTGATGCTCTCGGAGGAGCCCAAGAGCGAGATCGAGGACTGGATGGACAACCTGTTCGACTACCTGCAGAAGTATGCGCAGGTGGATGCGGGCACACTGACCCGGGCCCGGCAGGACGTGGCAGAGGGCCGCAGCGGCAGCCTTTCCTGCTGGCTTGAGGGCAAGAGCTATTATCTGGTCTACCAGCCTGTGGGCTTTCAGGATCTGTCCATTGTGGGCATCGTCGGCCGTGACGTGGTGGACAGCGGAATGCGGAAGATCCAGAACGCCACCATCCTGCTGCTGGCTGGGCTGTTCTTCTGCGCAGGCATCGTGCTGGTGCACGGTGTCCGCACCGATGCCCGCCTGCGTGTGGAGGAAAAGGAGCGCGCCCTCCGGCAGGAAGGGGAGGCCCGCCAGCAGATGGAGGACCTGGCCAACACCGACGGCCTGACCGGACTGTATAATGAACGCTATTTTGACGCATTGTTGAAAGAAAACGAGCTGAACAGGACACCGTTTGTCCTGTTCTACCTCGACCTTGACCGTTTCAAGCCTGTGAACGACCGTTACGGCCACGATGTGGGCGACCAGCTGCTCAAGGAGGTGGCCAACCGCCTGCGGGGCTGCGTGCGGGAGAGCGATGCGGTGTTCCGCATCGGCGGGGATGAGTTCGCCCTCATCGTCAACGGAGCCGTAACGGAGGGGTTCTGCAAGAGCCGGGTGGAAAAGATCAAGGCAGCCATCCGGGAGCCTTACCGCCTGAAGGATGCAGAGGTGCAGGTTGGCACCAGCTGCGGCTGTGCGGTCTACCCCTGCGACAGCGACGATGTGCGTGCCATCCGCATCCTGGCCGACCACCGGATGTATGAGGATAAGCAGCGCTCCGGCCGGAGCTGCGAGTGACGAGAACGATAAAAAATTTCTCCCAGTTTCTTGTGCTTTCTCCCAAAATGAGCGTATAATTGGGAGAAGGAAGAACGGGCTGGGAGAAGGAATGGGTGAATCATGCGTACATTTGATTATAAAAAGATTGCAGAATACTCCTGGGATAATGAGGTCTTGTCTTATGTTGCGAAGATCCATGAATGCAAGGGGCGGCAGGAACTATATCTGAAACAAAGGCCCGCTGAATTGGAGCGGCTGGTGGAGATCGCAAAGATCCAAAGTACAGAGTCCTCCAATCGGATCGAAGGGATCATCACGACCAATGCACGCCTGAAACAGCTGGTTGAAGATAAAACGACTCCACGTAACCGGGACGAAATGGAGATATTGGGATATCGGAATGTTTTAAATCTCATCCACGAGAACTATGCCTATATTCCGGTAGAGCCGGGGTACATCCTGCAACTGCACCGTGATCTGCTGAAATATACGAATTTGACCTATCGAGGACATTTTAAGACTACACCCAATGAGATCGATATGACCCTTCCCAGCGGGGAACGCCATGTGCTGTTCCGCCCGCTGGAACCATACGAGACACCGGGTGCTGTGGAGGCACTTTGCTGCACTTATCAGGATGTGCTGCACAGAGAACTCGTTGATCCCCTGCTTTTGATCCCCTGTTTTATCTTGGATTTTCTCTGTATCCATCCTTTCAATGATGGTAACGGCAGAATGAGCCGGCTGCTGACCCTTTTGATGCTGTATCAGAATGGATATGTTGTGGGGCAGTACATCAGCATTGAAAAAGCAATTGCAGAGACTAAGGATGAGTACTATGCAGCATTGGCGCAGGCTGATCAGCACTGGCATGAGGAGGAAAATGACCCGACACCGTTTATCAAATATATGCTGGCGGTGATCTGCTCCTGTTATCAGGATTTTGAGCAGCGGGTCGATCTGGTTGGCGGGGGACAGAAGCGCGTGACGGCGTACGAACGAGTGCGCAGTTATGCGATGGAAAAGCTGGGAGCCTTTACAAAACAGGAGGCCGCAGAGGCCTGCCCGGGCTTTGGTACAAGCTCGATTGAAAGCGCGCTGAAAAAACTGACAGAGGAGGGCGTTCTGGAGAGGATCGGCGCGGGCAGAAAGACGCAGTATGTGCGCAGGTAAGGCTCCGGCCGGAGCTGAATGAATAATTCCCTTCCTGTTTCCACAGAATAACCATACTTCACAGAAATCTGGAAGCAAAACCGGAACATGGAAAGGAAGGGAACCTTATGAAAGCAACCGGCATCGTGCGCCGCATCGATGAGCTGGGGCGGGTGGTCATCCCCAAGGAGATCCGCCGCACCCAGCGCATCCGCAGGGGAGACCCGCTGGAGATCTTCACAACAGGGGACGGCGAGGTCATCTTCAAAAAGTATTCGCCCATGGGGGAACTGAGCGGGGTGACGGCCCAGTATGTGGATGTGCTGAGCAAGTGCTTTGCCCTGACGGCCTTTGTCTCAGACCGGGACCGCATTCTGGCGGCATCCGGTGCGGGCAGGCGGGATCTGGCAGACCGCAGCGTGAGCCAGCCGCTGGAAAAGCTGATGGACAGCCGCAAGCCCTACCAGAGCGATGGCAGCCCCGAAAAGGCATTGCTGCCCTGTGAGGGCTCGCCCCGGGCGCTGCTGTGTGCTGTGCCCATCATTGCGGCGGGGGATGTCACCGGCAGTGTGGGCCTGCTTACGGAGGACCGCACTGCCCAGCCCGATGCCGCCCAGCTCAAGGCGGTGAACGTGGCGGCGGCATTTCTGGCAAAGCAGATGGAGGAATAATACCTTATAATAGAGAAGCTGCTGCACAGAGCGATGTGTGGCGGCTTTTTTAGGTTGCGAACCCTCTCAGTCAAAGCCTTCGGCTTTGCCAGCTCCCCCAAAGGGGGAGCCAAGGGCAATCCCAGATTTAGCAGCATCTGTTCTCTGTGATGTCTTGCCTCTCCCTTCGGGAGAGGTGGCATTGCGCAAGCAATGACGGAGAGGGTGCGGCCAGCTTTATGACAGAATTATGAATCTTTCAAAACTTTTCTGAGAAGCTATTGACAGCGCCGCAAAATTGGATATAATGGTCTTAGCACTCAGGAAGAAGGAGTGCTAAAGAACAAAAAGCGAACGAAGGAGGCAGGCGCTATGACGATGGATGCACGCAAGCAGCGTGTCTTGCAGGCGATCGTTGCGCTGTATGGCCTCGAGGGCGAGCCCGTGGGCAGCAGTGTGCTGGCAAACTACTTTGATATGGCAGTTTCCAGTGCCACGCTGCGCAACGAGATGGCCGCGCTGACCAAGCTGGGTCTGCTGGAGCAGCCCCACACCAGCGCAGGCCGTGTCCCCAGTGCCAAGGGCTACCGTTATTATCTGGATCATCTTCTTACCGATGACCAGCCGCTGGACCGTGTGACCCGCGCCCGTGTGGACGCGGTGTTCGCAAGCCTTGACCACGAGCCGGAAAAGCTGGCACAGGGTGCCGCCAAGGCGCTGGCCGCCATCAGCGGCTGCACCGCCGCCGTCAGCACCCCCTGTGCTGAGGATCTCTGCATCGCCCACTACGAGGTGGTGCAGGTGGGCCGCAGCGCCGCAGCGGTGCTGGCTGTGACCACTGCCGGTTATGTCCGCACCCGTGTTGCGCGGGTCCGCACCGGTCTTTCCCGGGAAAATGCAGCGGCGCTTGCCGCCCTGCTCAACCGGAACCTGACCTTTGTGGCTCCTGTTGATCTGTCGCCCCGGCTCCTTGCAGAGCTGTGCAGCCAGATCAGCCCGGAGCTGGTGCCGGTGATCAGCGCCGCCGCCGCCATCCTGCAGGATTCCACCCAGCCCCATGTGTATCTGGGGGGTGAGCAGTACCTGCTGGACTGGCCCCAGCTGGACGGCAAGGTGGGCAGCATCCTGAGCCTGCTGAACGACGAAGAGCAGGCCGCCGCCCTCATTGCACCCCCGGCAGAGCAGAGCGAAAGCATCCTGCTGGGCGAGGATCTGGAACCTCAGATCCCCGGCCTGTGCATCGTGAGTGACCGGTATCTGGTGGGCGGAGGCCTCTGGGGCTCCGTGGCCCTCATCGGCCCCACCCGGATGCCCTTCCAGAAGCTGATGCCGCTGCTCCACACCTTTGCCGATCAGCTTGGCGAAGGAATGAGCGGCAAACGAAAAGATACCCCGCAGGCAGCCGCACCCCGGCGGACTGTGATCTATAAGGAGGACCTGGAATGAGCGAAGAAACAAAAAAGACCCCGCAGGCAGAAGAACCTGCCGTGGAGCCCAACACCGCCGAGCAGGCCGCCCCGGAAACTGCACCTGAGCAGGCAGCGGCTCCCGAGACGAACGCTGAAGCGGCAGACCCCAAGAAAAAGGATGGCTTCTTCAACAAGAAGGCCCGGGAGCTGGAGGCCGTGAAGGCAAAGCTGGACGCGGCTGAGAAGAATGCCAATCAGGCCAAGGATCAGCTGCTGCGGATGGCCGCCGAGTATGAGAACTACCGCAAGCGCTCCACCCGTGAGGCTGACCAGAAGTTCAACGACGGCGTGTCCTTTGCCGTGAACCAGATCATCCCCATTCTGGATACGCTGGAGATGGCGGCCAACGCCCCCACCACCGATGAGAATTACAAGAAGGGCGTGACCATGACGCTGGACAAAGCCGCCAAGGCGCTGAATGCCCTCCATGTGGAGGAGATCGAGGCGCTGGGCAAGCCCTTTGACCCCAACTTTATGAATGCCGTGCAGCAGATCCCCGCCCCCGATGGGCAGGAGAGCGGCACCGTGATCACGGTTTACCAGAAGGGCTACAAGCTGGGCGATAAGATCGTCCGCCATGCCACCGTTGTTGTGGCAGAGTGATTTTGCAAGACCCCGCAAGGGTTTTCAAATATAACATCCGCTTGGTAACATTTGAGCATCATATAAACAAAAAACGTTCTGAATTTGAGAGGAGCTTTCATTATGAGTAAGATCATTGGTATCGACCTTGGTACTACCAACAGCTGCGTGGCTGTTATGGAGGGCGGCGAGCCCGTTGTTATCGCAAACTCTGAGGGTGCACGCACCACCCCGTCTGTTGTCGGCTTCACCAAGACCGGCGACCGTCTGGTGGGTCAGGTCGCAAAGCGCCAGGCCATCACCAACCCTGAGAACACGGTGGCTTCCATCAAGCGTTATATGGGCACCGACCACAAGGTGACCCTGAACGGCAAGGAGTACACTCCCCAGCAGGTCAGCGCTATGATCCTGCAGAAGCTGAAGGCAGATGCCGAGGCTTATCTGGGCGAGACTGTCACCGATGCAGTCATCACCGTTCCTGCATACTTCAACGACAGCCAGCGTCAGGCAACCAAGGACGCAGGCACCATTGCCGGCCTGAACGTCAAGCGTATCATCAACGAGCCCACTGCCGCATCTCTGGCATACGGCATCGATAAGGAAGAGGACCAGAAGATCATGGTCTACGACCTGGGCGGCGGCACCTTCGATGTCTCCATCATCGAGATGGGCGACGGCGTGACCGAGGTTCTGGCCACCAACGGTGATACCCACCTGGGCGGCGATGACTTCGACCAGCGCATCATCGACTGGATGGCAGATGCGTTCCAGAACGAGAACGGCATCGATCTGCGCAAGGATAAGATGGCCGCACAGCGCCTGAAGGAAGCTGCTGAGAAGGCAAAGATCGAGCTGTCCAGCGCAATGAGCAGCCAGATCAACCTGCCCTTCATCACTGCTGACGCTACCGGCCCCAAGCATCTGGATATGACCCTGACCCGCGCAAAGTTCAATGAGCTGACCGCTGATTTGGTCGACCGCACCATGACCCCTGTCCGCAAGGCTCTGCAGGATGCAGGCCTGCGTCCCTCTGACCTGAAGAAGGTCCTGATGGTCGGTGGTTCCACCCGTATCCCCGCTGTCTACGATGCAGTCAAGAAGGAACTGAACTGCGAGCCCTTCAAGGGCATCAACCCCGATGAGTGCGTGGCTGTGGGCGCTGCCATCCAGGGCGGCGTTCTGCAGGGCGATGTCAAGGGCCTGCTGCTGCTGGATGTCACCCCGCTGAGCCTGGGCATTGAGACCCTGGGCGGCGTGTGCACCAAGATCATCGACCGCAACACCACCATCCCCACCCACAAGAGCCAGGTGTTCTCCACTGCCGCTGATAACCAGCCCTCTGTTGAGATCAACGTTCTGCAGGGTGAGCGTGAGTTTGCCCGCGACAACAAGAGCCTGGGTGTGTTCCACCTGGATGGCATTGCTCCGGCTCCCCGTGGTGTGCCTCAGATCGAAGTCACCTTTGATATCGATGCAAACGGCATCGTGAAGGTCAGCGCGAAGGATCTGGGCACCGGCAAGGAGCAGAACATCACCATTACCGCTTCCACCAATATGTCCAAGGAAGATATCGACAAGGCTGTGAAGGAAGCTGAGCAGTTTGCTGCCGATGATAAGAAGAAGCGTGAAGAGGTCGATATCCGCAACGGCGCTGATCAGATGGTGTTCCAGACTGAGAAGATGCTGAAGGAGAACGGCGACAAGATGCCTGCTGACGTGAAGAGCGAGGCTGAGGCAAAACTGGCCGACCTCAAGACCGCTGTTCAGTCCGGCTCCATCGATGAGATCAAGGCAAAGCAGGATGAGCTGAGCCATGTCTTTGAGAAGATGTATCAGGCTGCCGCTGCTGCCCAGCAGGCTGCAGGCGCACAGCCCGGCCCCGATGCTGGCGCAAACAACCAGCAGAAGCCCAACGATGACGGCGTTGTGGACGCTGACTTCAAGGAAGTCTAAGGTCTGACACAAACGGCAGATGCCCGGCCAAACCGGCGGGCAGGCGTGCCGGATAAAAGCAAAAGCCGCTCCGGTTTTGCCGGGGCGGCCTTTGCTGGTTTTATAGAGGTATGGTTATGGCACAGGAAAAGCGCGATTACTACGAAGTGCTGGGAGTATCCAAAACGGCCACCGATGCGGAGATCAAAAAGGCTTACCGCAAGCTGGCCATGAAGTACCACCCGGACTACAACCCCGGCGATAAGGACGCCGAGGAAAAGTTCAAGGAAGTCAATGAAGCCAACGAGGTGCTTTCGGATCCGAAGAAGCGCCAGCTGTACGATCAGTACGGCTTTGCCGGTGTTGATCCCAGTTATGCAGCCCAGAACGGCGGCGGCGCGGGCGGCTTCGGCGGCTTTGGCGGCGATGGGGTCGATCTGGGCGACATCTTCGGTGATATCTTTGGCGGCGGTTTCGGCGGCTTTGGCGGCTCTGCCCGTCAGGCAAACCCCAACGCCCCCCGCAAGGGTCAGGATATCCGTGTGCGGATCACCCTGAGCTTTGATGAGGCCGTGCATGGCTGCAAGAAGAACATCACCATCACCCGCCAGCAGGAGTGTACAGAGTGCCATGGCAGCGGCTGTGCCGCCGGCAGCAGCCCTGAGACCTGCCCGGACTGCGGCGGCCGCGGCTATGTCATCCGGCAGCAGCGCACGCCCTTTGGCGTGATGCAGACCCAGCAGCCCTGCTCCCGCTGCGGCGGTAAGGGCAAGCTGGTCAAGAACCCCTGCAAGGTCTGCCACGGCAGCGGAAAAACTGCCGCCAGGAAAACGCTGGAGGTGTCCATCCCCATGGGCATCGACGACGATCAGAGCTTTGCACTGCGCGGCATGGGCGATGCCGGTACCAACGGCGGCCCTGCCGGTGATGTGATCGTGATGGTCACGGTCCGGCCCAGCGAGGTGTTCCAACGTGACGGCTATGATGTCTGGGTCACGGTGCCCATCACCTACAGCCAGGCGGTTCTGGGCGACAGCATCACCGTGCCCTCCATTGACGGCAAGGTGGAGTACACCGTGCCCGAAGGCACCCAGAGCGGCACCACCTTCCGCCTGCGCGGCAAGGGCATCCAGTATCTGAACGGCCGTGGCCGGGGCGATATGTATGTCAAGTGCGAGGTGGAGATCCCCAAGAAGCTGAACAAGGCCCAGCGGGATGCCCTGAAGAAGTTTGAGGGTACCCTGAAAGAGGAAAACTACGAAAAGCGCAAGGGCTTCTTCAAGAAGCTGAAGGATATGTTTGCATAAGATTGGCGGCCTCGCCCTCTCAGTCTCGCTGACGCTCGCCAGCTCCCCCAAAGGGGGAGCCAAGAGCACTTGCCTCTCCCTTCGGGAGAGGTGGATTTGCGAAGCAAAGACGGAGAGGGTGAGCACGCTAAACAAAAATGGAGTTGTTACACGAGATGTGTAACAGCTCCATTTTTTATGCTTGAATTTAATGTGCCGGGACAAAATCCTCCGGACAGACACAACCGTTCTGTGCCAGAACACGGTGTAAGACCTGCATGACACCGGCTTCCCGGTGGGAAGGGGCCAGAAAAGGAACCTTCTGGCGCAGCGGTTCGCTGCCGTTTTCCATCAGAAAACCATAGCGGACGGTCTGCAGCATCTCGGCATCGTTGTAGGTATCGCCAAAGGCCATCATGCTCTCAGACGGCAGGCCCCACAGCTGCCCCAGCGTTTGCAGGGCGGCACCCTTGTGGACACCGGGATTCATAATGTCCACCCAGCATTCACCGGCAACGGCTACGGAGTAGATGCTCCGCTGACTGGCATAGACCGTATCGTAGGCCTGCTGCGCATTGTGCTGTGGCAGGTAGATGGTGAATTTGTCGGCAGGGGCGGCGACATCTTCCAGCCGGTCCACATATTCGATCTTGGTGTAGAAATGCCGCAGCACGGCATCGTGGACGGCGAACGGCCGCTCCACATAGGCACTTTCCAGACCGCAGAGAACCGCAATATCGCCCTGCTCCCGGGTCAGGCGGTTCAGCGCCCGCCAGCCTTCCGGAGACATCTCCGAAGTGAAGAGGTTCTGCCCCTTCCAGCGGATGGCACCGCCGTTGTCACCGATGAAAACAAGCTCATCCTGTAAGGTGGGGAACATGGCTTCCAGCGTATAGAGCGGTCTGCCGCTGGCCGGGGCAAACCGGATGCCCAGCTCTGCCAGTGCATGGATCGTCTCTTCAAAGTCTGCCGGGAGCTGACTTTGTTCGTCCAGAAGGGTGGCATCCATGTCGGATGCGATCAAGCGGATACGGTCCATAACTTAACCCATATAGCTGATGTTCACATCGATCTGGCCGCCGTAACCGGGGATGCGGGCGGTGCAGGTGCCCTGCCACATATTGCAGGCAATGGGGCTGGAGGCCACGTTGTAGTGGGCATTCCAGATGTAGTAGTTGGACAGCTGGCTCATATCCAGCCGCTTGCGGAACCAGGTGGTGGAGGCGTACACGCCGGGCTTGTAGCCCAGTGCCTTGACCTCTTCGCAGAAAGCCACAGCACACTTGGTGCGGTCTTCCACGCCCAGACCATCGGCACGGCCATTGCCCGCGCCGGAAGCCTCGGTATCAAAGTAGATGGGGTAATCAAGCTGGCGGCCATTCAGCACATAGACGCAGGCCTGTGCTTCCTCGCGGGCCTCGTTCTCGTTGACAGCCTGGCTGAAGCAGTAGATGCCCACCCGCAGCCCGGCGTTGCGGGCGTTGGTGAAGTGTTCCTCAAACTTGGGGTCCTGCACCAGCGCGCCGGAGCCGTAGCCGCGGTAGCCGATGCGGATGATGGCAAACTCCACACCTGCCGTTTTCACCTTGTCCCAATCAATGCTGCTCTGGTACTTGGAAACATCGATGCCGAAGGTGGCGGGCTGCTGCACGCCGGAGGCATCAAAATAATAGAGCTTGTTGTCGATGCTCTGGATGCCGGTGACGGGCTGGTGGGTGTTCTGGTCGTAGTAATAGGTCTTGCCGTTCTCGGTGCGCCAGCCGGAATACTGAGGCGTTTCTTCCTCATCCTTGCCGAAAAAGAATTCCCACAGCCACTGCAGCAGGCCGTTTTCACCGGTCAGGCAGGTGGGGTCGATGCTCTCTTCGTCCAGCGTGCCGCTGTCCAGTGCATCCCGGATCTCCTCAGGGGTCAGCAGAACGGTGCCGTTGATATCCTTGATCTGGGCTTCGGCCAGCACATCCTCGCCGTTCTCGGAAGCGGCAGGCGCTTCCTCGGCTACGGGGGCGGTCTCCTCCGTTTCGGGCAGGACGGCGGTCTCTTCGGGAGCGGCCATCGGGTCCTCAGCGGCCAGCGCCTCGGTCTCTGTCAGGAAGTGGGGGAAGGAGTTTTCGTTCTCGATCTCCGAAGCATCCCCGGCCATGGGGTCGGCGGGTGCGGCTTCCGGCTGCACAGCGGGCTTTGCAGCCGGGGCGGTGCTCTCAGCCGGGGCGGCGGCGGTGTTCTCCGCCTTGGTCACGGGTGCGGCAGGGGTGCTGGCTGCGGCTTGCTCCTGAGAAGAAGCGCTCTCTTCCGGCTGGGTGCTCTCGGCCTTTGCCTCGCTCCGGTCACTCTTATGATCGAATTTGGGCAGGGTGACCCTGCCCTCAGTCTGCAGGGCGGCGGGTTCGACCGTCAGACCCGCAGGCTGGGATGCCAGCAGGAAAGTGGTGCCCGCACCGCCAATGGTGATGGCTGCCGCCATCACAAGGCACGCAACAGCCTGGCCGATGCTGCGGCCGGTGCCGTTCTTGCTTGATTTTTTGAAAGATGTTGGTTTCATGCCGCTTGCTCTGCCTCCAAGCTGGACCGGGCAGGATACACGAACTGCACCGGCCCGCCAATATAGTCTCGCATCATTGCGGATAAAGCTATTTTTACTCTCCCAGTATACACCCAAACCCGGGTCGCCGTCAATCAGTTCGCTGTGCTTCGGCATCGCGTCAGGCAGAAAAAGCGGAAAGAAAAACACGCTCCACAGTAAAAACGAGCAGGAAGGCAGAATCATTGCATCCAAAGCTGTGAAATTTGTCGCTTTGGACGAAAAACGCGGCCTCCTCTTGCTGTCTTGACAGGTGTATGGTATGATACTTGACACGGAAAGCTCCCGCGCAATGGGCCGGGAGAGAAAGGTTAGGAAGAGTCTATGTCAAGTGTAAAGGACTTTTTGAAGCGGAAGGATATCGTTATCACTCCGCAGCGTTATCTCATCGAGGCTCTGGGTGCCATGGCACAGGGCCTGTTTGCCAGCCTGCTGATCGGCACCATCATCAAAACGCTGGGCCAGCAGACCGGGCTGGAGGTGCTGGTCGATCTGGGCGGCTATGCCTCGGCCATGAGCGGTCCGGCCATGGCCTGCGCCATCGGCTGGGCACTGCACTGCCCCCCGCTGGTGCTGTTCAGCCTGATCACCGTGGGCTACTCGGCCAATGCGCTGGGCGGCGCAGGCGGCCCGCTGGCTGTTCTGATCATTGCCATTGTGGCTGCTGAGATGGGCAAGGCCGTGAGCAAGGAGACCAAGATCGATATCCTTGTCACCCCGCTGGTGACCATTTTTGTGGGCGTGGGCCTTTCCATGCTCATCGCGGCTCCCATCGGTGCCGCCGCCAGCCAGGTGGGTACCCTGATCATGTGGGCCACTGAGCAGGCTCCGCTGGTCATGGGCATTCTGGTGTCTGTCATCGTGGGTGTGGCACTGACCCTGCCCATCTCCTCTGCCGCCATCTGCGCGGCTCTGGGCCTGACCGGTCTGGCAGGCGGCGCTGCTGTGGCAGGCTGCTGCGCCCAGATGGTCGGCTTTGCCGTGATGAGCTATAAGGAGAACGGTGTGGGCGGCCTGGTCAGCCAGGGCCTGGGCACCAGTATGCTCCAGATGGGCAATATCATCAAGAACCCCCGCATCTGGATCGCCCCCACGCTGGCCTCGGCCATCACCGGCCCGCTGGCAACCTGCCTGTTCCACTTTGAGATGAACGGCGCGGCGGTCTCCTCCGGCATGGGCACCTGCGGTCTGGTGGGCCAGATCGGCGTGTACACCGGCTGGGTGAACGATATTGCCGCCGGCACCAAGGCTGCTATCACCCCCATGGACTGGGCTGCCATGGCCCTGATCTGCTTTGTTCTGCCCGCTGTCCTGAGCGTTTTCTTCTGCGAGATCGAGCGCAAGCTGGGCTGGGTCAAAGAGGGCGATCTGAAGCTGAACTAAACTCCCTCCGTCATCGCTTGCGCGATGCCACCTCCCTCTCCGAGGGAGCTGGCACGGCAAAGCCGTGACTGAGGGAGTTATAAAGGTTTCCCGTCCAACACGGCTTCAGCCAGCGTATCATCTTCATACCGGAGTTTGAGCGAGAAAAAGGGTCTGTCCTCCTCGAGCAGGCGGAAGAAGATTTTGTCGCCCTCCCAGATGGGCAGCTGCTCCACCTGCTCCTTGGGCACCCATTCCAGAATGCCCTCGTTCCGGGCGGCATCTTTTACCAGTGTGCCTGTCCAGGCATCGGCGGTGTAAAGGAACATGTATTCGGTCAGCTCGCCCAGAAGAAAGGTCACCACGCCCCGGCAGCGGTAGGAGGTCAGGGTGAGGCCGGTCTCCTCCTGCACTTCCCGCAGCAGGCAGTCCTCCGGGCTTTCAAACGGCTCAAACTTGCCGCCCACGCCGATCCATTTGTCGTGGTTCAGGTCGTTCTTCTTGGTCACGCGGTGGAGCATCAGGTAGGCATCATCCTGTTCCAGATAGCACAGGGTGGTGTTGCGCATGGGAAATTTGGGATCCATCAGCAATTCTCCGTTTCTGTCAGCATTACAAAAAGCGTCCCACAGGGAGCCCCCTGTGGGACGCTTTTATCGTTTTTTATTTCCGTGCGGCCCGGCCTTTTCCGGCGTTGTTCAGCTTCCGCACCAGATCATTCTGGTGCTTGCGCTGGGAAGGCGTGGGCTCCGGGTCCCGCTTCTCCTCGGCACGGGCGTTGGTCTGCGCGGTGTCGGGGTCAACGCGCACCAGGTTCCATTCCTGATTGCCGCCCGAGACGTAATTCCAGATCTGGGCCTGTGCACCGTTGGAGGTGTTCATGCCCACAAGGTCGATGTATTTGTCGGCCAGCACATTGCGGATGCGGGTGCGGCCGTTCCGGGTGGACTCCAGCTCCCAGCACTGGCTCAGCCCGCTGGTGCGGCCCCACTGGTGCAGCCAGGTGCCCTCGACCACGCCGCCCAGGGCCAGATCGATGAACTTGCCTGTAAAGCGGTTCCTGATCCGCCAACGTCCCTCGCCAGCATCCACGAACTGCCACTGCTGCCACGGATGTCCGGCGTAGTCCCACAGACGGACGGCCGCGCCGTTCTCCGTGTTGAAGTTCTTGATCTCCAACACCTTCCCATTGGGTGCCTTGATGAGGTAAAACTCATTTTCCAGTAAAACGACCTGAGATGCTTTTGCCATACGTCCGTGTCTCCTTTCCGGTAAAATCTGGTTTGACGCTTCTATTATAGCGGATTTCCCGGTGCGCAACAAGATTGATTCTTGACGAATATTTTTCTTTTTATTGTGCATTTTGCACTTTCCGCAGCTTTCGACAGAGCCACGGCCCGGCGTACCACAGCACCAGACAGACAAGCCCGATCAGCCGGATCTGCGTGTTGGTGCAGTGGGTGTTCAATTCCAGCCCGATGCCGAAGGAAAGGAGATTGGCGGTCAGCGCATAGAGGATGGGGTGAGGCTTTTTGCCCTCCGGCCAGGGCAGATACCGGTTGTAGACAAAGGCTTCCACGGAGAACACCAGCACCTCCAGTGCAAAATAAAGGAAATTGCCCCACATCGGCCCGAGATAGAGCGTGCCGTAGCACAGCCCGAGGTTCAGGATGATCTGCGTGGCAAGGTTGACCTTGCCGATGAGATCGCGCTGGGCGGGGCCGCGCAGCCCGAAAAGCAGGATGCCCCACGTCAGCTCTAAAATCAGGGTGATGAGCACCCGGGCGGCAAAGGAGGAAAGGATGTCGGAATCGTTGCGGTTGTGGTAGACCCGCAGGCCGTCTTGGGAATCGAGAAGCACCTGCCACTCGCTGGAAAAGGCATAGCGCTCCACCGGCTCCTGGCTGCGGTAGAATGTACCAGTCTCTATATTATAGAGCAGAACATAGAACTTGTTGGGCGGGTAGTAGCCCCAGACGAACTCTGCATCGGCATCGCCGGGGTATTCCTGAAAATAGCCCAGAAAGTAGTAGCCCTCCGGGGCGGGGTAGTTCCGGAAGGCCTCCCAGGCCTCGCGGGAACCCATCCGCTCCCGGTAGTCTGCCGGGGCGGTCCAGGGGCCGTTGAGGGCCGTATTGCCCAGCAGGGTGACCGCATAGCGCTGGCCCGGGGTGTAATAGAGCTTGAGCGTGACCGAGGGCTTGGGGCCCATGTCCGCAAAAACGGGCAGGGAAAGGGCCAGCACCAGCAGGGCCGAGAGGAAAAAAGCAAAAATTTTTTTGCGAAAAATTTTCTTCATGGCGGTGTCCTCACTTCAAAAAACAAAAAATTCCGACACGTCTTTCCTTAACCTGTAAACGTATGAAAAACAGCTGTTATTGCAGGGCGCTCTGCACAAAATTGCAGATGGAGCTTTGTGCACCATTTCCTGTTTTTCTTACAAGTACAAAACGCCCGTTTTCGGCCTCTTTCAGGGCAGAATATGAACAATTTGTTTCCGGCTCACGGCCAATTCAGGACACTGACTTTACATTTATAAAGCAAAGCGAACTTTACTGCTTTATTTACATGAACAAAACGGCTTTCAAAAGAAACTTTAATTTGTTTCACGTTTTTGGATATTGACTTTATATCAAAACTGCGGTATAGTAAGGATGCGGAGAGCGGAAAACGCCCCGCCGACACTTGAGCTTCAGGCGTAAGCCTGTGAGAAAAATATAGGAGGTTTGACTTATGTACTATTACATTCTGGGTTGCGGCATTGCTTGTCTGGTTCTGTTCGGCATCAACAGCATGGATACGGTGGATGTCAAGCCGGCCGAGATTCTGGGTAAGGTCATTCTGTGGCCCGTTGCCCTGATGGAAGCAGTTGTTCGTTACAGCTCCACGCATCACAACATCAAGACCGCGCTGTAAAACATCTCGTTCCAAACCGACGAAGAGCAATCAGGCGGCTGCGCTTTCAAAAAGGAAGGCGCAGCCGCCTTTTTGTTTTGCACTTTACGGCGTTGTATGGTACAATAACACCAGAACTTTTAGGGAGGGAAATTGCTATGACCAATGAGACCTTACATACCCTTGAGACCCGCCGCAGCTGCCGCGCCTACAAGCCGGAGCAGATCACGAAAGAGGAGCTGGAAGCCGTTCTGCGCGCAGGCACCTTTGCCCCCAGCGCCATGAACCGCCAGAGCGCAAAGATCGTGGTGGTGCAGGATGCCGAGACCCGCGCCCAGCTCACCCGGATGAATGCTGCCGTGATGGGCAACACGGGCGACCCCATGTACGGTGCCCCCACCATTCTGGTGGTGCTGGCCGATGCCAACGCCCGCTGTGGCGTGCAGGACGGCAGCCTTGTGATGGGCAACCTGATGAACGCTGCTGCCGCCATCGGGCTGGGCAGCTGCTGGATCAACCGCGCAAAGGAAGAGTTCGAGACCGAAGAGGGCAAGGCCCTGCTGAAAAAGTGGGGCATTGAGGGGGACTATATCGGCGTGGGCCACTGCATTCTGGGCTACCCGGCAGAAGAACCCCGGCCCGCCGCCCCCCGCAAGCCGGATTATATCGTATACGCATAAGGAGCACTATGAAACCCGATTACAAGCTGGTCGCAAAGGCCAAATACATTCACGCCAACGCTGACCTTGCCAGTGAGATCTGGCACGAGGTCTACAAGCGCTATTACCCTGCAAAGCAGCTGGACACGCTGGTGGAAACGCTGCAGAGCGCCGATGCCATTGAGGCGGATATCGACAACGATGTGAACTATTTCCTCGTGGTGCTGGGCGGCAAGACCATCGGCTACTTTGCCTGGAAGATGGAGAACACGGCCCTGCACCTGCTCCACCTCTACCTCAAGCCCGAGTACCGGGGCAAGGCACTGGGCCGGGATATCCTGGCCACCTGCGAGCGCCTGGCCCGGGGTGAGGGCCGGGGCCGCCTGTACTGCGAGGTGCACACCAAGTGCCTGCCGGTGCTGCAGTTCTTCAAGACCAAGGGCTACCGCGTGCTGGGCCCCGCCGAGGCAGAAGCTGCGGGCATTCCCATGCAGCTGACCACGCTGGAAAAAATGCTGTAAATTTCCCGTTGATTTTTTGCCGCGTTTGCACTACAATAAAGTAGTGTATTGAAGTGCCCCGCGCGGGCCAGACCCAACCTGAACGATAGGGGAGGAACAAGCCATGGCAAAAGATCATCCCACCGGAGAGTCCGGCCTGTATTCTGCATTGCTGGAGCTGAAAACGCCTGAGGAGTGCTACCGCTTTTTACAGGATGTGTGCAGCTACGCCGAGCTCAGTGCAATGGAGCAGCGGTATAACATCGCGGAAAAGCTGGTCAACAAGCAGAGCTATACCAGCATCATGGGCAACATTGGTGCGTCCAGCGCCATCATCAGCCGGGTGAGCCGGGTCATCAGCAAGGATGACAGCGTGCTGCGCCGCCTGCTGGAAGAAAAGGCGGAACAGCCCGCCGAAGAATAACACGGACCGCGCGCCGCGGGGCAGGGGAGCACCCGCCCTGCGGTGCGCTTTTTTAGAAGGGAGTCTGTAAAGATGAGTAAGGCAGTTGTATTTTTTGCCGATGGCACCGAGGAGTGCGAAGCCCTGCTGGTGGTTGACCTGCTGCGCCGCGCCAAGGTGGAGGTCATCGTGGCCTCTGCCATGGGCCGCAGGGAGCTGGTGAGCAGCCATAAGATCCACTTGACCGCCGATGCGCTGGCCGAGGAAGTGGATTATTCCGATGTGGACATGGTCGTTCTGCCCGGCGGGATCCCGGGCACACCCAACCTTGCCGCCAACAAGACGGTCACCGAGACCTGCGCCGCCTTTGCCAAGGCCGGCCGGAAGGTGGCCGCCATCTGTGCCGCCCCCAGCATCCTGGCCTCTCTTGGCCTGCTGGAGGGCAGGAACGCCACCGCCCACGCTGGCTTCCAGGATCAGCTGGCCGGTGCCATCGTACACGATGAAGAGGTCGTGGTGGATGGCAACATCACCACCAGCTATGGGCTGGGCGGTGCCATCCCCTTTGCACTGGAACTGGTGCGCCAGCTGGCCGGTCAGGCAGAGGCGGAGCGTATCCGGAACGCCATTGCGTATCGGCACTGAGAAAGGGGATACGGTATGCGCTTTATTACCTGCCGTTTGCCGGACGGCGTGGAAGACCCGGCGATTTTATCGGAGGATGGACGACAGGTCTGGCCGCTGAGCTGGCTGGGCCTGAGCTATGAGACCCTGAGCGAGGCCATCCCGTTTCTGACCCCGCAGGTGCGGTATGGGCTGTCGCTGGCCATTGCGGGCATTCCCGCTCTGCCTGTGGAGGCCGTCACGCTGGAAAGCCCCATCCCGGCCCCGGCGCAGGATGTCATCTGCCTGGGTATCAATTATATGGCCCACTCCGATGAGGCAGAGAAATACTCTGCCGCTGCCTTTGCCACCAAACACGAGGATGCCATCTACTTTTCCAAGCGTGTGACCCGCGCCGTGCCGGACGGCGGCCCCATCGAGGCCCACACCGATCTGGTGAAAAAGCTGGATTATGAGTGTGAGCTGGCTGTGGTGCTGGGCAGGGATGCCAGGGATGTGCCCGCCGGTCAGACCCGGGACTATATCTTCGGCTACACCATCCTGAACGATGTCTCAGCCCGGGATGTGCAGACGGCGCACAAACAGTGGTACTTCGGCAAGAGTCTGGACGGTTTTACCCCCATCGGGCCCTGCATCGTCACGGCAGATGCCTTTGCCGACTACCCGCCCAGGCTGGGCATCCGCAGCTTTGTCAACGGCGAGAAGCGGCAGGATTCCAATACCGCCCTGCAGATCTTTGACATCGACCATGTCATTGCCGAGCTTTCGCAGGGCATGACCCTGAAAGCGGGCACCATCATTGCCACCGGCACCCCGGCGGGTGTTGGTATGGGCATGGACCCGCCGCAGTTCCTCAAGCCCGGAGATGTAGTGCGGTGCGAGATCGAGGGCATTGGCACGCTGACCAATCCGGTCAAGTGATTCCAAAATGTAATATCATTGATGGAGTATATGAACTGTTATATAAATGAACACGAAATTGCTCTTGTTCATATACTGTTCAAAATAAGTTCATTTGAAGTTCACACACTTCCGGTATACATAGGGCAACAAAGGCGCACACCGCGCCGCATCCCCTGTGCAGTAACAGCACGGCAGGCCGCAAAGGATGCCTGTTGTGTGAGAGGAAAGGAATTGGAACGCTATGAAAATTGGTTTTACAGAGCTGATCCTGGTGGCCATCGTGGCCTTCGTGGTCATCGGCCCCGATAAGCTGCCCGAGTACGCCCGCAAGCTCGGCAAGATGCTGCGGGAGCTGAAGAAGTACACCGGTGCCGCTTCCGAGGAGATCCAGAAGAATGTGGTGGAGCCCCTGAACGAGATCCAGGCCCCCATCAAGGAAGCCGTTGCTCCCCTGACCGACATCAAGAAGGACATCGACGACAGCATGAAGGATGTCACCAAGAGCTTTACCAACATCGGTAAGACCAGCAAGGAAGAAGCCAAGAAGGCCGAAGAGGTCGAGGAAGTGGCCGAGCTGGAGGAACCCGTGGAGGAGCTGCCCGAGGAGCCCGCTAAGGCGGAGGAGCCTGCCGCTGAGCCTGTGAAGGCAGAGGAAAAGGCAGAAGAGCCTGCTGCAGAGGAAAAGCCCGAGGAGGCCCCCGCTGCAAACGAAGCCCCTGCCGAGGCTGCTCCCGCTGAGGAGGCTGCCCCTGCCGAAGAGGCAAAGGTCTAAGTACATGGATACACCCGCGCCCGCGGTTGTAGGATAAAAACTGGAATCCAGCCCGCCAGAGCGGCGCGGCAAGAGTAAAAAGGAGATTATTATTATGAGAATCGGACCTCAGGAGTTTATCATTGTTCTGATCATCGTTCTGGTCATCTTTGGACCCAAGAACCTGCCGAAGCTGGGCAAGATGTTCGGCAAGACCATGAAGAACTTTAAGGAAGGTATGGAAGACGTGGATGAGAACGGCGACGCCAAGCCTGCCGAGACCAAGACCGAGGAAAAGGCTGAGAAGAAGGACGAGGAGTAATTTGTGGCTACCAACGTGAAGCGCAAAAAGAAAGCCGAAGTCATGTCGGACGACGGCAGCATGACGCTGACCGGACATCTGAAAGAGCTGCGGAACCGGCTGATCATCTGCGCGGCGGTGTTTGTAGTGGGCGTGATCGGCTTCCTGGCAATTTCGGATAAGCTGATCGACCTGCTGACGGCCATGGCAATGAATGCGAACTACACCTTCGTGTTCCTGGCCCCGCAGGAAAAGCTGATGCAGTATTTCCGGGTGTCCCTGATCGCTGCGGTGATCGTGACCATTCCGGTGGCGCTGTATCAGGTCTACGCCTTTGCAAAACCCGGCCTGAAACGGAGCGAGAGATTCTTCTTCCGGCTGGTGCTGCTGTTCGGTCTGGCTCTGTTCTGCGTAGGTGTGCTGTTCGCCTACAAGGTCACCCTGCCGTTCATGCTGAACTTCCTCGTCACGCTGGAGGGTACCGATTACATCACGGCATCCATCAGCATCGAGAGCTACATCAACCTCTGCCTGACCATGTTCATCATCTTCGGCTGTGTGTTTGAAATGCCTCTGGTCACCATCATTCTGGCCAAGATGGGCATTGCAAACCCCGAGATCATGAAGAAGGGCCGCGGCGTTGCTATTGTCCTGATCTTCCTGGTCGCAGCCATCATCACCCCGCCCGATATCGTGTCGCAGTGCTTCGTGGCTGTGCCCATGTGCCTGCTGTACTTTATCAGTATCTTCCTCAGCGGCATTTTCTATAAGCCCAAGACGGATGATGACGACGAGGATGAGGATGACGAAGAGGAATCCTCTGACGAGGAGTAAGTTCTCCCAAGGCTTTCCGGCCCTCCCACTGCGGGAGGGCCTTTTGCTTTGCCAAAAATCGAAACGGATTTTCGGCTTTTTGCATAAATCCTGTTTCAGCCACTGTCTTTTGCAAATGGATATGTTATAATGATAACGATGAGAAAACCGGCGGTCTGACCGCCGCAAAGAAGGGGTAAATGAATATGAAAGAGTACGCATTTGGCATCGACCTGGGCGGCACCACAGCCAAGGTGGGCCTGTTCACCACGGCGGGCGCTCTGCTGGAAAAGTGGGAGGTGCCCACCGACACCTCCAATGCAGGTGAACACATCCTCGGGAACCTGGCCAAGGCCGTGAAGGACAAGATGCAGGAAAACGGCATCACTGCCGAGCAGGTGGAGGGCGTGGGTGTCGGTGTGCCCGGCCCTGTGCTGGACAGCCGCATCGTGCCCATTGTCTGCGCCAACCTCGGCGGCTGGGGTGAGCGGAACGTCTCCATCCAGCTGTCCGGCCTGCTGGACGGCATCAAGGTGCTGGTGGGCAACGATGCCGACGTGGCCGCGCTGGGCGAGATCTGGATGGGCTGTGCCAAGGGCTGCCGCAGCGCGGTGATGGTCACGCTGGGCACCGGTGTCGGCGGCGGTGTCGTCGTCAACGGCAGGATCATCGAGGGTGCACACGGTGCAGGCGGCGAGATCGGCCACATCACCGTCAACCCCCACGAGACGGCGGTCTGCGGCTGCGGCAAGCATGGCTGTCTGGAGCAGTATTCCAGCGCCACCGGCGTGGTCCGCTACATGAAGAAGCTGCTGGACGAGAACCCGGACACTCCCTGCACCCTGCGCGGCACCGACTTTGCCGCCAAGGATGTCTTTGATGCCGCCCGTGCAGGCGATGCACTGGCCGCCCGTGAGGTGGACGAAATGACCGACACCCTGGGCATGGCGCTGGCCTCTATTGCCTCCACCACCGACCCCGAGATGTTCATGGTGGGCGGCGGTGTCGCCCGTGCCGGAGATGTCCTCTTCAACCCCCTGCGGGAGCATTTCAAGACCTATGCCTTCAGCTCCTGCCGCGAGACCCCCATCGTTGCCGCTACCCTCGGCAATGATGCCGGCATCTATGGTGCCGTGCGGCTCATCGTGGGAGAATAAAACCTGATATTTCACGGCCCCATGCCCGCATCTCAATCGTGTGGGCATGGGGATTTTTATTTTATAAGAAGAAGGAGCTGAATCAATGAATTATACCCCTATTACAGAGGAAAATGTTGAAAAAGCAGCAACGCTTTATATGAACCACTACAACCAGCATTCTGGCGGGTGCTGGACCTATGAAAAGGCATACAAGCGAATCCATCAAATGGTAACGATGGAGGATTCCCTCTGCCTGATGCAAGAAGATGACAACGATATTCCAACAGGGCTTGTCATCGGTTTTTTGGAAAGCTACGATGATTTTACATTCTATTATCTCGACGAGATCCTGATTTTCGGGAAGTATCAGAACAAGGGGTATGGCAGATTACTTCTCCAAGAAGTGGAACAGCGTGTGCGGGAACGTGGTGCACAGATGATTGAACTGGTCTGTCCGGATGATGCGCACCACATGCACTTTTACGGCGGCTTCGGGATGGCGGAAGCAACGAACCTGAGGTTGATGAAAAAACGATTGTAAATCTGCCGTGGTTATTTTTGAGGCAAAAACGGACGAACTGGAACAGCACTATCTCCGGGATTTTGGAGCGCGTCCGGTTGCATCCTTACATCCCGGCGGGCCGGGAACGTTTTTCTGAAATCATTGCAAAGCCCCGTGCCGGTGCGATATGCCGGACACGGGGCTTTTTCTATTTTTGAAATATAAAATACAGGACAAAAAGTAAATTATACTTGACATAATGTCTGGTGAGTGCTATTCTGTATCCAGAGGGAATGAGCTTACCCTCACAGGAAAGAGACGAGGTGACAGGATGCCGAAGAATCTGAAACTGAAAGCTGCCCGCGCGGAAAAAGATATGACGCAGGGGGCATTGGCAGAAGCGGCTGGGGTCTCGCGCCAGACCATCAACGCGATCGAAAAGGGCGAGTACAACCCCACCATCAATCTCTGCCACAGCATCTGCAAAATTCTGGGAAAAACACTGGATGAACTGTTCTGGGAGGAATGAGAAATGAAATTTTCACTGTACAGCAAGAAAAATGTTCTGGATGAGATGCAGGAGCAGACCATGTCCAAAATTGAGAGGCGTGGCTTCTGGCTGATGTGGGGCGGTCTGCTGGCCGCAATGGTGATTCAGCAGCTGACGGGCAATGCAGAGAAAGCGACCGGAGAAGGGGTCGTTTTTATGGCCGGATGTGTTTACACCGTTGCAGAGTGCGTCCGGAATGGCCTGTGGGACCGCCATCTTTCTTCCAGTATGGGTGCCAATGCGGTTTATTCTCTACTGGCGGCTGTGGCGGTTACGGTGCTTCATGGCCTGACCTATGGCTATTGGATGGGCGCTGCGTTTACTGGTGTTTCGACAGGTCTGCTCTGCTTTGCGCTGCTCCAATTCTGTGTACATCTGGTGCAGAAGAACCGGAAAAAGCTGGACGATGAACCGGAAGAAAAATAACACCTGATTTTCCACAACAAAACGCGGAACCGTTGAAAACTCAGCGGTTCCGCGTTTTGTTGTTGCAATTATTTCTGATACCGGATGCTGTCTTTTTCGGTGATAGGCCGCAGCACCTTACAGGGGTTGCCCACGGCCACCACGCCGGAGGGAATATCCTTTGTGACCACGCTGCCTGCACCGATGACCGTGTTGGAGCCGATGGTGACCCCGGGCAGGATGGTGACATCACCGCCCAGCCAGACGTTGTCCCCCAGTGTGATGGGGGCTGTGGTCTCAAGGCCGCTGTTGCGCTCTTCCGGCAGCATGGGGTGGATGGCAGTGTACATGCCGCAGTTGGGGCCGATGAAGCAGTGCCTGCCCAGTGTGATTTTTGCGCAGTCCATCAGGTAAGCACCGTGGTTGATGTAGGTGCCCGCACCGATGAAGCAGTGATAGCCGTAATCCACATACAGGTGCGGCAGAATGACCACATGTTCTTCCATGTGGGGCAGCAGCTGACGCAGAAGCTCTGCCCGCTTTGCTTTTTCAGAGGGGCGGGTCTGGTTGAACTCGGTGTAGAGCTCCTCGGCTTTCTCTCGTTCGGCACAGAGCTCCGGGGTGTAGTTTGCGTCGTACCAGAGACCTGCTTCCCATTTTTCACGTTCTGTCATAAACGTTCTCCTGTTATAAGGTGTCCTCACCGGGCAGCTGGTTCCACAGGCGGTAGTATACGCCCTGCTTTGCCAGCAGCTCTTCGTGAGTGCCGGATTCCACAATGCCCTCGGAGCCAAGCACCAGAATGCGGTCGTAGTTCTTGATGGTGGTCAGGCGGTGGGCAATGGTCAGGGTGGTGCGGCCATGGGCCAGCTTTTCCAGGCTCTGCCCCACAAGGATCTCGCTCTCGTTGTCCAGTGCACTGGTGGCTTCGTCCAGGATCAGGATGGGCGGGTTCTTCAGGAAGACACGGGCAATGGCGATGCGCTGCTTCTGGCCGCCCGAGAGCTTGACACCACGCTCGCCGACATAGGTGTCGAAGCCGTCCTTCAGGGCCATGATAAAGCGCTCTGCACCGGCCAAACGGGCAGCTTCGATGATCTCCTCCCGGGTGGCATCGGGCTTGCCGTAGGCGATGTTATCCGCCACAGAGCCGCTGAACAGGTACACGTCCTGCTGGACGATGCCGATGTCCTCGCGCAGGCTCTTGAGGGTGACCTGCTGGATGTCCTGCCCGTCGATGTAGATGTGGCCGCTGGTCACATCGTAGAAGCGGGGGATGAGGTTGCACAGGGTGGTCTTACCGCCGCCGGAGGGGCCGACCAGAGCCAGCCGCTCGCCTGCTTTGATGTCCAGACTGACATGGTGGAGCACCTTGTTGTGGTCGTCCGGGTACTCAAAGCTGACATCGTCAAAGCGGATGGCACCGGGGCCGGGCTGCAGGGGTTTTGCATCTGGAGCATCGTGGATGGGCACGGGGGTGTCCATGATCTCGGCAAAGCGCTCGATGCCGGTCATGCCGCGCTGGAACTGCTCGGCGAACTCGACGATGCGGCGGATGGTGGCGATGAGGGTGGTGACATAGAGCATGTAGGCCACCAGGTCACCGGCGGTGATCTTGCCGTTGACCAGCGACAGGCCGCCCGCCAGAATGACCACCAGATACATCAGGCCGTCGAACAGGCGGGTGGAGGTGTTGAAAGCCGCCATGGCGTAGTAGCCCAGCGTTTTGATGTGCTCAAAGTCCTTGTTGCCCTGCTCGAACTTGGCGCGCTCCTGCTCTTCGGCGGCAAAGGCTTTTACCACGCCCTGCCCCAGCAGGCTGTCCTCGATGGTGGCGTTCAGCTCACCGATCTGGATGCGCTGCTGCCGGAACCGGGCACGCAGACGGCCGTTCAGGTAAACGGAAACCACGCCCATCAGGGGCACGCAGGCGAACACCGCCAGCGTCAGCGGGATACTGGCCTGGCACAGGATGATGAAGGAGGCCAGGATCTTGATAAAGGCGATGAAAAATTCCTCGGGGCAGTGGTGGGCAAACTCGGTCACATCGAACAGATCGTTGGTGATGCGGCCCATGATGGTGCCGACCTTGGTGTTATTGTAATAGGTGTGGTCGAGCAGCAGCAGATGGTCAAAGGCATCCCGGCGCATGTCGGTCTCGATGTGCACGCCCATGATGTGGCCGATGCCGGACATGAAATACTGGGCCGCACCGTCGATGATGCGGAGCACAAAGTAGATGCCCGCCAGCTTGAGCACAATGCCGGTGGTCAGGGTGATGCCCACGCCCATGGCCGAGTTGGTGATGGTGCTCATGATCTTGGGCAGGAAGATGTCACACAGGGTGGTCAGCGCGGCGCAGAACAGGTCGAGAAAGAGCACTGCCTTGTGTTTTGCCAGATAGGGTAAAAAGCGGCGGATGAGCGCGCCGCTGCTGTTGTGATGCGCACCGGGGTCTTTGATGTTCTGTTTTGCCATGGTTCCTCCTTGATTTCAACTTCTCAGTCTGTGCGTCAGCGATGACGGAGAGGTTTATTTCTTGCTGTAATCCCGTTCGCCGTAGATCGCGGTGCCAATGCGCACCAGCGTCGCGCCTTCGCGGATGGCGTTCTCGTAATCGCCGCTCATGCCCATGGAGAGGGTCTGCATCTCCACGTTGGAATAGCCGCACTCCCCGGCCTTTACGAACAGGTCATGGACGGCGGCGAGATACCGGCGGTTCTGTGCATCGTCATCGTTGACCGGGGGAATGGCCATCAGGCCCTTGACCCGGATGTGCTCCTGTGCGGCAGCGGCATCCAGCAGGGGCCAGAGCGCCTCCGGCGAAACGCCGCTCTTGCTCTCCTCCCCGCCGATGTTCACCTCCAGCAGGACGTTCTGCACGATGCCCGCCTTGGCGGCTTCCTTCTCGATGGCGGTCAGCAGATGTTCACTGCCCACGCTCTGGATCAGGCTGGCCCGGCCCAGGACTTTTTTGATCTTGTTGGTCTGCAGGTGTCCGATGAAATGGCTGGGCTTGCCGCAGTAAGCGCCTGCGTCAAAGTTTGCGCAGAGCTCCTGCACATGGTTTTCGCCAAACACGTCAATGGGCAGGGCGGCACTTGCGGCCACGGTTTCAGCGGTGCGGGTCTTGCAGGCGGCGCACAGCTGGACCTCGGCAGGGTCGCGGCCCGCCTCCCGGGCAGCAGCGGCCATCTTTTCACGGATGGCCAGCACGGCCTCCCGCATCTCTTCCGGTGTTTTTTCTGCCATAAGGCATCAGTCCTCCTCGGTATATTTTGCGCGCTCTCCGCCGATGAGCTTCGGACGGGTGCGGGCGCAGAGAATGTTTGCTTCGCCGATCCGGTTCAGGCTCAGCCGCACCGGCACGGCCACCCGGCGCAGGTGCATCCCGATCAGGGTGCCGCCAATGTCGATACCGGCGTGGGCGCGGATCTCCTCCACGGCAATGGGGTCTTTGCACTGCTTCCAGCAGGTGGTGGCCCAGCTGCCGCCCGCATGGGGCCGGGGCACGACACACACTTCCTCCCAACCGTATTGTTCGGCGGCTTCCCGCTCCATGATAATGGCCCGGTTCAGGTGCTCACAGCACTGTGCCGCCAGCCAGATGCCGCGCTGGGCCAGCACCGGCGCAATGCCTGCATACACGGCCTGTGCGGCCTCCAGACTGCTGTCCTTGCCGATGTGCCCGCCCACGATCTCGCTGGACGAGCAGCCCACCACGAACACGTCGCCCTTTTTCAGCTTTGCCTGTTCCAGCAGCTCTTCCACTGCCTGCCGGGCTTCCGCCTGGATCTGCTGTTTGAATGCGTCTGTCATATCAATTACCTCGTATCGATCGGTTGCCGCGATGACCCGATGTTTTGTGTTCGATTGGGCCCAAGCGTTTGCAACAATTTTTCCGGGATGCCAAGGGCTCCCCTGGCAGGGGAGCTGGCATGCGAAGCGTGACGGAGCGGTTCAGACCCGTACAGAATAAAGCGCTTTTTCTCCCGCAATGCCAAAATACACCCGGTTCTCCACCGGGCAGAGGGCAGAGCTGCTGCCCTGAGGCTTGCCTGAAAAGCTCCACAGCCAGCTTCCGCTGGCGGTGGAAACGGCCTCGGCGCGGATGCCGTCGGCGGGCAGGGAGAACAGGTTCTCCTGCATCGATTCGCTCAGCCGCAGGGCCACACCGCGCAGGAAGGTGCTGCCTGCATGGCGTTCCAGCCAGCTGGAGCTGGCCCAGCGGTAGCTGATGTAGAGGGTGCTGTCCTCATCCAGCGCCAGCGCGCCGGGATAGCCCGGCAGCCCGCTGAAGCTGCTCTGACAGCCCTTGCCCCCTGCGGTCAGGCTGCGGGCAGAGGCCGCCGCGCTCCAGATGCAGCGGCTGCCGAGGTCGGAGATGTAAAGGGTCTGGGTGTGCTCGTCCAGCGCAAGGCCGGACGCTCCGGCAATGCCGCCCACCACCTGCTCCACGGTGCGGGCAGCGGGATCATAAACGTATACCGCACCTGTTCCGGTGTGGGCCAGCAGCTCGGTGCGCAGGGCGCTTTCCAGCCCCTGTTCCGCGCTCTCCTGCCCGACCATGGCAAAGTAGACCTTGCCGTCTGCACCGACTTCCACGGCAGAAAGGGCCCCCAGCGGGGCACCGTCGATCTGCGTGACCACCTGCTCCACCGAAGTGCCCCAGCTGTCGTGCCGGGCGCGGCAGAGGGTGCCCCCGGCAGGGGTGAGGACTGTGAGCCACAGGTCTCCCGCAGCATCGAACGCAAAGCCGGTCAACTCGCCCTCTACGCTCAGGATGACCGCAGCGTTGCCGCCGTCGGTGCGCACCAGATCGCTGGTGCGTTTCTTCAGGGAGGAGCCGTTCCACGCTGCCGCATAGACAAGGCCATCCCGGGTGCGGATGCAGTCCACACCCTGATACCCGCCCAGATCCCAGATCTCCCTGCGGTCGGTGGAAAGCGCTGCCTGCGCCGCGCCGGAGGCCTGCCGGTGATCCGGGGCGGTGTAGGTTTTGGGCGGGGCCTCAATGGGCCGGAGCACCAGCGCCCAGACCAGCGCAGCAACCGCGGCCAGCGTAAACACGATGCTCAATTTCTGGAACCTCTGGAGCACTTCCTCCCGCTCGGCGGCACGCTGGGCCTCCTGCACGGCCCGGCGGCGGGCAGCGGCGGCGCTGGCCCGGTTGGCGCGGCGAAGCCAGCGGTCTACCCACAGGGCCGCACTGGGCCCGATGGTCAGTGACGCGATGAGCAGGATGAGAAGCAGTTCAACGAATCCGATGCGCATAGGCAGATTTCCTTTGTTCTGATGGTTGTTTTTATCAAATCAGTATAGCACACTTTATAGCAGAGAAGCAAGCCGGAATGGAGCCACTCGGGCAGAATTCAGGCAGGACGCAGAAGCGCCCCATCCTGCTGTGGATGAGGCGCTTCTGTGTTTTGGGATTATTCGGGAATGGTTAAATAAGAAATGGTTTACTGAGCGTTTGCCTTTTCGGTCTGCTTTTTAATGGTATTCAAGGCGGCGAACTTGCCCACACCCTTTTCGGGGTGGAAGGTGCCATCCTCCTCGTTCTCCATCAGGCCGTTGGCAACGACCCACTGCTGGGCCTGCTCGGATTCAGTCAGGGAAGCGCCGTCAGCAGCTGCGACTTCGGGCTTGCCTGCGTTCTGCCACAGCATCACAGCAAGAGCTTCCTTGGTCTCGGGAATTGCCGTACCTTCGGGCAGGATGGACTGTGCGTACAGGTCAGCGGCGATGTTGTAGCCGGTCCAGCCGAGAATAGCTGCACCTACACCGGCGGTGGCCACGACAGCCACAGTGCCCAGCACATTAGGCTCTTCCACATCAGCCATGCGGTACATTGCACGGATGGTCACACTCGTATTGGGCATAGTGAACTGTGTCTTTTCAGCGCTGGCATCAAAGCCACCGGTCAGCTCAGTATTACCAGTGATTTCCCAGCGGTCAAAGACCATACCGTCAGGAATCAGAGTGGAATCTGCTTCCAGAATCACAGTATCACCAGCACGGGCGGCAGTGATCTCCTTATCCTTCGCGCCGTTGGCAGTTACGCTGTAAGCCTTGCCATCGGTCAGGTTCAGGGGGTAATAGCCTTCCTCGCTCTGTGCGGTCAGGATGATAGTGCCTTTGTCCTCACCGTTCAACTTCAAAGTCAGCGGGTTGGTATGCTTCTGCTCTTCAGTCAGGGTGAAATCGGTATCACCGGCAACAGACCAGCACTTAAAGCCATCCGGGGCGGTAATGGTGACTTCCTGCTCACCGACAACACCGGCGGTGGTCATACCATTCACGGTACCGCCGTTCACGGTCACCCAACGGACGGAGGGGTTCTGCTCACCAAATTTTGCATAGCGGCTGAATACGCCACTGATGATTTCATCATTGTTGGTGAAGTCACCGGTACAGGTGACATTTTCTACGGTATTATTATTGATAACGCCACCTCTAATGGTGCCGTTTTTTAGCACTCCATTATTGGTAACACTCCATCTTACGGTATTTCCTTCTAAATCGGCAGTATACCAGTCCTCAATCTTCATAGACTTATTAGGCTCAGTGGTCTCTACGCCGTTGTTGTAAGTCCACCCATCCGATGGGCCGCCGGAATATTGGCCCTTTTCATCTATAGGTAAACTATCTTTGATTTTCAGTTCCGTCTTGATTTTTTCGACAGTAATTACAACATTTTTGCCAGCAGGCATTTTGAATGTCAATGTTGCATAATCACCATCATAGTCAAAAGTTGCATCCGGGAAAGTTGTTTTATTCACTTCCTGGCCATTAATAAACCATTTCTCAACTTTCTGGCGCGAATCTGGGTACGAAATCGTAACAGTCGGTTCACCAACTGTATAGGCTTTCGTCGAAATCATCTTATTGATTAAGCAGCCATTTGCGGTTATTTCATTAGGAGATGTTAAATTATCCTTCTGCTCAAATACGGCTGCATTGATAGTTCCCGCATTCGACTTCAATTTTTTGAAGGTTCCTCCATTGATTTCTCCATTAACAAGATTTGTCAAGATTTTAGCATATCCGCCTGTTACAGTGCCGCAATTGCTAAATGCGTTGTAAGAACCGCCTGTAACGGTTCCTTTATTAGCAAAATCGACAGTGATTGGAATTTCAGAGCCCGCATAGCTGTACCCTGCATAGATTTCTATAGCACTTGCATTTGTTTGGCCACGAACAATTTTGCACAGCCATCCACTACCATAACAATAATCCAATTTACCAGAAGCAATGGTTGTGCCATATTTTCTTGTAACATTAACGCCATCAATTGTTGCACTTGTCTGATTCGCTTCGGTATCTCCAGTTGGTTCTTCAGGAACCATTGGATATCCACCCTCCACAATTTTAAGTCCGCCAACCTCTGTTGCCGCAAACGCCGTGACCGCCGACACGGGCAACATGGCAAACATCATGCCAACGGCCACAATGGCGCTGACAAGTCGTTTCAGTTTCATAAACTTTTCCTCCTTTTATGATACTTCCCAAATAAAACTATGCATCCGGCCAAAACAAAAGAGCGCCGCACCAGCCAAATGGCTGGTACAACGCTCTGCGTTTTGTACTTTGGGAACCTACCGCCCTTGAGGTGATGCCCATGTGCGGTATGGTTTGGAAAGGGCAGCTAGCTGCCATATTACAGGCCCTGTAGCTTTGCGTCGCAGCCTTTCGACTGGTTTGCCGATTCTTCAATTTTAGCATGTGTGCAAAATGTACATGAATAATATACCCCCCCCCCCTACATAAAGTCAATATGACGAAAGTGATTTTGGAGGGGTGCACAAAAATGGAGGAAAAATTGTAGGGGGAAGTGACGATAAAACCCCTCAGTCAAAGCCTGCGGCTTTGCCAGCTCCCCTAATATGGGAGCCCTTGGCAAGGAGATGAAGCTTTACGCTATGCCAAAGGCCCCCCTATTAGCGGGGGCTGTCTCCGTAGGCGACTGGGGGGTTAAAAAAGCAGCCTGTCCCGCTTGACAAGCTGCTGAAAATTGACTATACTACAAATAGAAGAGGCGCTGGCCTTAAACGACTAGCCCCTTACCCGGTAGATCAAGAAAAATGACCGCTCAGGTTGGTAGCATGAGGCGGTCATTTTTTCTTGCGTTTTTTATCGCTTGTGGCGATTGTCCATGTAATCTGAAACGTCACGAAAATCGTTCCGCCAATCAGCGTCAGCAAAACTGCAACATCAGAAAAACTCATGGTCCTCACCCCCTTTCCGCTTATAAAGCATCCGGGGAGCGGGCAACTCTTCAAGAGCAAATGCCTTGCCCGGCGCTTTTGGAGCCGGGAAGGGGTCAGCCGCCTGTGTTGTGGACACAGCACCTTTTCGTCTGCTGTTTCCAGCATTAACTATAATATAACATATAATTAGACAAGTTGCAATCAAAACGCCCTTGACCGGTATACTGGTCAGGGGCGTTTTGTGGTATACTATGAGCGGGACGGGTGCTGTGCCTTTTTTCCAAACCATTCACTTAAACTTCACAAAATTTTCCAATAATTATATTATGATACCCCTAGAAACTGGAGCTATTTTGATAACGAGGAGGAAACCTCAGATGGCAAAGATACTGATCGTTGATGATGAACCCCGCATCCGGGAACTGATCCGGGAGCATTTACAATATGCAGGCTATGTCTGCGAGGAAGCGGGCGACGGCTCTGCCGCCCTTTCGCTGCTGAGCGGCGGCGGCTTTGATCTGGTGATCCTGGATGTGATGATGCCCTTTATGGACGGCATGACCTGCCTGCGCGAGATGCGCGCCCGCCACATCAACACGCCGGTGATCATCCTGACCGCGCGCGGCGAGGAATATGACAAGCTGGCCGGTCTGGAAGGTGGCGCGGATGACTATGTGGTCAAGCCCTTCTCCCCGCGGGAGCTGGTGGCCCGTGTCAAGGCGGTGCTCAACCGCACCATGCCCCGCTCCGAGGCATCGGACGGCACCATGACCTTCGGCGAACTGACCATCGACACGGCCAGCCACACCGTGCGGGTGGCGGGCGAGGATGTGAGCCTGACCCCCAAGGAGTTTGACCTGCTGGTGTTCCTGGCCTCCAACAAGGGCATTGCCCTGAGCCGGGAGAAGATCCTGCAGAAGGTGTGGAACTACGACTATTTTGGCGAGGACCGCACCGTGGATACCCACGTCAAGATGCTGCGCGGCCATCTGGGCAAATGCCGGGGCTATATTGCCACCGTATGGGGCATCGGCTATAAGTTCGACCCGGATGCAGCGCGTTAAACAGGAGGTTTGCGGTTGATGCGGCAACCCGAAAAAAAGCGGCGTACCGTGGGCATCCGCGGGCAGCTGATGTGGTTCCTCTGCTTCATCTGTCTGCTGCTGCTGGTGCTGTTCTGGTTTTTGTGCACCCAGCTGCTGGAGCCCCTGTACACCACCCATATCCAGAAGCAGCTGACCGAACAGGCGGATGCCATCGTGCAGAAGCTGGACGATGCCATTGCCGACGGCCAGACCCTCTCTTATTGGGGGTTCGGCAGTCAGCTCTATGTCAACAGCCAGTTTTTCAACCAGCTCAGCAGCGAGATCTACGAAAACGGCGGCATGAGCAGCTTCTGCGTGGATATCTCCGATGTCACGCTGCGGCAGATCTTCAAGGTGGAGAACCTTTCCTACTGCAACCTGCACCGCACCCGGCCCACCGATGAAAACAGCGAGCTGCCCTCTTACAGCACCGCCCGCGCCATGCGTCAGCTCTGCCGCGAGACCGGCAGCTGTGTGCGGAAGATCAATCCGCCCACGCCCTCGGGCACGGTGGAGCTGATGGTGGGCAGAACGACCTCCGACGGCAGCTATACCGTGCTGGTGACCACCAGCCTGATGCATGTCTCGGAGGCCGGTGAGGTGATGAGCACGGTGCTGCCGCTGGCGGCGGCGCTGATCTTTGCCTTTTCCATGAGCGCGGCGTGGCTGTTCAGTGAGTGGTTCACCAAGCCCCTGCGCCAGCTTTCGGGGGCGGCCCGGCAGGTGGCACAGGGCGATTATGCCGTTCAGGTGGAGACCAACCGCCGGGACGAACTGGGCGACCTGGCGCAGGAGTTCAACCACATGGCCAAGGAAGTCCAGCACGCGGCCCAGATGCAGCGCGACCTGCTGGCAAATGTCTCCCACGACCTGCGCACCCCGCTGACCCTCATCAAGGGCTATGCGGAGACGGTGCGAGACATCACCGGCGACGACAAGGCCCACCGGGACGAGCAGATGAACATCATCGTGGATGAGGCCGACCGGCTGACGGCGCTGGTCTCCAGTGTTATGGAGCTGAGCAAGGTGACCAGCGGCGCGGAAAAGTGCGAGAAGGTCCACTTTGATATGGGCCAGCTCTGCGATGAGGTCAGTGAGCGCTATGACGCGGTCTGCGCCCAGAACGGCTGGCAGCTCAAGCTGGAACTGCCGGAGGAAGAGCTGCCTGTCTATGCCGACCCCAACATGATGCAGCGCGCCCTCCACAACCTGCTGGGCAACGCCATGCACCACATCGGCGGGGACGGCATCTTCCTCCTGCGGGCCTCTAAGGTGCCCGAGGGAGTCCGGGTAGAGATCGAGGACCACGGCCCCGGCATCTGTGCCGAGGATCTGCCCTATATCTTTGACCGGTATTACCGCTCCCGCTCCGATGCGGGCAAGCAGGGCACCGGCCTGGGGCTTTCCATCACCAAGGCCATCTTCCAGCAGCACGGCTTCCGCTTCGGCGTGCAGAGCACGCTGGGCAAAGGCACGACCTTCTGGTTCATTGCAACGGATACAAAGTAAAACGACCCTCTCCGTCATTCCGAAACAATGACGGAGAGGGTCGCTCTTTTTAAGCATCTGCTTTCCGGTAAATGCCCAGACTGTTGTCCGGTTCCGGCATCTTCACACGGGAGGCGCGGTCGTTCACCTTGACCAGCATCCAGCCCATCAGGGCCAGCACCACCACGATAATGAGCCATTTTACGGCGTTGGGGAGTTTCTTCATATTCGTATTCCTTTGTTTTTGATCTCAGGGGCGGCAGAGCTTCCGCGCCCGGGCCAGCAGGGCGGCGGCATCGGCGGCAGAGGGCGCTGCGACCCAGTCCGGGCGCTGGTGTGCCCCCGGGCCGCTGCTTCCGGCCTCGGCAAAGCGGGCAAGGCAGGTGTCCGTGCGGTCATTCCAGCCGGAAAAGCCCTCCGGTGCAATGTGGGCTCCAAGGCGGCAGTCCAGCACGGCAGTCTTGCCGGTGGGCCGCCAGGGCCTGCCCAGATAGACCGTTCCGGCGGGGCAGTCGGAGACGAAATCGCAGTCCCAGAACACGAAGCCCAGCCCGTTGGCACTGCCCGAAGGGGCGGTGATGTAGCTGTGGGGAAGGTGGTTGTCTACCGTGCGCAGCATGCACTGCTCAAACAGGGCATCGGCCCCGCCAAAGATGAAGTCGATGTCCCCCGCGATCTCGCAGCTCTGGTAATACTGCGCCGAGGGGCGGCGGGGCGCAAACTTGCGGGGGCCCAGAAAACCGTCCTTCTCCCGTTCAGCCTCGGGCAGGGGCGCGCAGAAGAGCGTGTCCTGGTTGCCCAGCAGCCTTACCCGGCGGAACACGGCCTTTTCGGCATCCACATAGGCAGCAATGGCCTGCCCCACGGCACTGCCCGGACCGGCATCGTTGGCAATGGTCAGATCTTCTACCGTTACGCTGCCGCCGCCGAAAAAAGCGGTGTAGCTGCGGAAGGTGTGGGTGGGCCGCCCATCCGGGTGGGGCAGCTTGCCGCCGTCCCCAAAGATCAGGGTGGTGGCATCGGCTCCCGCGCCCCGCAGGGTGAGCGCCCGTTTTTCACAGACCAGCTTTTCCCGGTAGATGCCGGGCCCGATGCAGATCTCTGCTTCCAGCTCGTAGGGCACCGCCAGCACGGCCTCCGAGATGCTGGCAAAATCGCCGCTGCCATCCTGGGAAACGGTGAGTTTTAACATGGGCAGTCCTCCCTTATAAAAGATAAGGCTATTATATGCCCCTTTTGTGAAATTTTCAATGTCCGCAGGGCTCTAACCGGAGCACGGCGGCGGTGATATCATCGGGTCGGCCGGTCTGTTCGGCGCGGGCGCGGGCGGTCTCCACAAGGATCCGGGCCACCTTTTCGGGCGGGTCGCCTGCGGCGGCGGAGAGCTCCAGCTGCTTGGCCACCCAGCCGGGGCCGTCCACCAGCAGACCGTCCGAGACCAGTACGGCATAGTCTCCGGCGGCGAGATGCACCACCCGGCTCTGGCCGTTCACACCGCCCAGAATGCCGATGGGCAGGCTGATATCGCCCACCGGACGGGCGCGGCCCCCGTGCACCAGAAAGCCCGGGGCGGCCCCGGCCTTGAAGATCCGTGCCGTGCCAGTGTAAAGGTCCACGCTGATCAGGTCGAGGGTGGCCCCGCTCTCTTCATCGCTTTTCAGGGCCAGCGCCACATTGACCAGTCGCGCTGCCAGCTCAGCGGTGAAACCGGCTTTCAGCAGGCGGGCAGTGAGCTCGGCGGCAAGGCTGCCATCCACGGCGGCCGGGCGGCCTGTGCCCATGCCGTCACACAGGATCATCTGGGCAGCGGCCGGACTGCAGAACTGCTGGACCGCATCCCCGGAGACAGTGCCCTTTGCCGCCGTGCCTGCAGTTCCGAACACAGCCCGGAGGGCGGGCTTTTCGCAGAAGAGCAGGGTGGTCATCCCTTTGCAGGAGAGCACCTGCGGCGGGTCGAAGTCCCGGCGGCAGATGCGCCCGGTCTCCTGCGCCAGTGCGGCCAGTTCGGGGGAAGAGAAGCGGGTGCGGGGCAGGGTGACCGCCGCCCGTGCCCGGCCCAGGTCGTCCAGCGTGACAGCGCATTCCAGCGGCGGCGTGCCCAGGCTGGCAAAAAACGCGGCCACTCGCCCGGATTTGTAGGGCTCCGGGTTTCCGGGGCGGCCCAGCTGCTCACTGAGCACGCTCAGGGCATCGGCCATGGCGCTGTATTGCTCGGTCAGGGCGGTGCGCATGGCCTCAGCGTGGACGTGGGCTTCCTTCCGGCTCCGGTAGAGCGCAAAGGAGCGATTTGCCGCCGCGCAGAGCGCCGCCGGGTGGATGCATCTGGACAGCTGGCCGGGCAGGTCGCTGGTCTGCAGATGGCCCTGCTGTTCCAGAATGGGCCGCAGGGCGTTCATCCCCTCCAGCGTGGCGGTGTATTCCTGCTTCCAGCAGGTTTCCCGCCGCCCGCAATTGAAGCACAGGCTGTCGTGGGTGTTGTCGATGACCCAGCGGAAGGTGTCGCATCGGCGGGGAAACGCATCGTATACAGCGTTCACCGTCTCGGCCAGCGAGGAAAGGCTCTCGGCCACTGCTTCCAGCCGGGTGGCGGCGGCAGAAAGCCGGGGCGGCTCCTCGGGCGGCGCGGGGGCTTCCGGCACCGGTGTCAGCCAATGTTTAGGGAAAAAGGCGGGGGCCGCAAAGCCCAGCCCGGCGCTGAGGAGCAGGGGCAGAGCCGTGCCGGGGGCGGGAACACAGAGCACCCCCAGCACACACCCGCCTGCACAGGCGGCAAGGGTCTCAGCCCGCCGCCCGGGGGCCAGCAGGACCGCTGCCGCCGTGCCGCAGCAGAGCCCCACCGCCGCCGGGGCAAGGGAAGGGTCTGCGGCGCAGAGCGCGGCCCCGGTGAAGGCAGCAAAGGCCAGCGCGGGCTTTTCCTGCCCGCGGCAGCAGAGGGCGGCCTCCACCATGGCACAGGCCGCTGCCCCAAGGCAGAGGGGGCCGAAGCGCAGCCCGCCCAGCGCCGCCGCCACGACAGAAGCGGCCAGCAGGGTGCCAAAACCGGGCTTTTCGGGTGGGAAGCGCTGCAGTGCATAGCCGAAGCCGCCCGCCAGCAGGGCATCTGCCCCGCAGAAGAATACCAGCGTGAAGCCTGCCCCGCCGGGCCCCAGCGCAAAGCAGATACCTCCCAGCACCAGCGCCCCGCACCCGGCCAGAAATGCCGGGCGGAGCCTGCCGGGCCAGAGCCATCGGGCGGCCACAGCTGCCCCCACGGCGCAGAGCAGGCAGAGGCTGTCCAGTGAAAATGCCCCGAACCCGTGGAACAGGATGCTCAGTGCGGCCCCGGCTGCGCAGGCGGCAAAGCAGTCCGCAGGCAGGCCCAATGTCAGCCCCAGCCCAAAGGGGAGCAGGGCCCCGTAGAGAACGGCCCAGCCCCCGGCAAGCCCCAGCGCAAAGGCCCCGCCCTGCCGCAGGGCCGGGCGTACCGCCGCCCGGGAGGCCAACGCGGCGGCAACAGGCTGCTTCGGGTGCAGTTTTGTGGTTTCCGGCATGAAAAAATCCCCGCTTTCCGGCGGGGATCTTTTGCAATGTTCTGTTTCCCGCGCCCTTTGCATATACTGTAGCGCGGGCGCGCGGCGTTTTATGGGGTCATGCGGGGAAGCGGCTCAAATCAGCAGAAATAGCGTACTTCACCAAAGAAATTCATCCATTTGGCAATCACTTCATCGCTTCGTGCTTCGATGATGGCCATGATGTTTCGCAGGACACGGGGCGGAATGTTGGAATTGTTGTGGCACAGATAGCATTTCCCGGCCCGGGTGATCCAGATCTTGGTCGCGTTGCTGCTGGGAGCACCCTGTGAAACATGGACATGAATGGGTTCCAGCGGATCATTTTCGTTGGCCCAGAAGTAGACCCAGTAGGAACCGATTTTAAAAACCTGCGGCATTTTCTACCCCTCCTTCCTGGGAAAACTGCAGGATCAGATGTGCAGTGGATTCCAGGAACTTCTGGTAGCGGTCGATCTCAGCAGGGGTGAAGCCGCTGACATCCTCCCAGGTATAATCCGGCAGATAGCAGACCGCAGAGTGGAAACAATCCTTCTCGTCGGGCTTTTCGATGTAGACCTTTACACGGTGGTCTGGCTGCATCTCGGAATGCACGATCTCGGTGTTGTCGTCCAGTGTCATAAACGGGTACATCATAAAAACACCTCCGTGGATATGATTGCGAAAAGGGAAGGAAAATCACCCGTTCAGCTTTTCAATGGCAGCCTTGACACGGGCAAGGGTCGTCTCGCGGCCCATCATGCAGGCAAGGTCGGTGCCGCCGCCGGGGGTGCGCTGCTTGCCGGAAAGGGCAATGCCCAGCGGGTAAAGCAGCCAGCCGTTCTTCTTGCCCAGCTCTTCGGCCTTGGCCTTGCAGGCGTTGAACACGGTGTCGCGGTCAGAGAAGTCCAGGCTCTCGTCGCTCAACAGGGGCAGCAGGGCTTCCAGTGCCTCCCGGGCGGTCTCCGGGGTGGTCTTCTGCTTCTTGTTGGCGTACAGGCTCACATCGTAGTCGGGCATTGCGTCAAAGAAGTCCAGCTGCTCGGGGATCTCGCCCAGCACCTCACAGCGGGGCTGCAGGTTGGCGCAGAGCAGCTTCTTGTCGATGGGGGTGTGCACGGCCTGATCGATCCAGGGCTCGGCCTTCTTCTGGAACTCCTCAGGGCTCAGGCGGCGGATATACTCCGCGTTGATGGCCCGCAGCTTGAGGGGGTCGAAGATGGCAGGGGACTTGGAGATGCCGTCCGGGCTCCAGATCTTGATGAGCTCTTCCAGGCTGAAGATCTCCTGCTCGGCGTACTCGCCCTTGGGGCTCCAGCCCAGCAGGCAGATGTAGTTCATCACGGCCTCGCTCAGGTAGCCCTTGGCCACCAGATCCTGATAGCTGGCATCGCCGTTGCGCTTGGACAGCTTGTTCTGCGCGTCCTTCATCACGGGCGGGCAGTGGATATAGGTGGGGATCTCCCAGCCAAAGGCCTGATACAGCAGGTTGTACTTGGGGGTGGAGGACAGATACTCGCTGCCGCGGATGACATGGGTGATGCCCATCAGGTGGTCGTCCACAACATTTGCAAAGTTGTAGGTGGGCATTCCGTCGGTCTTGATGAGGATCTGATCGTCCATCTCGCTGTTCTCGACCTCGATGTGGCCGTAGACCACATCGTCAAAGCCGGTCACGCCCTCCTTGGGGATCTTCTGGCGGATGACGTAGGGCTCACCTGCAGCCAGACGCTGCTTGACCTCCTCCTCGGGCAGGTCGCGGCAGCAGCCGTCGTAGTGGGTCATCTCACCGTTGGCGCGCTGCTCGGCGTGCAGTGCCTCCAGCCGCTCCTCGGTGCAGAAGCAGTAGTAGGCCTTGCCTTCTGCCACCAGCTGCTCGGCATACTGCTTGAACATGCCCATCCGCTCGCTCTGAACGTAGGGGCCCACAGGGCCGCCGATGTCCGGGCCCTCGTCCCACAGCAGGCCGGTCTCCCGCAGGGTGTTGTAGATGACATCCACAGCGCCCTCAACGTAACGGCCCTGGTCGGTGTCCTCAATGCGCAGGATGAAGGTGCCGTCCTCGTGCTTGGCCATCAGGTAGGTGTACAGCGCGGTGCGCAGGTTGCCAACGTGCATGTAGCCAGTGGGCGAGGGGGCAAAACGGGTGCGGACTTTATTGCTCGGCATAAAAAAACGCTCCTTTATATTTACAGGCAAAAAATTGCGGATAGCTACCTTTTAGTTTAATCGCTGTGCGCTGTTTTGTCAACGAATCGGCCGCAGATTTGGCAGAATGGGCGTTTGGAAGCAAAAGAAAAATCTTTTTGTCGAAACCGCGCGCAATCATTGACGAATGATTGGAAATTTTGTATACTGAGTGGGAGAGATGGCACAATTTTCCTTTGAAGGCTCTGAAGGAGAGATCAGGGCCGGGAGAAAATTGGAAAATGGCTGTCTGAGGTGTAAATGACAAAGGAGAAGAAAAAACTATGAAGAGTACCGGAATCGTCCGCGGCGTTGACGGCCTGGGCCGTATCGTCCTGCCCAAGGAGCTGCGCACCAGCATGAAGCTGGACAACGATGCCAAGCTGGAGATCTTTGTGGAGGGCGATGAGATCATCCTCAAAAAATACCGCCCCACCGGCAGCTGCGATTTCTGCGGCGAGGTGGACGATAATGCCATCCAGTATGCAGGCTACTGCATCTGCACCTCCTGCCGCAAGAAGATCGGCAGCATGAAAAAATAAAGCGGAGAAGGAGGGCAGCCCATGAGCCAGATGATCGACTTTACCCTGCCGTCCTGCCAGCCGGGGCGGACGCTCCACGCGTTCCGCTGTGTGCCGGAGGGAGAGGTGCGGGCGGTGCTGCAGCTCTCCCACGGGATGGTGGAGTTCATCGACCGCTATAAGCCGCTGGCCGAGAACCTGGCCGCCCGGGGCATCCTTGTCACCGGCAACGACCACCTGGGCCACGGCGGGTCCATCCGCACCAAAGAGGATTATGGCTACTTCGGCGAACCCGACGGCAACCGCGCCCTGCTGGAGGATCTGCACGCTGTGACGACCCTGACAAAGCAGCTGTATCCCGGCGTGCCCTATTTCCTGCTGGGCCACAGCATGGGCTCGTTCTACGCGCGGCAGTACCTCTGTGAGTGGGGCGATAAGCTGGACGGTGCCATCATCATGGGCACCGGCTACCAGCCCAAAGCGCTGGTGCAGCTGGCCAGGACCATCTGCCGGGTGCTGGCCGTGTTCCATGGCTGGCACTACCGCAGCAAACTGGTGGCCAGACTTTCGTTTTTGGGGTACAACAAGGGGTTGGAGGGCCGCACAGCCCACGACTGGCTCAACCGTGACCCGGTGGAGGTGGACCGCTACCGCGCCGACGAGCGCTGTACCTTTATCTTTACCCTGAACGCCTATTACAGCATGTTCAGCGGCATCCTGCGGCTGTACGACCCGGCTCTTCTGGCCCGGGTGCCCAAGGATCTGCCCCTGCTGTTCCTGGCAGGCGATGCCGACCCGGTGGGCGAACAGGGCGCAGGCGTGAAGCGGGCGGTCAAGAGCCTGCTGGATGCCGGTGTGAAGAACATCGAGGTCAAGCTGTACCCCAGCGCCCGGCATGAGCTGCTGGTGGAGCTGAACCGCGAAGAGGTCTTTGCTGACATTGGTGACTGGCTGGAACGCCGGCTGTAAAAACACGAACACACAAAAACAGAACCGCCGCCCGGAAATTTCGGGCGGCGGTTCTTTGCACACACGATCAAAAAGGAGAATGGAGGAGAGTTTTTGTCAGAGCATGGGGGGCAGGGGGATTATTCGCCGCGGACGGCTGCGAAGCCTGCCTCCAGATCGGCGATGATGTCATCAATGTGCTCGGTGCCGATGGACAGGCGGATGGTGTTCTGATAGATCTGCTGCTCGGCCAGCTCCTGATCGTTCAGCTGGCTGTGGGTGGTGGAGGCCGGGTGGATGACCAGGCTCTTCACGTCTGCAACGTTTGCCAGCAGGGAGAAGATCTTCAGGTTGTCAATGAACTTGAAGGCTTCTTCGCGGCCGCCCTTGATGTTGAAGGTGAAGATGGATGCGCCGCCGTTGGGGAAATACTTCTCGTACAGGGCGTGATCCGGGTGATCGGGCAGAGAGGGGTGGTTGACCTTCTCCACCTGAGGATGGTTTGCCAGGAATTCGACCACCTTCTTGGTGTTCTCCACATGGCGCTCGATGCGCAGGCTCAGGGTCTCGGTGCCCTGCAGCAGCAGGAATGCATTGAACGGGGAGATGGTGGCACCGGTATCGCGCAGCAGGATGGCGCGGATGTAGGTAACGAAGGCGGCAGGACCTGCGGCATCGGCGAAGGAAACACCGTGGTAGCTGGGGTTGGGAGCGGCGATATTGCCGAACTTGCCGCTGGCCTTCCAGTCAAATTTGCCGCTGTCCACGATGATGCCGCCCAGGGTGGTGCCGTGGCCGCCGATGAACTTGGTGGCAGAGTGGACCACGATGTCTGCGCCGTGCTCGATGGGGCGGATCAGGTACGGGGTGCCGAAGGTGTTGTCGATGACCAGCGGCAGGCCGTGCTTGTGGGCAATGGCGGCAATGGCATCAATGTCGGGGATATCGCTGTTGGGGTTGCCCAGCGTCTCCAGATAGACGGCCTTGGTGTTGGGCTGGATGGCGTTCTCCACTTCGGCCAGATCGTGAGCGTTGACAAAGGTGGTAGTCACGCCGAACTGGGTCAGGGTGTGCTCCAGCAGGTTGTAGCTGCCGCCGTAGATGGTCTTTTGTGCCACGATGTGGTCACCGGCCTGTGCCAGCGCCTCGATGGTGTAGGTGATGGCGGCAGCGCCGGAAGCGGTGGCCAGAGCAGCCACGCCGCCCTCCAGAGCAGCGATGCGCTTCTCGAACACATCCTGCGTGGAGTTGGTCAGGCGGCCGTAGATGTTGCCTGCATCGGCCAGACCGAAACGGTCAGCGGCGTGCTGGCTGTTGCGGAACACATAGGAAGTGGTCTGGTAGATGGGCACGGCGCGGGAATCGGTTGCGGGATCGGCCTGCTCCTGGCCAACGTGAAGCTGCAGGGTCTCAAATTTATAGTTAGACATAGTAATTAACCTCTCTATCTGTACTTAAAGTATAATTCTGACGCATAAAAAATCCCGGTCACTGACACCATTTCAGTGCACCGGGCAAAAAATTCAGGTTCTGCGCTTTGGCAGCTTTGCCATCACATTCGCACACACATTCGGTCTGCAGAGGGCAATGCACAGCGCTCGGTCCCATATTCTGCCCGGGTGGTGTACATTCGCCCACAACGGAAGTTCGCGTGGAGCAGGTTTTTCCAGATCAGCGTCATTTTTGTGCCCTCCTTTCAACGATTTTCCCAATCCTCTACGACCCCGGGAAACTTGATCTCAATTTCCCACTAGGTTGGTGGATTTGTTGTCTGGATTATATCCCTATTTACCCAGATTGTCAATAGGTTTATTGCAAAAAAGTTGGAAATTTTCCGCAGGGGTCTATTTTGCGAGGTTTTGCAGATCCCGCCCGCCATAAACAATACGAACGAGAGTTACGGTACGGGTGCTTTGATCAATCAGGTAGAACAGCAGAAAATCCTCCACGGTAAACTTGTGCATCCCCATGCTCTGCCACGGTTCCCAGTCCACAACAGGGTACCGCCCGGGCAGGGCATCCAGTGAGCGAGCAGCCTTGCGGATGCGGTTGACCAGTTTTTGGGCGGTAGCTGGCTCTTTGAGTGAAAATGCGACGTAGGAGTAGAGATCTCGCAGGTCATCCAACGCCTGCGGCGCGTAGCGGACCGTATAAGTGCTGCTCATATTCCAAACTCCTGATACAATGCGGCATCGACTTCATCGGCGGAAAAACTTTTGCCATTTTGCAGAGAGGCGACTCCCTTTTGCAGCTCGGTATCCAACTCGGTACGGCTCATGCCACCCACAGCAGTGGGGGTGGCAGGGGGAAGATGCAGATCGAGCGGGAGCCCCCGGGTCAGGACGATCTGGCGGTAAAGCATCTGGATGGCGCTGGATGGGGTAATGCCCAGTTGAGCAAGGATATCCTCGGCGCTTTCTTTCAGGTTGGTATCAATGCGGGCATAGACGGCGGCGGTGTTAGCCATAACGATCACACTCCTTTTTTACAGTATAACGCAGATTGCTTGCAAATGCAATCGGTTGCAAGCAAAAATAAATGCGGTGTTTTGCGTTGACGGGAAAACGGGGATGCTGTATACTAAATCTATTCTTTATTCTTGTAAAGGAGGGCGGGCAGATGAGCATTGGGCCAAGTATGCCGCTGCGGCTGGAAAAGCCGGAGGGCATCGATCTTGCACAAGCGGCGCGGTATTTCGGAGCCCGGGGCGGCGCGGACGCGGCTACCCAGGCACTGCTGGAAAAATGCGCCGTGCCGCTGCTGGCGGCAGCCACGCCCCGGGCGGTCTGGCTGGAGGCCGACCCCGACAGCCTGACAGCGGCGGGGATCCTGGCGGGGGAAGATGTGGCAAAGCATCTGGAAGGCTGCACCGCCGCCCTGCTGCTGGCTGTAACGCTTGGCCCAGGTGTGGATGCCCAGATCCGCCGGGCCGGTGTGGGCGATATCGCCGCCGGTGTGGCATCGGATGCGCTGGGCTCCGCGCTGGCCGAACAGGCTGCCGAGGCCGCTGAGGCTGAGCTGCGCCAGTGGGCCGCCCGGCAGGGAAAGTATCTGACGGGGCGCTATTCCCCGGGCTACGGGGACTGGCCCCTTGCCGTGCAGCCGCTGTTGGCGGCCGCGCTGGACACCGCCCGCCGCGCCGGGCTCTGTGTCACGGAAAACAACCTGATGACCCCCCGCAAGAGCATCACGGCCATTCTGGGGGTCAGCGATCACCCGGTCCGGGGTCATCTGGCGGGGTGCGGGCACTGCGTGCTCCGCACCCGGTGCGAATATAGAAAGAGGGGGATCACCTGTGCAAGCGAATGAACTGTTTGACCGGCCCAATACCATCCTGCTGGATGGCGGTATGGGCACCATGCTGCAGGCAGCGGGCCTGAAACTAGGTGCCCGCCCCGAGGAGCTGAATATCACCGACCCGGCGCTCATCGAGAGCATCCATGCCCGGTACGCTGCCGCAGGCAGCCGCATCATCAATGCCAATACCTTTGGCGCTTCCGCCCACAAGCTGGCGGGCAGCGAGTACGCGCTGGAGGAGATCATTGCGGCGGGCATTGCCAACTGCAAGCGGGCCTGTGCCCCTTACGGCGCACTGACCGCGCTGGATGTGGGCCCGCTGGGGGAGCTGCTGGAACCCAACGGCACCCTTGCGTTTGAGGATGCCGTGGCAGAGTATGGCCGCATCGTCCGGGCGGGCGTGGCCGCCGGGGCTGATCTCGTGTTCCTGGAGACCTTTACCGATCTGTATGAGCTGAAAGCAGCCCTGCTGGCCGTCAAGGAGAACAGCAGCCTGCCCGTGCTGGCCAGCATGAGCTTTGAAGCGGGCGGCCGCACCTTTACCGGCTGCACGGTCGAGAGCTTTGCCGCCACCGCCCGGGGTTTGGGGGCCGATGCCGTGGGCATCAACTGCTCTCTTGGCCCCAAGGAGATCTTCCCCATGGCAAAGCGGCTGACCGAGGCCCTGCCCGGCAGCTTCCCGGTGTTCGTCAAGCCCAACGCAGGCCTGCCCCGCGCTGATGGCTCGGGCTACGATATCACCCCGCAGCTCTACGCCATGCAGATGAAGCCCTACCGGGAACTGGGCCTGTTTGCTGCAGGCGGCTGCTGCGGCACCACCCCGGAGTTTATCCAGCTGCTGAACGGCGTGTTTGCCGATTGCAGGCCGGGCCGCCCCGACCACCCCATGAAGTCGGTGGTGTGCAGCCCCATGGACTGCGTGGATGTGGACGGCATCACGGTGGTGGGTGAGCGCATCAATCCCACCGGCAAAAAGCGGTTCCAGCAGGCCCTGCGGGAAGGGGATATGAACTATGTGCTGGAACAGGCCGTGAGCCAGACCGAGGCCGGGGCCCAGATCCTGGATGTGAACGTAGGTGCGCCCGGCGTGGATGAGCCTGCTCTGATGGAGCAGGTGGTCAAGGCGCTGCAGAGCGTGGTCAGCCTGCCGTTGCAGCTGGATTCCTCCCATGCCGAGGCGCTGGAACGGGGCCTGCGGGTCTACAACGGCAAGCCCATCGTCAACTCGGTGAACGGCGAGGCGGAAAAGCTGAACACCATTCTGCCCCTGTGCAAAAAGTACGGCGCGGCGGTGGTCGGCCTTGCCATTGACGAGCGGGGCATCCTGCCCAAAGCCGAGGACCGCGTGGCCATTGCCCGCCGCATCCGGGACGCGGCACTGGCGGCAGGCATCCCGCAGGAGGACATCTATATCGACTGCCTGACCCTGACGGCCAGCGCCCAGCAGGAGGATGTGCTTGCCACGGTGCAGGCCCTTCACGCCTGCAAGGAGGAGCTGGGGGTGCGCACCATTCTGGGCGTGTCCAACATCAGCTTTGGTCTGCCCTGCCGCTCCTACCTGAACACCACTTTCCTCACCATGGCCATGTATGCCGGGCTTGACCTTGCCATTATGAACCCCTCCAGCGAGGAGATGATGGCGGCGGTCTACGCTTACAACGTTCTGACCAACCGGGACCGGCAGAGCACGAAGTACATTGAGCGGTATGCCAACCGGGTGCCCGCTTCTGCCGCACTGGTGCAGGCCGTGCAGAATGCTCAGACCGCCCCGGCAGCAGGCAAAACACCGGAGGCCGCCGGCCCCTATGCCCCCTTGATGAAGGCGGTGGAAAAGGGCTTGAAGGGCGAGGCAGCTGCCCGCACCCGGGCGCTGCTGGAGGAAAAGGAGCCGCTGGAGCTGGTGGACGAAGCCCTCATTCCGGCGCTGGATATCGTGGGCGCAAAGTATGAAAAGGGAACCCTCTTCCTGCCGCAGCTGCTGCAGGCGGCCACCGCTGCACAGGGGGCCTTTGAGGAGATCAAGACCGCCATTGCCCAAAAGGGCGAGGGCAGCGCCAGCAAGGGCCGCATCGTCATTGCCACCGTCAAGGGCGATGTCCACGACATCGGCAAGAACATCGTCCGGGTCATCCTGGAAAACTATGGCTTTGAGGTCATCGACCTGGGCCGTGATGTGCCGGTGGAAACGGTCGTGAATACCGTCCGGGAGAAGGATGTGCATCTGGTGGGGCTTTCCGCCCTGATGACCACCACCCTCAAGAGCATGGAGGAGACCATCCGGGCCCTGCACGATGCCAAACTGGACTGTAAGATCATGGTGGGCGGCGCTGTGCTGACCCCCGAATATGCAAAAAAGATCGGTGCCGACTGGTACGCCAAGGATGCCAAGCAGAGTGCCGATATTGCCAAGGAGTTCTTTGGCGTATAAGTTGGAATATTAAGAGAAAACGACCCTCTCCGCATTGCAATTCCCGGAGAGGGTCGTTTTTTGCTTACTTTTTGATCCAGTTGTCTACTGCGCTCACCAGAGCCCTGCCCCGGCGGCCCAGGAGCTTGGGCAGGAGCATCCGGGCCATGGCCCAGACACCTGCAAAGTTGAACAGGATGATGGCGGCGGTCAGGAGGCCTGTCCACAGGCCGTAGAGCGGAGGCTCGGCCAGCAGGAGCAGGGCCTCGCCCGCCAGCACGCCGAAGTTCAGCGCCACCCGGCCCGGGTGGATGGACATACCGATCATGTTGTGGGCATCCAGCGCGCGCAGCACGAACACGATGCCCAGACCGAAGAAGGAAGCCACCGTTGCGCCGATGGGCCCCCACCACTTGATGAAGAAGTAGTTCATAATGCAGTTGCTCACGGCACCGGCCAGCATGGTCCACAGGCTGTGGGTGGACTTTTTGTTGACAACGTATGCGCTGTTGAGGAACTGGTTGAAGCAGCTGCAGGTGGAAGCCAGCGTCAGGAAGGGCACAAAGTGCCAGGCGTAGTAGTAGTTGGACTTCATCACGTGCATGACCGGGCGGCAGAGCCAGATGATGCCTGCCGCACAGCAGAACAGCACCGAGGAATAGGTGCGGAAGATCTTGGTAAAGAACCGGGCGCGGCCCTCCTCCTCGGTCACGGCGGAGAGCTGCCAGGCATCGTAGAAGATCAGACCCAGCGTAGTCAGGATGGTGGGCAGGAAGTAGCCGGTGGAAAGCAGGCCGCTCCAAGCGTCACCGCTGTGGCCGTCCAGCCCGCCGCACATCTCGCGCACGAAGAACAGGTCCGATGCGTTGATGACCCAGAAGCTGATCTGGGCCGGGATCATGGGCAGGGAAAAGCGGAGCATCTGCTGCCAGAGATCCCGGTTCAGGCCCTTGAGCTCCACATAGTTCCACAGCCTGCCGGTGATGCAGAGGAAGAGCACGCTGACCAGGTCACCGCTGATGATGGCCAGCAGGTAGCCGTTGGCACCCCAGTGGAAGCCCACAAGGTAGAGCACATAGAACATCAGGGTGGCAAAGGTGCACAGGATGCCGTCCACGGCCACCAGCTTGTTCCACTGGCGGCTGCGCACGAACTGGGTGCAGAGGGTGCGCAGGCAGCTCATCAGGACGTAGATGTAGATGAGAAGACCGTACTGCGCCATATCGGGCAGGAACTGCGCCACAGGCCAGCAGAGGATCAGGATGCCGAAGCCCCCCAGAATGGTCAGCAGGCCGTTGGTGAACACCTGCTTTTCGCTGTTGCCCTTGTCCAGGCCAAAGCGGATGATGGCGTTGGACATGCCCATCGAGACAAAGGGGATGAGCAGGTTTGCATACTGGCTCAGGATCTTCGCCAGACCCAGATCGGCGATCTCGGCCATGGCGTAGGTCAGGAACGGCTGCACCAAAAGGGTCAGCAGCTTGGACGAAAAGCTCGAAATGGCAAAGATAATGGTGTTTCCGGCCAGCTTTGAATATTTGTCGCCGCCGGAGGTCTTTTTTTCACTTTCCAAGGGTCGAACCCCTCCTGTTGATTTTTATCACAAGGTTTATTTCAATAAAGCCCGCCGTTCTTTCCAGTCCGGCAGCAGCTTTTCCACCTCGGCCCAGAAGGCCGGGCTGTGGTTGGGCTGCAGGAAGTGGCAGTACTCGTGCACCACCACATAGATCTGCGCGGCGGGCGGCATATTGTAGAGCTGCAATGCAAAGGTGATCTGCCGCCGTTTCATGTAGCACACGCCCCACCTGCTGGTCATGTCCCGCACCTTGATGGTGGGCTTCTGCCCGCCCAGCACCCCGGCAAAGGCCGGGTAGACCTTGTCGCTCATGGCGGTAAAACAGGCCAGTGCCTCCGCCTGGGAGGGCAGGGGCTGGTCATTCCGGGCGTTCCGCCGCAGCTGGCGGGAGACCGCCTCCCGGATCCACTGGGCCTGCTCTGTCACAAAGGCATCGGCAAAGCCCACCGTGTAGGACCACGGGATGCTCACGGCCACGGTGCCGTCCCGCCGGATGTGCAGGTTGAGCCGTTTGACCTTTTTGCGGGTCAGCTCATAGGGAATGCCTGCGGCGGTGCGCCGGGTCACTTCCGGCTTGCGCTGCGGCATTTCAGCCAGTCCTCCACGGGCAGCTGGGCCAGAACCACCGCTGCAAAGATGAGGGTGCAGCCAAAGACCTCCCGCATGGAAAGGCTCTGGTGGAGCAGCAGCCAGCCGCCCAGCGCGCTGAACACGCTCTCCAGACACATGATGAGGCTTGCAATGGCGGGGTTCACGTCCCGCTGGCCCAGGATCTGCAGGGTGTAGGCCACGCCGCTGGACATCACGCCGCAGTAGGCCAGCGGGAGCCAGTTGGCTCCGAACTCGGCCAGGGTGGGGTTCTCGAACAGGAGGGCGGCAGCGGTGCTCTCTACGGCCACCACAAAGAACTGCAGCAGGCTCAGGCGGACACCGTCCACCTGCGGGGCAAAGTGGTCCACCGTCATGATCTGAAAGCTGAACAGCACGGCGCAGGAAAGCAGGATCCAATCGCTGGCCTCAATGCCGCCAAAGCCGTTTTTCATGCAGAGCAGATAGAGCCCGCCCACGGCGATGACCATGCTCAGCCAGAGCCGGGCACTGCCCCGCCGTCCCAGAAACAGCCCGAATACCGGCACCAGCACCACATACATGGCGGTCAGGAAACCGGCCTTGGCCGTGGAAGGGTTGAGCGTGATGCCGATCTGCTGGGCAGCGGAGGCCGCAAACAGCAAAGTGCCGCAGCAAAGCCCCGCCGTCAGCAGAAGTCTGCGGTCGGCAGGGGCTTTGGGCCAGCCACAGGCTGCGCCGTGCCTGCGGTGGAGGGCATCAAAGGCGCGGACGGTGGGCAGCAGCACCAGCACCGCCAGCCAGCTGCGCCCGGCCAAAAAAGAATAAGCCCCCATGCCGGAGCCTGCGCTCTGGGCCACGAACGCCGTGCCCCAGATAAAGGCGCAGAGCATCAGCATGAGAGAGTGCTTCGTTTGTGTGTTCATTTCAGCCGATGCCCTCCACTTTCATCAGACCGTAGAGGTAGTAACGGCTGGAATCATAGGAAATGGTAACGCGGTAGCTTGCGTTGGGATCAAGGTTGTCGATGTCGCAGTGGTAGTTCTGGCCGTCGGCGGTGAAATAGAAGGTGGTGTTGTCCACATACTGCGCGCCGCCGTCCACCTTTTTCCAGAGGGAGACCTTGAACTTCTGGGCACCGCCGTCGGTGGTGCCGCAGCCGTAAATGCTCAGCAGGCCGCTGGGCACGGTGAAGTATTCGGTCTGGCGGCTCCAGATGCCGTTGAACACGACGTTCAGCGCCCCGTTGGCCCGGGCTGTGGCATATTTGGCCGTGGTGTCGGCAATGCCATCGATCACCAGTGGGTCAGAGCTGAGCACGGCCCACTGGGTGGTGTCATCCTCCTGTACCTCGTTGGAAGACCCGAACACCTTTTGGGCAATGCTCTTGCAGCCGGTCAGGACGACAACGGCCAGCACAGCTGCCAGCGCAAAGGCAAGGATTCGTTTTGTTTTACTCATGTTTTTCTATCCTCAAAAACAGCAGGTGAAAAATGCGATATTTTTGCATGATACCATAGTATACCGCATTTTTTTCCTGCTTACAAGGGATTTTCTGTGTCTTAGCCGTCCAATGCCGTCAGAGCGGCACGTTCGGCGGCGGCAAGGCCGCTTTCGTCGGAGCGGAACAGGGAGCCATAGCGGTAGAGCGCCCAGCCCCCGGCACCGACGCTGCGCAGGTCGGTCACCTGCCTGGCCAGCGCGCTGCCGGTGCACCACTGGCTGACGCTGTCGGCGTTGGCTCCGCCGTCTCCCACACCAATTCGATAAGCGCCCAGCCCGAAATAGAGGGCGGTGCTTTCGGCCCGGGGCAGGGCCAGCCACTCGGCGGTGATATTCTCAAAGGCAAAGCGGGTGCTGCCGGAGGAGAGAGTATAGCCGTAGCCCCAGTAGATCTGGGGGCAGAGGTAATCCACAACGGCATCCGCACCGGAGGCCGTCAGCCAGACGGAGAGATCGGTGTACTGCTCGTTCCGGTCGTTGTCCGGGTTGCCCTGTGGACTGACCCCGAACCGCAGGGTCGGGTCGGCGGCCTTGACGGCATCGTGGGCAGCCTTGACCAGCCGGGTCACGTTGGTACGCCGCCATGCGGTCAGGTCAGCTTCTCCGCTGGCCGCAAACTGTGCCGCGTCAATGGAAGGATCGGTGGTGGGGTAGAAGTAGTCGTCAAAGTGGATGCCGTCCACGGCGTAGTTCTGCACCAGCTCTGCCACGCCCTGCACCACATAGTCGGCAGCCTCCGGAATGGCGGGGTTCAGGTAGGCCCCCTCGTTCACGGTGCAGACCCACTCCGGGTGGGCGTTCAGCAGGCTGTTCTCTGCAAGGACGGGGGGCATGGAAGCCGAGCTCCTGAGCCGGTAGGGGTTGACCCAGGCCTCCAGCGAAAGCCCCCGGGCGTGGGCCTCGGTCAGCAGCACGTCCAGCGGGTCAAAGCCCGGGTCCTGCCCCTGCACGCCGGTGCACAGATGGCTCCACGGGAAGAGGCTGCTCCGGTAAAGCGCATCCCCGAAGGGGCGCACCTGTGCAATGACGGTGTTCAGCCCAAGGGACAGGCAGTTATCCATCAGCGCGGCGGCATCGGCCCGGAACGCGCTTTCTGAGGAAAAGTCCATCTCTGCAAATTCGAGATAGCTCACCCACACCGCCCGCCACTCGCCGCTGGGCAGGGCGGGGTTGGGGGCAGTCTGTGGTGATGGCGCAGGCTCCGCGTTGTTTCCTGCCGGGATAGAACGCAGCAGATAATACGTCAGGGCGGCAGATACAGACCCGCCCAGCCCGATCAGGAAGGATCGACGACCAACCCGGCGCTTGCGGTGCCGGTTCCGCCGCCGCTGGGTCATGCGTCTTCCTCCTGCATCTTGTACAGGCTCAGTGCCGCCCAGCCCCGGGCGCAGGCCAGCAGCACCCAAAGCAGGTTGGCCCAGAAGCGCAGGCCTGCCATGCCGCCGTAGACCGTGAGCAGGACAAAGAGCAGGTGGAACGCCTCAGCGGCACCCACCAGCTGCAGTTGGCGCTGGATGGGCCTGCCCTTCTGGTATTCCAGCGCCAGCAGAGCGGGCCAGACCAGTGCGGAGAATAAGTAGGCTGCCCAGCCGCTCAGCACATAGCTGAGCATGAGCAGGACAAAGATCAGGAAATAGCTGCGCTTGTCCTTGGGGTCAGAGCCTTTTTCAGCGGCCAGAAACAGGATGGTGATGCCGGTGATGCAGAACGCGACCATCTCCAGAAAAGAAAAATCCATGCCGCCCAGCACGGCAAAGCCGTTGAGCATGGATGCCGCTGCCGCGCACAGCAGGAAGAAATACCAGGTCTTATGGGTGAATTTGAGCTTCATAGGGGAAGTCCTCCAGCAAAAATTTGGATTGTTTCAAATATTATAACACAATTTTCCGCAGGTTGTGTTACAATAAGGAAAACATGATTCAAAATCTGCGGAGGGACCCATGAGCGTTGTATTCTCACTCATCCTGCTGGCGGCCGCCCTGGGCTGCATCGTTTTTCTGCTGACCCGGCGGGAAAACGCCCGCCGCAGCCAGTATGGCCCCAGCGGCCTTTCCGAATTCCGCACCGACCTGCCGCTGGACGACTGCTTCGACCGGCTGGACCAGCACAGCCCGGACGATGAGTTCGCCTACGAGTGCCGCCGGGAAAACGATGGTGGTTTCCTGCTCCATCTGACCCTGCACCAGCCAACCCAGCAGCCGCTGGACACCCTGTATACCCTCCGGCTTGACCCCGGGCGGCAGACCATCGCTACCCTGATCTTCATCCGGGAGGCCTTTGGCTACAAGGAACCGCTTTTTCCGCAGGAAATGCTGGACAAGTTCATGCAGCAGAAGCTGGAAGCCCATCGCACAAAATAATTTTGCCCGAAACGCTTTTCATTTCGCGCGTTTTTTGTTATACTTACTTGTGCGCCCGGCAAACCGGGCAATGGGGGCTAGTAGCTCAGTTGGTCAGAGCTGGCGGCTCATAACCGCCAGACCTTACCGTATCCACCTTTTTCAAACAGCGTTTTTCCGTTGTTTTTTGGTTTTCAAGCAGCAAAAAGATCGTACTTGGGTATTTTCTGGGTACGAAAGCCGTTTGAAGAATCTCAAACAACGTCATAAGGGCCAGTAGTTCAGTCGGTTAGAACTCCCCGCTCATAACGGGGTTATCGCGGGTTCGAGTCCTGCCTGGCCCACCATACAGTTCGTACTCGAACCCGATTCTTTATGAAAAAGGGTTTGGGTACGTTTTTTGTTTATCGGAAGTTCTGCGGAAGGACTACTCGGAACGGTAAACGAGCAAAGGCAGGGTATCACTATGATAGTGGTATCCTGCCTTTTGCTTTGCGGAATCAAGTTCGCTTTGTGCGAACTTGGTCGTCCCCCTATATGGCGCGTTTGGGAGTAGTCGCTGCGTACGTGCGTACCGGGAGCCTGTACACCTCTGACAAGGTGTAACACACTAGACTTTGTGCCAAAGTCTGTGTGCCAAGGGGTCAAGCCCCTTAGAATCCCTGCGGAGCGTGTACGCACGTACGCAGAAAAATGGCAAAATTTCACTATATCGGGGTGTTCTTTCATGGTGGAGTGTGGTATACTCGGCTTAGCCCAGTAAATCGGAGTTTGACGAGGTAAAAGAATATGAATGGAAAACATCTATTTCTTACATCTGCAGGGTTGACCGATAAGATGAAAGAGAAATTCTTTGATATTATTGGAAAGTGTCCGAAGGATGTGAAAGTGCTTTATATTCCAACAGCTGGCATTGAAACAGATGGTGCAAGAGAGTCGCTTGCAATATGTTTTCATGAACTCTTTCTAATGGGAATTCAGTACGAAAATATATTAGTGTACAATCTGGAATTAATTCTTTCAAAAGACTATCAAAGAACCTATTCTTCGTATGTTACAACCCCGTTTATGCTTACAAGGCTATTAACTTTTGAAGAATTAAACCAATTTGATGCTGTTTTTGTCAGTGGTGGTGATGTATCTGTGCTTTGTCGTGAAATGTCTAGAACTGGTTTTGATAGAATACTTAATAATGCAATTAAAAACGGACTTATATATGTCGGAATCAGTGCAGGAAGTATGTATGCGGCGGGAAATTTAACAGATGGATTACATATTATTGACAATCCTATTATCCCCCATTGGAATGGTTCTGAAACAACAGTATTACCGAACGGCAAAGATGAGATTAAGCTTGCTGATGGAAAAGCTGTTTATGTAGAGGATAATTACATGAGTGTAATATGATGCACATGTAGGATTAGTCAAATTCCAGTTTGCCGTACTCGTTCCAGCAGGGTTTGGGGCAGGCACGCCCCAACAAGAAGCTGTCCCAAAGGGGCAAGAATTTTCAAGAATTGAAAATTTGTGGCCACGGGACGATTCTTGCTCTCACCTTTTTCGCTGCGTTTCGCAATTTTCGCATTTCACTCTGCTCGCAGATTGTTGACAAGCTGCGCTTGACCCGATACTATAAAGGCAAGTCGAATACACGCCAAGGAGGTGCAACCATGACCGCCGTAATCTACGCCCGCTATTCATCCGACAGCCAGCGAGAAGCGTCCATTGAGGGACAGTTGCGCGACTGCAAGGCCTACGCCGAGAAGAACGGCATCACCGTGGTCGGCACCTACATTGACCGTGCCTACTCTGCCAAAACGGATGACCGCCCAGACTTTCAGCGGATGATCAAGGACAGCGGAAAGAAAATCTTCGATGTGGTTCTGGTCTGGAAGCTGGACCGCTTTGCCCGGAACCGCTACGATGCCGTGAACTACAAGTACCAGCTGGAAAAGAACGGTGTCCATCTGGTGTCTGCCATGGAACCCATCTCGCAAGGGCCTGAAGGCATTATGGTGGAGAGTATGCTGATTGGCATGGCGGAATACTATTCCGCCGAGCTTGCCCTGAAAGTGGCGCGCGGTGAGCGCGAAAATGCCCTCCAGTGCAAGTACAACGGCGGTGTGGTGCCGTTGGGCTTCACCATCGGCAAGGAGGACAGGCTGTACCATATCGACCCGGAAACGGCTCCCATCGTGCAGGAGATCTTCACCCGGTACGCCGACGGCGAACCGGCTGAGAAGATTGCCGCATCCCTGAATGAGCGCGGCCTGCGTACCCGCACCGGGAAGCCGTTCGTGAAGAACAGCTTCTTCCAGATTTTCCGCAACCGCCGCTACATCGGCGAATACCGCTACAAGGACATTGTGACGCCGGGCGGCATTCCGGCCATTGTTGACCAGGACCTGTTTGACCGGGTGCAGCAGCGTTTCGAGCAGAACAGGATCGCCCACGGTCGGCCTGCAAAAGAGGATGTGAGCTATCTGCTGACCACTAAGCTGTTCTGTGGCAAGTGCGGCACCCTGATGGGTGGCGAAAGCGGCACCAGCCACATGGGAAACACCTACTATTACTACAAGTGCGGCAACGCCAAACGCCACGGCAAGGCGCATTGCGACCTGAAAGCCATCCGCAAGGAGCCGCTGGAACGGTTCGTGGTGGACACTGCCATTAAGGTGATTTTCAGCGATGAAATCATCGAACGGCTGATAGATTTGGTCATGGAAGCCCAGCAGCAGGAGAACACCCGGCTGCCTGTTCTGAAAGAGCAACTCCGGGATACAGAGAAACGACTCGCAAACCTTCTGGAAGCCATTGAACAGGGCATCCTGACCCCGACCACCAAGCAGCGGTTGGACGAGCTGGAAGCCCGGAAAGAAGCCCTGAACACCAGCATTCTGGAAGAAGAGCTGAAAAAGCCCGTCCTGACCCGTGAGTGGATTCGGTTCTGGCTTGAAAAATTCCGCAAGGGTGACGTGGGCAGCACGGAACACCAGCGGCAGATCATTGATACCTTTGTCAACTCGGTCTACGTCTTTGATGATCGGGTCGTGCTCAACTTCAACTTCACGGACGATGCCAAGACGGTCACTTGTGAGGAAGTGTTGGGTTCGAGTGCCGTGGACAATGCTCCACCAAAAAAGCACGAAGGTTCCGGCCTTCGTGCTTCTTTTTTGCTCATTCGTACAGTTCCTTGCTCATCTGGTTGCGAATCTCTTTGCGCCGCTTGTCATAGACCTGCGTGTAGATTGCGAGGGTCGTACTGGGCTGTGCGTGTCCGGCTTCTGCGGCTACTGTCGCCACACCAATCTCCGGGTTGGACAAGAGGATGCTCACAAAAGTGTGCCGAAACATATGAGGATGCAGTCCTTCAATGCCTGCCCGCTGTCCGATCCTACGAACCAGTGCGCCGTAGCTGTCCGGGTTGATAGGAAATCCATGGTCGTTGCAGATCACGAAGTCCGTTCCCCGAAGGGCAAGGAGCGAGGGCGCATACTTGGAACTTTTCCTATCAAGGCTTTTCTGCCAACTTCCTCCCATCAATTTTTTCTGGGACTTCCAATACTTATAATATTCTTTGAGGAAGTCCATGTACTCTGGAGCAACGTCCACATCCCGGATGTTGCTTTCCTTTGTCGTGGTCAACTGGTAGCCGTAATCTTTGAATACCAGAAGCGATTTAGAAATATGTATGGTACATTCTTCAAAGTTGACATCTTTCCATGTCAGTCCAGCCAGTTCGCCACGGCGCACACCAGAATTGAGCAAGGACAGAACGATTACCTGTTCCAGCATGGAACTTTCCTTTAAGGTGTCCTGAAGCTGCTTGATCTGGTGCTTTTTAATAGTGTCTACTGACCTGCTCCGGCTTCCCAGCGCAGGAATTTTGTGCATGGGATTCTTTACGCCGTAATTTTCATCTGCATATTCCAGTGTAGAACGAATGAACAGAGCATATTCTCTCATGCTCTTTCGGGTCATAGGTTTTGCAATGGTTTCCACATCAAAAGCATCGTCCACTTTACAACCCAGCGCAATCGCCACCTGTTCTGCTGTTTTAATATCGACCACTTCGCTGCGAAATGCTTTTTCTATGGTTTTTGCGCCGCAATCGCATCTCTTAGCCAGCTTCGGGCAAGATTCCTTTTTCATCTCCAGACCACGCTGATTGATAACAGCATGGGTGCGGCATCGTGCGCCGCCAATTTCGATCTGTTCCAGAACCCAATCACAATCCACCTTTTTGATGGAATCAACGGACTTCTGTGCAAACTCAGGGAATTGCTGAATCTTCCGAAGGTAGTTTTCCTTGCCCCTCGTTGTGTTCGCCTTATTACGATGGCTGTCATAATCGCCCTCTAAGCGAGCAGAAGGAGCAAGTCTTGCCTTTTTAGATTCTATGTACTCCTGCGCCACTACCGCAAAGGTCTTTCCTGCGTTGCCGGCTTCTTTATCGGCCTTTTCCTGTTCCCGCCGTTCAAATTCGGCAGCGGCAACTTTCGCAGCAGCGTTGCGCGCACGAGCATTTTTCAGTTCGGTAGGGTCAAAATCAAACCGACCATAGCGGCGTTCGATTTTGCCGTTCACCAGAACATTTGCGATGAGCTTATAATAGCGAGGCTTCTTTTTGGGTTCTCTTAATTCAAACGATGCCATATATTTACCGTCCTTTCTGTGTGGTGGTTATCTCTGTCACGATGAGTATAGCAGTTCAGGCGGTTAATTTTTAGGATGTCGCAGTTTATGCCCGCATCCTTGACAAATCACAAAGTTGTCGTTCCACTGTTGAAATAGTCAGCCATCTTGCCAAGGTTGATGTACCACTTGATGCCTGACTGGAACGCCATGCCCGGCACTTCCCGGCAAAGGCGGCGGATGTAATATTCAGGCAAGCCCATACGCTGACTTGCCTGCTTGATGCTGACGATCTGCGGCAGAACAACCGCTTCGGTTTGGATCTCCGGCGATACCATCACTTTTTCATTCATCGGCATTCCTCCTGTCCCATTCATTGATTTCCAAACTGTTCATCAGGGCTTCTTCGATTCTGCGCATTTCATGCCGTGTAGTCTGTCCTAAGAAGCGCTGTATGCGGCTTTTGTCTATCGTGAAGATCTGTTCCAACTGAACCACAGACGGTTTCTCAAAGGCTGTATTGTGGGCTATCAGAACGTGTGTGGGCTGGTATTTCTTTTTCTCGGTGCGGGAAGTCACTGTCGCCACGATAAGAGTAGGCGCATAGCGGTTTCCTACGTCGTTTTGCAGAACCACCACAGGGCGGGTGCCACCCTGCTCGGAGCCGATGTGCGGCTCCATGTCTGCATAGTAAATGTCCCCTCTGAGGTATTTCCAGTCTTTTGGTATGATAGCGATCAGACCTCCTATCCTTCTATATGTAGCAAGAGCCGCCCGTTTATGGCAGGCGGCTCTTGCAGGAAAAAGGAGTATGCCTAGAAAGGCGAAAATGTCACTGCTTGATGGGGAGATTGAAGCGGCGGCTGGAGCCGTTGTAGGTGCGAAGGATCAGCATCATATACTTGTAGCTGACGGTGCCGCTCATGGCCTTTTCATCACGCACCAGCGTCATGGGGTGAACGGTACGCAGCCGCTTCACCAGACGTTCCGGGTCATACTCGCCCTGATAGAGTGCCACAAAGCGAACCATGCCCCGCAGGATGCCGGAGCGGAGGGAATCGGGGTCACCCTCCCAGCCCTTTGCCAGCATGGTCAGGGCTTCTTTGTAGAGGTCTGCGCCATAGGTCTTGTACTCCTTAAAGGCCGTGCGGATGCAGATGATCTTCCACGGAGCGCGATAGGCGTCCAGACCAAGCTGCAGACCGGTGCTTTCGGTGGCTTTCACGAATGCGAGAGATTCCGGGTCTTTCCCCACCAAAGCGGCGCGCAACTCTGCACCTGCGGTCAGCGGTGTGGAAACGCCCGTCTGCCGGGAAAACAGCATGGCTTCTTCTTCCTCTGTCAGTCCCTCGTACACTTTGCAGATGATCGGAAGATCCTGCCCGCCGTTCATCGCCCGACGGGTCACGATGGTATGCTGACCGTCAAAGACGAAGTAGTGACCGTCCCGGTAGCTGACCTTGGGCGGGTTGGCAATCAGCTCGGTGAACTCTGCCGACATCTTTTCGACATTGGGAATGTTCAGCTTGCGCTGATATTCCGCAGGGATTTCGAGAAAGGCACTGTTGATGACCTTTTCCTCGTAAGGCCGCTGGGCAAAGAGGGCTTCGATGATGGCTTCATCCGTGATTTCGGGCATGATCTCAGGCATGGTGCTGACACAGTTCATATTCTTCATAGCAGTTCCTCCATCTTATCTTCCAAATTTTTCAGGTAATCTCTCAATTTCTGAATCGTTCGTCCTACGGATGCACGGTTCTCTGCATCGGATAGAATATCGGGATATTCCCGGAAAACGCTTTCCCAGCGGCGCATCATACTGTTGGCGGCTCCCGATACCTCACAAAGCATCGCCGCACCATTGGCAAGCTGCTTGACATGGTAGCGATTGTTTGCGATTTCAAGAATCTGCTGACGGTCAACTTTCAACAGTTCATTTTCCTTTTGTGGAAAGATTGGCTCGGATGGAGCAGGAGTGGACGTTGGTTCTTCGTCAGGCGCTTCTTCATCGGATGTACTGGCATCAGGCAGCGGTGCAGCTACGGCTGGGGGAGTTTTCTGCTTTTGTGCAGGTGGCTTTGGTGGCTTCGGTTTGCAGATCTCAGCCACCAGTGCAGGACGTTCTTCGGGAGGGGCACGGGCAACGGATGCAATCTCAGCGGCGGTCGGCTTGACCTCGCCGGAAAGCACTTTCTGCCGTGTGCCGGGAACGGCTTCTTCGGCAGCGTCTACACCTTTGGAAAACTGTTCAGCGCGAAGTACAGTGTTCTTGCTGATGCCGTTTTCAGTAGCAATTTTTTTGCAAGTGATTCGGTTGCCACCCAAATTCCCATTTTGGGGATTTGGGCTGAATGTGCCATTTGCCCCACGGTTGTTTCCATGGTCACCTCCCAGCTTCATTTTTTCAGCTTCATACTGTTTCCCGATAAGGTATTTCTTCTGTTCCGGGGTGAGGTTGCGCCGCCCCAACTGGTTTTTGCAGATCCAGATGATTGCTTCATAGCGGCTTGCAAACTCTTTCTCGTGAACAGTGAAAGGGATCTCCGGGTGCTTCTTGGCAATGGTGTAGCGGTTGTGACCGTCCACGATCAAGCCCCGCCATACGATGATGGGATTGATGATACGGCCATCTCGCAAGATGTTAGCTTCGAGCTGGTTCAGTTCTTCAAAGGTGAGCGGCGGGATCTTGCCCTGAAACTCTGGGTCGATCTTAAGCGCAGATAAGTTCATCATCGAACCGTCCTTTCTTCGTGTAGGTGGATTTCGGGCTGGTGGGCTGGATGTAGTAGTCGTAGCCGAAGTTGGTCTGGCAGTAGGTGCAAGGCTCCTTGGTGAGCTGATAGGGGTCTGCACGGCGAACACGGATGCCGCGTGCATTGCGGAACGCATTCAGGCAGCGGGGGCAGAGGGTGGTCAGGGTCGATTCGTCAGTCTTGTTGGTAAAAGTACGGCTCATAATCATTACCTCCGTGTCATCAGAATGAATATTCGATATGGAAAAAGCCCACTGCCTTGATTCAGAAGAATCCCGGTGGTGGGCTTTGAAGTTTTTGTTTTAAGTGTCCCACCCTATTTGTCCTCGACGCCCGGTGGGGGTTGGAATACACCTCGGTGAGGGGGACTGCACCCTTCCTCTCATTGGCCTTTCAGCCACCCCGCCTTCTTTATGGCCGGGCCGCGAATTACGGAAGTTTCATTGTTTTGTCCGAGGGAATGATATTCAGTTTTCAAGGTACGTCTTACAGCTTCGGGCTTCTCCCCGTCTGGGGTGTTGCCCTTGCTGTGACCATAGTGTACCTGAAAACTGAATGCTTTTTTAGGATGCATTCCTTCCGCTTTTTGGGCTTTTTCAGCTAAAAAAGCAGCAAAACCGGAAGCTTTCCTTCCGGTTTTACATAGACACGTTTGATTTTTTTGCAACAAAAAAAGAAGCCGGAGAACGCTCTCCGACTTCTCATAGATTTATTATTCGGCCTCAATCTCCATTGCAAATGCCAGAAGCTGTTTACCGAATGATTCTATAATCTGCTTCTGGTCATGGATTTTTTTGCTGAGTTCCAGTTCCTTTTTGGTTTCTACTTTCCCAAGAATGAGGTAATCCAAAGTGACATCAAAATGTACTGCTATTTCAACAAACAAATCCAGCGGCGTATAAGTGCCTTTTTCCAGACTTCTCATATGCCGATCACTGATATTCAAATTGATAGCGGCTTCCTCTTGCGTCAGTCCATGTGCTTTGCGTAATTTCTGGATTCGATAACCAGCGGCGTAAGAATCAAAGTACATAAGCCAGCCCTCCGACCACAGAGCAGCGCAGCCAATCGCCACACCACAGGGCCGGAGAACAGACAGACAATCGGCGGCAGCGCACTTGACTGCCGGGGCTGGGTTTGTACTCAATCAATTTCTTTTTCATGATTCTTCGTCCTTTCTTTGTCGATGATGGCAAGGTGGGCGGAGCATGGAAAATGTACGTTACATCTTCCATGATAGAAAAAGGGATAACCCCTATTACTATCCATGTAGAATCAGGGAATTGTATTCAGTAAATTCAGTACGGCCTCCTGCTGGTCGGGGCGCAACACTGACCAGCGATCAATGACCTGCATCTGCTGGGGCGTAAGTACCACCGGAGTAGACTTACTTCCCTCTGCCTTTGCAAAAAACTCGGAAAGTGTGATCTGAAAGGCGTCGCAGATCTTTACAAGCGAAGGAATGGATGGGATCGTATCTTCATTATACCATGTGGAAATGGTGGTCGATTTCATCTCTGCATGAATTGCTAAATCGTAAAGCGACCATTTGCGCTCTTCACGGTAGGCGGTTATGGTATTCAGAATGTTATCCACCGCCACTCCTCACTTTCGTACAATAAACTTTTCGCTTATTATACCGTACTACGCAGAAAATTATAATCCTTTTCGCCGTATAAAAAGTACGAAGTTCGGGAGTGCTGAAATCATGGATAACCCGTCCACATGGAACGGTTTATATGGTAAAACAAAAGCCGCCCGAAGGCGGCATGGGAATTTAATTGGACGGAAAACAGAGCTTGGTATCAAAATATTATGTGCGTCATATACTGCTCGCTTAACGAGAAACCGGGTCAGCGGCATCGTAGAGGGCCTGTGCCATACGGCTGGCATCCTCCGGAGTCATCAGATCCTGCACTACGTTGCGGATGGCGGTGCCCACCGCAAACTCGTATTTGGGGACGGAGAACTGCTCCGGGGTCCAGCTTTTCACACTACGCTGTCCCAGCCCAAAGCTCCCCTTGGAGCTGTTCACAATGCTGCCACCCAGCAGGGGCTTGCGTGGTATTGTGATTATCAGTTGATAGACCGACTCTCCTAGCTCCTTAAGCAGCTGTTTTAATATTACGCTATTCCAGGGCTCTGACCGGTGGTTACGGCACATGCCATTCCTAGACGATTACCTAAATTTACAATCAGGTACAGAAGTTTCTCTTTTGAAAAGCTGTAGTTGTTCCACCCATGCCGAGCGTGGTTTTGATACCAACTCCACAGTACGGTGAAAAAGAGAGCAATGCGTTCCACAATTCCAGAAGTGGTGGCGCAAGGTGAGCTTCAATCGTTACATTTCCGAGAAAGGACGGAATCCGTGTTTCTTTTAGTAGGTAACGTGTCGTATGGAGATTATAATCCACAATATGCAGACCCTGCTGTAAAGCTCTCAGCGCATCGGGATCCGTAAGAGCGTATTCCGGGAAGGCTACATTCCAATGCGCGATCAGACTTTGCAGAAGTAGATTCTCCTGCGGGAAAATCGCATATCGGCCGGATTGCTTGAAAGCACAAGGGGACAGAAAAGTCAGTTTTGCACGGTTTTCGCTGCCGGAACGTCCGGAGCAAATCAATTCTTCAGCAGAGATTGCCGGAAAAGTGCGAATTTCTGAAACAGATAGTGTCAATTCATGCAACGGGATATCCTTCGCAGATTCCAAAACGGGAGAAATGACCTGTCGGGCAACGTCATTCAGCAAGTTGATCGTCCAAAACGAAGCTCTCTTTTCTTGTGAAAAGTATAGGGAGTGAGCAATGGGATGCTCGCCTTGCAGATGCATCTGATCTCCGAATTCAGAAGAAATCTGTGACATCAGCCAGCCATACAGACGGTAAGCCCAAGCTTGCGGGATGCGAACACCCTCGAGAGCGTTCAAAGTGAGCTGGAACTGTTGAATCATAGGATACTCACCCCGCAATATCCATAGGGATAAAGCCGACCACGAAAGCGGGCATATTTCATGGTGTGCGGGGAAATGCCTTTTTCGGCATCACGCTCATGCTTGTGTTTACGGAACATTTGTGCCATTTGATCTGTTGTCCAGCGCAAACCTTCTTTTTCGCCCAGATAAGGGTATGCCAGCGACTTGGCAAAGAACCCGGAACCGCCGCCTAGGATCAGATAGGGCTGCTGCGGCAGGTTGACGGCACCGTGCGGCAGGGTAAAATGCCGAGCGTAGATCTGCTGATAGGATGCATCGAACTGTTGGATGGCTTCCAGCAGAGAGTCTTTTGTAATGCGGCCCTTCAACACAGACTGATCCAGGGTCAGCTTGAACCGGATGGCTGTGCCCGGTGCGGCGCATTCCCGGCAGAGGTTGATGCTGTGGGTTCCGCCATCCGTAGCAGAGTCCGTTTTTCCGGCCAGCATCATGCAGTTGTCCGGGATTGAGAGGCTGTCGGAAATCTGAATGCCGCGGAAAATGCTATTAACGGCGTCCGAAGCGATGCTTCCATCTTTCAGAGTGCGCAGATGCAGCTGGTTGACATATTTTTCTTCCGGAAAGGTGACCCGGCGGTTTGGTGCAAGGCTGTGTCCGGTACTGCGGTCAGCCAATACCGCACTCAGCAACCATGCGGTACGCAGTGCACCCTTGATGCTGCTGCCAGGAATGTAGGCATGGCCCTGCGCATCACGCTGGAAAGCATGGATTTCTTTCAGCGAGTGCTCAGCATCCAGAGCATCTCCCACCTCGATCTGATAGCGGGTTAGCGTTTTCAGCTCCGCATCGGAAATGCCGCAGTCTTTGGTCAGAAATGCCCAGAGATTGGACTGCTCGCTAAGCATAAACTGTCCGTACTTGTCCACCAGATCGTGCTCGACTAGAAAGCTGAAAAATTTTTGCTCGTCCAGAAAGGAGACTTTGCCATTACGGTTGTTGTACATGTACTCTTTTTTGGTATAGCTGCTGCCATTGCCAACAAACAGAGGTGCCCATACATTCAGAGTAAGGTCAAAGATCTGCAGATGATCCTGCTGAATCATAATGTCACCCCCATAAAGATTGGCTTAGAATAGCGGTATACCGGATGCACATCCGACAAACCAACATCATACAAAGCACCTTGATAACGATTTTGCAGGACGGAACCTGCCGAAAGGGCATACTGCGTTTTTTTCTTCAGTGGAGTTTCCACACGATCGGATGCCATGAAGCCGCTACGACGCACCAACTGAAAGGAGGCACCCTCTAATGCATTATCCATTTCATCTGCCTGTGGAAGGCTGGTACTCAGCAGCAGATAAGGTGCATGATCGGCAGAAAGAGCGTGATACATCCACTCCGTCTGATTGTCAAAAGGTTCGTTCAGATAAATCTTGGCCACGACATGGAACTTTCCATAACCAGAGCTGACTTTGCCGCCGATGCCGGTAGCGCCCAGCTGATTCAGCAAATACTCCAGATCTTCATCCTGACCATCTTCGGTAAATCCGCAGATGAAATACAGTCCGCAGTCCGGCGCAAAACGAAACAGTCCTACCTGATACGGCATGGTATCCCCCTGCATGGGAACGGCTGCCTTGGTCTGCTCATAGTGAGTGCCAAAACTTTCCGGTTGCTCGTCAGGGGTAAAATGACCTTCATGCAGGCTTCTGGCGTAGCGGTCAAATGCCAACACAGGGATCCAGGCTAGCTTTTTTACCTTTTTACGCAGGGTGGTTTCCACTTCCTCAGTGGATTCTGACGCGGCAATGGGCTTTGGCAGGTAGAAGGTTTCACCGTACCAGGGCATTGTATCGCTGAGCAGGAATTTTCCCTGCCGGACCTGCGCACAAAGCTGTTCTAGGGCTTCTTCCCCGTGCTGGACGAGTGTCTCATGGCAGAGGGCAGAAAACAGGGTATCTGCCCGCAGGGTCTCTTCGGAGGTATAAAGCGACAATGCAGAGTCGGCTCCTCCGAAATGAACAGCTGTGTCAAACTGAAGCTTAAACAGAAAATAGTTCATAACTATCCACCTCATCAAAGAGGGATTTCAGGCGGCTGAGATCCGCCTGCGCGCCATAGCCTTCCAGCGCAAAGTTTTTCAGGCTGACACGGCCGCTGCCGCGGGAACCATGGCCGCCCAGATAATCCATCTGCAGCAGCTTCATGCCTTTGGCCAGAAGAGAAAGATCTTCCTCGACCTGTGCCGGGTCGGTTACATCGTAAACGATGCTGACACTGAACTTTGCACCGGCGATCACACGTTCGATCTGGCGAGGATTGGCCACAGAGTTGGCACGGAAAATTGCGTTTTCGGTCTTGACCTCGGTCACACCCACATTGGAAAGCTCTTTTGCATTGGACAAAAAGGCATCCGCAAACTGCAGGCGGGAACGGCGCACCGGCTCCGAGGAACCGAACAGGCGCAGAATGCGCTCGTCGTCCTTGTCGAAAACAGGCATGTGTTCGATATCCTGACAGGTGCTGCGGGCCAGCAGGGTGCGCAGTTTGCCTTTCAGACTGCTGCCGGGTACGATGGGATAACCGGTATAGGGGTCACGCACCACCGGGCTGTCCACAGCACCAATGGCAGAAAAGGCAGAGGAACCGCCGATATGCATACCGGTGCGCACTTCCAGATCGCACCGGATCAGAATTTTTCCATACATATAATTACCCCTCCTTGCCGCCAAAGTAGCGGTGGAAAGCGACTAGCGCTTCCATGTAGTGTGCAAAGCGGATCAGATCCGCACGGTCGGTGGAAATGCCCTTGAGGTATTCCAGCAGGTTCGTCTGCGCCACAAAGTTTTTTACGGTATCATCGCGCCCGCACTCATAAGCCACACGCACCCGCATCAGGTTGAGCTTTACGATGCTTTCGGGCAGAAGCTTTTCATCGGTGCGGATGTTTTCCGTATTAAAGATATCAGTCACAAGGCTCAACAGGTTGCGGATCTTGCTGGTGGTCACGGTCTTGCCACCGCTCATGAGGCTGCGCATAATACGCTCGGCTTCGTCTACATAATCTTCCGGCACCTTTTTCGGCGTGATCTCCGGCGGCAGCTCTTTCTGCTGTCCATAGCTGCTACGGCTGTTATAGCTGCCGGAACCGCTGCGGTTTCCGTTGTAGCTGTTGCTATATCCGCTTCGGCTGTTGTTATAGCCACTGCCGCCATAGCTGCGGCCATTATCATTCCATCCTGCCATCTGTGTCGCCACCCTTTCTGTTCTGATAGACATAAATATAAATTGCGGTGATGAGCTGGTGACGCTGTACGGCATCCAATGCCCAATCCATCATGTTGTGAGAGAATTGCTCGTAAAGTTTATAATCCGGTGCATTCTTTTTTGGGGAAAGCCGCGCCAGCAGGTAAGCGTACCGTGCGAGGTTGATGCGGTCGTTTTCGGCTTCCCGCAGCAGTGCCAGAAGGTTGTAGAGCATGGCGTTTCCATGCTCGGCGTTATCCTTGCCGAAGAAGCTTTGCAGGCAGCCGACCTTTTCGGTCAGGACCTTTGTGCGGAATACATCCCACGCATAGATATGTCCCTGCTCCGGCTGCACCAGCAGACTGCCCTTTGCATCCCGGACTGCTTTGCGCTCCGGCGTGAACAGTGCCACTGCATTTTTGCCGGGCAGATGCTTGGCGGCTTCTTCCAGCGCGGCGGTTTCCTCGGCGGAAAGCCGGATGGGGTAATGGTCATCAAAGATGCCGATGCCTGCGCTGAGGGTCAGTGCACCGCAGGAAAATGCAGTGAAATTGCTCTGGATGCGCTGCGCTGCTTCCAGCACATCGTTCCATGCGCCCACAAGGAACACATCATCGCCGCCGGCGTAGACGATGCTCACTTGCAGCCCTTCGAGAATGCCGTTGATGTAGCACTTGAAAAACAGCGACATCTGCCGGGAGAACGCGGAGGTGCGGGACAGGGTAACATAGTGCATCCGTTTGACCGGGTCTTTCTCGTTTTCCTGCTCGAAACCGGAGATAAATGCGTGTCCGAGGTTGTCCACATCCATACGGCAGACTGCAATGCGGCGCACGCCCTCGGACTGCCCGGCCAGTTCTTCCATGCTGTTGCTGGCGGCGTAATCGCCCACATACAGGTTGGTGGTGGAGGGAAGGGGGCTGTACGGTGTGTTTTTGGTGTACACCCGCAGGACCGGCTCGCCGGAGGAAAGGCGCTTTTGCGCCGCAGCCCGGTCGGTCGTGGTCAGGTAAGCGCTGCCGCCGTCCAGTGCAGGCAGCGTGCAGTCATCGGCTGCCGAGGGCTGACGGCTTACCACCAGCACGCTCTTGTGCTGGATCTTAATGGAAAGGTCTACAAACAGTTTGCACCAAGGACAGAGATCATCCTTCAGGTTGGCACTGGTGCCGCACACCTTGCATTCCCGGCCATCCGGGTAAGCGGCGGTACTGTTCAGCTGCCGCAGATCCTCTGCGGTATAGCGGTGGAACTTGTGCTGCTCCAGCAGACGGTTCACCCGGCGGAACAGCTCTTTGTAGGGGCTTTTTTCAGCCGGGGTATTGGTCAGGTCGTTGCCGGAGCAGGGCGTCCATGCGTTGGCCAGAAACAGCTGGGTGCCGAACTGCTGTTGCAGCCAGCGGTTGAACTGCCGGTTCCACCGGGTCAGGGTATCGGCCACAGCGGCAGTGTTGGGCAGCAGCACATAGCAGTGCCCGCCGCCGCTGTAAATCAGGTTGGCGCGGGACACGCCGCACCCGGCCAGAAGCTCGTCCAGATAGTGCTCCATGAGCAGCTCCAGAAAGAACGACCGGCTGCGCAGGGAGCGCAGGGCGTTTTCGGTATGGACAGTATAAAGGAACTTCTGGATGCGGGAAAAATCGGCGGTATAGAGCAGAAAAACGTCCTTCTGGCAAAAATCCTTCTCCTGCTCAAAAAGCGCTTTGCACAGGTCGGTGATGTTGTTTGCCTGCACATATTCGCTGATGCACGCCGCAATGGCTGCGGTGGTCTTGGCGTGGTCAAACAGAGAAACATCCGGGCTTTCGCCGGTAAAGGTGCTGGACGGAAAACAACTGAACTGCGTTTCCAGCAGACCCAGCAACGAGTTGATCCACTCCGGCTGCGGCTGCAGATCCGGCAGGCGCTCGCTCAGCTTGCGCACGGCATCTGCATAGACGGAAGCGGAAAGCGGCTGCTGCTGCCGTGGCAGCTTCAGGCTGCCGTCCTGCGGCTGCGCAGGCATCATCCAGCCGGGGTGCGTACCGTTCAGGTGGGTGAACACCGAGTCTAGCGGAAGGTCCCGCCGGAAGGAACTGCTTTCACCTTCGATCTCCCGGCGGTCCGCCGTGGCGGAAAGGGTGTCGGCCAGATAAACGATATAAGCGGGGGAGTCTTTGGGCAGTGTGTTCTGCACGCTTTCCAGCTCGGATGCATGGTGATAGCGTACACAATCCAGAATGGGTTTCCAGTCTGCGCCGGTCAGCATCTCGCACAGGAATTGATAGCCCTGTGCACTGTGGCTGCTACGCTGCCCGCCTGCACGGTACACGGCTTTACCGGTGTCGTGCAGCAGCCCGCCAAAGGTGGACTGCAGGGTAAGAAGATCCAAAATATCATCTCCTTTACAAACAATGAAATAACTGCACAAAAATCCGGAAATAAAATTGGCAATTTTGTTTCAAACGTCACCATTTTGCTTTATTATAGCACATCCTGCCGGAATGCAAAAGATGCGAGGGAAAATATTTGAGCGGTTCCGGCTGGTCCTCTCGATTCTATACAGACCACCGCACAGGCAAGGTTAAGGCTGAACAAAAGAAAAACTCCGCATCAAAAAAGGTGCGGAGTTTTTTGCCCCCTTGCGGGGATAAGTTGCAATGGACTTGACCGACAGCAGATGACCGCAGCCATCAAGTTATCGTCCCCTTGCGGGGATAAGTTGCAATTGTAGATGAAGAGGCTATTTTGACACCTAAGTGGGTTATCGTCCCCTTGCGGGGATAAGTTGCAATTTGTAACATTTTCTTTGATGTGCCAGATATTCTGTTATCGTCCCCTTGTGGGGATCACATTATCAAACATTGAGAATTAGACCGATTAATTCGGGTTTTCGCCCCCTTACGGGGATAAGTTGCAATGATGTCTTGTATGTTGCCCAGTACAATGGAACGAGATTATCGTCCCCTTACGGGGATAAGTTGCAATTCTGTGTTAGACGATGCCTTGTATGGCTTATTTAAGGTTATCGTCCCCTTGCGGGGATAAGTTGCAATCCGTAAATTTAGATACACTATTTGCAACAGAAGCGTTATCGTCCCCTTGCGGGGATAAGTTGCAATTTTTACATCAAATTATAAAAGGAGTATTGAAAAATGTTAAATGTTTTCGCCCCCTTACGGGGATCATATACTAAATATATCACAACCCATCGAAAAAAGGAAGAGCCAGAAGGTTGGAAAATGTTTACTTTACTGTAATGCAGTAAATCTGCATAAAAAAGAACAAATGCAGACTCTCCGATTATAAACGCCGCAGTTGGTAAAAAGTCCCTTTTCAGGACGGCGAACCATACCGTCGGAACCGGGTAAACACGAAAACGCTCTGCTTCAGGGTGCTGCCGTCCGGGGAGGTGGTCTCCTGACTCTTACGGAAAGAGCAGGCAGCAAATACCGGGATGCCTGCTCCTTCCAGCCGCAGGACAACCCGGTAGACAAAGGTAAACTCGCCCTGACAGAGTACAGCGTCCGGTTTCATGTGCAGGATGCGGGCGGCATATGCGGATGCCAGCGAGTCCAGTGCCGCCTCATCCGCAGCAGGGTCGATGGCAGGAAAGGCAAGGTCGATCACCTCGCCGTAAGCCTGCGCTGCTGCCTTCTGTTCGGCGCTCCACTGGGCAGACGGATGGTTGGTAAAGTTAATGAACATAATACACTCCCTTGTTACTGCAAAGAAAAAAGCTCACAAGTTGCAGATAGTTAAGCAAGAAGTTCTAAATTATTCTTCCTGAAAATGATGTTCATTACAGCCGGCGCAACGAGATACATAAAAAGCGTGTACATAGAATAACCGCGTCTTCCTTTTCAGCGTTGCCCCCTTACGGGGAGCATATAAATATCTTTTCCATTTTTTGGAAGATTGTCTTTAATCGGCGACATCGCCCCCTTACGGGGATTATACACTAAATATAGCACAAAATATCGAAAAAATGAAGGTCTGAAAAAACTTCATTTCATCTTGCATGCAGAACGGCTTCATGATATGATGCAGATAAAAGAAACCGCACAGGATAAAACTGTAGCAGAATTTCCCGGTGCGAACAAAGTGACCGTATCACAGCGGCATAAGACCTGGCAGCAGAAGCTGCTGCGGATACGGGCAGAACAGGAGGATGTGTAAGATGGAACGCAATGTATTGCTTTTGTATATGAGTCCGTTCGGCAGAAATCCGAATATCCATACCCAAACCAACGAAGCGGCCGTTCAGGAACTAAGAAAGCACAAAGAAGGCCCGGACTACATTCTGGCGCTGTGCAGTGAGTTGGTGCGCACCAGACCTACCGTGCATCTGCCGGACGGAAAAACCTGTACCACTGTAGAGTATTTCCGGGATGTGTTCCTGCCTTCAGTGGACATTCCGGCAGAGCGGCTTGTGGTGATCCCGGTGCCGGACAGCATGGATGATCAAGCGCAGTTCCGGGCGATCTCTTTGCTGCTGGGTAAAATCGAAGCAGAAGATACCCTTTCCATCGACCTTTCTGGTGGTATGCGGGACACTGCCATGCTGCTGGTGACAGCTGCCCGGTGTATGCGGGACCTGCGAGGCGTGGAGACCCGCAGAGTGATCTATTCTGAGTTGTGCCCGGATGGGACTTCCCGCATCCACGACAGCAGTATGCTCTACAATTTATTCGACCTGATCACAGCAATGGACGAATTCTTTTCTACCGGAACGGCACAAAAGCTGAAAAACTACTTGCAGAGCGAAGGCGAAAACGACCCGGCTCTGCACACGCTGCTGACCTGCATCAATCGATTCTCGGATGATCTGGCTTTGTGCCGGGTGCAGGCACTGAATGAGGATCTGCGTCAGATCGCACAGGCATTACAGACACCGCCTAAAGAGAGCAAAACCCTGATCAGCCTGTTTTTTCATCTGTTGAATGATCGTTTCCGTATGGAATTCGAAGGTCTGCTGGCATCACAGGAAAATAACCGGAGGGCTTTGGATAAGCTGCCGGAACTGGTGAGCTGGTGTGCAAAGCATGGGTTATATCAGCAGGCATTGACATTGCTGTGTGAGCAGATGCCGGAGTATATTTGCAGTCATATTTTTTTACAGCCTACGGAAAGCGGGCTCAAATATTTGGAAACACGGAAAGAGAACAGAGGGAAACCATGGGTGTATCCATTGTTTCATTTCCATTTCTGCCGGATGGCTCTGCTGCAGCTAAAACTCCCCTATACGGCAGATTTGCGCTTGAACAGAAACAGAGGAAATGAGGACGGTAATATATTGTTTGGCGTGGCAAGTGCAGAAGAGGTCCACGACTATGTGAAGGAGGCAATTGATTTTGGGCAATTGGTCATAGACCATAAGGTACAGCGGCAGGTCGAAGGAGCGGCAATGCTTTATCAAAGGGTGATACATTACCGCAATCAGGTCAACCATGCAAACGATACCTCTTTTGGCTTGCAGAGCGACCGCATTCTCCCGCTGGACATTGCTCATATTGAGCAGCTCCTGCAGGAGGTGACGGACTACCTGCAGGAGCTCCGTCCCATGAGGCCAAATGTTCCTCAGGGTGTCAAAGCGCTTCCTGTTACAATGACCATTTCCGCAGGCATGGCGCTTGCCCTGTAACCTGTAAATAGAATAAGGATAAAACAAAGCACCTCCGCTGCTGGTAAAACGCCAGTGACGGAGGTGTTTTGTTGTCCCCTTGCGGGGGTAAGTTGTAATGTTTATCCAAAGGATCGGTTCCCAGGTTTTTTTCCGTCCCCTTACGGGGATAAGTTGTAATTTGTTCGAATATCAACACAAACACAAAGGCAAGGAAGTTTCCGTCCCCTTGCGGGGGTAAGTTGTAATCGGTATGTATATCACGATCGCCGACAAGAAGATGGGGTTTCCGTCCCCTCGCGGGGATAAGTTGTAGTTTAGGTGCCCATGGATAAGTTCCAAAGGTTTTTTACGTCCCCTTACGGGGATAAGTTGTAATGGTTTTTTTTTGAATGGGAGGATCCGATTGTGCTTGTTTCCGTCCCCTTGCGGGGATAAGTTGTAATGGCAAACTTCTCTAAAAACATCGGAAAAATTCTATCGAGTCTGAGTGAATACACGCTACAATTATATTATACATTGAATTGCATGAAAAGAAAAGTGCATTTGGGGCAAAATACTGTTTTTCTTTGGTGCGAACCGGAGGTTTTCAGAACGGCAGAGGCTTGTGCCGTGAGGAGGTTCGCACTGCCCTATGAAAGGAAAAGCACAAAGGCGACGTTTCAAGAACGCAACACGCTCATGTTTCCCAGTACAGTGCCTCCAGAAAAAGTCAACGGTTCTGTTCCGCATTTGCTGTTGTAACATCAGTTCTGCGCCATATAGACCGCGATGCGGTGGTAGTATTCCTGCACACCGGCAGCGGCATAAGCGCGGCTGTCCGTTTCCATGGCCTGTGCGGCATAGGCGCTGTAGTCTTCTTCCGGGTCCACCGGCTGCGCCACCTCACCGGCATAATCGGCTGCATCGCGGAAAAGCCGCAGCCGCTGCAGTTCCGGGTCTGCGGAGGTGTACACCTCTGCAAGACGATGTTCGTAACAGTGGTAGATCTCGTGCAGCAGGGTGTCCAGCACCTCTTCCACCGGGTCATTTTCCAGATGTTCGATGCTGATGCTGACGGCCCGGCTGCTGTCATCGTAGCTGCCCAGCGTGTTTTCCGGAAGGTTCGCACCGCTCACCGTGACGGCACAGGGCAGGCCCAGATAATACACCTCGATGTTGCAGATCGTCTGCATCGTGTTGATGCGCTGGGCCGTGGTAAGGTCCTGCCAGACCTCGGGCTGCAGCTTCAGCACCTCACTGATATTCGAGGCAATGGTCTGTGCCTGCGCTTCATCCACGGCCGATGCCTGTGCTTTTACTGCGGCGGGAAACAGCTCCCCTTCCAGAAACGCATGCCACCCTACGCTGCCGATCAGACAGACACTGGCCGAGACCGCCGTGCACACCATCAGGTACTTCCAACGGGAGACTCTTGCCCGGAAACGGCGGCGTGAGAGCCGCCCGCCCCAGAACATCACGGCGGTAAGGCCCATTGCCAGCACAGCCGTCGGCACCAGGATCAGCAGGATGCGTGTGCGGAAGGTCTTTGCGTAAGCCAGCACCGTGTACAGCCCAAACGGCAGGAAGACGCATGCTGAAGAGATCCACCCGTTTTTTCTGCGGCGGAAGCCAAGGCTGAGCGCAAGCACCGCAGCCGCCGTCATCCACAAAAGAATGTGCAGCGATGCTTTGCGTTCAAGCCCCGCCAGCGGGCGGAACAGCAGGCTGCGGTACCATACATAGCCCACCACGAATTTCCAGAAAACGCTGTACAGATATTCAGCCAGCGTCATCGTCGAACGATCCTGCATTGCTCCACATCCCCTTTTTTCCTTTTTCAGTCCTCTTCCCCCGGGCCAAAAAGCTCGTCGAATTTTTTCTCCAGCATCTGACCAAGGTCATCTTTTCGGGCGTCGCCCGGCTTACAGCCTGCGGCACTGCGGGTCTCGTACCGTTCCACCGGGGCACGCAGTTCCAGCACGAACTTTTTGTGTGCGGACATTCTCATAGCTCATCGCCTCCAAAGCGTCTGCGGCCGGTGCGGTCATTGCTGCAGCTGAGATACTCCTGGTATTCCCGGCTGTTCAGGGTGTCGTAGCGGGGCAGGCATGCCGGCCGACACCCTGACCTCATTACGAACACCTTACCCATCGGTGCATAGAGTACCTCGTCGTATGGCAAATCCATCCGTTTGGAGACGATCTCACAGGAGCGGTTATCGAACCCGCCGGGGAAGTAGGCGTATACTGCACAGTTCTGCCGGATGACGGCAGCTTCTTCTTTGTACATCGCTTCCAGCTGTTGCTCCGACTGCAGCAGAAGAATGGCCGAAAGCCCTGCCGAGCGGAACAGGCTGATGTCGCTGGCAAAGCCCTGAATAGGGGCCGTGCAGGCGAAATCATCAAAGATGTAGCGCACTTCCCGGGGCAGCTCGCCGCCGGGACAGCTGGCCGCATATCGGAGCAGTTGCTGCTCCGTGCTGCGGTAGAACAGGTTCGCATAGTATTGCTGTGCGGTGTCTGCCGCCGAGGTGATCACCAGCAGTGCTTCCTTGCGGCTTGCAAAACGCACAGGGTCGAACTGCGGTTTTTCTCGCATCATGCGGCGGATGGACTCCGGGAATACGGTGCTCAAGGCACCCGCCAGAGTATCCCGCACGCAGGATGCCGTGCGTTCTGGCAAGCTGCGCCAGCTGTTGAACTCCCGCACCGCAAAGCACCCCGGCGAGGCCTTTTCCAGCCGCTGGAACATCCCATACAGCTCCGGCTCAACGCCATAGGCATTTTCGCAAGGAATGGTCTTGTCGAACAGTGCCAGTACATCGGCCATGCCGGGCATACGGCTGCCTTTGGAGGTCATGAAGCAACCAGCGATCAGGCCCGAGAGCAGCTGCTTTGCCTTGATCTGCCAGTAATCATCCACGCTCTTGCGGATGGACATATCCACCATGGCTGCCGACAGTGCCTCGATGTCCGCGTAACTCTCGATGGAAGCAATGGGGTCGTAGCTGAGGGTGCTCTTCTTGGGGTGTGCCGTATTCAGGATGTGCACCGTGTAGTTTTTGCGCTTGAGGTACTCTGCCATAAGGTAGGCGTCCCGCTCTTTTGCATAGCTCAGGATCGGGTTGCTGCAGTGCATCCGGGCCACTGTGGGCAGGATCACGCTAGTACTTTTGCCGCAGCCGGTGGTGCCCACGATCAGTGCATTTGCGTTGGGGCGAGTGCGGCCCACCTCATCACCGGACAGCACACAGCCTTCCGCCACAACAAGAGAATCTCGTTTCATCGCACTCTCCTTTACACTCGGTCCACAACACGGTCGCAGATTCCAAAGGCCACAGCCTCATCCGCTTTCATGAAGTTGTCGTAACCAATGGCCGCTTCGATCTCTTCCACCCGGTGGCCGGTGTCCCGTGCCAGCAGGCCGGTCAGTTCTCGCTTGGTGGTCAAAATGGATTCTGCCGTTTTCTGGATGGAGGATGCACTGCCGCATACCCCGCCCGAAGCGGAAGCGATCTGCGGTTCATGGATCATGACCATGCTGTGCCGCAGGATAAAGCGGTGGCCGCGTCTGCCACCGGCCAAAATCACCGCCGCCATGCTGGCCGCCAACTCCACACAGTACAGGTCGATGGGCACAGTCATGCCCTTCAGCTGGTCGTAAAGGGCAAGGCCCGCCTGCACGGTGCCGCCGGGCGAGGTGATGATAAGCTTGATGGGGGCTGTGGCATCTGCGCTTTCCAGAAACAGAAGCTGCTGGATGATGGCGTTGACCGTGCTGGTGTTGATCTCACCGGTCAGGAACACCGTCCGCTGCGCCAGAAGCATGGCATCCAGCGGAAAGCTCTGGGTGCCGCTGCTGCTTTTTTGGATCACTTGCATGGTAATTCACTCCTTTGTTTTTTCTGGTTCCAGTATACCAGCTCTGCCGTGCAATGTGTATCACCCAGCAGTTTACAGCCCCAGGTGCTGCATTTCCGGTGCGCTGATCAGCTCCGCATACCCACGCAGCAATTTCAGGATTTTCTTCTCCGGGTCTGGCTCTTCCGGATCGATGTGCTGCTCGGCATAGATGCGGAGCGTACCTTCCCCTGTGGGTTCCACCCCCACAGCGGGCCCGTTCCGAGAAGGGTCACGGCATTCCATGCGGCGGTCTTTCTCCCACCCGGAGCCATCTACCAGCCGCCAGCACTGCAGCGTGCCGTCTAAACCGGCGTACAGATCAAATCTCAGCCCGCTGGGCAGGGTGCAGAAATACAGGGTACCCTGTGCCTGGCGCAGTTGCCGCAGGGTGATCTGCAGCTGCCGGGCAGCTTCTTCCACGGCCCACGCCGGGAACTCTGGTGCCGCGGCCATCAGACGAAACTCCCTGCGATGCGGGCCTGCTCTTCGGTGGGCACATAGCGTTCCCCCAGCCCTGCACGGTACAGTTCGGCCAGCGCTTCGCGCAGCAGGACAGCACGCTCCGGTTTGAGCACGCCGCCTGCGTGGGCTTGCTCGATTCGCAGCTGCACCACAAGGCTGATCGCCTTCCGGTGCAGAAAATAGGCTTTCAGGTCCGCAGGGTCGATGATATCCAGCCCCCTGTGCAGGTAATCACGGTAATATTCGTCGTTTTTTTCTTCCGGGATGCCATTGCACTGCAGATACTCCCGGATGCCCGCCTCGGCGGTCTTCATCTCCTCCTGGCTATAAAAGACAACGCCTTTTGCTGCCATATAATCAAATACCAGATCGATCATCATTTTTTGCTCCTCTCTGCCATCCGGGCCAGGATCTCCTGTGCCTCCCGGGTGGCGGCCACACGTTCAGTATAGTCATCGGAAATGGCACGGTCCAGGCAGCTGCGTAGGCTGTCGAACACTTTATCCCCTGCCAGTTCGTTCACCTTGTCTTCCAGCGCCTTCATGTTGCCGCCAAAGAAGGCTTCCTTCATGGGTGCTTCGCCCACCTGCCCTTCCAGTGCTGTGCACAGGTCTGTGGCATGGCCGTAGATCTGCTGGCGCTGGGCGGCAAGGGCACGTTCCTGGCTAATCTTGGCCAGCTCACGGTTTGTGTACATGGTCGTGATACCCTCGTTCATTCCTCTGCCTTTCTCTGCATAGTTGGAGATCTCGCCATTCTTATCCGACTTGAACCAGGATGCCTGACGGGTGCCCACGGTATTGTAGACCATGTAGCCGCCCTTTGACGGCTCGGGCACGATGATCTCCCGGTTGAAGCTGCTGCAGTGCACCGTCTCATGGATGGCAGAGCGTTCCAGCTGGTTTTTGCTGGTGGCAAGCAGCTGGATCGAGCTTTTCCCTTCACTGTAGCGGTAGCCGCCCGTCACCCCCTCGCCAAGGTCCTGCACCACCCGGATGCTGTCTGCGCCCTGGCTGACCCGGGCCGCATCCTTGGGCGAAAAGTAGGCCCCGTTCTCCTGTAGGATACTGGCGATGGTATTCTGGTGGATGACCTCGGCCTGCTGCTGCGGGCTGAGCTCCTGTACCTCTGTTGCCGGGGCAGGGGTGATTTCGGCTGCTGGGGCGGCGGGCGGTACTTCGCTGCCCTCGCCCAGCTGGACGCTCTCCAGGTTCCCGCCCGCAAGACCTTCGGTGCCTCCGGAGCCGGTCTGGCCTGTCTCGCCGCCTGTTTCGGGAGTGTTCATCTCATCGTTCTCGGCGCTGCCGCCGCTGATCTCGCTCATACAGTTCCTCCTTTCAGGTGGTTATGGTATGCGGTCACGATCTGTCGGCTCTCGCCCAGCGGCACCCCGGCTCCGGCCAGCATTTCGCCCAGCAGGCAGAGCTTTGTAGGTGCTGCCGCCGTGATGCGCAGCTGCTGCAGCATCTGTTCGATGTTCTCCGCAAGCACAGGGATGTTGTAGGGGTCGGCACGGATACGGGCCAGATGGTACTGCATCTGCCCTGCATCCAGCGGGGCCAGCAGGCCCTGCACGGCACTTTTCCTGCAGCGGAACCGGCTGCCGCACACAAGGCAGGCCGCCGTAAAGCTCCCGGATGTGCCGGGCTTTTCCGTCTGCAGGTGGAACACCCCGTGAGTGCCCCGCACCGTCATCAGGCATTCGCCGGGCCGGAAGGCGTGCAGGGCACGGCGCTGCAGCACCGAAAGGTCCATGACGCTGCCCATGCAGCCCCGGTCCTCGCCGGAATCCATGCCCAGACACAGCTTGACGGCGGTGTTGGCCATGACGGAATCCGGCATCAGGGAGGGCCGCTGGTCGCTGAGGACAAGGCCTGTGCCGCTGGCACGGATCTCGGCAAACATCTTGTCGAAGGCTAGGTTGGAGCGGGCCAGTGCGCTGTCCTCGGCGTCCGTTTTGCGGAACACGTTGTGGGCCTCTTCCAGCACGATGAGCCGCTGCAGCGCCGAAGACTCGGGCAGCCGCTGCAGGTAAGACTGGAAGCGGAACATCAGGATGTTCATGAGGAAGGCCGTGGCTTCCTCCGAGAAGTCGGCCAGTTCCAGAACCGTAGGCACCGTGAGCAGCTGCTTTGCCGTCATGCCAAAGGGGTCGGCGAACACGCGGCCCAACGCACCGCTGGTCATGGTCTCGGCGCGCAGTTCCAGCGCACCGGTCAGGTTCTGGCGCACCTCAGGCCCATAGCGGGCGTGGTGGGCGACATAGTCCTCCACCCCGGCCAGCACATCGGCAAAGGTTGGGAAGGGCTTTGCCGGGTCGGTGTAGGCCGCCATGCCGTACTCCCAGCCAAAGCGGTGGTAGGTCTGCTGCAGCAGGCCGCTGAACGCCTCCGGGATGGGGTGCTCTGCACCGGTGGAAGCCGTCAGCGCCAGCGTAACGGCGGCGGCGTGGTTCTCTATGAGCGTACCGTCTTCCGGGCGCAGCGGATTGATGCGCAGCAATGGGCCATCGGCACCGGAGGTATAGACCATAAGCGAAGGGATCTGCCCCAGCAGAGCGTTGTACTCCTTCTTGGCCGCTTCCAACACCACGAAGGGGGTCTGCTGCCGGGCCCACAGGTCCACCAGCAGGTTCTTCACCAGCGTGGTCTTGCCGGTGCAGCAGGCTCCGAACACCGCCGTGTGGCACAGCAGCGCCGAGAACGGGATCGCTGCCGGTGCGCCGCTGCCCAGCACGCGGCCCGCCGTGACGCCTGCCGCCGCGATGGGGCGCACCACCGGGAACAGCTCCCGGCAACCCTCGTCCTCCACAGGGTTCTGCACATAGAACCCCGGGCAGGCGCAGGTGGGCGGCACGCAGAAGGATGCCGCCGCTTCGGCGCTCTGAAGGCTTGCCACATAGACTGCGGCGGCGGTGCCGTCGGGCAGGCGTACCGCTGCGCGGGGGATGGCAAGGCAGGTCTCCGGATAGCGGAAATCCCCCTGCAGGTCAAAGCAGCGGATAGGCTCAAAGCCCGGCTGCTCTTCCCGCCCGGCAAGGCATGCGCGGATGATGCCGGCAAGCTGCAGATAGTCGGTGCGGCTGTCCGCACCAAAGCGGATCACCGCCTGCACAAGGCCGGTGCTGCGGGCCTTTTCCAGCAGCGTGATCTCCTCCTGCAGTGCATCCAGCGCCGCCGCCACATTCTGCACCGGCACCTCCACCGTGCGGCGGGAAGCGCTGCCGCACACCCGGGGGAACGCCTTGCAGGGTTCAAGCTGCCGGGCAAGGCGGCGGTCATCTTCCAGCAGGGCCTGAATGTCGGCATCTGCTGCGGGCAGGGCAATGCAGGCCGCATAACAGTGGTCCAGCCCTGCCGAAGCCAGCGCTTCGACCACGCCATCAGCGGCAAAGGTGCCCAGGAACAGCCCCGAACAGCGGTAGCCGCCGCTGAACCAGGACGCCTGCGGCTTGGTCTCGCACTCTGGCAAAAGCGACTGGAACAATGCCGCATTGTCGATGCTGCTGCCGTAGAAGGCGGCTGCACTGCCGTGATCCGTGCGGAACACGAAGGCCGAAGCGGCACCGCTCTGGTGGGCGGCACGCAGCCACCGCGCCGCAGCCTTTTGCAGCAGGGCCTTGCCTGCTTCGGGCGGGCCGCTCATGCGGAAGCCGCACAGCTGCGTCCAGCGGGAGATAGCGGGGAAAAATGCGCCTGCGTCTACCTGTATGGCATCGGCCTCGGACAGGCTGCGGTTCTGCTTGAGGGCAAGGATCTGGTCGGCCAGCGTCATGGCGCGGCGCAGTTCAGTGCTGTAGGAATTCATGGCTTACCTCCTTCTTCTGCGGTTAGGGAAGACGCTCTGGAATAAGATCCAGAAGCCGATCAGCATGATGAACAGGGGCATGCAGGCCGTAAGCAGTGCCAGCAGGAATGCCGCTACCGCCCCGGAGCGGAACAGGTAGACCACCGTGCAGGCAAGGGCCGCAAGCAGCGCTGCCAGCAGCCCCAGCGTCAGCCAGATGGCTGTGGCGCTGAGCTGCAGCCCGGGCTTCACCTCTGAGCCGGTGGTAAGGTTGTAGATGGACTTTACCACCCGGCGGCCGCCCTGCTCCTTCGCCCGGATACGCACTTCGTCGCCGATCTGGATGCGCCCCAGGCAGTTGCCGTACAGGCAGAAGTCCGTCACCTCGCTGGGCACCCCGTCGGTGATGGGCTCCACCCGGACGGTGTATTCCAGCGTCTGGTGGGCGAACTGATACGGTTCCCCGCGCACCAGCGCATTGAACAGCTTGTGCGCCCGGCTGTAAAACACAGCCTGATGGTCCAGTTCCAGAACGCGGCCGGTGCAGGTGATGCCGCCCCGGCCGTGCTGCATGAACACTGGCTCTGCCTGTGCCTGCGGCGGGCTGACAAGGGGCGAAAGCGGCAGGCTCACCCGGGGAGAGGCGGCAGGTGCCGTATCCTGCACCAGAACGCTGTGGCAGAAGGGGCAGCGGGTCTTGGTGTCGCCGAAGAAGAACTCCGAACGGCAGTCCAGGTTTGGACATCGTTTCATCGTGCCTTCTCCTTTCAGCCGAACCGCTTGCCGGTGGCAATGTACTCCTGCACACTGTCCGCCCACAGCCGGGACACCGACTGCATTTCGGTCAGGCTGGTAACAGGCGAATCCCAGCAGACCCAGTGGTTGCCGTCCGCATCGCTCCAGCGGTGGGTGGTGTGGCCGTCGCTGGGGCGACCACACAGGCTGGGCATCCGCAGGATGCAGGCCCGCCAGGTGTATGCGTGAAGGGAGCCATCGTAGACCCACTTGTAGTTGAACTGATACTCACGGTCTGCACGGCCATGGGCATCGTTGGCAAAGTAGATCATGGGGCCGGTCTCGCCGTGGGGGTCACGCCGGGCCGTTGCTGCCGAAGCCGCTGCCTGCTCCGGGTGCCGGTTGTTTTGATAGATCAGGTACCCCACTCTGCCCGCAGTCACCACAAAGATCGCCAAAAGCACCCAGCCAATAAGTTCTTCCATAAAATCTTCCTCCCAAAGTAACTTCAATAAAGATAGGTCAGGCTCCGCAGGAACACCTTCATGTCGGTATAATCCAGAAATTTTAGTGTTCCAGCCTTCAGCCAGCTTTTCAGCAGCCGGGAGGCTGCCGGGCAGCTGCAGGTGAGCCCTTTGTCGATGAACAGCGCATAGCCTTCCTGCTCCTTCTCGAAGCCGATCCGTCCACAGGGGCGGCTGAACGATGAAGGAAAGGTGCACTTCTCGTAGACATGGCACCGATCATCGTTCAGGGACTGCTTGAGCATCTCGTACTGCGCATCGGTTCCCAAAACAAACTCCTTCACAGGCATTTCTCCTTTCTGGCTGCACATTTGCTGTGCTTTGGTCCCAGTATAAAATTTATCCCGGCTGCTTTGAACTAACCGCTGGTTTACACCGCACAAAAAAGAAAAACGGCCCACAGACAGGTTGGCCACCCTGTCTGCAGGCCGCTGTGCTCAAAGCCGCCGTAAGGCGCTTCGCGATCATCTCCTTTCGTTATTATCTGTCAGACGAATGACCAAGCGAGTTCCGACACCAGATGCCCATCATGGATCAGCATATTGAGCTGCCTTCCATCCTCGCGAGGCCAGATGGCCTTCTGATCCTGTTCGATCAGAACATCGACCCTTTCCCCATTCTCCAGAAGCAGAGTCACCTTCTGCCAGCCCTCTGACGGGTCACTCTGCTGTTCATCCCGGTGGAAGCCGCCGCCGGGAAGGCTCACCTGCTGTTTGCCCCCGTGGAAACCACCACCGGGAAGGCTCACCTGCTGTTCGCCCCCGTGGAAACCACCACCGGGAAGGCTC
>OLQI01000033.1_pt1 | contig 159634 bp, 175 predicted proteins | sample 1672171 | NCBI WGS metagenome assembly OLQI01 (sample SAMEA3136655, study PRJEB25190) | human gut metagenome
AAATGAATTGGATTCTAAATATAACTTCATCAACACCGGTTGACAGAGACCCTTATTTAGCTGACTTACCATTACGAAATGAGCTTCCGCGCTTGATCATCCAAAGGATCAAAAAAACGAGTACCCAGTATTACCGGGTACTCGTTTTTAGGGTAATAATATCACCCGTTTTTGACCTACAATAGTTCAGCAAAAACGTCTTCTTGTGTATTCAAATAATTTTCACCCGGCTTGATCTCAGTCATTTTAACACCAGCCAAAGCGCGTGCCATCAGTCCTTCAACATCAATCCGTTCTTCGTAGGACCGTGAACGGTCTAGCTTCGGATGCGTCTTGGGTGCTGGCGGCGCAAAAATCGTACAACAATCTTCAAATGGCATGATCGACAAGTCATAGGTATCAATATCTTCGGCAATCTTAATAATTTCCGTCTTGTCCATGGAAATCACTGGGCGCAAAACCGGCAAGGTGGTCACATCATTGATGGCAATCATGCTATCCATCGTTTGTGAAGCCACTTGCCCTAATGATTCACCATTAAAAATCGCCTTACCATGCCGTTGACGCGTAATGGCGTCCATCAAACGCATCATTAGGCGCCGTTGAACGGTCATAAGATAACCCTCGGGCACTTTTTCTTTGATTTCTTCTTGAATCTCAGTGAATGGAATCTGAATAAACTTCACGCTACCAGAGTAACTTGCTAGCGTTGACGCTAACTGCTTGGCCTTTGCTAACGCCTGTTCACTCGTGTATGGCGGACTGAAGAAATGGACCATTTCCATGTCCACACCACGCTTCATGCCAAGGTAGCCGGCAACTGGTGAATCAATCCCACCAGAAAGCATCAGCATTCCCTTGCCAGCGGTGCCGACCGGTAATCCCCCGGCACCCTGAATCGTTTCTGATGATAAGAAGATACCGTTTAACCGAACTTCAACACGTAACACAATGTCCGGATTCTTCATCTTAACTTGAATCCCGTCAACGTGGTCCAAGATTTGCCCACCGAGCATGTCATTGATTTGATTTGTATCGTATTCAAACTGATGATCGGAGCGCCGTGTGTAAATTTTAAAAGTCATCCCCGGTTTAAACTGGGCTTTGACCATCGCAATCGCCGTTTCATAGACGGCATCCATGTCGGCATCGACGCGAATACTTGGTGAAAAGTTTTGAATTCCAAAAACTAGCTTCAAACGGCCCATGACTTTATCGGCATCCTCACCATTTAACATGATGTGCATCCGGTCACGGTTCGCGTGGACCTTTAGTTCTGGAAAGTCGTGCAACGCTTTGCGTACGTTACGGCCTAAGCTATCGATAAAGTTCCGCCGGTTTTTGCCCTTGGTCGATAGTTCACCATAACGTACCATGATTTCAGTGTACTGCATGAACAAGTTCCTTTCCGTTATGCGTCTGCATTAATTTTTGAGAATTTTTGATAAAGTTGATCAAATACTTTAATAAACTGGTCAGCTTCTGCCAGCGTATTATTCTCATCGAGGCTGACCCGCACAGCACTCGTCGCAATGTTTTCTTGCACGTGCATCGCCATTAAAGTACTGGAGGCCAAGTGTTTCTTCGATGAGCAGGCACTCGTTGTTGAGATATAAATGCCCTGATCTTCAAACGCGTGAACAATGGTCTCGCCCCGCACACCGTTGATCGTAAAACACAGTATGTGGGGTGCGAACCCCGTCGTTGGCTGACTAAAAATCGTCACTTTAGGAAACGACTTAATGTGCTCGTAGATTCGCTGTTTGATAGCTCGCTCACGAGCTACCTTACCATCTTCATCCGTGAGCAACAATCGCAGGGCCTTCGCCATGCCGGCAATTGCTGGTAAGTTCTCAGTTCCAGAACGCCAGTTACTTTCCTGACCGCCGCCATTCATTAATGGCGCTAACTTACGACCATTGCGCGCGTAAATAAAGCCAACCCCGCGAGTCGCATGAAACTTGTGCCCTGAAAAGGTCACAAAATCCACCCGGTCATTCATGATCATGTTCTGAATTCCTTTACCAATTCCTTGGACTGCATCAATATGAAAATGAATTTTCGGATATTGTTTCAGTAGTTCCGCCACTTCAAGTAAAGGCTGAATCGTACCGATTTCATTATTGACTGCCATCGTTGACACTAAAATCGTGTCAGGCCGAATTGCCGCTTTCAAGTCCGCCACGTTGATGCGGCCTTCCTGATCGACCGGTAAGTAAGTCACTTCATAACCAAGTTCCTTCAATTGTTCCATCGAATTATGAATGGCAGGATGTTCCACCGCCGTGGTAATTAGATGCTTCCCAAAGGCCCGCTTTTCAATCGCTGTACCCTTCAAAACCCAATTATCGCCTTCCGTCCCACCAGACGTGAAGAAAATTTCGTGGGCTTGCACACCTAGTAAGCCGGCAATTTGTTGACGTGATTGTTCCAACAAATGAAAGGCCGTTTCACCAAAGTTATGCAAACTAGACGGATTACCCCAAATTTTTTGGGAAACCGTTGTATACGTCTCCAGTACGGCAGGAGCAGCTTGCGTCGTCGCACTATTGTCAAAATAAATCATTACTACGCCTTCTCTTTCCAAGAAAGTGTGCATTGCACTTACTTTCGATAAGAATTCTTTGCAATTATACCAAATATTACTAGTGAAACAAGGGTTTTTGTTTCAAATTTCTGATTAATCACACGACAATTGCGTCCTAAACACCATTTTTGTTGGCCGTTCCCAGTCACCCTTCTCAGAACCATCACGATTACTTGCATCATGATGCCAACTAAAAACCAGCTGGTGGCGGTTGTCATTTAACAATCACCACCAGCTGGTTATTTTCAGTTAACTAAAATTTTGCATATGGGCGGTCCCAACTATCCTCGTCAGGCCTCATCGTTCATCTTATCAGCTTGTTTATTCGCATAGTAACTGTCCTCAATCCGTTTATAGGACCCCGGATCAACTTTATCCACAGCTGTTGCAATTACTTCTAAACTCCGCGCGTAGTCATGAGTCTCGGTAAACAACCGTTGTGCTTCCACGCTGGCTTCTTGCACCTCTTCATGATTCGTCTTGTAACGGTTAGCGTATTGTAAGAGCTGTTCCGCCATAACCGCAGCATCCGTTAAATCACTGGTCTTTTCCTTTAAGGTCGCCATGTCCGCCTGAATAACAATCAACTGTTTCGTGATGTCGTCCATATTGATCACAAGCTTATTAATATCATGGTCAAGCCGTTCGATTTCCTTGGCAACTACTTTGAAATAGTCCAAATAGTCTTTCGGTAGTCCAGGCAAGTTCAAATTTTCAACCTGGCGTTTGATCGCGTGGATTTCAAAATCGAACCGTTGCAACGTCTCGTGGGCTTTGGACTCTTCAGCGGTCAAACTCGCCACACCTTTGTTAATTGCCACTTGTTCTTCTTCAATGCCTTTCAACTGCTCATCTTGTTCGGCAAAATGAGCTGCGATCTCACTAAAGACAGCTTGCTTACTAGTAATAGCTGTGACGTCCGCCTGATAAACAGCTTCGATATTCTTCAGTTGTTCGTTCAATTCACGCGTCCGTTCAACTTCGCCATTATTCAACGTATAGCTTTGTGCTAATCGATCCAACTCAATTTGTAAGCGGTGATTCTGATTCATGGCATGTGTCAAGAACTTACTGATTTCTTCTTGTTGTTGATCAACAACGGCCTTAGCATCGATCTCTGCTTGCATCACGTCATATAAGTGGTCGATCCGCTTTTCAATCGCATGATTGCCGTTTTCAGCATCCGTAACTTTCAAATCACCAAGTAACGCAATATTATCGTCGATTGCTTGCTGTAACGCTTTGATTTCTGGTTCAATCGATTCGACCTCAAAGTGAAAATGTTGAGCCGTTAATTGTTGATAACCACTAGCCAGTTCGGCTAACTGATCAGGAAACCCACTCACTAGGTCCTTATAAATCGGTGGAATCCGATCAATATCCATTTCAAGAGTGCCAGTATCGTGATGTAACTGATCCAAAACCTTTTCAGCCGCGTCATGATCGCCAGCCTTGGCTAATTCGGAAAAATGATCAAAATCACTTTCTAAGTTAGCTAACTGATCCTCCAATTTGTCGATGCTCGGACCAAATGAAAAGTTTTGCGATAATAACGTCTTCCGTATGTTTTGGTACTTCTTCTCTAAACTAGCCACTGCTTGGCGGTGCGCGGCATCCGCGTCATCTAAGGCCTGCAAGCCCTGACGAATTTCTGCCTGTCGTTGTTCAATCGTATCTAATGTGGCCGCAACCTTCTTCAGATTCTGCTGAGCATCGAGAAATCTGATGCCCCGCGCCTGCGAAGTAATGGCCGTTAATTGCTCACTAACGGCGGGTAACTGATCATTATCAACTTCTTGACCAGCGCTCTGCAACGCTTCCAACTTCGCTAACGATCCGCCCGTTAGTCCGAGTTGTTCAATTTTTTCGAAATCTGTGGTCTGCGATTGCTTGACTAGCGCCTGTTGCCGTTCCGTCAATTGACGGACTTGCTTGTCGATATAAAATTGAAAGCCTTTGACCGCCGCGTAGATGACAATCGCAACCACAACAATGCCGATTGCTACTTGCATACGAATACCCCTTACATTATTTATTCCGTTTTAATTGCGTTGCGCCTCACCCTGTTGAGAACCGTAACCTTGCTTTTTTCTGAAAATCCAATTAAAATCTATCTTAAATTATAACATAGACGTAACTAACGGACAGTAACAATTTGTTAACATTCAAGGAGGATTTTTTACATGGCTACCACGGAAACATCACTTATGAACCAACAACTCGACGCCCTACTGTTTCAAGAAACTAACCTGGTCGCGAACTTAGCTAATGCTAGTGCCCTCCTCAACAGTACTTATGACAACCTTAACTGGGCCGGCTTTTACTTATTTAACGAACAAACTGGCGAGCTCGACTTAGGTCCCTTCCAAGGCAAAGTCGCTTGCATGCACATCAAAGTTGGGGCTGGTGTCGTCGGAACTGCTTTTGAAACGCAAACGAACCAACGGGTAGCCGATGTCCATCAATTCCCCGGCCACATCGCTTGTGACAGCGCCAGCAACTCTGAGATCGTGGTCCCAATCACCAAGGACGGCCACCAAATCGGCGTACTCGACGTCGACTCTCCATCATTAGATCGATTCAATGCTGATAACGAAGCTGAATTGACCGAATTTGTGGCGATTCTGACGTCACACATTGACTAATCAGCATTAAACGTGTTATGCTACTCTTTGTGTAAAATAATGCAGCAGTGAGTGGGTAAGCTCGTCAACAGATTGGTGCCAATATTTTGGTCAGTTAGTAACCTGCGGCTGCAATGGTGAAACCTGCAGTCCAATCTGAACGAATATCGAACTTACATCGGATTATTTTACTCCAACTAAAATTATTGGAGGAAACATTTTATGTCTCGTTATACAGGTCCAAGTTGGAAAATTTCCCGTCGTTTGGGAATGTCCCTTTCAGGTACTGGTAAAGAATTAGCTCGTCGTCCTTACGCACCTGGTGATCATGGCCAAGGTCGTCGCGGTAAGCTTTCTGAATACGGTACACAATTACGTGAAAAGCAAAAGTTACGGATGATGTACGGTTTAACTGAACGTCAATTCGCTAACTTATTCATCAAAGCTGGTAAGATTCGCGAAGGTAAGCATGGTGTTAACTTCATGATCTTACTCGAACGTCGTTTGGATAACATGGTTTACCGTTTAGGCTTAGCAACAACTCGTCGCCAAGCTCGTCAATTAGTAAACCATGGTCACATCACTGTTGATGGCAAGCGTGTTGACATCCCTTCATACGAAGTTAGTGTCGGCCAAGTTGTCTCAGTTCGTGAAAAGTCCAAGAAGTTGGCTGTTATCACTGGTGCTGTTGAAGCCGTTGTTGCACGCCCTAACTTCGTTCAATTCGATGCTGATAAGCTTGAAGGCTCATTAACTCGTTTACCAGAACGTGAAGAACTTGAAGCAGATATCGACGAATCATTAATCGTTGAATACTACAACAAACTTTAATTTCCGGTATTTAAAAACCGTCGCGTTTGCGGCGGCTTTTTTGTATGTTCTGTTAATTTCAGACCTGACGCTCAGCACTCACAGCCGCCATGACCGGTTGATAAATCGACAATAATTGTTTGAATGTTGTGATGATCAATTTATTCAACGTATCAGCATCTTCAAATAACGGATCACCGACCAAGACTGCGCGGCCCACGACCAACTCGCTGTGTTTATACTGATCGAATTTCTTGATGGCCTGCGTAATATTGGCCGGTGTTGCAAGTTGCGTGGCCGGCACCCCATGATTATTACTGATAACATAGCCCGCCGGCAAGGCCTTCAAAAGTGGTGTTAAATCTGCGAGTTGCATCTTTGCCTGCACGGCCGGTTTACACTCATCCAAAATATCAAAATAGATAAACAAACGGTCAGGCCATAGCCCCAATTCAAAATGTGGCCAGGCTTTGTAGCTCCGTTTGTTTTGACTAAAAGCGACCCAAGTGTCTACCGGCGGATTCTTAAATCGCCGTAAATGTTTGGCAAAGTGCGCGTAGAACGGTGGCTCGCTAGGTGTTTGTAAACTCGCTATAATCGTTGGTGCGACCTGTTCGAACTTAGGATCGATCACCGTTTTGATTAAATGCATGCGGCCCGCTAACGTCTGGTCATTAAAAATTTCAAAATCTTGATTTGTAAACAAGTTTTATCATCCCCAAAACTAATTTAGATTAACCATACCGCATTCACTAACGCAACGCTACCCCCCTTCCCTTCGCTATTATTGGAGGAACATGCTACAATGATAATTACTATCAAGGAAAGGATGTTAGACAATGGCTGAAACAGATAAACAACCAGTTGACCGCATCGAAACGGCCATGCACGGGACGCCAAAGTTGCATCCCGACGAACAACGCAAGTACCTGGGGACCTTTCGGGAACGCGTCGAAGTCGCAGTGACCGTTGCCCAAATTAAACAGGCCAATTACGTCGACGCACTTCATCAAGCATTTACGAGCCATCCGGATGACCAATTATATATTAATGGTAATTTAGACCAGGAACTGATTGGGCCGTATATCAAGGCGGCTAGTCAAGCCAATATCAAATTCACTATCAAAACGGATGACATCTACCATACTGCTGATGATGATTACGCGCTTGTCTTCACTGCTGCAAGCGCCATTAACCAAGATATTATTGATGTTGCGCAGCGTTATCCCTCGCAGGCTTCATCAGCAACACCCCAGGCCGAGAAAACACCTGGGTTGCTAGATAAATTCAAAAAGTTACTTTAATACAACAAAGGTCCCCATCCACGCACGGATGAGGACCTTTTTACGTTTGACTGCGTTAATTACGCGCTAGAGTGCCATAAAGACTCATGATAACTAAGGCCGCAACAATGATCCCCATGAGGCTGACTGAAACCCATGCTGTTGTGACGATACTCAGTAGTAACAATATCCCACCACCAACTAGCGTATAGCCCAACCAATAACGAACACGCCGCCAAATCATTGGCCGAATCGTGTGACCACCTCGGTGCATCTGCGCGTATTGATTTGCACTGATTGTTGGCAAATAATTCCCGATGGCCATGAAAATAAAGGCAATCAAACTAACGGCAATACGCCAAATATCCAATTGATGGCCTAAGTTATAACTGATAGTTGTCGCATAGATCACACTTGATAGTACAGGCACGATCCAAATGATCATCTGTTCAAACCGTGGCGCCGGTGCCTTATGATTGGCATTCAACCGTGTCACCCCAACGCAAATCAGCTGAAACGCCATCATCATAATTGGAAAGCCAACGACCACTAATAATTTTGCGGCCATTCCATTAGGTTGATTATCCAAATTAAAATGAATAGCCATTTTGGCGGGCAAGGCCGCATAATTCACGACGCCGTAGCTCATTGGTAACAGAATAACAATATAGCTCAGCCACAACTGCAAGTTCCTTTTTGTCATCACTTTTCATCCCCCTGCTTTGGACTAAAACGATATAGCCACGTCAACATTTCCTCAAATACGCTCGCATTTAGCTCATAGTACACATAATTTTTTTCCTTGGTCACGGTAACTAAACCAGCTTGCTTCAAAAGCTTGAGATGATAAGACACCGTTGCATTACTTAACTTGAAATGAGCCGCAATCTCACCAGCCGATTGCCGATTCTGGCGTAAATCTTCCAAAATCTGGCGTCTGACAGGATCTGCAATTGCTTTAAAGGTCGTATTCAACGCCATACGGGCTACCTCCAATCACCTATTTAGATATATATCTAAATAGAGTATAACAGGCAACCAGGAATTCAACAAGAGATATTTAGATAAAATTCGAAATAGGTGTTTTCAATCACGACACCGTGTATTGACTATAATCCTTTATATAAAATAAAAGGCTAACACTGGACAACTCGATTGTTGCACTGTTAGCCTCTGTTAAATTTAATCAATACTGAACAAATAAGCAACAGCACCATATGCTGGTAAAACAACACTGTTAGTCTCTTCTGCAATGTTTTGATCATTACTAATGATCTTCTCACATGGTCTATTCTGCAGTTCTGTTGGCAAAACAATTTTTTGGGGTTTTTCGGTAAAATTCCCGGCGACTAATAGTATCTGCTTCTGATCTCGTCTTAAGTATGAAAATACTTGTTCATTGTCGGGATCAAGCAACTCAAAGTCACCCGTTGTCACAATCGATAAAGAATGGCGCAACTTGATCAGTTGCTGATAATAATAGAAAATTGAGTCTTTATCCTTTAACGCTTGTTCCACATTAATTCTAGTATAGTTAGGATTGACGCTAAGCCATGGCGTTCCCGTTGTAAAACCGGCATTATGTTTGCTGGTCCACTGCATCGGGGTCCGCGCATTATCCCGTGACTTCAAATAAATGGCCTTCATTGTGTACTCTTTGCTGAGATGTTTATGATTAATAAAGTCTTGATAGATATTATGTGTTTCAATATCTTGATAGTCATCAATTGAGGTGAACTTGGCATTTGTCATTCCTAGTTCTTCACCTTGATAAATAAACGGTGTTCCTTGTTGAAAATGTAACACAGTCGCCAACAGCTTCGCAGATTTAACTCGGTACTCAGTATCATCGACACCAAACCGAGTTACCGGACGTGCTTGATCATGATTGCTCCAATACAAGCTATTCCAGCCATGATGTTCAGCCATGCCTAATTGCCACTTATTAAACACTTGTTTTAGTGCGGATAATTTGAAGCGTCTCGTAGAAAACTTACCATTTTCATCATAATCTAAATGCATATGGTCAAAGTGGAAAACCATGTTTAATTCTTTACGTCGTTCATCCGTATATTTTTCAGCCTCAGCAACACTAGTATGGGGTGTCTCGCCAACAGTCATAATGTCATAATGACTTAATACTTGCTGATTCATCTCACGTAAATAATCATGGATTTTAGGCCCATTGGCTGCACCATAATAATAACTGCCATACGCTTTATTTTGAATGACCGGACCATCCGGATAAGTTGGTTTTTTCGACAACAGACTGATGACATCCATCCGAAAACCATCAACGCCTTTGTTCAACCAAAAACGCATAATTTCATATACATCCTGACGTACTTTAGGGTTTTCCCAATTTAAATCAGGCTGTTGCTTTGCAAACAAATGTAAATAGTATTGACCGAGTTGATCAACATATTCCCAAGCTGAGCCGCCAAATGAGGAACCCCAGTTGTTAGGCAACTGTTCTTTACTCCCATCTTTCCAAATGTAATAATCATGATATTGATTGCTTGTACTTTGCTTAGCCGCCTTGAACCACGGATGTTCACTTGATGTGTGATTGACGACTAAATCCAAAATTAATCGCATATGTCGCTGATGTACTGCATCTAGTAATGCAGTGAAGTCCGCTAACGTTCCGAACTGATGGTCAATTTCTCGGTAATTGCTAATATCATAACCATTATCAACTTGTGGAGATTGATAGATAGGATTCAGCCAAATAACGTCCACACCAAGTTGCTTCAAATAATCTAACTTTTCAATGATACCTCTTATATCGCCAATTCCATCGCCATTACTGTCATTAAAGCTTTTCGGATAGATTTGATAAACAACACTCTTCCGCCACCACTCTGTTTTATTCATCATCATCATCCATTTCTATACTCATTTGATTAACTGAAACAATTGATTCTTGAGCCTGGGTGATTAAATCGCAAACCCGCTGATCTGTTAACTCGTGATCAGTCGGTTCTAGTGCAATGGCCAACGCTAACGGAAGATTCATGCCACTAATAATTTGTGTGTGGGGGCGCATTCGATAATTAAAAAATTGCTGATTTACACTGCCCGCCAGCATATCTGTCAAAATAACGATCTCCACTTCTGCAGGAATACTAGCCATTAATGATTTAACTTGTTGTTCTACTGGCTGGTTATCCATGTATGCCGTTAAAGCAACAATATCAGCTGCATTATTAGAAATAAAATTAACGGTGTCAGCCAGCCCACTAGCAAATTGATGATGTGATGCTAAAATAATTTTACGTTTCATAATTCACAACTCTCCCCTATGCCTTAAAGATGCCTAAAAATGTTCCTACCAGTGATATTGCAATAACTAGTAAGATTATTTTTGTTGGTGTCCATTTCTTATTGCCTAACAAATGATAAATTAATAAAGTCAGTAATGCCGGCAACAATGCAGGCATGATTTTATCAAAAATTCCGGTTTGAAGATTAAGCGTTACTTTACCTACCGCAAATTTAACAGGCATTGAAATTTTAACCACCGTTGCAACCAGAGCGCCAACAACACTTAGTCCGACAATTGAGGCAGATTCCGTAAAAATATTTAGTCGTTCACCCAATGACGTAATAAGCTTCGTACCACTGGTAAAGCCAATATCAAACATTTTAAGTTTCACAAACCAAAAAACAATGTTTGCAATCAACCAAACGATTGCACCTAATGGGTTTCCTTGTAAGGCCATATACCCTGAAATCGATCCCATAATTGTCGGCCACAATACCCAGACAAGCGTATCACCAACACCAGCCATCGGTCCCATTAAACTTGTCTTCAATGATTGAACTGCTGTCTTAGCCTTAATACCATCACGCTCTTCCATGGCTAATGAAGCGCCCAAAATCAGCGAAGACATTACAGTTGTCGAATTATAATAATTAAAATGATTTTCTAATGCTTCTTGATACTCATCGTCATCATCATAAATTTTTCGTAAGGCTGGTGCCAGTGCCCAAGCCACCGCAGGTCCCATTTGGGATTCATAATTAAAGATATTGCAAGCCATAAAATTATAGCGTACCGCGGCCCGCCGACGATCTTTTTTCGTAATCTTAGTTGTTGGTTGCTTATTCATCATAATCGTCCCCTTCATCTTCAACCACACCGGCATTTGTTGCTACTTGACTGACCTTTTTGGACTCGCTTAAGAAGTACCAATAAGCTGCAGCAAATCCAATTAAGGCAACACCCAAGACATCAATCTTCAAATATGCCGCTAGCACAAAGCCAACAATAATGTAACTGAGGAACTTTTTGACTGGCATATACCGTAATAGCATGCCAACTCCGACTACAGGTAACATACCGCCAGCAACAGTTAGTCCGTTTGTAACCCAACTAGGCACAACGTTCAAAATAAATTTGACAACATCGGCGCCCCAGAAAACAATTAGAATTGCAGGTAAGGCAGTTTGCAAACTGAACAAGGCCGGACCCCACCAGGCTTCACGACGCATTTTCTGAAAATCATGCTTTTGAACATCACCTAACATCTTATGCGCTAAGAAATTGACGATGATCCGTGCAATGACTTCTAACTGGATTGCTAATAATCCAACTGGTAACCCAACAGCAATCGCTGACTTAATCCCAGATCCAGTTCGTACAGCAATAAAAATACCGACAATTGTTGCCAATCCGTAATTAGGCGCAGACGCACCACCTAAAGCGGCGACACCTAACATCATTAATTGAAATGTCCCAGCAATAGTTAACGCAGTGGGTAAATCTCCCATAATCAAACCAGTAATCGTTCCGACAATTACCGGGAACCAAGACATAATCACAAGACCGTTCTGATCAATCGTCATATACCCTGCTAACAAAACAATAAGAATATCTTGTAATATTTGAATACCTGACATTATTAGTTCCTCCTCGTCTACGCTTTAAAAGGTTCTTCTGGATCAGTTGGCACGTACTGGATTACCAAAGGGACATTTTTCTGTTCCAATATTTGCAAATCACGACGTTCCTCATCATCTAAGGCAACAAACTTCGTAACTGGTTTGCGACCGCTTTCATTAAATAGAATACCAAGATCAACTTTAGGAATTTCGACGCCACCTTCAATAAGCTTAATCAATGTAGCGGGTTCTTTTACTAAAACAAATACCCGTTGATTATCATACTTACCAGCGTTGAAGTTAGTAATAGCTTTTTCCGTATTGATAATAGACATCCCAGTTCCGGCTGGCTTAGACATCCGCATACTTGCTTTAATGGCCTCGTTAGTACTTAATTCATCATCAACCACCATAAACCGTTTAACTTGTAATGCTTGTGCCCATTGATTAACAATTAATCCATGAATCAAACGTTGGTCTACCCGTGCTAAAATTACTGACATAATTAATTCCTCCATTTTTGGTATCGATACCAAATTATTTATTTTAAAAAGAGCATTAGGCTGATGCTCTCTTAATAACCTTTAGCTCAAATACTGTTTCAGTAGACGTTTCTGTGCCACTGATCTGTTTTAACATGACTTCGGCAGCTGCTTGTCCCATTCTTTTAACCGGTTGTTGTACAGTTGATAACGGGATTTTTAGATTCGCAGACATTGGCTGGTCGTCCACGCCCAATACTCCAATGGCACTAGGAACATTAATTTTGCATCGTTCTGCCTCTTGAACAACACCCATGGCAACTTCATCACTCCCCGCAATCAACACATCGGGTCGTACATTCAGTGTCAATATTTGTTGTAATATTTTACGACCATCTTCAAAAGTATGAGCGCCAGTGAATAACCACTGCCGATTGAAACGTAATTGATGCTCATTTAATGAATCTTGAAAACCTGCAAACCGGTCCGAATCAAAATCCTCTCCACGTTCTGTAATCACGATATTCTTACGGCCAGTAGCATAGGCAATTTTACGATACCCTTGATCATATAAAAAACTGGTTGCCATATAAAAACCCTTATATTGATTCGAACGAATAACGGGGACATCTTTTTCTTTTAGATACTCATTAACTAGGACAATCTTTCCATATTTTTGATATGCTCCAATAACTGCCCATGAGTTTTCAATTGAGCAAAGAATCACACCATCAACTTGTTGATTTTTCAATAAATTTAATGCTGTCACCTCTTCTTCTGGTCGACCAAAAGTCTGAACAATCAGCGTACTATAACCTTGCTCATCTAAAACCCGTTCAATAGCATCTACCAAATATGCAAAGAACGGATTCACGATTCGTGGAATTGTAACCGCAATTGTATTCGTTTTAGACCCGCGCAGTTGCCGAGCGGCCGGCCGTGGAACGTAACCCAATTCGGTCATTGCTGCTTTAACAAGATTTCTCTTTTTACTTGATACGTGTGGACTGTTATTGATAACCCGTGAAACTGTTGAGACTGACAAACCCGCTAACTTTGCGACGTCTGAAATCGTTGCCATTTACGCCCTCCTTAATAGAACTACTTTCTTCATTCATCATAATACAAGCTTATATTTTGATTGTCAACATTTTTTGGTATCGTTTTCATATTTTCTGTTGTATTTATTTAAACGTAAATTTTATCTAAGAATGTCCAAATGCGTTTTCCAGGGATAAAAAATGAGCTTAACAAGATTACCTTGTCAAGCTCATTTTTTCGGTATAATTCCGTATGATTACAGCTTAAATCAATCGCAACTTAATCTTCATTTTTAAACAATGCATCCAACAACTGCCCCGCCACTGGTTGGGCAGTACCAAACATTGGGAACAAGTGCGGATACAAGTACGGCGCCGCATGAATACCCAAGTATACCGCCATTTCAGGATGCTCTGGCACTAATTCGGCATAGAGATTGGGAATCATCACGTCGACCCCAGCGACCGCTAAGTGTAAGTCTGCTACCAACTTTTCCACCGCCTGCACATAGGATTGATGCATATCAGCCGTCGCGTCTAGCACGTCCGCCCCGTTACCAAAAGTCGCATCCTCTCGTAATAAGATCTGAGTTCCCCGGCTGACCACAGAATCTAAGGTCAAGTGATATGAGTCCAGGCGATACCGTTCGATCGTTCCTAACTGTAGCGCTGATTGAGGCCACTTAAAAGCGGTCCCGCGCAACGCTCGACCATTTTTGCGATCAAGTAACGTCTTGACCGTTGAGCGACCATCACCAACAATATTGGCTGGAATTCGTTCGACGATTGCTTGCACACGACCATCGATAACCAAAAAGCGATAACTTGATGCGACTACCACTTCCTCGGCCATTACCGCGGACGTTTGCTCGAATAGTTGCCGGACGACTTGTTCAAACAGTCCGCGTTCGGGCATAATCCGAAAGACAATTACTTTGTGCGACTCATCCGCCGCTTTTAATACGATCCCACCAGCTTGAACGTATCGATCATAATCAGCAATCAACTGATTAGCTGTATGATATGTCTGTGAAGCCGGCACCGGAACCCCGTGCTCAGCCAGAATTTGTTTGGCCGCTGCTTTATGTGTCAGTACGGTCGTTAGCGCCTGTGGATTTAAATCCGTTCCGCTCCCATTCACAACTAATTGCGACCGTCCTAACTTAGTCAATCGTAAAATGTTAGCGTGTGGGTCAACAACGTCCACCTGCACTCCCCGCGTCAAGGCCTGCTGGGCTAGTTGCTGGCTCGATAGATCTAGCGCGGTAAAGCCCGCAAGTTCAAACGGACGTTCATTGCTCGATTCCTGATAGCGTGCAGCCCGTTCGAGTGCCCATGCTAACGGATCGGCTTGCATGGCAATCTGCGCACTCAGCGTCTTCTTTGGATCAGTGACCCGCGACTTCAACTGTTTGAGTAACACGGCATCTTCATTTGGTAGGCCATAGGTTTTAACAAAATCAGCAAGTGCATCTAAAACTTGAACAGCCGGCACGGCCTGAGCACTAGCCGTCGTTGGATTTTCACCCAAAACTTGACGGGTCAATTGGTCAGCTTGAGCGTTGACTTGGGATACCATCTTAGCTGGAAGTGCCGGCATCATTACGAAATAACTCGCCAACAAACGAACAAATGCCACCGCGTTCGCGTCCACCCCGACTGGACTAGTTGGATCGAGATCCAAGCCCCGGTATTCAAGATAATAGACCCCCTGCCGGGCCATCATAGCTAGCTGCCCATTACTCCGAAGCCGAACTGGCCCGTCAAAATCATTGACCGACAACAACTGCTGTTGACGAACAGCCGCCGTCAACTTGGCCACGTAGCGATCAATTGACGTATAGTCTCCCGTCACTTGACTGTAGCGACCATCGGGATGTTGAACACTACTGCGCTGTGGACGACTCGTAGTATCCGTAACGGCTAGGCGTGGTGAAGCGCCAAATAAATACTGAATCAGCCAGTTCATGCGCACCAATCCCTGAGCGACTTTCAGATAAATTGCATTGCGAAAGTCAACATAACTGTGATACTGCTGATGGAAAGTCTCAGTATATAAACGGGTGAATAAAGCTTCATTCAAGCTCATATTCACGTGACTACCAGTCGTCATTAATCGCTGTAACTCATACTTACGAGCTAAGTCGCGACGACGCTGATAGCTGACTTGATCAACATCAGCCAGTGGCACGTTCGTTAGATCATCCGGCAACACAGGCGTACTCGACAGTGGCCAAAGTCGTTCGTCCGCATCGAGTGACCGCCGTGCTGCGGTATTCAAGCCCTTCAGATACGCCATCAATGCAGGAATGTCACGACGCACCGGCGTAGTAAACTTTAAAGCACTTGCGGAAAAGCCCGGACGTAACTGATGATTTTGTTGCGCTGATCCAAACGCTTGCGGGTGTGCTGTCGTCGCTAAGTGACCATGGTCGTCCACCCGGTGCATGGTGACCTCTAGTCCTAAATTAGCCTGATGAACGAGTGGGACTAAGTGATACTGTACAATTGCCTTACCAACGGCATCTAATTCCATAATGATCAATCCTTTATAATTATTTTGTTCGTTAAACTGATTATTCGGTGTCCTTCATTGTAAATGCTATAATAGTTGGGACTAGTTTTGCAAGGAGGGATTTCAAACGATGCAACAACCATTAGCCTACCGGATGCGACCAAAAACGCTGAAAGACGTTGTCGGCCAGCAACAATTGGTCGGCCCAGGCAAGATCATCGCCCGGATGGTCAAAGCCAAACGACTATCATCAATGATTCTATACGGCCCACCAGGTACTGGCAAGACTAGTATCGCGAGTGCCATTGCCGGTTCCACCAAGTATGCTTTTCGCATGCTGAATGCAGCTACCGACAGTAAAAAACAACTTCAAATCGTAGCCGAAGAAGCCAAAATGAGCGGGACGGTCATTCTTCTGCTGGATGAAATCCACCGGTTGGATAAAACTAAACAAGACTTTTTATTGCCTCACTTAGAAAGTGGCCGCATCATTTTGATTGGTGCTACGACCGAAAATCCATATATTAGCATTAATCCAGCCATCCGTAGTCGAACGCAGATCTTTCAAGTTTTCCCGCTCACTGACGATGATATTCAGCACGCGGTGGAACGAGCCCTCGCTGACGAAAAAAACGGTCTTGGCAGTTACCACGTTGATTTAGCACCCGCGGCCATGCACCACCTGTGCACCGCTACCAACGGTGATTTGCGCAGTGCCCTCAATGGGTTAGAATTGGCCGTATTATCATCGTCTCCGGCCGATGACGGCACCATCGCCATTTCACAACAAACGATTGAAGAATGCTTGCAAAAGAAAGCCTTATCCGCAGATAAAGATGGTGACACCCACTACGACGTGATCTCGGCCTTTCAAAAGTCCATACGCGGTTCCGACGTAAACGCTGCATTACACTACTTAGCCCGGCTAGTTGAGGCGGGGGATTTAAAGAGTATTATGCGTCGGCTGATGGTGATTGCCTATGAGGATATTGGATTAGCTAATCCAGCCGCGTGTGCCCACACCGTCGCAGCTGTTCAAGCTGCCGATCAATTGGGATTTCCTGAAGCACGGATTCCGCTAGCTGACGCTGTGATTGAATTAGCCTTATCGCCAAAGTCAAATTCAGGGATCAGTGCCATTGATGCCGCGCTCACAACGGTCCGTGACGGCCATTTCGGTGATATCCCGGCCGACATCAAGGATGCGCATTATCAAGGCGCTGCCAAACTCGGTCATGGTGTTGGATACGATTTTCCACACGATCACCCGGGTGATTGGGTCGCTCAACAGTATTTACCAGATGCCATCAAATCAGCCAAGTATTACGAGCCCAAAACAAATGGCCGCTACGAAACAGCCCTTGCGCAACAATACGAAAAATTATTAAAGGCTAACGAGAGAAATCGCTAACAATACCTTGGTTGTGCTAATAATTGCAACTTTTATTTTTATATGCTAGACTAAGAGTCGAAATTACTAAGGTGTGCGCATTGCTCTAAACAAAGTGTTGCCGAACAATTAATACTACTTTGGGATGTCCGTTAGCTAATTCCATAACATGCCTTATCCTTTGGTAGTTAGCGAATTAGTCAGAACGTCCCACCTGCCTTAAAGCGGGTCAATACTGAAGGGCGATTAACGGCACCACTAGTTTTTCCGGAAGTTTACTTCCGTTGGTCAGGACTTGTTCCTGGCCTTTTTTTGTGGCGTGAAAGCGACCCAAGTTCACAACGTCATTTTACTAACACCGTCCAAAACTCATGGGGAGAATGGTTAATTGGGAAGCCGGTTATACATGAATAATCTCGGCTACTGAAATACAGTCCATCACGCTGGTTTGGGTATTTCTGCAACAATCCGACACTCCTGAACAATTACTCATCCTCATAAAACCAGCATGACGTGTGTCGCAATCATTTGACGCTAAATTGTGTTGTGTGAACTACTAGTACTAATCGCTTATCTTTAGCTAGCATTGCATTTGTCTTCTCTTCCGGAATCAACTAAAATAAGATTAACATCACCTGTTGGAGGTTCATTTTGATTACATTACTGCTTGTCATATACACGCTCATTGCGGGTTGGCTCAGTTATTATCTGCTGACGCACCAGTCCCGACCATTTCTCTTTTTTGACCCGAACAAAGCGCCGACAATCAAACACGTCGCACGCTATGGTGGCGGCTTAATGTTACTAGTTACCATCGCCTGTTTCGTGACCATCTTTGTTCAAGCGACAATGCTAATTGCCATTGTACTGGCTAGCGGTTCACTGATTATGATGGCAATTGCACTAATTTTAGTGAGTTTCATGCAAATCTCATAGAAAACGCTTTTTATTTTTTGCGAAAACCTTTACAATATAGTTATAAAGTAATGAGGGGTGAGAATGATGTTACAACAATACCAACACATTTTAGTTCCTGTTGATGGTTCTTATGAAGCGGAATTAGCATTTAAAAAGGCGGTTGCCGTCGCGAAACGGAACGGACCTAACGCCTCAGTTCACATGGTCCACGTGGTTGATACCCGTGCTTTCCAAAACATTTCTAGTTTTGATACGACCATGGTTGAACAAGTGACCGATACTGCTCAAAAAACGTTGGACAAGTACGTTGCAGAAGCTAAGGCGGACGGCTTAGATAACGTGGATTATTCGATTGAATATGGCGCACCTAAGACGATTATTGCGCGCGACGTTCCTAAGGATATGGGCATCGATTTAATTATGATTGGCGCAACTGGTCTCAACGCGGTTGAACGCTTATTGATCGGGTCAGTCACCGAATATGTCACTCGGATGGCTGTTTGTGACGTTCTCGTTGTCCGGACTGACTTGGAAAATAAGCCAGCTCCTAAACCAAAGAAAAAGTAATCTTTTGATACACGTACAATAAAAATCGGCTCAGTGAAGTTACTTACCTCACTGGCCGATTTTTTACTATTTGCCAAAATCATACCGCTTACTGCTCTAAAATTGCCCGGTAAAGCGCCTGACCAAGATCATTCATCGCGACCGTTTGCGCGGTACGTTCCCCACTAGCAGTCATCATCGTCATGATAAAAGTTCCCTGACGATTCTGAACGATGGCCGCATCATTTTGAACACCGTATGCTTGATAGTCCCCAGTTTTGTTATAGATTGTCGCGCGTGTTGGCAGATTTTTGACCAACTTACTGTGATCCGTGTTCGCCTTCAAAATCGTTAACATCGCGTGATCGGCTTTGTTCGAGATCAAACGCAGGTTCGCCAGTCGTTTCAGCACCGTTGCCACATCCCGAACCGAAGTATCGTTATCATGCCCGGCCTTTAGTGCGGCAGTATCCATTAACCGCCGAGCCATTTTTGTATCAGTCAGACCCAACTGTGCAATTTCCGTGTTGACCGCCGAGAAGCCGCCAACACGATCCAACATGATATTAGCAGCCGTATTATCACTCTCCGTAATCATGCGTTTCGTGATTTCAGCATACGTCAACTGGCTTCCAGCTGGTAACGTGTGCAACGTCCCGGTTCCACCAACTTTATCGGCAGCACGCAGGGTATAACGATCCTGCATGCGCCAATTATTTTGATGGACCTGATCAAAGGCAGTGACCATAATAAATAACGTGATCAAACTGCCAGCACGTTGCGCTCGATTATTCAAAACCACGGTCTGGCTACCCGTTAATGGCATCACCGCTACCGAAGTTTGACCAGCCAACCCATTCGTTGCTTGCGCAACCAGATCAGTAACTGTCGTAGTCGGAAATGTCTGTGTTGCCTTCATCAGTGCGTCAGAATCGCTGGCAGCCGGCTTATGCACCTGGCTTTTACCTGCCGACTCGGCAGTTGCCGATGTCGTAGACGACCACAATAGTTGTCCCACGATATAGCCGCCACCCAGCAATAGTAACCCCGCAATTAATACCCCAAGGAGTGTTTGTGGCCTAAAGCGACTCGAAAAAGTTGTCCGCCGTGATTGTTGACGCCGCCGCTGGACTCGGCTTTGCTGATTGACATCACCATTCACTGGCGTTAGACGATGACCACATTTTAGGCAAGTCACGGCATGCGGTGAATTTTGGTAACCACAGTTTTGACAACTCATCTTCACATTCCCCCCGGTATTAAAAATAGGACAGTCAGCGGTGTGCCGTGCCTAATGGGAACCGCAATATCTCCCATTAAGCGCGGCCGTTCACCGCTAACTGTCCTATCACGTTATCTAAGCGTCGTTAGCCACTTGCAAGGGTGCAATATGGTACTCGGCCATTTCTTTCGTGATTTTTTCGGTCAAACTACTGTTATGTGTCACCAGACTTAACGCATACGCCACGTAATAGTGATCATGCGCTGACTGGACATTATTTAAAACAACTTCATTGGCCGCCTTTTGTGCATACAAACGGTCTAATAAATAAAGTGACTGACTCTCCTGAGCCTTCTTGAGTGCCAAGTCGATCAACTCCAAAGCTTCCTCTGGAAAATTGATCTTAGCATACAATTGTGCGGCTGAGGCGTAAATCAAAATTTCATTTTGTAAGTAATCGTCGTCACCCATCGGCATTGCTTGCGCATCCATTGTGTGTAAGGTAGCAACTGCCTGTTTGACAAAAATTTCAGCCTTGTCATAGGCCTGCTTACGTTCATAAGCTAAGCCGGTTCCAAGTGTGGCCAGGATGGCAAACATATCGTGACTAGACTTGACGAACTGATTAAGCAACATCCCAAAGTTAAAGATGGCTTCGTCAGCATTGTCATTGAGCACTAATTGAAGATAGCCCTCATAGTAATAATACTGTTTCTTATCCGTATTACTACGTAACTGCTTCGGACGGATATGCTGGAACACATCCTGAGCCTCTTCCAGTTGTGTATGTCGAATCAAAGTATCAATTTTTTTGAAGGTCCGATATAACTGGTCGTCATTTTCAATAATGACTTCCGATAAACGAATTCCTAATCGATTACAAATTTTCATCATAATCTTCATACTTGGAATTTTACTTTTTTTCTCGATTAGACTAATCGTTGCCTGAGTACAAATCCCATCAGCCAGTTCCTTCTGCGACATGCCCTTCCGCTTTCTGAACTGCCGCACTTTTTCTCCTAATATTCTCATGCTTAACCCCTCTTCATTGATTGCCTTAAACCAAACTCATTTTGTAACTCCCCTTGCTGCCCCCACTAAATGAACAAGGGTATCGTGACACCTAATCAATCCTCGTTAATCCGTTCGAATAATTGAGCACTAACCAATTGGACAATACCAATTACGCATATAATTATATTCACATAACGGAATTTTAGCAAGAAATACGCGTAATTCTTATTTAATATTAAGTTTATACCATGATATCGGCCGAAGGTCATTTATTAATTATCCAGGCTTACAGTTCGTTAACCACCCTAATCAAGGACTTGTTCATTAAAAGTGAGAACTACTGAAAGCGATTTAAAAGGGAGCAAATTAACCTTATTAACAGCAAACATCAATTGTCATGACACCCTCAATTAATCGGTTGACGTGGCTTAATAATTAAGATTAGTTCTCATACTTCTTTCAGTAGTTTATAACCAACTAACTAACCAATTTATCAATTGATAAAAATAATAATGCTTAGATTGACCCTGTAATCTTCGTAGTTGGCCCGGTCGATTTGTGATCAGCCCGTCAGCCCCCATGGCCGTCAGTCGCTGCATTGCAAGCGGCCGATCAACAGTCCAGAAGTAGACGATCCGATGTTGGCGGTGGGCCGCACTGATCTGCTCACGGGTCGCGGTCAGTGCTTGTAAAGAATAAAATCCCGCGACGGAATTAGAAAAATCCGTCAGATAAAACGGCGTTATGAAGCCAACCGGTAGTTGCGCCGCCCGTTGATGTAATCGTTCAATCACACGATAGTCCAAAGAGTGTACCGCCCCTTTTTGTTGTATCAGTCGTTGTGCATAGTTGTCGGCAAAAATCCCCATTAGTTGATCAGCCGTCCCAACTGACTTGATTTCGACTAATAAAGGTTGCTGTAATTTGTGTGCCACCGCAAAGTACTGCTTAAACGTACTCAAGTAGCCTTTTTGACCATGCTCCCGTAGTGGTAATCCACTCAACTTATCAACGGGGTACTCATGAACGGGACCGGGTTGACCCGCTAAAGCTTTCAGCGTTGGATCATGCATGACGACCCAGTGGCGATCCGCTGTCGGCTGGATATCCATTTCGACCATATCAGGCTGAACTTGCTTTACAGTCCTTTTAAGCGCCGCTGTGGTATTTTGGACACCGTCACGACCATTAACACCCCGATGTGCAATAATTGCTAGCGGCGCCGTTGGTGGCGTTCCTAGCCACCAGCCTGCGTAACCACCCAAGACTAGCAAACCGGTCAACGTAAGTAGCCCAGTTTGCCAGTTAGAGTGACCGGCGATTGCTGTTTCTGGCCAAAGGCACGACCACCATCCCATAAACATTAACCAAGCCAGCAGTTGCAACCCAGTCATCATGAAAACTGCAATAAATTGACTGACCAGCTGGCTAACAGCGCCACTAGCCCACACTATGCCACCACTAATGATTGCCATAACGAGCCAGCTAATCAGGAACAGCCGCACATTTCGACTTTTTTTAAAGACTGTCCACCAGGAAATCCGCCAACCCGTTCGCCAATAATTACGCCAGCTGGTCGGAGCGGTCAATTGGCGTTGGAGTGCTGGTAACCACTTCCAGCTAATCAGCCAGCCCAACAGCCAAAGTGGTCCCGCCACAGAAAGCCAGTCATAACGCGTATTAAAGATTATATTTTGAACAGTCGCTGGCAATTGTATGCTCGCTTGTAAAGTTGCTAAATAGCCTAACCAACCGAGTGGTAACCACCACACCGCCGTAAACATTAACAGCACCCAGCGATACAAAAATTGACCGGCCTGCCACGACTCATGATTACTACGAGCGACCATGGCTGGTAACCAGGCACTCAAAAGCAACAAGCCTAGCAAGCTGACTACCCCACCGACCAGAATCCCGAGCACCTTAGCGAGTACCGCCAGCAATATGCCGGCCAACCACCAGCAGGCTAGCGGTCCAGCCAGTTGGCGCGCTCCCTGCATCACTAAGTGCCATCCGCGACTTAACAACCTGACCCCTCCTCACAAAAAAAGGCGGCCGTGATGAATCGCTTCATCCCAACCACCACAAAACTCATTACTATCTTATTCCGCGTCTAACGCAACGAAATCATAGTGAATATCAGATTGACGTTTGAATTCATCAAAACCAAGTTGGATCAATTGATCGATCAACGCCGTATAACTAATGCCCGAAACTTCCCATAGCTTTGGATATAAACTAATGTTAGTAAAACCAGGTAACGTATTGATTTCACCCAAGTATGGTTCACCATCTTCAGACACTAAGAAATCGACGCGTGCCATTCCTTTTAGACCAAGCGCTTTAAACGCGTCTAGCGACATCTGTTGAATCCGTTTCGTCAAATCAGCTGGTAATTCGACTGGTAATTCGAACGTCACACCACTTGCATCCACGAACTTATTATTATAGTCGTAGAACGTGTCCGTCTTCGGCACATCAATGGCACCAAGCTTAGATGCCTTAGGATTTTCATTGCCTAAGATCGAGCATTCCACTTCACGCGGATTGTCAATCGATTCTTCAACTAAAATCTTGTAGTCATATTTGAACGCATCGGCCAAACCATCCAAGTATTCTTGTTCATTCTCAGCTTTATGAATCCCAATCGACGATCCTTGATTGGCTGGCTTAATGAATAAATGATCACCCACGTGGGCTTGTAAATAAGCGTACGTCATTTGGTCCCGGTTTTCCGGTGTAACCACCACGTACTTGGTGTTTTGAATATGATGATGCGTTAAAATCTGCTTCGTAATATCCTTATCAAAACTAGCTGCCGACGCTAAGACACCACTACCAACATACGGCTTTTTCAATAACTTGAACAGCCCTTGTAAAGTACCATCTTCCCCTAAGTTACCATGAACCACTGGATAGAAGATATCAATATCTTTGGCCAGTGTCAGGTTCTTGATGGGAGCTAATGGATCACTCATGTCCAACTTTGGCATTTCTTCGGCGACGACTTGATCTTCTGGTTCACCATCAAATACGCGCCGAGTTGCAGCATCACTCAAGACAATCCCGTTCTTCGTGATTAAAAACAAGTCAATCTCGTACTTATTCTTGTCCATGGCATCATAAATGTTGTGCGCTGAACGCTTCGAAACATCATGTTCTGAAGAGTTACCACCAAACAACATACCAACATGGATCTTTTTTTGTGTCTCCATAATTTTGTTCATCCTATCAAGGTTTATTTCATACTACGGCTTAGTTAATTCTACAATATCTGAGCACAATTGAAAACATTTTTACAATAAAACGTTGTTTTTTACGCGTCAAATGGCGCAGTCAAGACAATCTTACCCAACATTTGCCCCGTCTCTACGATTGTGTGCGCAGTTCGCAAATTTGCTGCATTAATTCCAGCTAAAGTCCGCTTGGTCGTCGGTACAATCACCCCGGCATCGGCCAGTTGCGCTACCTGTGCCAGAATACTCCCCTGCGTCGCCATCGATGGCAACTGATAGTTAGCCTTCGTAAACATAAACTCCCAAGCAAGATTCAAACTTTTCGGCTTTAGTAACGCCATTGGCAAGGGGTGCTGATTTGTCACTACGGCGACGATTGTGCCAAGTGGCCGGACTAGCGGTGTCACTAATGGCAAGTATTGATCCGTAGAGTGTAATAGTATCGCATGATCGACAGCCTGCAAACCGGCCGCAGCTAATTGCGATCCCAGATCCTGATGGTAATCTAAGACGATATCAGCACCTAACCGCTTAACCCATTCAGTGGTTTCTGGCTTACCAGTCGTCGTAATAACTTGAAGACCCGCCCACTTTGCCAACTGGATGGCCATCGAGCCAACCCCACCAGCACCATTGATGATAAGGACGCTCTGACCAAGATTCGCGTCAGCCGCTGCAGTGAATGGTAATTTTTCAAACAATGCTTCCCAAGCTGTCAGTGTCGTTAGCGGCAGACCAGCTGACTGCGCCGGCGACCACGTTTTCGGGGCACACGCAACTAACCGTTCATCAACCAATTGATACTGAGCATCACTCCCCGGCCGATCGACGGCGCCAGCATAATAAACGACATCATCTGTCATAATCGTTGTCACTGCTTCACCGACCGCCAACACTTTAGCAACGGCATCAAAACCTAGTATTCGCGGCGTTGTCACTGGCGATTGACCTTGCCGCTGCTTCGTATCGATTGGATTGACTGCGGTTGCTAAGACGGCTACTAAGATATCACGGCCACGAGGTTGATTTACATTAATGGTGACATCTTGTAAACTATTCGGATCGCTCACTGGCAACCCTTGCGTTAATCCAACTGCTTTTGCCTGCATTCAAAAGACTTCCTTCCAAAACTAACCTAAAAATTCTAATTCATCATCCAAATAATCTACGACGGCCGTTGGCAGATCATCGTGTAATGCAAGTGCTTCCAATAATCGATTACGATTGAAAATCTGCGTCCATTCAGCTTCACTAGCCGGACGAGTATGCATCATCAACTGCTGATGCCAGTCCTTCATCGCAGTTAACAAATAATCACAATAAAGCTCATGTTTGTTTGTAATCAAGGTCAAATAAGTCGATAGTCGTTCTGGCTCGCCAAAAATCAACGGCGTTGTTAACTTTTGATAACGAGCAATCAATGCGGCCAACAGTAATAATTTATCCGCACGTGCGAGTTGAGACTCATCTGCCAGTTCATCTAAGATATTGCCAATATGCGTGTACGCATGCGCCCAACCGGTGGTGCCCACAAACCCCCGAGTATCCTTTTCGAGTAAAATGTAGACTGTCATTTGCTCAACAACTAGATCCAGCCGCGCGGGTGTCATAAACTTGAGACCCGCATGGTCCGCATACAAGAGCACTGACAGTAATAGTATCGCAAATGACCGCTGATAAATGGCATCATTTTGCGGCTCATCGATGTGTGCAAATAACATCTGATCTTGAATCAACTGATCAAAAATATCGCCCAACTGTTCCGGTGTGAGTACCTGCTGCTGTAATGCCTCGTTTAACAAATAGTAGACGCCTTGATCACGAACCAGCGGATTCAGCGAACCAACGTGTGCCATCAATAATTTGATTTGATCGTCGCTCATCGCGGTCAACGTGCCTTTCTTCAACTGCTCATGAAGTGTTGCAATCAGTGGAAGCACCTCTTCGTCGCTCGGAATCGTTACCGTGGTCGTCACGGTACTCGGTAACTGCTTAATCAGCGTTGCCATTCGACTGGGCAGTGACTGATAGATTTGTCCCGATCGAAGTTGTTGTCTTAACTTTAACACTGCATCCTTAACCTGCATCAATTTCTCTGCTTGCATAATGACCTCGTAATCTCGAATTTACCTTCTATTTTAGCATGTCAGCGCCTGTCTGCCCAAAAGAACCATTCAATCATAAAACGTGACCTAATTATAGACGTCACGAAGCCAACCTGAGCCAATACCCAAGTCCACACCGCACACCCTGATTAGGCCACGTTTAATGACAAGATGTTTCAATCCATGCTTAGAAAAAGCTTATGCTTGCGGTAAAACGTCCACTTGCGACTTGATAAACTTCGCTGACGCTGCTAACGACGCTCGTTCATCAGTGGTCAGATCTAGTTGAATTAATGATTCAATCCCGTTTTTACCAATCACAGCAGGCATGCCAACGTATGTCCCATATTGCGGATCAAAAGCTGAAACTGGGCAAGCCAGTTGTGCATCCGCGCTGACAGCTTCTGCCAATCGGACACCACAAGTAGCAATCGCAAAGTTTGTATAATGCTTACCCGCCATGACTGCAAATGCCCCTTGCCTTGCATCTTCTTCAAGTTGATCAAGGTTCAGACCTGGGAAATTTTTGATAGGCTGCCCATTGACGCTAACCGTTGACCAAGCTACAAATTGTGAGTTGCCGTGTTCGCCATATACGTACCCCGCAACATTTTTACCATTCGTACCAGCTGCTTGTCCGACATACTTTTGCATCCGCGCCGTATCTAAGAAGGTCCCCGTACCAAAAACCCGTTGCCGTGGAAAACCTGTCATTCGTTGTAAATAATCCGTCATGACGTCACACGGATTCATAATATCGATCAAAATACCCTTGAAGCCAGATGCCACAATCTTGGGCGCAATCTCCCGTACAATCGCTTGGTTTAAATCATACTCACCAAAGCGACCCTTGGAACTATTCATATCAATGGCACCAATATTGCCAGAAGCCACGATCAACACTTCGGCATCGGCCAAAGCTGAATAATCGTTTAAAATAATCTTAGTGGTTGAGCTTAGACGAGGTGACGCGTCGTCTAAATCGAGTTTTTGCGCCTTGGCCAAGGCCTCATTCTTATCGATTAAAACTAATTCATCAACGGTTCCTTGTTGAACCAACGTATAAGCCACTGTCGCACCGACTTGGCCTAACCCGATCACACCATATTTACGCATGCTGCAAACCCCAATCTGTAGTTTATTTAACTTGGTTAGCGTACCTTGCAACCGCTATAAAGTCAAGCAGGACGCTGTCTCATAAGAATTTAATCAATAGTACTACTTAGATAATATCAAACGTGCATTTTCATTAACCCGCTTCGGAAAGTTACCGTAGTCAAACTCCGTGAAAAAAGCTAGCCTCAGGGAATCCCTGAAGCTAGCTCAATCAATCAATATTCTGATTTAAGATGGTCCGTTTAGTCGGCCGAAACTGGCAGGATGGCACCCTTGTACTTCTTTTCAATCCATTTCTGGGTGCTCTTAGAACGTAAAACTTTCATTAGTTTCTTAATAGCTGGCTTGTTCTTATCACCCTTACGAACAGCCACAATGTTGGCATATGGTGAATCTGATTTTTCAAGTGCAATCGCATCCTTCTTAGGATTCAACCCAGCTTGAACCGCGTAGTTCGCGTTAATAACGACCGCGTCACCCTCGTTATTTTTGTAGAATGTTGGCATTAACTTAGCTTCGTATGAATGTTTAAACTTCAAATGACGTTTGTTGGTCTTAATGTCATTAAAAGTTGCTGAAGTTAAATCTGTCCCTTTTTTCAAAGTAATTAAACCCGCATCCTTAAATAACGTCAGGACCCGACCATAGTCAGCCACGTTGCTGCTGACCAGAACGGTTGCGCCGTCTTTCAAGTCTTTTAGACTCTTAACTTTCTTGGAATAAACACCGATTGGTTCCAAGTGAACCTTCCCCGCTGATACGAGGCTCCCATTATTTTCCTTATTCCAGTTATCCAAGAATGGGATGTGTTGGAAGTAGTTGGCATCTAATTCTTTCGAAGCCAATGCCTTATTAGGTAAGACGTAATCTTGAAAGACTTTGATCTTCAAGTTAACGCCTTCCTTTTTCAATTCTGGCTGCACGTGCTTCAAGATTTGTGAGTGTGGCACTGAAGAAGCCCCTACAGTAATGGTTGTTGTCTTTGTTGACGATGACTTCCCACAACCGACTAACAAAATTGCCGTTGCCGCAACTGCTAATAATCCTAGAATTCCCTTTTTTTTCATAATTCCGTTTCCTCCTATACGAACTTTAATTAACCCGTTTATCAATATGCCGAACTGCAATATCCCCGATAAATTGGAAGATAAACACGATAATCACAATGATTACCGTCGCCACTAATGTGATGGCGTTGTTATTGGACTGAAACCCGTCTTGGTAGGCCAAATTACCCAGACCACCAGCACCAATGGCTCCTGCCATCGCGGTGTAGCCAATTAATGAAATCGTCGTGACCGTGATTCCAGAAACTAATGCCGGCATGCTTTCTGGCAATAGGACTTTTCGAATAATCTGCCACCGGGTCGCCCCCATTGATTCAGCGGCCTCAATCACTCCATGATCCAATTCATGGAAGGCCAATTCAACCATCCGCGCATAGAATGGCGCAGCAGAAATAATCAGTGATGGTAAGGCCGCGCGCGGTCCGATAATCGTTCCAACTAACTTAGACGTTACCGGCAATAATAGCACGATCAAAATAATGAAAGGAATCGACCGGAAAACGTTGACGAACAGCGCAACAATCCAATTCAAGGCCTTAGCCAGCGGATTCTGACTCCCCGCCGTCTCATAAAGTAACAGACCTAAGGCGATTCCGAGAATGGCAACTACGACCATCGACACAATCGTCAACCAAATTGTTTCCCACGTGGCCGACATCATGCTACCCCAATCGACATTTGCAAATTTAAAATATGAATCTAATCCTTGATCATTCACGGTTCAAGACCTCCGTTTCCACCCGCATCGTTTGTAGGTACGCTAGAGCGCCCTTAATCTGTTCCTGATCACCCGTTAGTTGTAAGTACAGCGAACCAATCGCCCCTTCTTGGGTTTGGTGAATCCCACCCTCAATAATATTTAAATCTAACGGATACTTCTTCAACATCTCTGAAACAATCGGTAGCTGGGCTTGATCGCCATGGAACGTCAGTTGTACGATGGTTCCCTTTGGATATTTCGCCAGCAGCTGGTCCACGACCACCGTTGTGTCATTCAGCGACGGCGTGACCTCTTCATTAACAAACCGCTTAGTCACAGCCTGCTGTGGTCGCTTGAAGACTTCAAGTACTGGTCCTTGTTCGACGATTTTACCAGCTTCCATCACCGCGACATGATCAGCAATCTTGCGAATCACGTGCATCTCATGCGTAATCAATACGATCGTCAAATGGAGCTTCTGGTTGATCGATAACAACAGATCCAACACTTCATCAGTTGTCTGCGGGTCTAGGGCACTAGTGGCTTCATCAGAAAGTAAAATCTGAGGATCATTCGCAAGTGCCCGGGCAATCCCGACCCGTTGCTTCTGACCACCTGATAATTCTGACGGATAAGCCGTTTCCCGACCGGCCAACCCAACCAAGTCTGCCAAGTGTTCGGCTTTCTTACGGGCATCCACCTTGGACAGACCAGCAATTTCAAGTGGAAACATAATGTTCTCCAAAACGGTCCGCGACCATAATAGATTAAAATGTTGAAAAATCATGCCGATCTTTTGACGTTGGGCGCGTAACTTGGCCCCGCTCAACGTTGTAATATTGACATCATCAATCACAACTGACCCACTAGTGGGTGTCTCTAAGCCATTCAGCATCCGTACCAGAGTACTTTTACCAGCACCCGAATAGCCAACAATGCCATAAATGTGACCATCTTCGATTTTTAAATTAACATCTTGAACGGCGTGAACCGCCCCTTGCTTAGCATCAAAGGTTTTCGTCACATCTTTAAATTCAATCAAGTCAATTCCTCCTTACGCATCAAAAAAAGCTCCTCATCCCAGACAATTATGACAATAATCATCAATAGGACGAGAAGCTTAGCCTCGTGGTACCACCCATCTTCACAACTAGCTCACGCCAGTTGTCTCAAGAGTTACTTTGAACTCCGCATGATAATGGGTGCGACCCAAGCTTAGCTTGCGACTGCTCACTAAACTTCATTACTTCAAGACCATCTTCAGCTTCACGATTAATCCCCTTTCACCAATCAGGGACTCTCTAAGTAATCATAACCGCGTACTCATCTTTTCAAAATGATAACTTTTTTAATCAATTGTTAATGTAACGAGTATACCGAGCCTGTTTCTAATTGTCAAGGCCTGGCAATTAGTCCACGTCGATTAACCAAGCAACGCCGTCTTCAACGCTATTTAACGCATCGAAGTTCTCACTCAACGCCGGGTTGACCGCAACCACGGTCCCATTGATTGGACAGTTGAATTCAGAAACGGCTTTGGTCGCTTCAACGCTCAGAAAAGCGCTGTTCTGACTGACCTTGTCACCGATAGCTGGTAACTCAGCATATTTCACTTCACCAAGAGCCTCATGGGCGGCCTTAGTTAAACCTAACCGCGTATGTCCATCAACGTCTTTTGTCCAAAAATAAGCTGCATCTTCACTCATACTAAACACCATACCTTTACAATAATTTTACTATTCAAACCGGTCGTTACGACTGAACATGTAGGACTTGTAATGATATCGCATCGACATCATTAAACCTATCCCAGCCATATTGGCAATCAACGCCGAACCCCCTTGACTAATAAACGGCAAGGGAATCCCAGTCATTGGTAACAGTCCGATACTCATCCCAATATTTTCGAACACGTGGAAGAGAATCATCATAATGACCCCGGTTGAAATGTAAGCGTAGAATTCGTTCTTCGTATCAAACGTCACTCGGATCATCTGGTAAATCAATAAGAAATACAATAAAATGACCACGGCACAACCGATAAAGCCAAAGTTTTCACCAATTACCGAGAAAATCATATCAGATTCACGCACAGGAACAGTCACGTGGGAAACGTTAAATCCCCGCCCAGTAATCTGACCTGAACCAATCGCTTTCATACTCTGCCAAACTTGATAAGCATTGTTAGACGTGTCCGTCGACGGATTCAACCACGTATCGATCCGCGCAAATTGGTATTGCTTAAAACCGATAGCTTCCAAAATATGGCGACCACTCTGCGAGATCACGAGATATAACGCAGTCCCCGCAATCGCCGCCACAATGGCAAACGTCGGTGCCAATAATCGCCACGAAATCCCAGAAACTAAGATAACGCCCCCAAGAATCGCGAAGAACACCAGCATCGTCCCAAAGTCATTCTGTAACTTCAAAAGGATAGCAACTGGCACCATGTACGCAATTAACTTCCCAATGAGTTGCCAATCGCTCGCCATCGTATGTGTTGGGTGCTCCGTGTTATGCATTGTCACGACTCGTCCAAGCATCAAGATGAAGGCGGGCTTCATGACTTCAGACGGTTGCAACGTCAAGGAACCAACTGCGAACCAACTTTTAGCCCCAGTGCTCGCAAACAGTGATCTACTGTACAAGACCAAAACGGCCGCAAGCAGGAAGATCCCAAACCAATAGGCAATCGGTGCCACTCGCCATAACTGTTCCGAATCAAATTGCATCACAATTACGGCAATCGCGGTCCCAATCACGAACCACATGACTTGAGAAATCACCTGCTTCGTGACGTTTACTGAACTAGAGTCGTGCACTGCGGCGACATAAATCGACGCCAGCCCGATCAATCCTAGCATCATCACTGAAAATATGATACCCCAGTCAATTCTTGAATCCTCGTCTTGACTGCGGAGTCTAGATTCTTCTGCCACAAATAACGCTCCTAACCTGTTGGGATTAGCCCACCGCACGCGTCAGACTAACCCTATTCACAATATCATTTTGTACTTTAAGATAGTTTTTATTATACAACAACCTGGTGCCGAATTCTCGGAACCAGGTTGAAGGTTTACTAAAAATTAGCCTTTGTGTAGATGGTAAGCCGACAAGATCTCTTGCAGACTCTCATCAAAAGATTTGGTATGCGCAAATGGTTGGTTGTCACTAACCATTTCAGCTTCAAATCGTTCACCGACTTGAGTCACTTGTCCAATCACTTGTTTACCGATCAAAACTTCGGTAACTGGTTGACCGTTGACCTTAGTTTCGTTTAAAGTGACCGAAATCGCCTTATCTTTTCTTGCCACGGTGGTCTTCCTCCTTGTATTGCGGATTACGACGCAATGAAAAATGGGCTGGTACCGGATCAAAGCCGCCCTTAACTAAGGGCTGACAACGTAAGATACGTGCAACTCCCATTAGAACGCCTTTAACTGCGCCAAACCGATCGATCGCTTCTAACGTGTAATTAGAACAGGTTGGATAATAGCGACAATGAGCCGGACTAAACGCAGAAAAGGCCCGCTGATAAAAGCGGATGCCTTTCATTAATAACCGTCGCATCGTAATTTATTTCTTGTTCTTAGCAGTTTTCTGCATATGTTCAAGTAAAATCCCAGCCCCCTGAGCAACGTTGTTCAATGGGTGTTCGGCAACCATTACGGGCACCTTTAAGTTTTCACTGATCAATTGATCGAGGCCACTCAACAGTGCGCCACCACCAGTCAACGTAATTCCACGGTCAATAATATCGGCCGCAATTTCTGGTGGTAAAGTTTCCATCACGTGATGGGCCGTGCTAACGATCTGCATCAGCGTTTCGTGAATAGCTTCTTCAACTTGATTGGAGTCAATGTCAATTGAGCGCGGCATCCCCGTCACAGTATCTCGACCACGAACTTGGGTGACCTTATCATCATCGCCGTCCTGCTTGAAAACTTGTGCGATTTGAATCTTAACTTGTTCTGCACTGCGTTCACCGATCAACAAGTGATGTTGATCTTTGACGTAGTTCACGATGTCCTGATTCATCCGGTCGCCGGCCATTCGTAACGAACTACTTGCCACAATGTCACCTAATGATAGGACAGCGATATCACTAGTCCCACCACCAATATCAATGACCATGTTCCCACGTGGTTGGAAAATATCCATCCCTGCGCCAATAGCCGCCACTTTTGGTTCAACTTCCAAGTAAACCTTGTTACCGCCAGATTTTTCAGCAGCTTGCAAGATTGCCTTGCGTTCAATTTCAGTAGTGTTCGTTGGGGTACAGATCATGATACTTGGCCGCGACATAATGCCACGGACATTTAATTTTTTAATAAAATAGGACAGCATTTCTTCGGTGACATCAAAATCCGAAATTACTCCGTCTTTTAATGGTCGAATTGCCCGAATGTTACTAGGCGTCTTTCCAACCATTTGGTAGGCTTCGGACCCGACTGCCAACACTTGATTCGTGTTCGTATCGATAGCGACCACGGATGGTTCGTTAAGGACGATGCCCTTACCCGATACGTAAATTAAAACATTGGCAGTACCTAAGTCAATACCAATATCTAAAGCCATGTTTTTGCTCCTCTCAAACATACAATTATACGACTAATCATTATACCATACTCTACAGTTGATGAGAACTGACGGCTGTCCTAGCCACTCGTTCATTTGTCACTACCAATCAATTGGCTGTGCCTAATCATCCTGTCGTTTCGACCACTCATCGACCGTCAGCGAATAAATTGCTTCATCACGATATTGACCATTTAACAAGATATTTTCTGGCAGGGTCGCATCCAAATGATATTGGCGTCGCTCAGCAACAGCCCGACTTGCCTGGTTGGCAACGTCTGCACCTAAGATGACCTTGTGCAGATCAAGCTCCGTAAAAGCAATTTCTTCTAATCGTTCGAGCGCTTTAGTCATGACGCCACGACCAGTATATTTCTGGCCCAGCCAGTAGCCAATCTCACCGTTGTGATTAATGGCACTAATATTATGCAAGTCTAGCATCCCAGCGACTTCGCCATCCACAATGATGGTGGTGATAAACACCTGTCCATGAGCCTGCTTGGTCAACATTGATTCGATAAAATGACGCTCGTCTTGCACGGTCGCCGTCGCATCAACCCACGGCATCCATAACTTCAAATGGTCGCGATTATGATCAACTAAGTCGAAAAGCGGCTCCGCGTCAGCCACTTCAGTTGGTTTCAATGAAATGTGTTTGTCGATAATATTAATAAACATAAGTTGTCCTCCTGAATGTTGGCGCCGGGTTACCCCGCTTCGCCACAAAAAAGCCTTCAAAAACGAGTTTATCGCACTTTGAAGGTTTTGTAAGCATTTATTTCGATTTATTCCGCAGCTTCGTTCGCAAAATCAGGATTCAACGCATAAACGGTGCCATCGGGAACATCAACTCGTTTAATCTCAGCACCTAATTTAGCCAGCTTACCATGGAAGTTAAAGTAGCCCCGATCAAGATACTTCAAATTAGTCACTTCAGTGTAACCCCGACTGACCAGTCCAGCGATTACTAACGCTGCAGCTGCCCGAAGATCCGTCGCAGTGACCTGGGCCCCGTTAAAGTCAGTGGGACCATACATAATGACGGAGCGCCCTTCAACTTTGAAGTCGGCGTTCATTCGCCGTAACTCATCAAGATGCATGAAGCGATTCTCAAAAACCGTTTCAGTTAATAAACTAGTGCCCTGCGCACACAACTGCAAAATTGTCATTTGTGGTTGCATATCCGTTGGGAAACCCGGATGGGGCATCGTCTTAACGGAGGTTGGCTTCAAGATTTCTGGACCAATGACCCGAATACCAGCCGGTTCTTCCGTTACTGTGACGCCCATCTCACGCATCTTCGAGATCAATGGCTTATTATGTTCGGCAATAGCATCCTCAACCAAGACGTTTCCCTGAGTCACCGCAGCAGCGACCATGAATGTCCCAGCTTCAATCCGATCCTGAACGATACTATGGTCACAGCCATGCATCGCTTTAACCCCTTCAATGCGGATCGTTTCAGTACCGGCCCCGGTAACCTTAGCGCCCATCTGATTCAAATAGTTCGCTAGGTCCACAATTTCAGGTTCACGAGCGACGTTTTCCATCGTCGTGATGCCATCTGCAAGTGTTGCCGCCATCATTATGTTCTGTGTTGCCCCAACACTTGGAAAATCTAAGTAAATGGCCGCTCCGTGTAACTGGTTCGCGGTTGCTTCAACATAGCCATCGTGGCGTTCGATTTCAGCACCAAGCGCGTTCAGTCCCTTTAAGTGTAAATCGATTGGTCGTGAACCAATCGCACAGCCACCTGGCATCGCGACTTTCGCATGGCCTAATCGTGCTAATAGTGGTCCCATGACCACGATTGAAGCACGCATTTTGGATACGTATTGAAATGGTGCTTCGGATGATAATTGACGACTAGCGTCAATATCAATTGTTTTATTAATTTCATCAAAATCAATTTTAGTATTCAAAAATTTCAAGACGTTGTTCATTGTAAAAACGTCTGATAACACTGGTACATTTGATAAATGTGTCTGACCAGAACTAGCCAACAAGCTTGCGGCTAAGATTGGTAACACGGCATTTTTAGCGCCCTCAATATGGACATTTCCTGTCAAACGTTGACCGCCATGAACTACAATTTCCTCCATGGATAAACCCTCCATCACTAAACGATAATCAACAAACAAGTTACGTGAGATTTCGGATTGCGTAAAAAGCACACTTACTAAAAGAACCCGATTGGATCAGATGCCTCGCACCTGCCCAAATTCCACTGTTCACCGCTGTACTAAGCAAATCGGCAACGCGCGGTGTGCAATCCAAACACCAGCTCAACCATCAAAACAACCTGGACACACCATGGCAACTTGCCAATAGCAGCATGCAGGTTCAAATCGGTTCCTAATCATCATACCATAGAACACTAGTGGATAAATATTACATTTTACATTTTCGTTACAATTTAAACACAAATATTAAATACTTATGATTAGTTAACTAATTAGAAGTCCGTCGTGCAATTATTTGACAAGCCATACCCATATTGATTAGCAGTATCGTTCGTTTGTAATCGTTTTCTTTATTGTAATCTCACTATAAGTTGCATTCTACCATTCAACTTATCGCAATGCCCCTAATACGCTCAATCGATTAGTAAAATCTAGTTCACGAACATCCGCGCCGACTGGACAAAACATTTCAACGTCGCGATAAAATTGGCCACTGAAACGTTTAAGTTCGATGTAAACTTAGTTGTTCATGTTCCCTATGCCGACCTTTGGAAATTGCTGCCAATTGTCGGAATGTGATGATCACCCATTTAAGTCGCGATCCACGTCTTAATTACTGCTCTGCCAGATACTGATGCAATGTTGGCAAAAAATATTCGAATCAGACCGATTCTTCTAGTTAACAACGCGATATCGCCATTAGTAAGCCAGTGCTTGGCCCTTGATCAACCCACGGTTCCAATCTGCTTTGAACCGTGCAAGCTTAAAACTGGACAGTAACGGGTACGACTCACCGCGGTAAGTTTGACTAACTTGTGCATCGCGGCTTAACTGAACCGCACAAAAAAAGCACCCGCAAATAATTGCAGATGCTTTTCAGAATTTTAAGTTGTTAATGCCGAGCAACATTCAAACGGTTCATGGCACGCCGCAAAGCGACTTGGGCCCGCGCCAACTCAGCATCATCGTGCTTTTGTTGGGCATTTTGAATCCGTGTTTCAGCGCGTTTCCGTGCATTTTCAGCTCGAGCAACGTCAATGTCATTCTGACGTTCAGCACTATCGGCAACAATCGTTGCCGTATTATTACTGAACTCAACAAAACCACCATTAACGGCAATTTCGTCATCTTCCTGATCACTTTCAAGTTGCTTGATCCGAACCTCATCGATTGCAAGCGATGCAATCACAGGAATATGGTTCGGCAAAATTCCGAGTTCGCCGTCAATCGTTCGCACGATCAACATTGGCGTCTTATTCTCATAGACCTGACCGTCTGGAGTTACGATGCTAACGGTTAATGATTTTGCATTGTCAGCCATGTAAACCCCTCCTAATCAGTTACCATCGATTTCGCTTTTTCGACCACGTCGTCGATCTTACCAACTTGACGGAATGCGTCTTCTGGTAGGTCATCATATTTACCTTCAAGAATTTCTTTGAAGCCCTTGATGGTATCGTTGATTGGCACATACGAACCAGGTTGGCCCGTAAAGTTTTCGGCAACGAAGAAGTTTTGTGACAAGAAGAATTGAATCCGCCGTGCACGCGCAACAGTTGTCTTTTCTTCGTCAGATAATTCATCCATCCCTAAAATCGAGATAATATCTTGCAATTCACGATAACGTTGCAAGACCCGTTGAACTTCCGTTGCAACTTGATAATGTTCTTCGCCCACGATTGATGGGTCCAGAGCGATTGAAGAAGAAGCTAATGGGTCAACGGCTGGGTAGATCCCTTGTTCCGTCAAAGAACGTTCCAAGTTGGTCGTCGCATCCAAATGGGCGAAAGTCGTTGCAGGTGCCGGGTCGGTATAATCATCGGCAGGTACATAAACGGCTTGAATCGAAGTAACTGACCCCTTCTTGGTAGAAGTGATCCGTTCTTGTAATTGACCCATTTCAGTGGCTAAGGTTGGTTGGTAACCAACGGCTGAAGGAATCCGACCAAGTAAGGCGGAAACTTCAGAACCAGCTTGCGTGAACCGGAAGATATTGTCGATGAATAACAACACGTCTTGACCTTGAACATCACGGAAGTATTCCGCAATCGTCAAACCGGTCAAGGCCACCCGCATCCGGGCACCAGGTGGTTCGTTCATTTGACCATAAACCATGGCGGTATTCTTCAAAACGCCGGAAGCCTTCATTTCGAAGTAAAGGTCATTCCCTTCACGCGTCCGTTCACCAACACCGGTAAACACGGAAATCCCGTTATGTTCTTGGGCAATGTTATGAATTAATTCCTGGATTAAAACAGTTTTACCAACACCGGCACCACCGAACAACCCAATCTTACCACCACGAACATAAGGTGCTAAGAGGTCAATAACTTTAATTCCAGTTTCCAATACTTCAGTACTGGTCGTTAATTCATCATATTTAGGCGCATCCCGATGAATCGGGTTACGTTCTGCGTCTGGACCGAATTCTGGACCACCATCAATGGTTTCCCCTAAAACGTTGAAGACCCGGCCTAACGTCTCTTTACCAACGGGAACAGTAATTGAAGAACCAGTGTCTTCAACTGTCATTCCCCGGCGCAAGCCATCCGTACCATCCATCGCGACGGTCCGAACAACCCCATCACCTAATTCCAACGATACTTCCACCGTTAAAGTGTCATCGTTGTCCTTCTGAATGATCAAGGCGTTATTAATATCGGGTAACTTATCGTTTAGAGAGAATTCAACGTCAACAACGGGTCCAATAACTTGTACAACTTTACCTGTACTCATTAGTCGTTAATTCCTCCCACTTCGTTATTCTTGCGCAACCAAACCACCAGTGATTTCAGTGATTTCAGTGGTAATAGCAGCTTGACGCGCACGGTTATATTTCAGATTTAATTTATCGATTAAATCGCCAGCGTTATCTGATGCAGCCTTCATCGCGGTTGACGACGAAGCATGTTCAGCAGTCTTGGCATCCAAGATTGCACCATAAACCAAGCTTTCAGCATATTGTGGCAACACGGCCGACAAAATGGCTTCTTCTGACGGTTCCATTTCATACTCGGGACCGACATCTACCCGGCTATCCTTGGCTTTACGATTATCTGACTCACTTTGTTCAAAGGTCTCTTCGGAGATCGGTAACATCTTAACGGCCCGAAAACCAGAAGAGAGCCGATTAATAAAGTGGTTGTAGAAGACGTAAAGTTCATCAAAGACTTCGTTGTGGTACATTGATGTGACTGTCTTAACGATTTCACGAACCTCTTTAAAAGTTGGGACATCAGAGACGCCGCGGTACTCATAAGCCACGTTTAACCCGTTCTTTTTATAGAAATCCGCACCAGTGCCACCAACCGCCAAAACGACTGCGTTATCGGCATCAACCTTGTGCGTCCGCATGAAATCGTTAGTCTGTTTCAACACGTTACTGTTGTAACTACCAACGAGGCCACGGTCCGAAGTGATCACCAATAAACCAGTCTTTTTAACGGGGCGTTGCGCGAGCAATTCACTAACTGAAATCGTATTCGAATTACTGTTAGCAACACCGGCACTTGCTGACATCAGATGAGCTTTGGCAAGATGTGAAACGATGCTTTCAACTTTAGAAGCGTACACCTGATACGTGCTGGTATGCTTTTGAATCTGGTTCAATTTTGAAGTTGAGACCATTTGCATTGCCGACGTAATTTGATGAGTCTTCTTTGTTGAGTCAATTCGGCGCTTGACATCCATTAATGATTCTGCCATGCACTACTCACCATCCTTTTCAGCCATAACTACTTCGCAGCGGCAGCGGTTGGCTGGAATTGTTCTGCAAACGCATCTAAGGCCCCATTCATCTTATCAGCTTCTGGTAACTTCTTGGTTGCCAAAATCGTATCAAAGAGGTCCTGATGACTAGCATGAATAAATTCAAACAATTCACTTTGGTAACGGGCAATATCATCAACTGCCACTTTATCCAAATAACCGTTGGTCAAAGCATATAAAATCATTACTTGTTCTTCGACCTTCAATGGTGAATGAACAGGTTGTTTTAAGACTTCAACGATCCGTTGCCCACGATTTAATTTCGCTTGGGTTGCAGCATCCAAGTCAGAACCGAATTGTGAGAAGGATTCCAATTCACGATAAGAAGCCAAGTCAAGACGCAAGGTCCCGGCAACGGACTTCATCGCTTTAATTTGCGCATCCCCACCAACCCGGGAAACAGAGGCCCCGGCATCAATCGCTGGCCGCACACCTGAATAGAATGAATCACTATCCAAGAAGATTTGCCCATCGGTGATTGAAATAACGTTAGTTGGAATATAAGCCGAAATATCCCCAGCTTGCGTTTCGATAATTGGTAAGGCCGTCATTGAACCGCCACCCAATTCATCGCTCAACTTGGCAGCCCGTTCGAGTAACCGTGAGTGCAAGTAGAAGACATCCCCAGGATAAGCTTCACGACCTGGAGGACGACGGAGGATCAAGGAAAGTTCACGGTAAGCCGTTGCTTGCTTTGAAAGGTCATCATAGACGATCAAAACGTGCTTGCCGTTCATCATAAATTCTTCACCCATCGCTGCCCCAGCATAAGGAGCTAAGTACAGTAATGGCGCTGGTTCAGCAGGTCCGGCAGTTACAACTATTGTGTAGTCCATCGCACCTAACTTCTTCAACGTTTCAACTTGGGCCCGTACAGTTGAGTCCTTTTGACCGATTGCAACGTAGACACAAATCATGTCTTGGTCCTTTTGGTTCAAAATGGCATCAATGGCAACGGACGTCTTCCCAGTCTTACGGTCACCGATAATCAATTCACGTTGGCCCCGACCAATTGGAACTAAGGCATCAATGGCCTTGATCCCAGTTTGAAGTGGTTCGCTAACTGATTGCCGTTGCATAATACCAGGAGCTTTATGTTCGATTGGCCGCGTATTCGTGGTCTTAATCTCACCTAAACCGTCAACTGGTTGACCTAATGGGTTAACGACCCGGCCAATCATGGCGTCACCGACTGGAACTTCCATGATGCGGCCAGTCCGCTTAACAGTATCGCCTTCACGAATACCATCAAAATCCCCTAAAACAACGATACCAACATCGTTGCTTTCGAGGTTTTGTACCATCCCGTAAACTCCGTTACTGAATTCGAGTAATTCACCTTGTAAGGCGTTGTCGAGTCCGTGAGCACGGGCGATCCCATCACCAACGTAGGTGACAGTACCGGTTTCAGCAACTGAGAGCTCAGTTTGATAACTTTCTAATTGTTGTTTGATTAGAGCACTGATTTCTTCAGATTTAATGCTCATAAAAGTTTCACCTCTTCGTAAACTAATTGTTGATGAGTGCTCGTCTTAAATTCGTTAGTTGTAACGCAACGCTACCATCAAACGTTTGATTATTTGACTTCACAATTACACCGCCAATGATTGCTTCATCGACTTTACGTGACAAAACAACCTGATTGGCACCAACGCGTTTGGCGAATGCCTTTGCGATTGCATCAGCTTGCTCATCTGACAACTTGACCGCAGACGTTACTTCGGCATGCACTATTTTGCGACTCTCATCGAAACGTGCTTCAAACGCGTCAACAATGCCAACTAAGTTCGACATGCGGCCGTAATCATACAACATTTGAATAAAGTTTTTAATGTATTCTGAAGCGTGGTCAGTCAAAGTTGACAACGTTGTCTGTTTTTGATCAACCGGAAGCAATGATCCTGAGAGGACCTCTGCCAATTGCGGGTTGTCGACAAAGACTTGCCGTAATTGCTTTAACTCGGCCAGGAATGCTTCGGTCTGATCTTTTTCAACTGCAAGTTCAAAGAGTGCCTTTGAATAACGACTTGCAATTGTAAGATTATCAAGACTCATGCTTTCCCAACCCTTCAATATACGAATTAATTAATGCCTGTTGGCCTTCCGGATCCAATTGCTTCTTAATAATCTTCGTAGCAATCGCAACCGAAATGTCAGCGACGTCTGATTGGACGTTCTTCAAGGCATCTTGACGCTCCTGTTCAATATCCTTACGCGCATTTTGTTTATACTGCGTTGCTTCGTTTTGCGCATCGGCAACGATACTTGACCGTTGCTTTTCGCCACTCTTTTTCGCGTCAGCGACAATTTCACTCGCTTCAGCGCGAGAGTGTGATAGCGCATCACGCCGTTGATCAGCTAAGTCACTCGCTTCTTGCCGAGACTTTTGTGCTGAATCAATGTCGTTCGCAATCTTGTCAGCTCGATCAGCCATCATTTTTGTGATGGGCTTCCAAGCAACAACAGAGATCAATGCCATCAAAACAATAAAGCTAATCCCGATAAACAACATATCACCAAGGTAGAGACCGGATGCACCGATAATTAAATGCGAGAGCATCTAATGACACCTCCTTCTTTCATTTTCATTAAAATGAACTCGTTGACCAATGATTACTTGTTCATAACCATCAAAGCAACAACGAAGGAAATGATAGGCATTGATTCGATCAACCCAACACCGATGAACATGTTAGTCCGTAATTGACCAGATAATTCTGGTTGACGGGCCATCCCTTCAAGCATCTTAGAAATAACCAAACCGTTACCAATACCAGCACCTAAAGCGGCACCAAACATAGCAATACCTGCAGCAATTGCTCCCATAATCTGTGTATCCTCCTTAAAATTAAAAAACTAGAAATTATTCCTCGTCGTTAACCTTCTGAGAAATATAAACTGAAGTCAAGGTTACGAACACGAACGCTTGAATGCTCCCGATAAACACTGAGAAACCTTGCCATAAGAGTTCAATTGGAAATGAGTAAACATAGCTCAACCAACCGTTGCTCTTTGCCAAATCAGCAACCTTCGTTAGTAACATTTCACCAGCAAAGATGTTCCCGAACAGCCGAAGACCTAAAGTTAGGAAATCGGTAAATTGTTCAAAGACGTTAATAACCGAGAAAACAGCAAAAGGTTGTGTGTATTCTTTCAAATAACCACCCATACCTTTCTTACGAACACCCGCAGCATGTGCAAGTGCAACGGTCATAAACGATAACGTCAAAGTCACAATCGGATCGGCGGTTGGACTCTTCAGATACGTATACTGCCCGACCTGAACGTGAATGAACAATCCAAGTTGGTTAGCGATGAAGATAAAGAGAAACAATGTAAATGCGTACAAACCGAAGTTAGACGCTTCGTTACCCTTGATCGACCCTTTGACAATGCCATTCGTGAACTCGATGAGCCACTCCAGCACATTTTGTCCACCCTTGGGCTTCATTGTTAAATGTCGCGAAAGTAAAAAAACAAACAAGAAAACAATCAGACAAGTCACAATTACTGAGATGTCATTCGCGATATTAAACGTCAGTCCAAGGAATTTGACTGTAGGAACTGGATCACCCACTGAATATCACCTCTTTCCTTTAATTTCGGTGCTACGATAACCTTAACCTTTGAGCTAGTCAACGTCAATTTTATCGTAACCTGAAATGGTAGATTAGAGACACCCCTAATCAAAATACAAAGGTAATAATACCACCACCGTCGAAAAAATTCAAAATAATTTCAACATTTCGTCAATCAATAAAAATCCAACAATATCAAGCTTTCATTAAGCTTTCAAATCGTTGGATTTTCATTATTTTGACTTTATTTTCATTCTTGGCACGCGCAATGACGGCCTACTTCTCATTTACCGCCGTCTTTGGCAGCACCAAGTTCATCACAATTCCGAGCACCGTTGCAACTGCTAGACCACTGAACTGAAAGCTTCCCAGTTGTAAATAGGCATTGCCAATTCCAATGACCAAAATCGCTGATGCAATCATTAAATTTCGCTTCTGATTAAAATCAACTTTATTATCAATCAGAATTCGCATCCCACTTGAAGCAATTACCCCAAACAGTAGAAAGCTGACCCCACCGATGACGGGTGATGGAATACTCTCGATCAACGCGGATAACTTACCCACAAAACTAAAGACGATGGCAAAAAAGGCGGCCCCACCGAGCACATAAATACTGTGGACCCGCGTAATTGCCAGCACCCCAATATTTTCACCATAGGAGGTCACGGGTGGTCCACCGACAAAGCCGGCGATAATCGAGGCTGTCCCGTCACCAGCCAATGTATGGTTCAAGCCAGGATCCTTGAAGAAATTCCGCTTAGTCAACTTATTGAGTACCATAATATGGCCCATATGTTCTGACATCGTCACAAAGGCGATTGGTGCCATACTCAGAATCGCGCCCCAATAAATGCCAGGATGATAACTAATAAAAGGCAATTGAAAGGCGGGCATCGCAAACCACTGCGCTTTTTCCACACCAGAAAAGTCAACGATTCCAACTAACACGGCAATGATATACCCACAGACGATTCCCAACAATATCGGTACTAAACTCATAAATCCACGCAAGTACATGTTAAAAATGACGGTCAGTAACATCGTCGCCATCGCGACGCCGAAATATTTAATATCATAACTACTCCCGTTCATCGTTGCGTCCTTAGCTGCCGTCCCTGCGAGTGACAACCCAATTACCATCACAATCGGCCCCACGACGATCGGGGGAAGCGCCTTATCGATCCAGTCAGAACCGATTAAAGTAACTAATAAACTAACTAGCAGGTACACACAGCCCACCGCGACAGTCCCCTGAGCGATGGCCGGATATCCTGCGGTCTTCATCAGAGACTGCATCACAACGATAAATGAAAAGCTCGAGCCCATATACGCCGGAATCTTTCCGCGCGTGATGAGGATATACATTAGCGTCCCAACACCAGAGCTAAACAGCGCAATACCTGGATTTAATCCCACCAGGATTGGCACCAATACCGTGGAACCAAACATCGAGAACAGATGTTGCACCGACAAGCCTAACCAACTACCTAATTTTGGTCGGTCATGAATATCTAACACGACTTCATCATTATGAAACGCCGCTTTCTTTGTCATAACGCACCCCTTTTTATGAATGATTGCAAAAGAAAAGACAGCCCACCACTCAAAGCGGCTAGGCTGTCCGAAATTACGCACAGCTTCCTTGAAAGCGCACGTCCGTTCATCCTTTTCAGCCTCTCTGAGCTAATTTAAAGGAACTGTTTAATTGCAATTAGTCTACTCGTCTCCGAAATAATTGTCAACTCAATGTTTGAACCGAACCAGTAACAGCCCCTAAAAACGATATTAGTTCAAAACATCATAATATTTGTGACAACATTCCTGAAATAATGTGACTTTCTCACCCAACGTTACCGAATATTCGACCAATACAGCGTAATCGCCATCTAAAACACCCTAATTATCCAGTGTCCCCCAACAGTTAATGTCAATAACTACCTATAATATACGCATTGTACAAATTATTATTTGGCATTAACGGTGATTAAAACGTGCTAATTAGATTGTTGTGCGTCAGCCGGTGTGGGTCCTATTCCGACCTCCAGGGCTGGGTGACAATTGCTGGAACGCAGCCGACATCGATTTGAGCTAACGCATAACCCGCGTCATCTCAAATACGAGTCTTATTCTAAGCCGGAAGCAACCCACTTCCAGCTAAGAATAATTTGGCTACTGAGCATTGTCACCCAGCCCCTCCGGTCGGTAAGCCGCTCAAATGGCTGATGAACGGCCACTTAACTTGGTACAATTTGTCGCTGACTATTTTGACACTGGAACTTTAAACAAAGCGTTAGGTGCATTAGCACTTTGTCAAGAGATTAAATTTTACTACACCAATTCAGGATTAGTGAGCTATCTCAATATCATTTTCAGTCTGCCGGTTGATTGACAAAATTACTGGTTGTAAAAAGCAACGACAAATTCATCAAAAGTTAGGTACATCTTCGTCAGCCATTCGAACACTGTCACGACTGGAAGTCGGCTTAGGACGAACCAGCAAAGCATGTTTACGCCCACTTACACCCGTTTCCAGTGGTCCATAGCTGGCTGCTTTTAATCTTAGAAATTAGCACGTTTTAGTCACGATTCATGACTAATGAACTCACAGAATGCGGATGATTATAGCTAAAGTTGTTAATAATTTTGGAAAACAAAAAGGTAGCCCCCCAGACATTGCCTGGCGGTGCTACCTTTTGTCAATGCAACTTACTTCGTACCAAATAACCGGTCGCCCGCATCGCCCAAACCAGGAACGATGTAGCCATCTTCATTTAAATGGTCATCAAGTGCTGCCGTGTAAACGTCGATGTCTGGATGTGCGTCCCGAAGTGCCTTAACACCCTCAGGCGCCGCAACTAAACACATAAACTTAATATTACTTGCGCCGCGCTTTTTCAACATATCCATCGCCATGATGGCTGAACCACCAGTGGCTAACATTGGATCAACGACAAATAATTGCCGTTGTGAAATATCACTTGGTAATTTAACGAAATATTCGACCGGCTTCAAGGTCTTTTCATCCCGATACATCCCAACGTGCCCAACTTTAGCTGCCGGAATCATGTTTAAGAAACCGTCAACCATCCCTAAGCCAGCCCGTAAGATTGGTACAATGGCGACTTTCTTACCTGCCAACGTTTTTTGCGTTGACTTGGCAATCGGTGTTTCAATCTCAATGTCCTTCAACGGCATATCGCGTGATACTTCGTACGCCATCAACGTTGAAATTTCGTTAACCATTTCCCGGAAGACCTTAGTACCACAGTTCTTTTCCCGAATGATCGTCAATTTATGTTGAATGAGCGGATGATCCAAAACCTCAAACTTACCCATGTTGCTACGCACACTCCTTAGTGATTTCTTTCTATTGTAGCTAATTTAGAGAGAAAAAACCAGACCTGATATAAATTACTTAATCAACATCGATCGGGTGCTTCGCTGTTAAAGCCATTGCTTGCTGTTTAACGTCATCTAGATTTGCTTGATCTGTCGGTGCTTGTAACGCTTGCAAAATCAATTCAGCGACCTTAGTTGCATCAGCTTCGTCAAAACCACGGGTCGTAATCGCAGGTGTTCCCAACCGAATACCAGAGGTCTTGAAAGCCCCTAACGTCTCATTCGGAATCGCTTCTTTGTTGACCGTAATATAAACCGTATCTAACAGATCTTGTACTTGGCGACCGTTCAAACCAGACTTAGTGACATCAATCGTCATTAAATGATTGTCCGTGCCACCAGAAATAACCCGAACCAAGTCAGAGTCATTGAAGACCTTCGCCATTGCCTTGGCATTATCAATGATATGTTGGGCATAAACCTTAAACTCAGGCTGTAAGTCTTCGCCCAAAGCAATCGCTTTACCCGCAATTACGTGATCCAACGGCCCACCCTGATTGCCAGGGAAAACGGCTGAGTTGATCTTCTTGCCATACTTTTCTTTCGCTAAAATCATACCGCCACGGGGCCCCCGTAACGTTTTGTGCGTCGTTGTCGTAACCACATCAGCATATGGCACTGGATTAGGATGTAGCCCGGCCGCAACTAAGCCGGCAATATGAGCCATATCAACCATCAATAAGGCCCCAACTTGATCTGCAATCTCGCGAAACTTCTTGAAATCAATCAATCGACTATAAGCAGAAGCCCCCGCAACGATTAACTTTGGTTGAAAATCTTGTGCTTGTGCAAGAATTGCATCATAGTTTAATTCTTCGGTTTCAGGATCGAGCCCATAACCTTGAAAATCGTAAAGTTTACCAGAGAAGTTCACACTAGATCCATGTGTTAAGTGTCCCCCAGCATCTAGTGACATCCCCATCACCCGGTCACCAGGTTGAATCAGTGCCATATATGCAGCCGCATTGGCTTGGGAACCAGAGTGTGGTTGCACATTAGCATATTCCGCACCAAATAATTTCTTAGCCCGTTCAATTGCTAAGGTTTCCACTTGGTCAATGTATTCGTTACCACCGTAAAAGCGGTGACCCGGATAGCCTTCAGAGTATTTATTGGTCAGCACACTCCCCTGCGCTGCCCGGACGCCCTTTGAAACGATGTTCTCAGAAGCAATCAACTCAATATTATGTTGTTGCCGTGCCTGTTCCTTACTAATCGCAGCCCATACTTCTGGATCTTGTTCCTGGTAATTCATGAATAAATCTCCTCCATTTCGCAAGTGACAACTTTCGGGTTTTCCCGACTTGCAATCATTATACACTAAAATGAGTCTGACCGGCAGATTTATTTAATCGGTTCATGTAGGCAAGCCCAAGTCCTTTATTTTCAAAGGCTTGGCACAGAATATCTTTAATTTCCGTCTCAGTATCAAAGTGCCGCAAGCCCGCGAACAGCTCCCGGCTTGCCGATTGAATATCTTCTCCAAGCGAAAATTGTTCGCAATTAGCCGGAATTTGATTGTTAGTTAAAATATCATCTGTTGCCATAACGCCCATTGGCACATCTTGCTGGGCTGCCCACGCCAGCGCTTCTGGCCAATCTTCCGAACGATCAACGATATAAACTTGTGCGTTTGGCGCATAGTGCTTATATTTCATCCCTGGCGCCTTAGGAACTTCTTTAGCTCCGACATGGTGCAATTCGGTTTGAACTGGCATGCCAATGACCCGTTCGATTGCTTCAGGCGTTACGGCACCGGGCCGTAGAATTGCTGGTTTGTCGGTTGAAAGATCCAAAACTGTAGATTCAACGCCAACCTTCGTCGGACCATCATCCAGAATACCAGCAATTTTACCACGTAGATCATGCAATACGTGTTGCGCCGTCGTCGGACTCGGCTTACCAGATGTATTAGCGGACGGTCCCACGATAGGCGTTCCGGCCGCACGAATCAAAGCCAGGGTTGCCTCATTATCAGGATTACGGAAAGCCGCCGTCTGCAGCCCGCCAGTAACTTCCGGTGCCAACGCATCTGGTTTCAATTTAAAAATCATCGTCAGGGGTCCTGGCCAAAACGCCTTAATCAGCTTCTTGGCTGCTTCCGATAACGGTTGAGCAAACCGCTCAACCGTTTCCACATCAGCAACATGCACGATCAAAGGATTATCACTCGGGCGGCCTTTAGCTAAGTACACTTGCTTAACAGCATCCACATTTGTCGCATCGGCACCTAGCCCATAGACCGTCTCCGTTGGGAATGCCACTAACTGCCCCGCAGTTAACAACGCCGCAGCAGCCGGAATCTCCGCCGGCGTATATACTTTCGTTTCCATAATATATTCAAACCTCTACTTTATTATTAATTCATCGTTACTTTCATATAATATTCTTTATTATTTACATCACGGACTTAATCAATTGCTCATAAATTTACGCCGTACCTCCCAGGTTAAAAACAGCCCGCTTAGGATAAGACTCACATTTGAGATAACGCGGGTTATGCGCGAGCTCAAATCGACGACTGCGTTCACCCACCCCCGAAGGCCGGAATGGGACGCGGATTACAAACAGCAATCTACCTAATCGGCCCGCTTTTATCAGCATTCTCCAGGATAACGCGCAACTATTGCCGAGTCAGAGTCATTGCAACTCGCAGCATCCGATTGTGACCCGCCATGTCTTGTCGCAGCGTCACGGTCGCGTCGGGCATCGACTGCGCGAAAAGCGTCTGCAAGGCCGGTCCCTGATGGTAGCCGAATTCCAAGTATAAGCGACCGGTCGAAGTCAGATGATCGGCAACCGTCGTCGCTAACTGCTCGTAAAGTGCCAACCCATCGTGGTCAGCAAATAAGGCCGTTTGTGGCTCGTGGGCGAGGACGCTGGCGTCCATGACGTCTTTTTCGCTCGCAGCGATGTATGGCGGATTACTGACAATAATATCAAACGGCTGCGCAGATACGCTGGTCAATAGATCACTGTGAACCAGCTTAACATCTAAATGTAGGCGGTCCGCATTGGCTTTGGCAACTTGCAGCGCAGCGGTTGAAATGTCGCTGGCCGTAATCTCCCATGCCGGCCGTTCGTGTTTGATTGCCAATGCAATGGCGCCCGAGCCGGTACCAACGTCTAAGAGTCGAACTGGCGCTGTCGCTGGGACATCCGTCAAAATCCAGTCTACCAATTCTTCTGTTTCGACTCTAGGAATAAGCACTGCTGGATCAACTTGTAACGTGAGTCCATAAAACGGTGCGTCTCCGAGTACGTACTGCACTGGCTCACCAGCAACAACCCGGTCAATCCCCTGCTGATAAGCATGCCAAACAGCACTGGGTAGCGGCTCGCGGTAACGAATGAGTAATTGTGTCTGGTCTAGCCGACTCAAGCCCAATAACAGGAAGCGAGCACTATCAGTCGGCAACTGGGCCGTTTTTAGACAAAAAGAAGCCCACTGCTGGGCTTCAAAATAAGTGGGTTGAGTGGGCTTATTCATTAGTTAAGCGCTCCATTTTTTCAGCTTGATCAGCTAAAACGAGGGCATCAATAACTTCGTCTAACTCGCCGTTCATCACCCGGTCAAGTTTGTTGAGCGTTAACCCAATTCGATGATCCGTCACCCGATTTTGTGGAAAATTGTAAGTCCGAATACGTTCAGAACGGTCACCCGTCCCAACGGCTGATTTACGTTCAGCATCATATTCGTTTTGTTCCCGTGACTGATAGTAGTCGTAGACCCGTGCCCGCAAGATTTCCATCGCTTTGGCCCGGTTTTGCTGTTGCGAACGTTGGTCTTGCATCGAGACCACGATACCGGTTGGTAAGTGGGTCATCCGCACCGCTGAAGACGTCTTGTTGATATGCTGACCACCAGCACCAGATGAACGAAAGACATCGGTCCGAATATCTTTTTGATCAATATCAATGTCAACATCCTGCGCTTCCGGCATAACGCCGACTGTTGCAGTTGAGGTATGAACCCGCCCAGCTGATTCAGTCACTGGCACCCGCTGTACCCGGTGCGCGCCACTCTCATACTTCAGCTTAGAGTAGACCTTGTCACCAGAAATGATCAGAACGATTTCTTTAAAGCCACCAACTTCAGTTTCATTACGATCAGCCACTTCTACTTGCCAGCCTTGACGTTCTGCGTACTTCGAGTACATGTTGAACAGGTCCGCAGCAAACAAACTAGCTTCGTCACCACCAGCAGCACCGTGAATTTCCATGATGATGTTCTTGTCATCGTTAGGGTCTTTAGGCAACATCAATAACGTGATTTCATGTTCCAATTGATCCTTTTCCGCGTTAAGGTTCTTTAAATCATCTTTGACCATCGCGTTCATCTCATCGTCGAGCTTTTCATGAAGCAATTCGTCATTTTCTTCGATCTGACTCGTGACTTCCTTGTAGTGATTATATTTTTCAACCGTTTCACGAATATTACCCATTTCCTTAGATAACTTCATGAAACGTTGAGAATCCGAAATAACTTCCGGATCACTTAATAGTTCACCGAGTTCCTCATACCGATCGGCAACGGCTTGTAACTTATCAAAAAACTTATCCATTCTCAGTTAATCCTCACTTTGTTAATTTCGGCGGGTAAAAATAATGATGACGACAAACTGGGTAGTACGCCTCATTACCCCCGATTTGAACTTGTTCGCCTTCATAAACGGGCTGACCATCGTGGAACCGTAAATTCATAATTGCTTTTTTACGACAGAACCAGCAGATTGTCTTCATTTCTTCGATCTTGTCCGCATATAGCAGTAGGTACTTGCTACCTTCAAACAATTCGTTACGAAAATCATTCTTTAAACCAAACGTCATTACTGGAATCTTTAGCTCATCAACAATGTCAGCCAATTCTAGGACGTGATGCTTTTTCAAAAATTGGGCTTCGTCGATTAAAACGCACGCAGCATCCGGATTCGTTTGTTTAACGATCTCAAAAATATTGGTATCATCAAATACTGGCGTTGCTTCACGTTTAAGGCCAATGCGACTCGCAACATAGCCCACACCATCACGATTATCTAAGCCACTCGTTAAGATAATGACCGACTTATCTTGTTCCTCATAGTTATGGGCAACTTTCAAAATTTCAATGGTTTTACCACTGTTCATCGCGCCATATCGAAAAAATAACTGTGCCAAGCGACTCATTCCCCTTTTTTACACATTTCTAGTCAATTATAGCGGATTTGGCCGTGAATTTCAGCATTCTGTCATTAAAACTAATTAACGAATTGATAATATGCGGTTAAATGGCGGGAGTATCACTTTTCTTTTAGGGACGTTCAGTATAAAATACTTGAGAGTAGGACATTTTGTCCGGTAATTATGATTTTAATACCCGGTAGTTGGTCACACTGATCATTTCCCAGGTAAATCAAGAATTAGGGGTACCGATAACTTATGTCAATTAATAGTACATTAGCCACCTGGACGGGTAAATCCGCATATTGGTTTTTACACACCTTCCGTGGCGGTGGGAGCTCACTCCCCGGCAAGTTAGCGCTGAAGCTCGATCCAACGATTTTAAAGCATCTCGCTAAAAACTACGACGTCATCGTCATCACTGGGACCAACGGTAAAACGTTAACGACCGCCTTGACGGTCAAGGTTTTACGTGAACAGTACCCTGACATTTTAACCAATCCAAGCGGATCCAACATGAAGCAAGGTATCGTCACGACCTTTTTACGGGCACCTAAAGCGCACCAAAAGCCACTCGCAGTTCTAGAAGTCGACGAAGCTAACGTAATCATGGTCACCAAGTACATCACACCAAAAGCCTTTGTCTTCACGAACATTTTCCGTGACCAGATGGATCGATATGGTGAAATCTACACGACATATCAAAAAATCTTAGACGGGGTTGCTTTAGCACCTGAAGCGACAATTATTGCCAACGGTGATTTGCCACTCTTCAATGCCAAACAATTGCCTAATCCGATACTGTATTACGGATTTGACTACCAGCCCGACCATGACCAACAAGCGCCAGCAAATACGGATGGCCTGCTTTGTCCGCGTTGTCAGCATATTTTGCGTTACCATAGTCGAACTTATAGCAATATGGGCAAGTATTATTGTCCCCACTGCGGTTTTGAGCGTCCACAGTTGACATACAAATTAAACGCCCTAACCGCTATGACACCGACTAGCTCAGACTTTGAAATCAACGGTCAGGCCATGCATCTTAATATCGGTGGTCAATACAATATTTATAATGCGCTAGCTGCCTACGCGGTTGGGCGCTTCATGGACGTCACGCCGGCCAAAATCGCGCACGCCCTTAGCGACAACGATGAACAAGTCTTTGGTCGTCAAGAGACCTTTCACGTTGGCGAAAAGGACGTCACGCTGATTCTCGTCAAGAATCCAGTGGGCCTTAACCAAGTCTTGCAAACAATCAGCACCGATGACCGGCCATTCTCATTTGCCGCTCTGCTCAACGCAAACTATGCAGATGGTATTGATACTAGTTGGATCTGGGATGGTAATTTTGAAAAATTACCGGCATTGAATATTCCCGCCTATATTAGTGGCGGTGAACGTTATCGTGATATCACGTTCCGGCTAAAAGTTGCTGGCGTACCGGAAGATCAGTTAACCATTATTCCTGACCTGACCAACATGACGACCGCAATTCAAAAACTACCGACCAAGCAAGTCTACGTCGTCGCAACTTACACCGCGATGTTGCAATTACGAAAACAACTTGCTAGCCAAGGCATTATCGATGGGGGGATGGCTTAACCATGACTTATACACTACACGCCGCACACCTCTACGGCGATCTAATGAACACGTATGGTGATATCGGTAACATTTTAGCAATGCGCTACTATGCTAAAGCAGTGGATGCCGACATCACTGTTGACTTAGTTAGCTTGGATGATCGGTTTGACGAAGAAAAATATGACTTCGCCCTCTTCGGCGGTGGTCAGGATTACGAGCAAACGATTGTTTCCAAGGATTTACAAACGAAAAAAGACGCCTTGACCGCATATATCGAAGCCGGTGGCCCATTATTAGCAATCTGTGGTGGCTTTCAAATGCTGGGCCATTACTACATTGGGGCCCATGGTGAAAAGATCGCGGGTATCGGTGCCTTAGATCATTACACGCTCAGTCAGGATAACAATCGCTTTATTGGTAATATAACCATTGAGAACGCCGAAACCCACCAGACCTACTATGGTTTTGAAAACCACAACGGGATGACCTTCCTGGGCGAAGGTGAACGGCCCCTTGGTCAAGTGCTCCAAGGTAACGGCAATAATGGCAAAGATCAATCTGAGGGCGTTATCTACAAGAACACCTTTGGGTCTTACTTCCATGGTCCAATCCTTGCACGCAATGAAGCCCTCGCTAAACGAATCTTGAAACTGGCCTTACAACGTAAGTACCCTGAAGGCAACTTCGATGCACTGGATCAACTCAACGAAGACCTCACTAAAAACGTTATCGTGAAACCTTAAAACGTATCACTCAAAATCGCCACTGACTTAGTTACCAGCCAGTGACGATTTTTTAGTTTGATCCGTATTAATTGGTTACAATGATAATAGTTTTTGGAAGCCTTCTCATTAGTAAACCCCTTCAAGCTATAATAAATATTTATATACTTTCAGATAGTGATTATTAATAAACTGATACCATCAGTAGATACACAAAAAAAGATTGATATTGGCTTCCAACCAGTATCAATCTTTTTTATCCCATCAAGGGGTTAACTAATTATGCCTTAGCCCCAGGTTCTGAAGCAATAATTTGTAAATCGCCTTTCAATGTCCATTGTTTTACGTCAAATGGCAAGATAAAGTGGACGCCCTTACTCAATGGATAGTCTTGACCGTCAACGACAATGCTACCTTCACCATCAAGTACAGAGACTAACGTATAAGGTGCTGTTCCCCGGTTAAAAGTTGCTTGCCCATTTGTTAGCCGCCATTGCCAAACACCAAAGAATGGTGATTGGACGTATTTGGTCACCGTTGCATCCCCAACCTGGGTAGTCGTGATGTCAAGATCAGGGTCATGATGCGGAACGTTAGTTGTATCAATGGATTGTTGCAAATGCAGCTCGCGCTTCTGACCAGTGGTCTTGTCGACCCGGTCCCAATCATATAGCCGGTAAGTCGTATCAGAACTCTGCTGCGTTTCTAACACCATAATTCCCTTACCAACCGCGTGAATCGTTCCAGATGGGACATAAAGGAAATCGCCGGGCTTAACGGGCACTCGCCGTAATAGCTTATTCCATTCACCGTTGTTGATCCATTCAGCGAGCTGTTCACGGGTCTTCGCATGATGACCATAAATCATCGTTGCACCCGGTTCAGCCGCAATCACGTACCAGCATTCAGTCTTGCCAAGTTCGTGCTCGTGTTCAGCCGCGTACGCATCATCAGGATGCACTTGCACCGACAAATCTTCACTAGCATCCAAGATTTTCGTTAATAGTGGGAAGACATCTCCCTTAGCATCACCGAACACATCACGATGTTCTGCCCATACCCGATCCAGTGTCATGCCAGCGTACGGCCCATTTTCAACGGTCGCCGGACCATGCGGATGAGCTGAAATAGCCCAACATTCACCAGTATGATCACTGGGAATATCATAATTAAAATCATCATGTAATTTGGTACCGCCCCAAATTTTTTCATGGAACACCGGCTTTAAAAAGTATGGCTCACTCATAAGATCTACTCACTCCATTGTTGAATTTAATATCTAAATTTTAGCATAAATGAAAGCGGTTGTGAAACCGAAGTAGCTAATTTGTAACCGTATCCGCCAACCAAGCCGCAATTAACCGGCGACGTGCTGGAAGGAATACCGAATTATTTGCAACTGGATGCACCCGGTTGGATAAGAAAACAAGGCCCCGTTGCCGTTGACGGTCAAGCATCAGGAGCGTACCAGTATAACCAGTATGAAAAATCACCGGCAGTGTCTCATCAGAACGGTGCCAGAGGTTCCAACCAAAGCTCCGGCGTAAGTGTTGATTGGGCGTCCAATCTTGATACAAGCTTGCAATCGTAGCCTGTGATAGCACAGCTGGTACGTCGATTTGGCCGAGCATCAGTTGTGAAAACCGAACAAGGTCTGTCACACTGGCAAATAAACCGGCGGAACCACAGTGTTCACCTAAGACTCTGGCCTTAGGATCATGAACGATCCCCCGTAACAACCCAGTTTTCATGGAATACGTCGTCGGAACGGTTTGCGCTAGTTGAGGTTGAAAACTCGTGTGTGCCAACCCTAATGGCTGCAAGACGCGCTCAGTGATAATTGGCTGAATGGCCGCTCCAAGAATTCGTTCAATGACTTGCCCCATGATGATCAAGCCTAAATCCGTATAAACCACCCGATGATTGCGGTTACGCTCACTGATTGGTAGCTGTTGAATCGCGGCTAATAACGCATCCGCTGACAACGCATTCCGATTTGGAATATAACCACTCAGCCCACTTGTATGGGTCATTAAATTACGAACCGTGATCGTTGTGGACTGTAAAGTCGGTAGGTAGTCATGCACGGGGCGATCAATTTCAAGTTGCCCATTTTGCATCAACTGCATCGCCACGGTTGTCGTTCCCACGACCTTAGTAACCGAGGCCAAATCATACATCGCATCCGGCCATAATGGTTTGATCGTTGGTTTTATTTGAGCGACGCCCACTTGATTCGTGTGCCACTCAGCCCCATCGATCAAGGCATAACTCGCCCCTGGGATCACTTGATCTTGGACCATTTGGTTAATTAGTGCTGCGGTTCTACTAAAAGTTAACATTAATTTATTCATTCTCTCTTATTAGGATCATGATTCAAGTCGGGATTGACTGTGGCTAAACCGCCTTCAAGGTCAGTATCAACCAAGTAACCTGGCAAACTGTCCACGTTTTACCCTGACAATTTCTACGGATACAAACTGACCTGATTGCATCAACGACCTTCCCGAAGCTAGTGCTGACTTCCGAATAACCGCGGTAATGTGACCAACCAATAACTGATTAAAGCGGCCCCGCCAATGACGAGAAGCCATTGATTCGAGACAACCTGATGATTATACAGTAACGTACAGCCCACCAAAATTCCCGTGCTGACCCATTCAACTGTCTGCCAATGTCGATTACTCCACTTTATCATCTTGCCCAACTCCCTTTAATTTTAGCGTTTCTTCAGCAACTTTACATCACAATCAGCAATCTTAACCTAACCGTAACGTCCCCTTAGCCGAATAACTGTCGTTCCAATCATGCGTCTACTGATTAGACAGCATTTCTTACTATTCACAATACCACGTGCATCATGCGCACGCACATAAAAACGACTTTAGTTCCACCCGTATCACGGGTCTTACTAAAGCCGTCTTTTTATTCACACAAACAACACTGTACTTAGTCTAATTCAACTTTCTGGACCCAACCTTCAGGCGCTTCCCGATCGCCAAATTGAATTCCAGTTAATTCATCATATAATTTTTTCGTTACCGGACCAACTTCCGTTTCACTGTAGAACACGTGTAACTTGCCTTGATGTTCCAAGCCACCGATTGGTGAAATAACCGCAGCTGTCCCACAAGCCCCAGCTTCAGCAAACCGGTCTAAATCATCAATGTAGACGTCGCCTTGTTCAGTCTTCATCCCAAATTTATGTTCTGCCAAGTAGAGTAATGAATATTTCGTAACGGAAGGTAGAATTGATGGTGACTTGGGTGTCACAAAAGTGCCATCCTTAGTAATCCCGAAGAAGTTCGCTGAACCTACTTCTTCAATCTTACGATGTTCAACCGGGTCAAGATAAACACAGTCGGAGAAACCGTTGGCATGAGCTTCTTGACCTGGGAATAAGCTAGCCGCATAATTCCCACCAACTTTATAAGCCCCGGTTCCTTTATGGGCCGCACGATCATATTCGGACGTCGTAAAGTTGGTTGGCGTCATCCCGCCTTTGAAATAACTACCAACTGGCATGGCAAAGACCGTGAAGATGTATTCCTGAGCTGGATGAACACCAATGTTACCCCCAACCCCGATCATCAATGGCCGTAAGTATAAAGTCGCACCAGTTCCATACGGTGGCACGTAATCTTGATTAGCCTTAACAACCTGTTTAACAGCGTCCACAAACATGTCTGTCGGCACTTGTGGCATTAATAACCGTTCACAGCTGGTCTGCATTCGGGCTGCATTACGATCTGGCCGGAATAATTGAACACTACCATCTTTAGTGCGGTAAGCTTTTAAGCCTTCAAAGTCTTGTTGACCATAGTGTAATGCTGTTGAGCCTTCACTAATATGTAAAGTTGCATCTCCCGTTAATTCTTTTTTGTACCAAGCACCATCTTTCCAATACGCACGATAACGGTACGGAAGATTCCGATATTCAAACCCCAAGTTGTTCCAGTCTAATTGTACGTCTGCCATATGCTTCGACTTCCTTTATATGTAATTTTCCAAATTAATTAATTTGAATTTAATTAAAAGATTAATGGTTAATTAGAAGTTTGTCAAGGGCCCGTTAAACATTTCCAACGCTTTAAGATTTTTTTGGTATAATGAGTGTAAATTTAGCAAAGGACTGGTTTGTCGTGGCTAGTAATTCAGATTCAATTTATAACGTCATGTTTTATATCACCCATCACCCGACTGAAATTCAGTTTACCCAACCGGAATACACGAATGTCGTTCGGATGGGTGTCCCCGATCATATTAAGGTCGCTAACCCCGAAATTTATTTTCCTGACAACAAGCTATTAGTCAACCGATTTCAGGATGACTTTGTCGCTAAAAACGGCAACTTACTTGACTTCTTCTTCGATTACACAGAGAAAAAGGTCCCTAACTACCATGAAGTATGGGTTTCTTCGGCCCATTTACCAGCCAAACACTTATACTTCTTAGAGTTATCATTTGAGTAATTTAACGCACGTAACCTTTACGATCTATTTGGAATCAAATTTAACAATCAAAAAATCACCACCTGGATTATGTTCATCCAGGTGGTGATTTTTTAATTACTTTACAAGCGTAAAATGCAGCCGACTTAGAACTACGGGTTCGTCCCGTCATAACCTCGAATAGTGAGCTTTACTTGACTAATCAAAGTCCAGTCGCGCTCATAAAACGTTACTTAGTCATAAAGATATACAAGTCAGACGTGGAGACACCAATCGTGAAGCGAACGCCCTTAGAGGTAATCGGATCGATTGTCGTCGTACTACCACTATTATCCTTGGTTTCCTTCTGGAACTGTTTCATAACCTTCTTGGCATTGGCGCCCGTTGTTGTCGTCATCAAAGCAAACGCCGTCCCAAAGTTCTTCTGGCGGGTCTTGTTCTTAAAGGCCTTGGTTGGAACAATCATCGCTGCCCCTAATACGTCACCCTTCTGAACATTTAGCCGGATCTTATAATCCTTAGTTGTTAACACGTTCTTAATGCCATCACTTGGCATCTTCGTCGGTAACAATTGCGACTTGACCTGCTTTTTCGCCGTTGCCATTGCCGCTTCGACCTGCTTCTGAGTCGTTTGCAAACTAGCTGCTTTGGTCTTGAGCTGCGCCGCAGCAGTTTGTTGGGCCTGGAGTGTCTTAGCACCCGTGGCAGCCGCCGTACCGCCAGCCTTGATTTGGGCCTGGGCTTGCTTGACTTTGGCTTGGATCGTTGCTTGTTGCTTTTTAAGGGCTGCACCCTCAGTTTGCAACTTCTTAGCCGCCTGTTGATCAGACTTGCTGAGTTTAGAAGCAATCAAAGCCTGATTGTAAGTCGTCGCCATCTTTTGATAGCCAACTAGCTTCTTGGCGCCCTTTACGTGCACCGTCGTGGTATCCGAACCGGCCTTAATCTTCACCGTTTGGCGGGTCGTCTTGGTCGGAACTTGAATAACAAACGTATGATTACGCACCGTCGCCGTCTTCGTCTGACCACCGTCAAGCTGATAATGAACCTTTTTAACGTTGGATTTTCCTTTGACGGCCGCTACTAACCCGTTCGGCTTGTATGTGGTTTTAGTCGTTGATAAGGTTGTCTTACCACAGCCCGCTAATAAGAACGTTAGCGCACCCGCAGTAACGGCAACCATTGCTGTTTTCCGGAACAATTGACACCCCTCCTTTAGTCGAGACTAATATTGCCAGTAAATTGACTGTTATATAGATCCGCATAGAACCCATTTTGAGCCATCAACTGTTCATGCGTCCCAGTTTCAACCACTGACCCATGGTTCATCACAATAATGTTGTCCGCACCCTGAATCGTTGATAACCGGTGCGCAACCACAAAACTGGTCCGGTTCTTCAGGAGTCGTTCCATGGCATGCTGAATATGCACTTCAGTCCGCGTATCAACCGAACTCGTTGCTTCATCCAAAATCAGAATTTCTGGATTAGCCACAAACGCCCGGGCAATCGTCAATAATTGGCGTTGTCCCTGTGAAATATTTGAAGCTTCTTCGTTCAGAACCGTCTGATAACCATCTGGCAATTTGCGAACAAAGCTATCAACATGGGCCGCTTTAGCCGCAGCATAAATCTCTTCATCTGACGCATCTTCACGGCCGTACTTCAAGTTGTCAAAAATCGTCCCAGTAAAGAGCCAGGTATCTTGAAGCACCATCGCAAAGTGTGACCGCAAGTCTTCACGATCCAGGTCCCGTGTATCGGTCCCTTTCAATTTAATAGAACCACCTTTGATGTCATAAAAACGTTCCAACAAATTAATGATGGTCGTCTTACCAGCACCAGTTGGCCCAACGATGGCCACTTGTTGCCCACGTTTAACGTCCAGATTATAATCCTTCATTAACAGGTCGTTATCCGCATAACCAAATTGAACGTGTTGCAGACTAATCAAGTTATCACTATCTGGTTCGGCTGGTAAGTTGGATTTCGTCTGTTTCATTTCTTCTTCATCAAGCACTTCAAAGACCCGTTCAGCGGAAGCCACGGTCGATTGAATCGTGTTCAACAAGTTCGCCATTTGTGAAATCGGTTGTGAAAATTGTTGCGTGTATTGTAAGAACGCTTGAATGTTACCTAACGAAACGTTCCCGTTAGCCACATCAATCCCACCAATGATGGCAACAAAGACGTAGCCAATATTATTTAAGAACATCATCAGTGGCATGATAATACCTGAAATAAATTGCGCTTTCCAGGCTGATTGATAATAATTATTGTTTTGGATTTCAAAATCATCGATGGCATCTTGTTCCTTGTTAAAGCTCTTGATGACCACGTGTCCAGCATAGTTTTCTTCAACTTGGTTATTCAACAACCCCAAGCTCTTTTGCTGTGTTCCGAAGAATTTCTGTGATTTCGGCGCAATCACACCAACCACCACGACACTCAGTGGAATGGTAACGAGTGCAATCAAGGTCAGCTTCCAACTAATCGTCAGCATCATCCATAAGGTTCCAACAAAGGTGACGGTACTTGTCACCGCTTGGGTTAGGTTTTGCTGCAACGTGTTGGCAATATTATCCATATCATTGACGGCCCGACTCATAATGTCCCCATTCGAATGGGTATCATAATATGAAATCGGCACCTTTTGCATCTTACCCTTAAATGAACGCCGCAACTTATACACGGTCCGTTGGGAAATCCGCGTCATAATGTACTGTTGAATAAAGTTGAACAGTGCTGAGGCCAAGTACATGATCAAAACGATCATAATAATCTGACCGATTTTTTCAAAGTTGATTGGGTAACCGGATTGACTGATACCAGCCTTCTGTTGCGCGGCCCCCTTCATAATTCCCTTATAAAGTTCGGTCGTTGCTTTACCTAAAATCTTAGGTGTTCGAATCTGGAAAATCACGGAAGCAATGGCAAAAATCATGACCACTGCCAAACCGACCCACCGGTCTGACATGTAGCGCATCAATCGAATCGCCGTTTTCCAAAAACTCTTAGGCTTTTCAACTAGTCCAGCATGACCACCGGGGCCATGACCGCCAGCAGGACGTGCAGGCTTAGTAGAACTCGTATTCTTTTCGCTCATTACAGCTGATCCTCCTCTCGTAATTGTGACTTCATAATTTCTTGATAAACTTCATTATTAGCTTTCAATTCAGCGTGGGTCCCCTTGCCGACTAACTTACCGTTATCTAGGACCAAGATCAGATCAGCATCCGCCACCGTCGCAATTCGTTGCGCCACGATAACTACGACACTCTGTTGAATCTGTTTATCCTGGCGTAATTCAGCCCGTAATTGAGCATCAGTCTTGAAGTCCAATGCGGAGAAAGAATCATCAAATACATAAGCGGAAGCCTGTTTGACAAGTGCACGAGCAATTGCTAATCGTTGCCGTTGACCACCAGAGAAGTTACCCCCACCTTGTTCAACGTGTGCATCCAGGCCGCCTTCTTCTTTAACGAAGTCAGTTGAACGAGCAATTTCTAACGCATGCCAGATTTCATCATCGGTCGCGTGTTCGTTACCGAATTGCATATTTTCACGAATCGTCCCCGTGAATAAAGTAGCAGTTTGCGGGACAAACGAAACGGCTTGATGTAAATCAGCTAACTTCAACTGCCGAACATCTTTCCCATCTAATTTGACCGCCCCACTCTCAATATCATAGAATCGAGGGATTAAATTAACGAGCGTGGTCTTCCCAGAACCGGTCCCACCAATAATGGCAACGGTCTGTCCAGAATGGGCTTTAAAGTCAATATCTGCCAGCGCTAATTGCTCCGCACTTTGATACCGATAGTTGACATGATCAAATTCTAAGCTGTGTTCAGTCGTCGCTGGTAACGTTGCTGCCTTGTCAGGGTCAGTAATTTTAGGTTCAATACTCAAGACTTCTTGAATCCGGGAAGCGGAAGCGGCCGCCCGTGGGATGAACGCAAATACCATGGCAAGCATCATGAAACTCATCAATACTTGCATGGCATAAGTCATAAACGCAATCATGTTCCCAACTTGCATTGTTTGACTACTAATCAATTGGCCACCAAACCAGACAATTGCCACATTAGTCCCACTCATAATCAAAGTCATTACCGGATAAGCCAAGGCCACAATCGTATTAACCTTAATCGCATTGTGCGTGTAATCTTGGTTAGCGTCTTCAAAACGGTCCTGTTCAAATTTATCTTGACGGAATGCTCGAATAACACGTACTCCCGTTAAGCCTTCACGAAAAACAAGGTTGATGCGGTCAGTCTTAGTTTGCATCGCCCGAAACAACGGTATTGCAAACGCCATGATCAAACCAATAAAAATCAATAGTACCGGAATAGAAACCACGAAGATCCAAGTTAATTCATGACTCTTGGTATACGCTAAAAAGCTTGCACCAATCAGCATGATTGGCGCCATAATCATCATTCGTAACGCCATCATGGCCACGTTTTGAATCTGGACGACGTCATTGGTCGTTCGAGTGATTAGTGAAGACGTCTCAACTTTATCAAATTCATCATTTGAAAAGTTGATGACCTTCTTATAAATATCCGACCGTAAATTCTTCCCTAATTGTTGTGATGACCGCGCCGCCAAAAAGACGTTGCCAAACGCTGCGACGACTGATAACAATGAAAAACCAATCATTTCAAATCCGATTTTCCAGATATAACTAATGTCACCAGTAGCCACCCCGTTATTCACAATATTAGATGTCAAACTAGGCAGATTTAAGGTCGCAATCACTTGCACGATCATAAATAAGACCGCACCGATTACCGCGGGATACGAAATCCGACCCTTTGCTATTTTAAGCATTTGCACGCTCCCCTTCATTCATTATTACATAATAATGCAGTATCTTAATCTAACTAAAAATGGTCCTTTTGTCAACCATCTTTACAAGTCTCACGTAAAATATTGTAACGCACTCATCGCAGTTTAGCACTCAAAAGGATTTAAGAATTTATTAAGCTCGCCTTCGTAATAACACAAAAAAAGTGCTGCGTCACTAATCGCTGACACGGCACTATGCCTAAATTTAAGCCAATACTTCTTGTATATTTTGAGGTACCTGATTTGTCGCAACGGCCTCCCATGAATTCACGTTTTGTCCCTTCGTCTCAATCTTTAAATAGTGTCGTTGCTTTAGCCGGTGATCTGCGGTAAATGTCAACCAGCGTTGCTTACCTTGCGCATCGCTGGTCAGCATTCGATAGGTATAGATATCTTCGCCCATCTGACCAGTCGAGTGGCCGATTGCCTGATTAGTCCGACCATAGACCGTTTGTACCTTAACAAATGGGTTTAAGTTATCCACCGCCATTGCCAGCTCACTCCCCTGATTCTTCGTCATCGTCGGTACAATTAACAATGTACCTACACTAATCATCATAATAATCGCCGCCAACCAAATAGCCCTTTTTTTATTCATAAATACTATCCCCCGAATTAATTATTTTATTAATCGTATCGGAGTAAAGCTCCTCTGGCTACCCTAACTAGGCTTTCTTAATCAGTTTAAACGATTACTAATCAAATTCGATTTTCCTTAAACATTAAGGAAATTATTTTAACAATAATTCAATAATTATCGCGCTTTGCATGCTATTCTATTAGAATAGGAAGTAGTTTTTAAATCATGGGGGGATTTATCATGCACATGCGGGGTATCAACTTTGTATTAGGTCTCGGCGTCGCGCTCGGCCTGTTAGCAGGCTGTCAGGCGGCTTCACCGGCAACTAAACAAGCCAGCAGTCAATCATCTAAGACTAGCGCTAAAAGCGTTCACAGCTCGGCTAAACACCAAGCACAAGCACGGCCTTATCAACATTGGCATACCGTCAAAGATGTTCACTTGCCTATTTTGATGTATCACAGTATTTCTAGCGGGAACCAGTTACGTGTCCCCGCCAAAGAATTTCAAACTGAAATGACTTATCTAAAGGCACACGGCTACCGAACGCTGACTGCCAATGAAGCCGTATACGCGCTCAAACATCGGCGAATTCCACAAAAGAAGATTGTCTGGATCACACTCGACGATAGCTATAAAGATAACATGACAGCAGCTTGGCCAATTTTGAAACAGACGCACCAACACGCCACCATTAATTTTATTACCGGCTTTACCCATAAGAAAAACCACTTAACTTTAGCTGATGCTAAGCGGATGCAAGCATCCGGTAATATTGATTTTCAAAGTCACACCGTTCGCCATCTGGATTTAAATAATTTAACTTACCAGGTTCAACTTACGGAATTATCAAGTTCCAAAAAATGGCTCGATCATAATTTACAACAGAACACACAAGTTATTTGTTACCCAGCCGGCCGTGCTAATCAGCAGACCATTAAAGCCGATAAACAGGCTGGCTATCAGTATGCCCTATCAACGGCACCTGGCATCGCCACCAGCACACAGAACCCATACAATCTCACTCGACAACGGGTCGTACCTGGAATGTCGCTAACGGCCTTTCAGACACTATTAACGAGTAATAATTAATTCATAGGACCCTTACTTGTGACACGATCCCAAAACCCTTTTTTATGAGCGCTTAACAGTGCTGTTGTGATCACAACAGCCAAAACGCAAAATTGGGGTTTTAATTTGATACCAATTAGCAAAAGAGAAGCGTCATAATGCTGATATACCAGCATTATGACGCTTCTCTTTTTATCTACCGACGTCGACTTATCACCCGCACGGTAGTTATACCATTAAGGGTAGTGCGCTATAAATGCCATTTATAAGCCATTTCTGAAAAAGAGAGATTTTTAATTTACAAATCGTGGAAGAGCACAAATTAATTTAATATTGGCCCTTTTTTGATGTTTTGCTTTTTCCACTATTATATACCAACTTATTATCTTAAACATAAAAAAGTCCCACACCAGCCAATTAAGGTTAGTGTGGGATTTGTTGTCATTTTTTCCAAAGTTGTTAATCACAGCAATGCAATTAAAGTGTGGCTAGTATCGACTTTACCTAGTCAGATTTAACTTGGATCTTTTCTCTCCACTGTATTTCTGGAAATCCCATTAAATCTAACACTTTTCCTATCCCAATTGACTTTAACTTATAATTGCTTTTTTCTATAAGACTATTGATACTATACGTCATTGCTTTAAACTGCTTACGTGTCAAAACCAAAGCAAGTAACGATATGAGTGCAAATAAATCTACTGGCTTTTCTAAGTCATCGAACATTGGGTTATTCACATAGTACTTGCTGAACAACGACTTCGGAATCTTTGTCCTTAAGCTGTAATTGTAAAAACGTTCATCATGTGCACAAACATTTCTAAACAGATTTGCAACAATAATTAAGGATTTCAATTCTCCTGTATCAATCTTTTCACTGGATTTCCAATGCAATTTATAATATTCACTGAAGTCTCTCGCAACTTTCTCCTTTAGGTTTTGATCCAATGAGTCATAAAGATATTGTATTTCACCAAAAGTCAACGTATTAACTAGCACCCACAACGGTACATGGGTATGTTGCTGAACATAATGAATAATGCTAGGCTTACCATACCTTTCATTTCTTCCCCTGTTGAGTTTTAGTGAAAGGTTTTTTAAGTTTTTTAGAACGTTGGACAGATCACCAATATCGTTGGAATAATTCACAATATTTAAATAACTGTACGGGTCTGGAAATTTTTGTGCAAACTCATAACTTATAATCGACTTTAAGCGGGATTCAAATATCAACAAATAATTTAATACTATATTTCTCAAATCTCTGTCAAATCCATATAGTGTATACACATCTGAAAAAGTAGTTTTATGGATAAACATCTCAGGCTTAAGAGCCTCACCTGCACCATCTTTTCTTAAAAATGGATCTTTATAGCCATTAATTACACTGTAATAATTATTATTAAGTAAAACCTGTCTTGCATAATCTGTGTTATCAATTTTCATACCACGATTCTTCAACATCTTTAATTGAGCATCTAAACTGGTAAAAGGTTTATCTGTACTGTATGTCATATGGTCTACTCCTAAAAAAAAATCCACCCCGCGGACGGAATGGACAAGGTCTTATGTGTGTAATGATATAGATTGACGACATTTTTGTCAAGAATTTGATTATCACTTAAATGTAGAAAGACGAATATTTTCCTATATTTAGTAATTGAATGATCAAATGGTTTGCAAAATCGCCATATGTTGTGTTTATTTTTTTATGTATTAAAGTTGCACGATTTCTCATGTATTCCTATGATAATACGGAACCTAGTAATAATCTGGTTTCCTCTTTCGCTGAGATACTTTCTCTTATGTATTAGCCATCTACCTTTACAGCAGGCGGCTTTTTACGCAAAAAATTCCCCACGCCGAAGCGCAGGGGAATTAATCAAGTTATAACTATCATCTAGAAACTACACTAGAGACAATTAGTATTATACTTATTACTTGCTATTCTGTAAAGTATTGTAGTTATCTAATTAGCTATATTGACAGCTAATAATGCTAAATCTAAACTCTCACTAACAAAATATACAGGCAAGCAACACAAAAAAATCTTCCACTCATCAAGCAGAAGATTATCCTCATCACTTCCGGCACCACTAACCGACAATCTTGGGGGGATTTGAAAGCTGTGATACTAATAACAGGACAAGGGGCATAATAACACTTGTCGGTTTATATCACAATACCGAAAGTAATCTATAGAAAAATATTAATAAGTCCTTGTTATATTAATCAGGTTTAATGTATAATAACTGTGTTCTTTATTATCTTAGGAGAAACAGAACACCCATTTTATTTATTTAAACATTGGGCCAGTCTTGACTGGCTCTTTTTTATATATTTTGTTAACAAAAAATCCCCCACGCCGAAGCATGGGGGACTAGAACGGTTCACGATTATTATACTACTTTTTCTCCTGATTGTGAGGCGGATTCTGACGTCGTTTCAGTGTCAGATGATGCAGAACTATCCGCTACAGCAGCTGTGGACGCTGGCCCTTGCACTTCATCAGCAACCTTATTAGTCGTTGCTTCGACTTGGATTTTCTCATTACTATCAACTGTTGGCGCTGCCACCGTTTGAACGTCAGTAATAACACCCAGCATCCCGAGGATCGTTAATACAGTATTAATAACGGCAACAACGGCTGACCAATCACCAGTAAACTTAACACCAAACATGGCAAAGACTTGTTGAATCAAAACGATTAGCAAGGAAATAATCCCAGCAATCAACTTACCATTCAAGCTTCCGTCAGCATTCTTAAAACTAATTTTTTTCATTTCCTTTGGCTTCCTTTTCATATAGATGTTTAAATTCAATGTCATGACCATCTAATCGACCTTCTACCTTAATGACCCGATTTTCAATCGCGTTCATTGCGTCAGCGTTTTGCTGTCGTACTTTTAAGCTTTCATTGGTAAATCGGCTAAGCCGCTTTCCTAAATCGTTAAGTGGGATGCGGACCGTTTTGTTTAAAATCCAGTTAGCTAACACACAAACACTAGTGACAATGGCAACAATGGATCCCCATTCATCCCAACCTAATCCTAATAGTGTATGCAATTACCGCACCACCAATCGCTGACCAGGATAGATAGTGGTGTAAATCGTCTTGCCGTTCTGACTAGCTAATGTAGTTATACTTAGGCCGTTGCGCTGAGCGATTGACCACCAGCTGTCGCCAGACTTGACTGTGTAATACGTATGAGTTGCACCACTCTTTACGTATTCCAGCGTATTGCTTGCCGGGCCGGTTGCTAGATAACCATAACCATTAAATCGTGGCTGACGTACCCAGCGATAACCATTCTGAATGATAGCTTGGTCAGTTTTGACCGTAGTCCCAGCTGGCAAGATAGCAATCACACTTGATGCCGTTGACGTGCCAGTGCGCAGCTTAACCGCCGTCTTGAGCGTATAGTTTTTTGACTCCTTGACCCACTTGACCGAATTAGATGGCTTGGAAGTGTTTTTGTTGGCCTCCTGGTTGTTATCATTAACGGCATCTGGATCGGTTGGCTTGACAGTTGATTTCTGACCAGCTGTGTAGTAATCAGTATAAAGTTGACTGACGTCAAAGCCACCGTAGCTAATCCGGAAACGAGCTGCCCCGGACCATTGCCAGGCATTGTTATTCGTATACCACTTCTGACCAGACATGACATAGGGGTAACCAGCAACCCAACCTGTTTTGCCCTTGATGGTCATCTTGTTGTTAGCCCATGATCCAGACGTATAAATGTCGGCCCGATAACCAAACTTCTGAATCTCTTTCATGAAGGCAGCATTGTTGCGGTCGTTGGCCGCTTGTGACAAGATTCCTTGTTCCTCAGCCGATTCTACGTCCGTTGCCAATACTGCGCCCACTGGTAGTCTGGCCGCTTTGGCTGCCTGACCAGCAAAGTCAGCTTCGGCAATTGCTTGAGCCTTAGTTTTATAATGGGCAAAGTGATAGCCGTTGACGTATAAGCCAGCTGCTTGACCATTAGCGATATTGCTAGCAGCATAGCCATCTTTGAAGGTTGTACCTTCACTAATCTTTACGGTAAGGGCCTTAACACCAAATTCATTACGCATCGAAACATACTCTGTCGTTGACATGTAGCCGTTGTTATTAGACACATCGACCATATCCATACGAGCAGCCTGACTGGTAACGTTGATCATTAAAAAGGCCATAAAAATGGCGCCCATCATTAAGATGAGTGCCTTTAATTTACGTTTATTCAATTGTCTACCTCCTATTTGTCATTCCTGATTGAACGGTCAAAAGCATCCTAAAATACACTGGCCTAGTCGTTTTAACTTATTAATTTTCAATTCACCATCTCTTCAAAGTTCATCTTTCACTTAATATTTATGATGTTGGCAATTCATTCTTAAGAATGGATTGCAGCACGCTCTGCGCCTCCGACATTGTAACATCGTCTAACTTCTTATCTGAAAAATCTGATTCAGTGGCAGTAACATTCGCATTCACATATGTGCCAGTTTCAGACTGATTAAATTGAGTGGATACAGATGAAATCCTGCCAGCAGTAAAACTCCACCCACCATTAACTGCAATTAGAGAGTCAATTATTGATGGAATCTTATTCATCGCACGTTTGGATAATTCTTTTTTTGTTAGATCATCGAAAGTTTCATCTTTAGCTAAGTCTGTCGGATAAATAGTGACATTTGCCGTAATAGTTACTCGACCTTCTACTTCGCCACGAAGACCTGCAATTATAGAACTCGTATTTCCAGTTCCATCGATATTATAAGAGATGCTAGTGTTTAATAGTTCCATTTTTATTCCCCTTTTCCATATGCTTTATCAAACTGTTCAAATACTAATGCGTATACTAAAGCTGTTTGCCCTTCCAGCTCATACGGGTAATCCTCAAGTGCATTAAATAAAGCTTTCATTCGTGCAGAATATGAGCTAATTTCAATACTTACTGGTTCTTCTACTAATTGGTCAAACTCTTTTTGAGCTTCTTCCATAGTATATCCATCTTTAAGAATAAGCGTCTTTTTGTCTTCCTTATAGACAAATTCCCCATCTTCATCGGTTTTAAAAAAGTTCTTTTGCGTTGCTAATTGGTCAGCATTAAACTGCTTGTTCAGGTCCTCAAGTCGATTAATTAACCATGTCCGCCCGAGAGAAGCTCGACCTTTAAGCTTAAACTCTGCCATAGTGTTTCCAATTGATACTAGTTGCCCATTTTTGAATGTTAATACTTCTTTTCTTGCTGTCATAATTGACTATACCTCTTTCGTTTGTTTGATTTTGTTTTCCAATACAGTTATGCGATCTCGATAGTTACGAATTAATGGAATAAGAGCCAATGCTACCCGGTCATACTGAATACCATTGACCTCCCCTTTATCATCGTACTCAACAAGTTCATTCAGACCAGCATCATCCAGATCATCAGCAATCATTCCGAAATAAGTTTCTGGATCTTTAGCATTAGAATCACGAGTTTTGGCTAATACTTCTTCTTTGTCTTTCCAATGCGCAACTGGAACTTCTAGGAGTTTGTCCCCCATTTCAGTTTCAAACGATCGAACGATGTCTGTTTTGTATTTAGCGGCGGAGGTTGACGGAACTAATGCACCGTCTGGTGCCAGATATGCGTTTGCACCATGAGATGTTGTATGGGTACTCTTTAGATAAATATAACTAGCCTGCATACTAATGTTAGAACCATGCAAACCGGTGCCTGCGTGACCAGGATCACCAACTCTTATATACGGTGATAGTCTTATGCCATCAGTGAATACGCGACCACCAGATATAAGCACACCCCGTTCGGCGCCACCAATCTTAGTTACTTGCCATCCTGAGGTCGAGTGTCCTCCAGAAATACCTGCGAACTTTTCTTCTCCCATTGGCGAAGTAAAGATATTTCCATCGTTAGCTCCGTTAGTGACCACAAAATAGTCACGTCCCCAGAAAGTTGCACCACCCCAAGATGCTCCCGCCTGAGCATTACTGATACGAACATACGGCGTAGATTGACTTGAGAATAATGTCGGCTGGATCATTTGGATTTCCCCACCAGATATAAACACACGATTATCCCTGTCAGCGACTGAGATATACTTGTTATTGATGTTGATATCAATCGCATTATCAGATGAATGGATACGTCCTGCCTGGAACTCAACATTACCCGTGTTCAGATTAATCGATAAGTTACTACCTTTAATCGTACCGGTTGTTATGTTGTTCGCATTCAAATTGATTACATTGATATGCGCAGCATTAATAGTACCTGCAGTGATTTTATCGGCACTTAGGTTCTCAATCATGGAATTCTTAATTACTGCATCATCAATATAGGTAGTAGCCGTAATATGCAGCTTGTTACCGTATATCTGGATTCCTTCAGTCGAGATATTAATTGCGTTAATAACCCCGGCCTTTTCAACACGAAGATTGATCCGGTCATTAGTTTGATTGATAGCAGAATATGCATGCTGAAGGTCTTCGCCAGTTGTAACATCAGGAACATAGGTAGCAGCAGTGGTTCCTTGGTTGAGCATTGGGCATATCATAGCAACATGGCCACCACCATGAACTTGGAATGCAAGGCAAACTGTTTCAGTTCCAGCCGGAGGAACAGCATTTTCAACTTTAATTAGTTCCATTCCACGGCTGGTTTTATACGTTTCCTTAAGCCCAATACGATTACCCTTAGTGTCGTAAAATTCAATAGTAATTACCGCAGCGAGGCCAACGGTATCGATATTCACATAAGCACTAGCCGACCAAGGAGTCGAGATATCTTGTCCAATAACAATTCTTCTAGAGTGCAAAGCATACCAGACACTATTGTCAGTCGTCGTTGGTTGATTGAAGCAAATACCTTGATACCCATTAACCCATGACCAAGCAAAATCTGATTTGTACCACATATCAGTAGTCGCACCAGTTGTAGTCCAAGATGGTCCGCTTAGATAGTCGTATTGGAACTGTGAGTTAGTCACAATATTTCTTGAACCCAAGGTATTGACCTGCCCTACAACAGAAGTTATCTGGTTACTTAATTGATCTACCTTGGACTGATAGGTACTGCCATCAACTTTTCCACTAACAGTCGTTTGGATGCTGTTAATAGTTTGAGAGATACTTGAAACTGCATCAACTGTTGCGTTGTCCAATGGATTGGTGGAATAGTCCGTAGCATTTGAACCTAGCTCTAATTTCATATTGGAGAATGTAATAGTAGCTGTCGAAGGCACATTATCTAAGCGGAGATAAGCACCTTGCTGTGAATAGCCATCTAACTTGATTGTTGCTACATAATGCTTCTTTGTGGTACCAACGGCCGCATTATTAAGGTAGCCCATCCAAGTCCCACCGTCTCCGCTAGCACTATTTTGGATTGTAAAGTTCGCAGAAGCCGTAGAAATGGCATCAAAACTTAGAGTTACTGTCGTTCCTTTTTCGAGTCTTCTGCTTAGTGCGTACATTAGTGTCGCCTGGTTAACCCCACCATTACCCGTCATAATGAATGGGTTATAGGTTTTCAATAACAGGTTAGTTCCCACAGCACTATCTATCACCTGTTGCTGAACAGTCAACAAAGTGCTATTAAATGCTGTAGCACTCGCTTGCAATTGACTAATACCATGCTTATTAGTGTTATTGTCGGTGCTCAGAGAATCAAAGCTAGCAGACAAAGACTTAGTGGATGCCTGGAGCGTACCAATATCGGTAGTGTGCTTACCGATAGTGTTATTGACTGTCGTAAATTGAGCTTTAAACCCATTTGAAGCAGCTTGGAGGTTATTGATACTGGTTGTATGGCCATCAACCGTACTCTTGACACTGGATATCGTGCCATTAATCCCATTAGCACTAATATTAATCTGATTTTGCGCCCAAGTTTCAGTAGCGTAACCGTTAAGGTCTTTCTTCTCAATCTTCTTGGAAATATCAGCTTTCATACCGTCAACAGTTTGAGAAAGCTTGGATAAAGCAGTAACTGTAGCATTATCAGCTGGATTAGGGCACCAATCAGTAGATAGACTGCCTTTTTCTACCTTAACATGATTTACAATTGGGATATTACCAGAGTCGTATTGACCGTAAAAAACTAAGGTTGTCCTAGGAATTGTCTTATCAAATAACTTAGGTTTAAAAGTCATGCTAAACCGTTGTGGCGTTGTTGTTATCCCTTGGTGCCTTACCGCAGGGAACGAATACTTGTTTTGTGGCGTTGTACCGGGATAAGTGTACGCTTGTATCCAGTTAACTTTGCTGGGGTCTTTTGACGATAAATCGTAGCTGATCGTATAAACTTGATCAGTACCATATTTGTCAAAAATATCATTAAGATTAAATGTGGTCGCGACAAATTCTTGGCCAACCCTACTATTTGTAAATTGCTTGTCTGAATTTAATAACAAGTTAGTCCCGACAGCACTGTTTTGAACTTGTGTCTGAACAGTTTCTAAAGTGCTGCTGACTTCCGTAGCAGTCTGTTTAAGCTGGCTAATGTCGTTCTTATTAGTCGTATTATCAGTTGTTAGCGTATTAAACCCAGTCGTTAACTCTTTAGACGTAGCTTGCAAGGATCCAATATCAGTGGTTTGCTTACCAAGAGTATTGTTGACCGTTGTAAACTGGCTCTTAAACGAACTTGAATCAGCCTTAAGGTCATTAATACTAGTGGTTTGTCCATCAACCGTACTCTTGATACTGGACATGGTTCCGTTAATGCCATCAGCAGTCACTTTAATCTGATTTTGGGTCCAGGTCTGAGTTGCATATCCATCCAAATCACTCTTAGTCAGTTTAACAGCTAAGCCATTTTCCAATTCAGCGATCGTCATAGTTGAACCGTCTGTTAACGTCTTATAACTCTGACTAACTGCTCCAGCAATTTGCTTAGCGTCTTTAGAGTCAGCGGCGGCAGAAGAAGCCTGTTTAACTGCATCACTAGCGTCACTTTGGGCACCAAGTGCACTAGCTAAGGCACTATCTGCCTTTTGGTCAACTTTTCCGAATTCCGAGGCTGTAGAGTTTGCTGTGGCAACTGCAGCACTAGCGTCACTTTGAGCACTTACAGCTTTGTCTAGTGCTTGATTAGCTAATGCATTTGTATCATCGTACTTGGCCGCAAGCTGGTCAGCTTTATCACTGGCCGCTTTAGCTGCATCTGTACTAGCCTTAGCTTCCAGTTCCACTTGGTCAACTTTTGCTTTCACTTCTTCCCCAGTAGCGTCCGACACAGTAAGTACCCATTTACCAGTTCCATCTGCCTGACGCTCGTAAGTCCACAATTCAACTTTATTGCCGTTCTGCTTGTACCAGATATCGTTAAATTTAGCTCCGTATGGCGGTTCAGTTGTATCTGTACCATAGATATAGTTACCCGAAGCACCTTGCCGTCCACCTAAGTCAGCAACATATTGTGATAGCTCGCCTCGCCAAGCATAGCTACTACTAGAGGTTGAGGTCTGATCTGCTTTAGAAACAGCAGACAAACTGCCATCAAACGTCATAGTATAACCATTATTAGGCACGTTGAACTTGTTTCCTTTAGTATCCTGTAGTGTTAGCCAATCGCCAGCTTCTATTGCAGGATTGCCAAACCAATTCAAACTGAAAGGGTAGAAGGTCAAGCTTTGTAACTGTTGCCATATTGATGCTAAACGATCCATTGTCATCAAATTGTTGGTGAGTTTAATCTGTGATCCTGACGTTGCCCCTACTTGAAGCGTGTTTGTAGTTTCGGTACTCTGACCTGTTGAATCCGTAGTAGTCGTTGTGACCTCACACTGAATACCGCCAATTTTGTATGGTGCTTCATTTTTTGTTAAGCCACCTTGTTCATATTGGCTCGGATCTAATGTATAATCTGGCTCTGTAATCGTGCGAATTGTTAATTTGCCGTCCCTATCAAACGTTGCAAATCCAGCATAAAATTGAGCAATCATGCCAATTGCATTTCGATACGTTTGACCGGTAATAGCACTCGGTAAGTTAACTTGTACAGGCAAACGACTAATGTCAGTTGTATTGAGTAACACGCCAGCCAAATTTGCAATTTCTGCAATCACACTGGTCATTTTAGCAGGGTAAGTTAACTTAGAAGTGTAGGTACCCTCCAGTAGACACATCTGGTCATATGCCTTAATTGTTGTCTCATCGTTGTTTCGGTCCATTTGAATGTCATCTGATACGATAAAAAGACCAAGCGAGCTATACTCATAGCCATTAGATGTTTTTATACCAATCTTAGGCCATACCGTCATGCCGGGTTTAAGTCCTTCAATTAAGTGCGAAAACTTAATTGTCACGCTGTTTTCATAATTCGAGCCAATACCAAACGTATCTCCAGTATAGCCACCTGCGTCATATGAAATGGATGCAATATCTGTCGTTTTATAGTCAATCTTGTTAATTGTGACAACTGCATCCAACGTCCGTTCAGTTGCCTTCCATGCAGCGAGGGCTAAATCAGATTGCTTAATCATTAATTTTCACCCGCCTACTGTTCAATGAAATCCATTGAAACATTCTGCCAAATATAATCTGATGTCACTGGATTAAGTGTATAAATCGGTGCAGTCCGATCACCAACATAAAATGTCTTGGTCACTACTGCACCTTCTTGTGGGTCTAAATAACTGCAAGAAAAAAACTGTCCAGAGACAGCTTTTAGTATTGTGCTATTCTCGGCCAGTGTTAGCGGCCCCCATTTTACTGTTAACTTGCGTTTGATTGCGACACAGTCTCGATGCAAAAGTCCATTCGCGTCACGCGATGCTTTGGCATCGATATCTTGAATTGCAACTTCTAGGGACTGTGGTGCTTTAACCACTGTCCCACCAATCTTCAGTGAATATGTCAATCGTAATCATCTCCTATAGTCTCAACATGTTTTTACCATTCTTCTGATTTACCGCGTTAATGCCTTTAATAGCAGCATTACCGAACTTCTCATCACCAACTTGCAACGTCAAGTTCACATTGATCGGTTGATTGTTCATGCTGCCGCCAACGTTTGTCATTTGTAAGCCCTGTACAATCGCATTAACGATGCTTGTTCCAAGCTCGTTAATGCCACCACTATTCATACTCTGTGTACTTGTATTACTTGGCTGACTAGCCAGACTGCTCATATCCATCGACTGAGTTAAAGCTGCGGGCATTTGTAATCCATCACTGAACGTTTGTCCCATGAAGCTTAGTGCCTGCTTAATCAATTGCATTGACCGTGGAATGTTAGTTAAAGGTAAAACCATTTCCGGCTTATTCTGTTCAGCCACTTCGATCATTTGATGAGTATCAACAAGACCACCGTTAGCAAAACGGCGGTGCCCAATCGGTCCACTGTGCAACCAATCAAATTTAGGCGTGCCCCAAATGACTGTATGACCGGCAGCATTGTAATAGTCTGAGTTATTCAGATAAGCCAATACTTGGTCAAATGATGATCTGAAATTATGATGTCCAGGAAAAGCAAATGCATCAAAGGTTGACTTGACATACTGTAGTGGTCCACCTGCAGGATTACCAGCTAGCGAGTTCACATCAGTAATTGTCTGCATAATATTTCGATTCCCGGTCTCTGACTTAGCCACTTCAATGATATCGTGTTGCATCTTTGACCACCGCGATTTAGGAACTTTAGTCATCTCGAGTGCGCGACTAATCATTGAATGAGTGATTGCACCACCATTTGGTCCTTCGCTCTCGCCGTATTCTTTGAGAATCTTACCGACCCAACTTTTAGCACTATCAACACTAAAATCCACCATACTTTTAGCAACATCTAGCGGATAGCCACCTAAGCCGGTAAATTTAACAAACTTGTTCATAGCAGCTTTCAATACTTTTTCAGGGTGCGTGACATCGTCCCAGATATCACTTGCCGTATCTTTCACACCACCGGCAAAACTGCCTACACTGTCCCCTATACCACTGAACAAATCACCAAAATTCGGCATGCTAAAGTTGAAACTTGGCAAATTGAAGTTACCAATACTTGAAAAGTCAAAATCAAAGTCTCCAATACCACCGGCATAGTGTGGCACCATTGCTGTTACTTTACGAGCCGTTTGTGCCGCATTGAGAATTTGAGTACCTCTCGGAAGATTGACCATCATATTGCGAACGGCTGGGAAAAGACCTGTTCGTCCATTTGGTAACTTGTATGCTTCACGATACTTATCACCAACCTGATCATTAACGATTGCTGGACCACCTTTATGGCGACCACCAGTTGCAAATGAAGGAACACTCCAGTGGCTCAATGACTTTGCTTTGCTGGAGGCACCTACGTGATTGAGAATCCATTTAATGCCATCGATAACGCCATTAACGGCTTTTCCAATCGTACCAATAATTGCATTAGCAACATCCGCAGAACCCTTTTTTACAGACTTCCAACCAGATGAAAGACCGCCACCAATTTTACCGCCTAAACCACCGGCCCATTTTGCAATTGTTTTACCCGTGCCAGTTCTAAACGAGGCAACCCAATTACCTAACTGAGTACCGGCTCTTAACGCAGCCGTCCTAGAACTCCCCATTCCAGAACTAGTCTTCGAGCCTAAACTTCCAGCCCAACTAGAGACAGTCTTACTTGCGCCAGTTCTAAAGTTATTAACCCATGAACCTAACTTACTACCCGCATTCTTGGCTAATCGTTTGCCATCTTCGACTTTAGTATTAACATTACTACCGATATTTGATGCCCATTTTCGAATACCGACGATTGCACCTTTAGATTTGCTCGTAAACTCAGACGTCCAGTTACCAATCTTTTTACCCGCTTCTTGAGCGGCCTTTTTACCATCAGAAACTTTCTTATGAACACCGCTGCCAATATTCGACGCCCAAGTATTAACGGTTCTTTTAGCGCCGCCAACAAAGCCAGTAGTCCAATTACCAATGTTCTTTCCTGCTTGTTGAAAATCCTTCTTGGCATTTGTTATATGAGTTCCAACTTTTTTACCAACACTCTTAGCCCAATCGGAGGCTTTACCCGGTAATTTCGATGCCCATTTAAGAATATTCTTACCTGTTTTTGTATCTTTAAGGAACCAGGAAGCAATCGTGCCAACCGGATTAATAATAAAACCAATTATTTTAGTCCAATTTTTAGAAATCCAATCGATTGAATCACCAAACCATTTGGTTATATTCTTCCAAACAGAATTACAAAAATCTCTAAATTTCTTATTATGTTTGTATAGCGCGACGAATCCAGCAACTAATGCAGCGATAGCCAATACCACTAATGCTACTGGATTCGCGTCCATAACTACATTCAATGCAGCTTGACCAACAGCAGCCAGTTTAGACCACACAGACCAACTCTTGAGCGCCTTCCAACCATCTGCTAATGCAGTAGCATAATCTGACCACTTCATTTTTGCAAGCGACCATAATGTCTTCACGCTGCCAACAGCTTCTTCTAGCTTATCAATTCCAGTAATCCCTTTAAAAAAGTCTCTGAGAACATGCCCTTTACCACCAATAATAGCCGCTTTATCAGCTAATTTTCCAAGTAGTCCTATTCCATTGCTTAGCCCCGTCATTGTTACTTTAAACGCAAACATAGTTACTAAGACTTTCGCCATTGCTTCAACGGCCGTATGGTGTTTATCTACCCAACTGGAAATCCCGCCTAATGCATCTGCTAACTTCTTAAGCACGCCAACGATAACTCCACCAGTCCACTTTGCTAATGGCTTTAGGAACGAATCCCATATCCATTTAAATGCTGGCTGTGAAGCTTGAATAATGCTGTGAACCAATTTAAGCGCCGCAGCTAATGCATCGAAGAACGTTGGGATTAAATTAGTAATCGTGTATTTGGCCAATGGTAACAGGATATTTTGATATCCCCAATCCAGGCCGTCCCATACATCTTTGACTACTGGTCTAATCGCTTTTAGCAATCCATCAATCGATTGTAGTAAGGGTGTGAAATTAAGCTTAGAAGCCCACTTAACGGTTGCTCCTGTCATGTCGTTTAACGCACCCAACATGTCATTAACCATACCGAGCAGCGTTTTAAAAATAGATGTACCAACGCCACCATGTTGCCAAGCCTTATCAAATTGGCTGCCAAGTGCACTAACAGTATTAAAGATGTTTGTGAATATCTTGTAGAGATTTGATGCAATTTTCTCACCCGCACCACTATTCCAAGCATTACGAAATGCTACTGCAATATTATTAAGCACTTTTATTACAGCGTTCAATGCATTTAAAATTGATTGAATAAGCTTGGTACCAGTGTTGCCATGATTCCATGCATTATCAAACGCCTTAGCGATATCACCAATCAGACCGACTAAATTTGTCACCAACGTAATGAGATTGGCAAAAATCCGTTCGCCCAGATTGCCGCCATTCCATGCACTAAGGAATGAAGTGGCAATATCATGTATCAGTTTCAATACATTATTTAGCGAATTAAAAATGGTTTGGACTAGCTTAGTACCACGACCGCCGCCACCTTCCCATGCTTGTGAGAAAGCTTTGGCAATATCGCCAATAATATTAAGCATGTCTGCTAACAATTGTAAGATAGCTTCTACTGTTTTCTGACCAGTGCCGTTATCCCATACATGCATAAACGACCGACCAACATCCCCAAGGGCGCGTCCGACCTCTTTCCAAGCATACTTAGCCGCATCTACTACCGACTTACCCTTGGCGTCCCACGCCGCCTTCATTGGATCAAAAAGTTCACCCAAAACTTTTTGTAACTTTTTTGCTGCATCCGTTGCGCTATTGAATGACTGACCTAACGGAACACCAAAATTAACACCATCATTACCGGCTTCACTACCAATGTCATCCGTCGACTGCAACGGTGTACTTTCTGGTGCACTTTGCGTGGGTGTTGACTCTGGCGCAGCTTGCATTTCTTGCGGCGTAAATGTCTCTTTAGGCTTTTTATCGTAGGAATAGTCTTCATCATCGCTACTCTTATCCAAGACATTGAGCTCATCAAATCCCATTAAAGACTGCATGAGTTCTTTGTTCTTTTTCTTGGTTGCTTCCATGGAAGCCTGAGAACGTTTATTGGCGGCTTCAATTGCCGCGTTAGCAGCACGAACTTTGGCAGCACCTTGTTTGTTCGACTCCGCAATTTGTCGATTAGCCTCACGAACTGAGGCTGCTTGAGCCTGATTTTGCGCCCGAATTTGAGCATTTGCTTCACGAACTGATTTAGCCTGAGCCGCATTTTGCTTTCGAATCTCTTCGTTTGCCTTCTTAACAGAAGCAGAAGCTTTGCTAGAAGCGGCAGCCGTGTCATTTAGTGCCTTAGATTGCTCATAAAGTCCCTGAGCACCTTGCCGCGCCTTGGAATAGCTCATACCCGTTAGTGCTGATGTGAACTGTGCCAACCATGATGTCGCTTTAGATAATGACGACATTAATGCATTGACAGCCGGAAGTACAAAGTTGTAAATCGGATAGAATGCTGTCAGTAAATTGACCTTGATTTGATTCAGACTACTTGCAAACTGCGCGTTCGTCTTAAATGCTGTCATCATCCCAGTAGCAAGTTGCGTCAAGCCTTGGTACAGCAACCCAAATACGATTAATTGTGATGGGAGGTACTTCAACTGCTGGGCAATGCCGCCCAGGGCCCCACTGGTCCGTCTAGCACTAGAAGAGGCTTTGTTCATTGAAGAACTACTACTATTTCCAAAATTGCGTATCCGACTTGTTGCACTTTGAATACCGTTGCTAATGCGACTGAACCAATTAGAAGGCCCCTTACCGGAACCTGATCCTTTATTCATTGCGCTACTTGCCGCACTGCCGAAACGATTATACGAACCTGCCGCTCGTGTAGCAGCCGTCCCGGATTCACCCATCTCAGTATTGAGCTTACCAATTACAGATTTAAGTTCGTCACCACGATCAGAAACATAAGCATAGCTCTTGTTCAGACTATCATTGGAATTAATGAGCTTGTTCATCTTATCGCGTGTGCTCATGATGCTCTTTTCAAGTGCCGTGCTTTGCTTGGTCAGCCGGTCGCTGGCACCCATCGTCTTCATAGAATCCTGAACATCACGATAGGAGCCCTGCAACGCCTTCAACTGACGCCGATAGGTTTCAATTTTAACTTCGTTTTGATCCATAGCTTTAGAAATCTGCCGCAGTGAGTCCGGCACCGCTTTAAATTCTTGTCGCATTGATTGGGCTAGAGCTTTAGCTTGGTTTTGATAACGCGTCATCTGAGCTTGAGCGGACGCAACCTGATTATCAATTTTAATTCCTTGCGTCCCATTCTGTTGAGCGGTATTCAAGGACGTTTTTTGATTCATTAAGTCACGCATCTTGGCTTGAGCAGCTCGGGCCTGATCCATCTTTGCATTGATATCACTCAGCATGGCCTGTAAGTCCTGTTTTACCTTAACCCGGCTACCGGTAAACATCTTGCCAGCATTCTGGTTGACCTTGCTAGCCCCGGTAGATGTCGAGCTACTCATTCGTTCGAATGCAGTTTTGATAGTCTCGTTCAAACCGGACAACTGGTCTTGCAACTTTTGAACACCTTTAGAAACATCCATCGACTGCTCGGTCTTGTCCATACCGGACCTCGCACTATCAGCGGTCTTCCCCATCAATTTATCAATCATCGGTTGAACCTTGGCAAATTGTTGTTCCATTTGTTCAGTGTTCACTTTGAATAGCAGTTCAATTTCTTCAAGTTCCACGTTGTTTCCCCCTTCCTATGTAGTTTTTTTGAATTTTCGGGCTGTCTTAATCTTTTGCGATTGCTGCATTAGAAGCAACTGGTCCCGTTTCCATTCAGGAACAGAATCCGACGATGTACTAGTCGCTGTTTTGATAAATGGATAAGCCTCTTCAACCGATGGCATTTTGCTAGGGTCGTTCAAAGCAAATGCCATCATCTCAGCTTGCTTGTGATCCATTACCGCTCTCATTCGCATATCATCTATACGGTTACGATTATTTGCGATTACTTGAACCATGAGTTCACCAAAATCAAGTTCCCAAAAGTGGTCAGAATCAATCCCAGATTGCACGGCCAATGGGTAAATAGCACTTAGCAACTCAGAAACAGTCTGGTAATTATTGCTTAAAGTGTCGTCTCGGTCGTTGGTTCGTTGTCCAGAGTGACTTCCGATTCCGTATTCGTCTTCGAAGCCGAAGCTGTCTTGCCGAAAAAACCAGATTCCTGGAATAAGTCTGTTAGCACTGTAAATAAATCCATTGGGGCATGACCTTCATCAAAATATTTTTCAAAGGCAGCAAAAATGTCGTTATCAGTAACGCCGTGAGTTTGGTTCGCACCTTGCAATACGATAAGCATTTCATTCAATGGTGGCAATTTCATTCCGCCATCCGCACTCATAAAGAGTGACATCATAGATTTACCCAAGCGTTTTTCAATATTCAAAATATCACGGCCTGTTAACTTTAATTCAAGTTGTAATCCACCCATTTCAAACTTCTTAGTTGCTTTCTTTACTGTCATAACGTAGTTCCTCCATTTTTATTATTCGTCTCATATCAGCCTGCTGGCCTACTCGTCTCTTACTCAAGTTAATTATTATCTGGATAAAATGTGACGGTTCTAAGCTCCGGCGCTACTACTGGCCGTTGCAAAGTCCGGTCCGTCCGATACGATAATCGAAATCGTGTATTCAAGTGCTCCGTTAACAGCAACGTTACCCATTTTGACGGTATATGAGCCAGTGAAAGAAGCTGTCATCCCATCAGGATAAGTGACCTTCCATTTATATTGCTTATTGTCACCATTGTGCGTTAAAGCCGTTGCAAAGTTGCTGCCCTTGTACACAAAGGTAAAAGCTAACGTTGATGTATTTTCAATCCCAGGAACTGACTTCTTTTTCGTATCTGATAAATCAGTCACATCAATATTTTCTGGGTCTGAACCCATGTCAGGAACGGTCTTAATACCGCCAATTTCATCAAACTTAGTGCCATCCACTGACATTTCAAGCTTGGTCCCTGTTCCGGCAAGCCCGGCACTAGCGTCTGCAGCAAATCGTTGTAAATCAAATACTGTTAAATTCTTTTTCAATTTCAATCATCCTTTCAACTTTCAAATACGCGGTGACTAGTGTTATCAACAACACCAGTAAATCGTAATACAGTGCGATTCACACCCGCTAAATTGCTATCACCAATATCGCTTGAAAAGCCCATATCACCAAATGATGACATGAGCTTATTCGTGATTGCCGTTGTGCTACCTTCTTTTAAGAAGAGGTCAATTGTGATCGTCCATTCCGTTTGCAACTCTTGCTGATTAGCATCACGAAAATAGGCTTTATGTGCCGTGTTGTATACAGCGATTGGGAACACCGTTAAATTATCTGGGTACGTGGTTGAGACCTGTTTAATTTCCGGTATAGCCGTTAGTGCTTGATACACTACTGACTTCACATTAATAATTACCATCAACTACCCCCTAATTTGTTATGGAGTGCGGCCTCCACACTCTGCTTAATCATCTCTGGTGCCTCACGACTGGCTTGTTTGACGGCGGGGGTTAAAAACTGGCGGGCGGGTTGACCGCTTGTCCGATAGAATGTGTGTCCGTCGATTTCGATTTTAGGCATACCATACAGTTCACTCAGGTCAGTATCAACGTCATCAGCAGGAATGAACCAAGGCGTTTGCCTGTACAATGGTGTAAATCCATCGGGTAAATCTTTTTGCGACTCCTCACCCACTCGTCCAGTACCGAGCTCACGAAATAGCGCTACTGGGTCATCGGACCAGACACGACCGACAATCTTGCCATCACTATCGACAACCTCATATTTAATACTTCGAGCCAACTCACCATTTCCATACTTAACGCTGGATTGAAGTTCTTTGACTGCATAGCCCTCTGCTTTCTCAACAACATCAAAAGTAGCATCCCAGATGGCATCGTGAACCACACTGGGCATTTTTTTGAGCTGAGCTTTCAGCTTATCACTGCCACGCCATTCAACTTTAGCCATCCTATTCGCCTCGTTTACGTTGCTCTAAAGTGATATTTTTATGGGTGCTGAATGTTTGTATCGAATTGATAACGTAATCTGGCTCGCTATCTTTAGTAACATTGACACAAACACCCCAATTTTCTTGTTGACCTTCATTGATCTGATTACCTTGATACTTACCAGATTTAATGTACTTAAGGTCTTTGCCCCAGATTTGCGCATTCACTGAACCGCCAGCAGCTTGAATGTTCATCCTCACTGCAATTGGATTGCTCCATCCCGCCGTAATGACATTACCTTCATCATCGTGACCTGATTGTTGTTGTCGTAAATAAACAGTTGTCAGGTCTGTTGGTCTAAGGCGCATTAGAATCGCCTCGTTTTCGCGACTCGGTAAGGTGCTAGCGCGGTTTTAATTATGTTAGGTAGTCCCAGTTCAAACGATTGAGAAACGCCGCCTTCTGACCGCGATGCTTCGCCTTCTGTTCCTTGCTCGTTGTACATGATAATGGCAAGCCGTTTTGCCTGAATTAGAATCGGTGTCGAGAGTGAAGACCGGGTATAATCCAAGCACGTTTGAACAGCATCATCAAAGATGTCATCAACCACCGCAGCATCCGGCGTGTCTTTCTTAACACCTAATCGCGTATATAGTCTTGTCAATTGTCCCGCCTTATCTGGTGGGCTTGGTTTAGCCATACGATCATCCTCTATTCTTCGTCGTCTGTTTCTAACTGAGCATTATCGGCAGTTTTCTCGTTCTTCTGCTTATCAAGACAAACAAAAAGCTCATCATTGAACGCGTCTTGCGTAATGCTGAGCTCATCACCTTTTTTATACCGAGTATCTTTATACCGAATTGGGTAATCTTTAACGCGAACCTTCATTATCAATCACCTCTAGGCTAAAACCTGAGCTTGAAATACCTCATCCGCCGCGGCAAACGCTGGAAGCGCAACTGCTGAGGCTTTTTCCCAAGTCCCAATTGGATCATTAGTTTCGGTATAAATCATATCGTAAACATTACCCACAGCGTTAATTTGCGCTGGGCCACTGAATTGTGCTAACTCTTCTGGAGTTGGTCCAAACACTTTATTACCAATCGGGTCATCGTTCATTAAGACAAGTCGATTTTCTGGGAAGTAACGACTCTTGGTAATCTTGCCATCTTTTCCGACTTGGGTATATTTTTGATCATAAGTCCGAAAAATTGGTAAACCTTGTGCCTGCATGAAGGTGTCAAAGTCGGCTTGTCCAAGTGCCCGAGTAGAGTTACCATACACGGCTTGTAGAACTTTGGTATTAGTCGTAATCAATCGATAAATCTTCCGACTAGTTAGCGCCCGGGTTGGTGTAATATCCATCTTATCGCACCAGCGCGTAATATCACCAAGGATATCCGCGTCGCCGTTATCCCATGTAGCAGCTCCAGTCAAAGCTTCCTGATGTTCAGTCGGAACTTGATAATCAAGTTGGACAGCAAGTTTACCACTTTCATCTGGCAAAATAGTCTTACCTGTTGCTAAAACGTCCATAGCGGTCTTTTCAATTCGTGCTAAAACGCCTTGATTGAGCACATCAAAGTCGTTATAAACATGTTGTTGCAAGTAGCTAGCTTCTGCAGGCGTCCGCGGATTGAGCATCGCATACAAATCTTTTTCTTTAATCTGCATCTTGCGCTTAATCAAAGCCAGTTCGATGGCAGCGCCCGAGGCAGACCGACTGCCAATTTCGGCTTCACTATCAAAAGCCGCATAGGATGCAATCACTGGAATTCGATTTTGACGTTTCAAGATATCAACAGTTAGTGAGTTGACTTTGATTGCTGGGAATAGTTCATCACCTTGCATCGCTGGATACTGCCGATTCAATGAAAAATCGATTAAATCATGTTGCGTGAATAAATCTGAAATTTGAGCCATTTGTTTTCTCCTCCTTTAATTAGGCTTGTGATACGGCGGCGTCCGTATCAGTGAAAGTAATCTTCTTTAATGCCGTGATAGCCTCAGCTGTTGGCGCCACTGGTAAGCGTTGGCCAAATAAATAGCCTTCAACAATCACGCCAACCATTTGAGGACCATGTGTAACGTCCACTTCATTAATCGTGACTCCTTCCGCCTTAGCGTCATTAGTTGGATAAATCGTGCCGGCTGGAATAACTTTATGTCCAAAAGCATCCGTCTTCACCGCGTAACTGGTGTCATCAACCTGCCGTGAGAATGATACGAACTTTTCAGATGCCATGAAATTCTTTTGTTCTACTGTTCCTTTATCAAATACATAGGCCATAATCTAGTACCTCCCTATTTTGTCGCCCATAAACTGGACTTTGCTGGCTTTTGCGAGTTATTTAATTTTTCAGCTGCTGTTGCACCTTCAGATTTATTTGCGGATGTATTAGCACCCGGCAATGTGGTCCCACTGCTTGCGATTCGCTTATCGATTGCTTGCTGCAAGCTCTCTGTAAATGACTTACTGATTGCAGTGTAAGCCGCTTCCACGCCTTTATCATCTGCTAAAACATCATCACCAAAAGCCGCAATCAGCGCTGTCGGCAAATCGTCTGCACCCAGTCGGGCCGTAACTTTGGCTTTATTTTCAACAATAGTTCCATGGCGCTGTGATTCAGCAAGTTGCTTGGTTAATTGGTCTTTATCATAGTTAGCCTTTTCCAAGTCAGTCATCTTGTCGTAATCTTTTTGCTGCTGGGCTTCACTAGCCTGTTTTTCATCATGTGTTTTAATTGCCGAAGCAATCAGCTTATCAACACTTGATTGCCAGTCCTTTTCACTAGCAAACGATTTAAACGGCGTATCTGCCTGATTGTCTTGGTCAGAGTCGTCATTGTTGCTATTTTGATTGGCGTCGGTTGTGTTAGGCGTACTATCAGCCGTCTGATTGCCACCTTCATCTCCGCCAGTTCCATTACCACCGTCAGCAAACATCTGTAAATCCATCTTTAGTTTAAGTAGCTTCTTCATAATTAAATTCCTCCACGCCCACGAATTTCCGATAACTCAGACCACAAAAAAAGCACCCCGTGCATTACTCTGAGAGTCCCACACATTGTGCTAAATTTACCGTGGCGTCATTATCAGACCCACGCATGCTATTTAGTTTGAGTAGTTTAATGACATGCTCAGGTCATCATGCTAATCCTGATGGAACATTGTCGAAAGGATCATCATGGCGGTTTGTATTGCTGTTACTTGATCATATCCTTCATGAAGTGCTTGTTCATAACATGTTAGAAATGCATCCGTCATGAGCTTAAAGCCTTGCTCCATGTCAGCGTCAAACGTCAAGCCCTTCATTGCCATCTCGGTGTAACGCATTAAATCCGAATTATCTTTACTCATCGTGTTCTCATCGTCGTACTAAAAAACGCCCAATCAAAATGATTGAACGCCCTACATTGCAACAATAACGATATCTTGCCATTGGTCACGGATTTTCTTGCCATCAATTACATAATCAAGAATCTCATCAACATCGTCAGTATCTTTGAAGTGATAATCAAAATCACCATTATCTTTAGAAATGATACGTTTGCCCTCACTATCAAAACCAATGTACCACTCAACATCATTGATTTTGATTTGAATCTCCATACGAACATCTAACGCAAATCGAAGTTGCTCCAAAGACTCTAAGTGATCCGAATCAGCTTTTACTCGTCTTACCGCCATCTTTATTCACAATCCTTTCTGCAATCGTTAATTTCCGCCCAGGTTCTTCACGCCGGGGAACAACCTTGCCATTTTTCTTTGTAACGTGTAACCAGGAATGCGCATGTGGCACAATCGTGTGTATTTTGGCATTGCCATGGTCGGTAAAATCAATGTCCAGCCGGGCCTTTCCTGTCTTACCATAATATCTTCGTGTAACTAGTTGTCCATCGACATAACGGTCAAAAACTGAGTTGGCTTCCTGTTGATACGGAACACCGTGCACCTCACCAAAATTGTGTACATTGTTCAACGCAAATTGTTCGCGCCGAACCTCGCGCGCTACTTTCAACAGGTTCTGATAACTATCACTGTCATTATACTTCATCGTTTGAAAATCTTCGAATGTTTCGGGTACGTTATCTCCACCTAAAATCCGTTTGTATTCATCATACTGGGTAGTATCATACCGACGATTGCCAACCCGATTATCTAAACTATCGAAAGCCTGCGGACCATGCTTTAAGATTACTGCCTGGCGCCAATCCTGATAAGTAGCATCAGGCTTCAGCTTGAACTTTTCACCAGTAATTGGATCATTCGCCGTCCGTGGTAGCATGTACTTGCTATCTGACAAATAGATGATTGCGACAGTTCGGCAAAATGGATGTAACGGCGGGAAATTAACATTCACTTCCGCTTCATCTACGTTAAATACACGGCCGTCAATACTACGACAGATTTTTGAAGTCCGCATATCCAGCACAGCAACCAGTTGGTACGTTTTAACACCACGTCTTTTCCATTCATTGAGCTTCGTTTGATTATGAAAGTAGTTGGCTTCTGTTCTAATCAATCGTCGTGTATTGTAGCTGCTAGCTCCAAACTCCTTAGCTAAAGCTTGCACCATGTCACGTTCACGCATACCGCTCATTTGCTGTGCAGTGAATAGTTCACTAAGTCGGTCGGCTAGTTGGTCCGTGTTATGCCAAATCCGTTTAGAGTAGTTCTTGCCTTTAAACGGCGCATCTAATGTAGCCTTAACGTACTTCCCTGACAACTCTTTAAACCGTGTTATTGGTTCGTCTGGGTTCACTTTAACTGTTACCATCTCTTTACCCGTTTTAGGGTCAAAGATAGTTCTAGTGTGCATTTTAGGCTGACTATCAGCGCTCACGCCCGGAAGAATGACGTCTTTATCAAAGCCACCTATAATACTCTCGTTAGTTGCCTGATCAAGTGCTTCTTGAATTACCTTGGTATAAAGGTCCGTGGACTTCTCAATCTCAACAGATGCCGCTTGTTTCACCGCAATGTAGCTCTTAGCCTTGAGCTCTTCCAATCTGGTAATACGGCCCTTAGCTGCCATCCGTGATAGATAGTTGGTAACCTGCTTCTTCGACTCTTTATCATTGATATTATCAGCCAGAGCCCGCAACGTTACTAGTTCAGTCGGACTGACTTTCGTGTTAAGAATTTGCTGCGCCTCGGACCCCGTCGTTTTACCATCTGTAAAATATCTTTTATATATCTGTGATACCTCACCAGTCAAATAGTTCTGTGCACGCATGTACGCCCTCGCAATGATAGTCGCTTGTTTGGTTGCAGCATCATGTGATTTCTGTTCGCTCTGAACGGCTCGTAGTTGCCAGTAACTTAACTTGCGTTTGTCATCCGCCACTCCTACACCTCCGAGTTTATAAAATCAAATACAGCAAAATTAAAATGCCTGTAATTGGCTTCCATCCAAGCGAAACTAATCCAAGCATTTTAATTATCACGATCACAAATACACCAATCGTTTTAATGATTTTATTCAATTCTGAGTTAATTGCCCTTCACCACCACTTGCAAATTCTGAGGATATTGTGCTGAAATATCTTGTAGTCCGTGTAATAAGGTCTCACACAGAACTTTGTTATCAGCACTGGGCTCAATCAATCCAATAAACAAGCCACCATTTTCTTTAATAGTGGCGTTAGATAGCTCATTAGTGATGGCTTGGCCAAGCACCGAAACAGCAGCACAAACTAGGTCATGGCCCTTAATAGCACTATTCGCGTGGCCCGTTATCTGATAACTCACTACCTGCTTTTTGTTTAAATGAAACGTTGCCAGAATCATCCGCAGTTACCTCCTCGTTATCTGTGGCGGGCTCGCCGCCCATAGCTTTCTGCTGTAGCTTGAGTGCTTTTTCCTTTTCCTGATCCAGCATCTTAATCAACTCTTGCGGGTCATTGGTCCCAGGCAACCACCCGAGGGACACTAATTGTGGAATAACACCCTCAGCATTCTTAATATTATTGATGACATCTGCCATATTGACAGGAATATCAGGAACTATATTAATTGTTGCCCCAGAAGCGTCTACCGACTGGCCTTTAAACGTCATAATATTCTGCATTAAGCGTAGTCTCTGCCGAATACCCCGCGTTAGGTATCGCTGCTTAGTCGCTAACAATTGGAGTAAACCGAATAGCTTGTATTTCATAGCTTCACCGCTAATCGTCCCTGCAAAGTTTTCGTCATTCATGTTAGGGACGTAAGACGTTTGATGAATGTCATCCTTAATCGACTTAACAAGTACTTGTAGCTGTGATTCGTCAAAGCTCTTGGTCAACCATTCAACGCTAGCACCCTGGTCGCCTTTACCAGGCGCTTCTAGAATACCGTCCTTCAAGTTAGCTCCTTCACCGTCCTCGCCCTCATCTAGGGTAAAGCCATAGACTACCAGCAAGGCATCCACGAAGTTCTTTTTATCGGTGATACGGTCTGACTGTAATTCGTTATAGGCGTTGATTAGGCTAATCGTTTGCTCAAAATCACCTTGACGCTCTTCGTTATTACGATACTCAATAAGTGGGACACCATTAAAATAATGTTGAATGGCCTTAGGTTTGCTTGCCAAATTAGCATCTGATAGCACTCGTCCTGTCTTGGTTCGATACTGAATAATCCAGTGGGCCGTATAGACAGTAATCAAATAACCCTTAGCATTACCAAGCAGGTCCTTCTTTTCCACGTAGTAAATACCAAACAGCGGATTTTTATCCAACGTGTCATCCGTTACCAGCACACAGCCGCGCGGATCAATTTTTTCAATTGCCAACTCGGTAGTTGCGTCTGACACCTTTTTGATGTATAGCAGCTCATAGGCACACCCAAACACGCTTAAATCTTTCTCCATCTCCGTATTATGCGAATCAATATCCATTTGGTCCTGAGCATCCGTAATGGCTTTAATATCCTTGCCGTTCGCCGGTGAAATGGATACCGGATTACCAGTTGTAAAGCCGGTAATCATGTCAGTAATGTATTTGGCGTGGTTCGTCATTACCTTTTCATCTGCACGATCCAACTTAGCCGCCATCTCAAGATTTCGGCTTAAGATGTGCTGATTACCCTCATAGTAGTGTTCCAACATGTTATAACGGTCAATACGTTGCTGTTGTTGATTGATAGCATAGTTAATTACATCAAAGCTAGGGTTTTCAATATTGCCAGCCAATTCACGGTCAATCGCAACGTTGGACCCGCGCTTCTTGTTCAAATCATACTGCATCCGCTCACCTCCTATCCTCTTAATCCCTTTGGCTTCTTAATTGTCCGTGCCTTGAGCCGTTCGTGTGTGTTATAGACGGCATACCGTAACGCGTCCATTACGTCATCATTGAGCTTGACGGGTAAGCCCGCAGCCTCGTCCCAGACATACTGGTATATTTCATCTAAGAAGGCATCAATCGCTTCTTTGATAACAAAAAAGTGGCCTTGCTTCATGCACTTAGCCACCGACTCAATTCCTGATAAAACTGATTTTTTAGCGTTGAATGCTTTGAGTCCTTCACGTTGGAAACGGGCTACATGTTCGGGACGTGCACTATCCGCCCAGAATTTAATATTTCGACCATAGCGACGTTGAATATCCTTGGCAACTTCCACCCAATAGTCAATCTCTTCAAACTGACGTGTATGTTCTTCAATCAAATAAGTATTGCCAGCACGATCATCAGCCATGACAACAATCGTTCCTTTATGTTCATAGCCCCAGTCGACTCCCGCATAGTAAGTTAAGTCTGCTGGCAATTGAGCCCGTGGAATAATCATTTCGTCCTTATTAAAATCTTTATACACCATACCTTCACCAGATACCCATAGACCGAGTATTGCACGGTCGTAAAACATTCCGGACGGCGTACCCGCTTTTTGATGTTCAACGTATTGTGGGGGTAAAAAGGTATTATCATCGATTGTAAAATGGAAACTAACGGTTCCTGCTTTAGGATCATCGTTATCAATATAGCTGGCTTTCAAGTAGTGAGTCGGAACGTCTGGGTTCGTATCGCAAATAATTCGCGCACCTTGTGCTGAGCACCGATTAAGGATTTCATTGAATACCTCTTCATTAGCAAGGCTAGCTTCGTTAATATACGCCCCAAACGAGGTCATCCCACGAATGGCACCCAGCCCTGCAATGGACCCGGTAAACGTCTGCACAATCTTCACGCCAAACAGTGTGAAAGAGTTATGTTTGTCAAATTGAAAGTTAATGTCATATTTATTCGTCAGTTCCTGTAATACGTTGTTTTGTAGCGACTTGCTTGAATACCCCGCTAAAATGTACATTGGTTCCTTGACCCCTAATTTGTCAGCAACCTGACGAACACGCCGCAGTTCCATCAAGAAGGCGTCATTATCAACGACAGTTTTACCAGACCGAACAGCACCATAGTTTATCAGTAGTCGCCAGTCCGTCCGCCGCAAGGTTTTCAGCACTTGAACTTGTTTCGGCGTATATAGCTCACTAATTGCCATCGCTATCACCACCTAGGACGTCATCCAATTTATCCAGATATTCAGAAACTTTTGCTTCAGTACTATCGGTTGAGGCATTCATAATGCGAGCTTTAGCCTCCGCAATATCCGCGTCAGCCTCAGCTTTTCGAATTTGAGCTTTGACCAGCTTATCATCGCCCGGATACCGCTTAAGTATCTCCTTAACAGCACTTATCCGGGTCTTCAAGTCTGCCTCCTTCTGGCTCTCGTATACGCCTTCCGGGGTGCTCGATATAACCGTTTCTTTCTCTTCCCCTCTCGCTTCCGGGTAAGCAATTCGACGGCCTCTTTGGCGTCCATAATGCGTTTGGAAGCTATCTCGGCCATTCGCTCATCGATGTAAGATTTAATTCCAACATTTTCCAACAATTTGCTAGATTGTGCCTTTGCATAGTTGCGCGAATAACCAGCTTCAATAGCAGCTTGATAAGCATTTCCAGACTTGATATACTCGTCGGCAAATTTACGCTGTTTGGGCGTTAACTTTCGTACCATTACATACCACCACACCTCCGTTAATTGGAATTAGCTTGATAATCCTGTTACTTTTCGAGCAACTTAATCCGGATAGCTAGTGCCTGTGCATATGTTTCCATAGCTTTTGCTTGAATACCAATGAGTTGCCGTTGTTCATCAGAAATATCTAAGTTACTGGCAGCTGGCCAAGCTTTAGCAATCTTGTCCGTCAGTTCATCGTATTCAGTGTTTAACTTTTTCAACAATACTTTGTTCATAATAATTACCATCCTTTTTATTTTTATCCAAACTAAAAGCGCCATGCTGTTTAGCACGACGCTTCTTATCCTTATACCATCTATCTAGCCGGGAATCAGCCTGCACCCATTCAGGCGGCTCGTACCCGTATTTACTGTGTATCATTACTGCCATGACACCACTCCTAAATTCATTCTCCATGTTTTGCTCGAACCCATTCTTCTTTTAAATAGTCAGATATTTCTTGAGAAATGTTATCTACATTAACGCCATCATCAAAAAATGCGATCTTTTTATATTTTTCATATTTTTCTTCTTTCGTCATGGTACTACTGTCAAAATTCATTATTGATTTTTGAAGTTCAACTTCAAAACGACTAAGCTGTTTAACGGGCTGCATAATTAGCATGATTATTTTGCTGTTTCGTCCATCGCTATCTTTTTCATTGAAAAATAATTTTAATGATTGTGTAGACTGAAAAAAGTTTCTCTTTAACTGATTCATTTGATACCAGCTTCTATCCTTTTCATCATTTGAAAACTCTTTTCCAAGTGCTAAAAGCACAGCATCAGTGTAAAAAGAACTAATACTGTCTCTATATGCTTCTAAGTCTCCAAGATAATTACCTGTGCTTTTTCTTACCTCTTCAATCCAATTAACACGACTTTTAGAAATCAAATCAGCCTTAAATTGACGCCGACGATCCCAAGCATTAAAAGTTAATGTTGCTATTGCAAGAATCGAAGTAATTCCTATCCAATTAAACTTTCCATAATGATCAACAAACAAATGCGAAATCAAAAATTCTTTATACCATAAATAATAGAGTATATCATGTAGCCAATGAAGATACTTCAGTCGGCTTATCCCATTAATTGCATCAACAAACAAAATTAGCGATACGAATATAAGCAGTAGCTTAATAGCTATCAGCAGCACTCGTTCAGAACCCACTTGTCTTCTATCACTAAGGTAATTATAAATGGTATTACTAATATGTTTGACCTTCCTACTATTCAATTGTTTTCTAATCCACTTCATTTTCTCCTCCAAACTAACCTAACTATACAAAAACTCCCGCTAAAAAGCGAGAGCAGTTTGAAGGAATAAACATTATATTATTCTTGTTTTAATGTGATGAAATTAAGAAGATCATAAGACAAGTTGTTTATACGAATTATATTTGCATTCATATAAAAGTTATTTCCATTTTGAGTTACTTCTTTATAATCAAGCAATCCATTATCAATACAATTTTTTACAACACTGCTTATTTGAATATCTGTACGATACTTTTTTTGTAATCTTTGATAATTTTCCTTACCAAATTCAATATCAACTTTATTCAGCTGAACACTAGAATTATTCAAGTGTTTTCTCCACTGGTCTATAAATTCAATTGTTATATCGGGGATATTATTGAGTATTGACATATAAAATGTATTCTTTTGATAATCATTATTTTTCAATGTCGTTGTATTAATTATAGCATTTGCTAAATATTCTCTTCTTTTTTCAAATGCAGAATTATTGTAAGAAACTAGCATATCCATTAATGAATTTTTCAATAAAATTATATCGGTACTATCCAATTTTTTAATACTAGCAATTATTTCGTCCTGTTTGTCGGCTAATTTTCCAAATTTAATTTCTAATAATTCAAACCTATTCTCCACGCTTATATCACTTGCTACACCAAATACTATATCAAGAATCGATCCCAATACTGGAATATCTGACAGCACAGACTTGGTAATGTTCTTAACAATATTTACCCCTAATTTATCAATACTTTCTTTTTGCATACATTTTTCCTGCTTTCGTTTGAAATATTCATAATAATTATACCTCTTTAAACTTGAACTTTTATAAAAACGGAAATTCTTAATTAAAGGGACCGGGTACAGCCGAGGAGGCAAAGCTTGTCAACAAGCACATATTGTGCGTAAACCATTATTTGATGTTTCAACATATAACAATATCGCCGGTAGGCCTCGAACCCGCATCCCATTGTGGCTTACCAATTAGCCCACAGCGATACTCGCATTCAACGGCCGACGTTAAACACGAAGACTAATGCCGGCGGCAGAGAGGAGCGCATCACCCCTTATAAATCCGCCGGCAACGTAGCCTGCTGGACTCGAACCAGCGACAACCTGATTAACAGTCAGGCGCTCTACCAACTGAGCTAAGGCCACATGAATGTTAGGAAATATGACTAACTTTCCCAACATTTAATAAAACATATTGTATAATTAGTTATTATATTTGAACGGGGGGTGAATTAACATGTCAAACAAGATTTCACTGAGTCAATTTCTTAACTTTTCAGTTAAAGTTCATACCAGCGCAAAAATCAATGCAGTTCGTCACATGAAGAATGATGAGTATTCAATCGGACAGGATTACTACTTTCCATTACGTACTGCTATACGTCGGTATACACAAGGCAAAGACACACTTGATTCTATACTAGACGCTGCACAAAACTCTAAGGAAGACCGCAGGGCCAACTTCATAAAAGATGCAACTAAATTTGTCAACTTCATGAAAAAACATGATGTTCAATTTTTTGAAGTAGGAAATGCTTCTTGGAGTTATGACAACAGGATCAATATAAGTGCTTCTCCAGAATTTGGGATGATTTGTAATGGCAAGCGTTATTTTGTTAAAAATTTTTATCGAAAACAGAATCCTAAGGATAAAATCACTTTAACTAAAATGCGTCCCACGTTAACTCTCATGAGAACTGCAACTTATCAAACAGATTTAGCTGGTGCAAACGCAGCCGTCCTCAATCTTCAAAATGGGAAACTTCTTTTTGATGACAAGCCTATTAACGCAAATAAATTGCTTGAATTGCAAGCAGATGCCGCGCAATTAGCCGACATTTGGGAAATGGTCTAATATCCTATTTATCATGTTCAATTCCCAGATCATTCATAACTTGTGCACATTCATCACAAATCCATGAACCATCATCGCTTTGCAAAGTTGCCACCTGCCCACATAGTGTACAGTGTGGCTTTTTAATATGGATTAAGTACCAGTCATGTATCCATAAACGTAACGAAATAAACATATTATCGCCCTTTTCTTAATTACCTTATGCTACTAATTTACCACCAATTTATTGCTATGAAGTCCGGCTTGAGTTCGGAAAAAGTTCGGTTAAAGTCCGGTCTGAGTCCGGTTTTGATAAATATTCAGGTCTTCTAGGTAATAGCTCTGTGCGAACTGCAGCATCGCCAATGGCTTCCAACGGTCAAAATACTGCGTCTTGCTGTAGCCAATATCCATGTAGCACATCGTGTCGCTGTAACCTTGCAAATATAGCCGATCTAATATCTCCTGGCACTCATGATCACAGCGAGCCATGGCCTGAATAGTCTGTCGGACAATCTGTTCGGCATACAGGCGGCGTGTAATCCGATCCTCGGCCGAATTACCAGCTGGGGCCGACTTAGGCATGCCATCCATGCTAGGCGATTTAAGATCAGCGACCGAATGGCCGGACGCCCGAACTGCTTGCGGTAACTTCTTATCCAGGAACCGCCGCACCTGTTTAATTGTTTTCTCCTGGTCAATTGGTGGAAAAATTTCATCTGAAATAACTTGCTGTTCGCCCATCATGCGCCCCTCCGCTTTCGTATGCTATAATTAATGTGCTAGGTATCAATCGTAGCGCGGTCAGCGATGGCAGCGCTTTTTTATGTTATACTTACAACGGTCATTCGAGTGGTCCCGTGACTGGTCGCCTTAACGGGCGGCTTTTTGTTTGCTTCGGCGTGTTCCTTCATACGCCGGTGCTTCCGTTTAATTGTTGAACGCTTCTTAGTGTGTTTAGGCATCTTCGCCCTCCGTAATTTCATCTATTTCTACTCGCGGATTTCGTTTATCAACTGCAAATTCGTCCTGAAATCCCGTGATATGCTTTCGATTGTCATTGCCTAGGAGCCCAGCTTTCATAAAGCCGTCCAGCACAAACTTTTTAGCAAACGCGATATTATCCGCATCTTTTCGGTTGTTCTTCGTGTACCACGTAAATTTAAGCTTGCAAGGCCAGCTGAATTCGACTCCAGAATTTCGACTAGCCCGCGCATATACACTACATAAGGCCGTGTACCGCTTCTTTAGTTTAGCTGCGGCGTATCTGTTGGCCCGTTCAGCCTTGATGTACTCATTTAAGCTAGGTAGTTCGCCCTTAATCACTACTTTGCTCATACTTTCGGCACCCGGCTAATGTAGTAGCCACAGACAATGCCATTTGAGTAGCTTGCTTGCCTTATCGATCTAGCTGGGGCGCCGATCTTATCACCTAGCAAATCAACTGTTTGTCCAGTAATAATTTCGTTGGAATTGTCGTACTTTTCAGCACGCCAGTAGCCGTTCCGCAACGGCAAACTGTACTTGTGCACTAGATAGCTAACCCGCTGACTAATATAGCCAGTCTCATCGGTCAACGCCCTTATCGTATGGTTACCAGCACGATGAGCATGACGAATATCTCTAATTTGCTCACGTTCCTCAGCTTGGTGATCTGGTAACATACTAGCTAGGTAGGCCGCATCACTGCGTACCTTAGTCCCAGGCTTAACCAGTCTAACCGGAAACGGCCATTCACCAGATTTGTAGTTATGTTGCGCGAGCTTAAACATTTCCGGTTCGGGCCCGATTGCTAGTGGGTGATCGATATCGGGTAGATCAGCGTTAATTACTAGCACCTGTGTTTCAGTCATGCGCTCACCTCCGTTTGCAATCCTTGTCTAGCTTGCTCTAGATCAATAAAATACTCGGCTGGCTTACCCCAACATTGGGCCAAATCAAAATTTAAGCCATCCCGCTGATATTCAATAATTAAAACCTCGAGTGCAAATAGCTTGTACTCATGAGCGCACACTTCATCTTGCGCGCTACCGCCAGCCTTTAAATGCCGTTTCATGCGCTGCTTAGTCCAGTGCAATGTGGCCGGTTCATAGACATGGTTAGCGGCTAACTTGACTAATTGATTACCCCAATTCATTTAGCTTCCTCCTGACTGTTCATGAGCGCTAGAAAATCATCGTCACTCATATCGTCCTGCTGGTTATCACTTGAATTTGGCTTAGAATCCGCCTGAGAAGCGCCGTTTTGCATCCACTTTGGCGTAACTTCTTTACGGCGTGGCTTTGAATAGCCACTAGGTTTTCTTTCGCTCTTCATGCGGTCGTCATGATTAGCAGCGGCCTTTTTAGCCTGCTCTAACGTCGTAATATTTCGTTTCTTCCAACCCGCAACAATTGCACGAACGTATTTCAAACATGCATTAGATCCAATCTGATGTTCTCCAGCAACCCAAATTGCATAGGCAATCACCTCAGGCTTGAACTCTTCCAGCCATTCATCAATTTCGGGACGAGCAATACCATTTGGAAATCCCCACAGGTTGGTCCAATCGTTAATGACCTGCTCGCGCGTCACGCCCTCGTCATCATCATAAGAGTCAGTATCAGTCAAGTAAGGGTCAGTACTAGTAAGTTCTTTATGTTCTACTGGTTGACCTCCACCTTGCCCAACCGGTTGACCTACTTCATCTAAACCAGTTGGCCTACTTTTATGGCTTGTAGTTGGGTTACTGGTTGGGTAACCAGCTGACCTACTATATAAATTAATAATGCGATATTCAGGCGGTTTCACATTTTTCTTGCCTCTAACGTATTTAATTAGTCCTAGTTGCACTAATGAGTTGCGTGCTTTATCGAGGCCGGGTTCGGATAGTCCTGTCAGACTGAGTAATGCCGAATTTTTCATGCGAAACTGAACGTCCAACTTGCCTTCATCGTTCGCATAGTCTAATAACTCGCGATACAGATTATTTTGGCCGTTAGAGACACTCGCTTCATACATTTTAAAATTGCGGTACGCTCGTCGTTGCTTGAAGTAATCCAAATTCGTCCCTCCTTTACTAATGGGCCTTTCACCCGTTCGGTGGATTCAGTCACTGCTGTTCAAGCCAATTCTGTTTAGTCAATCTATGAGTAAGTCGTCTGCACTAACGACGCTCTCTAACTTTTTGGTACTACGACAATAAGCACAATGTCCGCATTGGGTAGGATCTGCTTCGCCTTTAATGACATCTTGAATATGCTGTTGAGATTCCAATACCTGGTTCATAGCATTAGTAAGTCGGTACTCCGGTAAATCAATAGCCTGCTTGTCTGGTGGATCCTGTTTGCTTACTGCCACGATGTACGGTTTGCACGTCACGCCAAATTGCTGCTTAATCAACTCTTGATAGACTGCCATCTGAAGTGGGTAGTTATACGCATATACAAACGGTTCCTTCTCACGAGTTTCTGGATTCCAATACGCCTTGTATATGTCAGCGGTCGTCTTGAGATCCACGAAGTAACCTTGTTTCAAATTGAGGCAATCAATCTTGCCCTTCCAGGGATAACCACCGATTCCACCAGTTACAATCACTTCTTTATCGCCTTGATAAAGAAGATTAAAATCATGATCGTCAGATAAGGCTTCAATCATGGATTCAGCAATTTTAAAGTCCTTTTTGAGCTGGCCTTTGCTTGGGCCCTGGCTTGAAATTGCCTCTGGATGTTCATCAACAAACTTGGCATGAGCTTTCTCGCTTTCAAAGTAGCTGTGAAGCCAATTTCCAACGACTAGCGCCGTTGAGTTCATACATGGTTCCCATTTACCCTGCAACTCGGCTAACGCTTCTGCTTCACATGCTAGAAACTTCTTGAACCATGTTGCTGACATAAATGATTGATCTGTCCAGCGATCGTAATAGTTAGCCGGCGTCAAGGTCTCCGAGGTTGTCGAAGAGGTTTTGCTGGTCGACTTCGTCTTTGACAGGTTCTTGATCATTGCTTGATGCCTCCTTTACAGCCGTTCTAACGGGTTCTTTAGCTGGTTCGGCAGATTCTACCTTCTCGGCTTTATTCTCTGCTACATCAGCTTCTAATGACCTTTTAGTCGGTGTTACGTCTTTTCTATCGTCATTCTCATATTCGTTGCTAGTGGTTTCGTTAACTGCTTGCACGAACAAATCGTTGTCGCTTGAACTGTTAATGTAGAACTTTGCAGCTCGATTAATTACAGTCCGTTTAGCCATCTCTTCTGGGAACTCGTTTTGAACCTTCTTCGTCTTAGCGTGGCTCCAACTGGTGTCGATGTCTTTTTTTGTCATAACCGTGTATGTCCGGTTCCTGTTGATGTCTTCAATCCATGCAAAGGCCCCGATAATTGGCTTATCTAGGTTCTCAAAGCTTGGCTCGAACTCTTTAACCACCAACACTCCATCTTTACCACCAATCTTGAACTTGTCGTCTTTGTGGACAACCTGTGCCTGAATATCTTTCACATTTGAAAGACGCTTTACAACGCTAATTGAGCCGAAATAGGAGCGCTGCATGACTAACTGGTTGCCATAAGGAATGAAATAGCATTGATTTTTAGCCGGGCTCAATCCCTGGATTGCCATGTTCATCAACGCCTTGATAACTGATCCTTGGTCACACTTATCAAGTAATGGTTGGCCCTTAGTGGTATCGCTCAAAATCAGATACGCGCTGTTTAATGCATTCCCTACTGAATAATCAGGTGGTAATGACAAGCCTTCATTATTCTTCATATCCTCAATATTGTTATTAACCATCGTAACTAACTCATTACTCATGCTTCTTCCTCCTCTGATACCCAGTGATAGCCCAGACGTGTCATCATCGTATCCGTGTCGATGTGTGCCAGTAGCTCGTCCCATAGACGAGACTGACCAAACACATCAATCAACCATTGCCAATTAGGCTCCTCACCTTGATCTGGATACAACACGCTCACGTCAGTCGAACCGAAAGTGACGATACAAATGGCGCTTAACATATCGGCCTGCATATCAGTCGCCCACTGCTTAAAGTCATTGTTATCGATGTAATCTTGAAACAACTGTGCCTTGCCGAACTCGTCACCATCGTAGCAATAGTTATCTGCGTCAAGTACCCAGTCGCGTGAGTCGTTACGTTGCTGCCAATGCTCGTTTAAATCTGCCTGTGCTGGCATCATTTTGCCCACCTCCGTGTCAAGCGTTGCCTTAGTGACTGTTTCGGAGTACAATAAAAATCGAAAATAAATTTATTAAGCGTCTTTGCTGCACGGGTACTTCCAATACTCGAGCAGCTTTTTTCGTACTCAAATTTAGGCTTTGGCGATACTTTGCGTACTTCCAATTCGTTCGACCTCCTTAAATGTGCCAAAAACATTATTCAATTCTTCAATTGTGATCTGTTTGTAAAGCACGTTTCCGATCCGGAATGTAAATTTCATCGTCTTCATCTCCTTAAATTCCAAACCAACTAGCAACTTCATGACGCTTGAACCACAATGCAGTTAACGCGCAGCCTACTAATGCTCCTTCAATCATTGCTATTTCCTCCTAGCCATTTTCTTGATTGACTTTATCGATTACTTCCTGCAATTTATCCATTGGGATACCGGCATACTCAGCTTTCTTAGCCAAATCGGTTATCTCGGCGCTGATCTCTTCCGCGTATTCACGTGGATAACGTTCAATGACTAGCTGCTGCGCTGGTGTCCGATCATTTGGGTTAATCGCAATAGCGTTCTCAAACTCGGCTTCCATTGCCTCTCGTTCTTGCTGCTCTTTCTTCTGACGCATTAGGGCTGAGAACATATCACCCTTTAGACGCCTGTCATTCTGAAATGACAGCACTCCGAAATTCTCACGAGCACCAGAATAATTAAGCCAAAAATCGTTAATTACATTTGCTAACAACTTCCTAATTTGTGGATCAGTGCTTCTTGATCCACTCTTCAACCGGGACAATTGTCCGGGAGAAACATGCGTCCTATCTGCAATCTGCTGCTGTGTTAGTGTTTTATTTTTACCTAATGCCAATGACAATTGCTCTGCAAACTTGTTCTTCATACCTACACCTCTGTATTTTGGAAAGGGCTTTATATAGCCTTTCCATGTAATTCACTTATAATTTAAATTAATCGGGATGATCTAATAGGTAATCGATCATCTCAGCTGCTGGAATCTGCCAGCCGTTATGGGTATTCACATAATCAATGAAGCCACCCTGTTCAATGTCCAAATCATGACGATGCTTGGTTAAATATCGTGAGGCTCGTTCGGTTGATTTAGTTCCGTATTTATACTTGGCCAAATCTTTAAGCTTCCAAGTACGAATACCACGTTGTGCTTGCTTCCAGGCTTGGAACTTCTCGTATTCTTCTTCGCTAATGAATTGGAATCCCTTTGGAGCCTCATGCCGAATCAATATCGTATCTGACATGTTCGCACCTCCTAATATGAAACTGACATAAGTTGGCTAGCTTGCTCGTTATACTCGGCCGTTACTGCTCGAAATTCAGCATCTAGTGCTTTATCGCTTAGTGCCTCAAACATTACTCTTGGTGTTTCTGGTTTAACCTTTGCTAGTGCATTTATTAATGTAGTTCGTGATAGATGTGTCATTTTGTTTCCTCCGTTCTTTGAAAATTAAATATTTGCTTTTAGTAACTCGAATATTCGACGCGCTTCATCAATGTTGCTCTCGTTAATTTGATAAACATTAGACACACCTAAATGGAACCTTTGGACCATTTCGTGCAACTTCTCTTGCATAACTTCCATTACTCGGTCACCTCCACTGATAATTCATCTGTGGAAACTCCCAATGCACGGGCAAGCTTTTTCGCCGTCTCGTATGTCAAATTAGTACCTGACTCAATTGCGCTGATCGTCGTTTGCGGTACTCCACTTTTATCAGCTAGTGCTGATTGGCTGAGTCCCAGTTTCTGCCGCAATTCTCGAATCCTTAATGTGTAAGTCATTTGGTATCTCCTTTCCAGCCACTAATATATTGGTAACTCGGCCATATAATAACTAATATATCGTTACATGTCAACAATATATTGGTAAATATTTTTGTTATTTACTTTAGAATGAACTTAACAATATATCGTTAGGAGCTCATAACATGAAAACCGATGGAGAATTTGTTTCCGAACATTTAATGGAATTAATAACTCAACAGAACTTAACTATTAATCGTGTTGCAACATTAGCTGGGCTGAACCAGTCGACTGTAAACGCGATGTTTGAAGGGAGAAGTAAGCGTCCAACAATTACTACAATCCGTAAGGTATGTGGCACCCTCGGTATCAGCGTTCACGACTTCTTCGACTTCCCGCCTTACAACGAGGTGGAAAAATAATTTCCATAGACTTCTCACTTAAAAAGGTGGTTAAAAAATGTTAACAGCTACGATTCATTTTTTAGATGGTGAAACACTAACGCTAAACGTACATGACTTTGTTTGGGGTATTCGCACTGCGCCAATTAATGATCGTCCTAAAAAAATTTCTAAAAAGAACTGGGAAAAGATAACGTACGATTTTCCTAACAAAGACGAAATTAATGGTCCGTTTGAACTGAACGAACATATTAAGCTAGGATTAGTGCCAAGTATCACCAAACTTCTAAACAACTACACTTTCTTTTTCACTGATGATGACCCTGGCACCGTGTTTGCCAGCTCCAAAGTGGTAAAGATTGTCAGTCATTAACGTTTAATCCGAAGAGTTGCTATTTGCGATAGCGGCTCTTTTACTTTTCATTGGCTTCATTTTGTCATCTCCTTATTTACTCGTATTGTGTACTTTATCTTCAAAAAAATAAGTCCATTTAACACGTTTTTTTTTCGATATATCGTTCATTCTTACAGCCATTTTCTTAGCTCTACCAACACTTGGTGTTCTATGCCCTTGTTCGTAAGACGCTAAAGTTGTCTCTGGCATATCGAGAAATTCAGCAGCCTTTTTTTGCGTTAGTCCGTTGATGTCTCTCCACTCTTTTAACCAATGACGCATGTTAACACCTCCTAACTAAGTAATACGTTTCGCGTACCTTTGATGCTTATTAATATAATACAATTCGCGTACTTAGTCAACAAAAAATACTCTAAACGAGTATTTTTTATATTTCTGTACAAAATACGCATTATGCGTAGTAATCTTATAATTAATTGAAGGAGGCCTATCAATGTTTGCTGAACGCCTTAAAGAATTACGAAAAAGAGAAGCTGGTCTAACGCAAGAGAGATTAGCAATGCAATTAGGCATGGCCAAAACAACACTGGCTTCCTATGAACAAGGAAAACGACAGCCCGATCTTGAAACACTTTCTAAAATTGCAGATCGTTTTTCCGTGACAACTGACTACTTGCTTGGAAAAAATGGCACGCCAAAATGGGCAACCAAGAAAGATACCATTGACCTGAAGGATTTTCTTGAAGCAAATGAGGGTTCGATGACCTATGGGGGTGAAGATCTTACTGAAGAAGAAAAACAACAAGTGCGTGTGGCTATGGCAACAATATTCTGGAAACGCCACAAGCATGATTAGGAGTTTTACCTATGGATAGAGTAAAAGATATCGTTAAAACTATTGTCAATCGTTATCACACAGCGGACCCGTTTGTAATTGCGGAAAAGCTTAACATACAAGTGGAATGGTGTGATTTTGGGGCAATGCCCCTGGGGAAAAATGCTTATGACAACCAAGAGCCTATCATACTACTCAACAATTCTATTAAACACACGCCTACACAGTATTTCATACTCGGTCACGAACTAGGACACGTTATATTCCACGAGGGGCTGATTGGGTACTACACTTCCGTTAAACATGGACATTCTAAGTTTGAACGTGAAGCTGATGAATTTTCAGTTGGATTGATGGGAATGCTTTTTATTGAGGAGAATGGCCATATTCCCTATTCATACAGAGAACTGTCCTATCAATACGGGGTACCATTCGACGGAGATTAATATCAATTAATTTGGAGGAATTTTCATGTCACTAGGTGACTTATTCAGAATAAGCGAATTTAAAAATACTATTCAAAAATCAAAAGTGGAAATTGTTCAATTAGAGGAAACCATTGATAAGCTGAAAAACCAGAACGACATTAAGCTATCATTACAGCAAATGAAGCCTGAACAACTTGACCAACTCATTAATTCTAAACGCAAAACACTTGATGAATTAGACAAACAGATTGATCTCGCTGACAAAAAGCGTATCAATGCACTATCTGAAATTGAGAAACAGTCTGACATGCTTAACGAAATAAAAGCCGACATTAGTGACCTTTCTCCTGATTTAGAAATGAGTTCATATGGCGTGTATCAACCGCAATATGACTTTTCTGATTCCTTAGGCTACAAGGACAGATTGCAAGAAATCCGTGATCAACAAAAAAATCTAATCAAAAATAAAGCTGCTTGTATTTTTAACAATCATTGGCAAGTCAACGGAAGCATAGCACAAGGAAGAAAGATGAATCGTAATAATATAAAGGCCATCCTTCGTAGCTTTAATAACGAATGTACAGATGCTATCAACAAAGTATCATATTCAAATTTTGATCGCATCAAAACAAGGATTATTCGCTCATTCAATCAGCACAATAAAATGTATGAAGTTGTTGAAATCAGCATGGTCAACAATTACTTACAGCTCAAATTGAAAGAACTTCATCTAGCTTTTGAGTACCGACAAAAAGTTCAAGAAGAAAAAGATAAGCTTCGTGAACAGCGAGCACGGGAAAAAGAAGAAAAAGCTTTGCAACGGGAAATTAAAGCTCAACAAAAAATGCTTAATAAACAGATCGATCATTACTCAAAAGCAATTCAAGAACTTCAAGAAAGACAAACTGAAGATCCTCGCAACGAGGGATTAATAGCCGAAATTGAAAAATTAAAGCAAAAACTAACACAATATGAAGATAAAAAGGCAGCGGTGGATTATCGAGAAGAAAACGCAACCGCCGGATATGTTTATATCATCTCTAATGTTGGGTCGTTTGGTAAAAATGTCTTCAAAATTGGTGTAACCCGCCGCTTAGATCCAATGGAGCGTATCAACGAGCTCGGGAGTGCTTCGGTTCCATTTAAATTTGACGTACATGCATTAATATTTAGCGAAAACGCATACCAATTAGAATCTGAACTACACCAGCGCTTTTCACAAAAGCGTGTCAATATGGTGAACAACCGTAAAGAGTATTTTCACATTTCTATAAACGAAATTGAAGATGAATTAAAAAAATACAGCAATTTGACTGTAGATTTCAAAGAAGCTCCTGAGGCCGAAGAGTATCGAGAGAGTTTGGCTATTAGCACAGAATCAAAGCAATAATGTTATTGAAATTGGAATTGGGGAATAAATTATATTGGAGGATGTTTAAATGTCAAAAAAGGTTGTTGGAGAAGACGGTAGAACTTATAAAGTAAAGAAGCCGTTCTATAAACGAGTCTGGTTTTGGGTTTTAGCGGTAATCGTCATTTTTATAGTCGGCGGATCATTGGGTGGCAAAGACAATTCCAATGCCACAAATAACGCTGGCAAAACAACTAATGTTAACTCTGAAAAATCAGAATCAACTAAAACTGATAACAGTGGAAAGATTACCCGCTCTCAATTCGATTCAATTAAAATTGGGGATTTGATGAACAACGCACAAGGCGGCGATACGCTCGACAGTCTGAAGCAAAAGTTTGGCAAGCCTGAATCTACGTCTAGTGATACGACTAACGGCGTAAAAACTGATGTTGTTACGTGGACCAACGTTGCTGGAGAATTTGGTGCTAACGTAATGGTATCGTTCACTGACAACCATGCCTACGATAAAAACCTTACAGGATTTAAACTGTCCCGAAAACAAACTATTAAGTTGTCCGATTTTGACGCTTTCAGTAATGGTACGAAGTATTCTGACTTCACGGCTAAATGGGGGCAACCTGATTACTATAATGAATCATTAATTAGTGGAAGCACTACTATTGTTGCCGGGTATACTTCAGGTGTTAAAGGAGGATTAGGTGCGAACTTTAACGTTACTTTCACCAATGGAGCATTGAGTGGTAAAACTCAATCTGGTATGAAATAGCAATTTATAGCTAGCCCTTAGTTGGGCTTTCACGCGAGCGTAGTTCAAAGGTAGAACAGTATTCCTATGAATTGCTAACTAGATACTTTCAGATGTAGGTTCGACCCCTGCCGCTCGCTTTAACCAGAAAGAAGGCTTAATGCTATGGATAATGAAATTTCAAAATACGAGCTAATTGCCACGATGAAGAAAGATATACAGACATTTATGGACTCAGAATCCATGTTATATCTAAAAAAGATTCATATTCAACAGAAGAATATGACCGTATGCTGACAGAAGTAAAAGATGATTTGAAAACACGGCTATTGCAAAAATAATTATGAACTCAGTAAATGATAGTCAGCCCTAGCTGACTTCACGCGAGCGTAGTTCAACGGTAGAATGGTTCCTTTAATTCAAATATAGCCTACCTTCCAATGCAGGTTCGACTCCTGCCGCTCGCATAGAGATTCTTAACTCAATCAAACACAGGAGAATCACCAATGTTCAATTCTTTAACTTATTTTTTAAAAAGCCTGTCCTCTATTAAGTGGAGCACTGAGCTATTATTTGTGGCAATTATATCAGCATTAGTTGCATATTTTCTCTATAAAAAGCTTCATCACTAATTGATTACAAACGTGGGTGTAGTTCAACGGCAGAACGGCAACTTCTTATGGGATACCCTTCCTTTATTTCTTATTGCCATGCGGGTTCAACTCCTGCCACTCACATTGACCAGTCAGGATGTCATTAAAAGCTAGAATATATTTTCAGGAGGATATTTAATTGATTCAAGAATTCAAAGAATTTATCTCACGTGGTAATGTAATGGATTTAGCAGTCGGCGTTATTATTGGGGCTGCATTTACTGCTATCGTTAAATCATTGGTTAATAATTTAATAAATCCACTAATAGGTGTTTTTTTAGGACAAATTGATTTCTCTAGCCTTGTTTTAAAAGTTGGCAATGCTACTTTTAAATACGGTTCCTTTATTAATTCTGTCATTAATTTTTTGATTATTGCATTTGTGGTATTTTTACTAGTCAAAATGATTAATAAAATTATGCCTAAAAAAGAGGATGTCAAAGCCGATCCTATTCCAACAGCTGAGGAAAAATATCTTTCAGAAATTGTATCATTATTAAAGCAACAGAAAAGATAATTGCAGTAAGAAATCAGGTGCCATTTATGAAAAAATCAGAAGATTTATCTACTAAAGATTGGAAACAAGCACAGTCTGCCGTCTTCAAAGAGTACGAAGATTTTATTAAAAGAGTTCAAGAAAATGGTGTAGACTATGCTATTCAGCATGCAAGACGTTTAGTAAATTACCAAAAATTAGTTACCGAATGGCAACATAAAATAAATATTTTAATGGACGATCTATCTAATAACCACGTCGCTTTAAGTGTTTTTAAAGACTTAGAAGAAGGAAACGAAAGTCATGTTTTGAGTAGAGCTTACGAGATTATGAAGAAGTGGCCAGAGTTCAACCCAGAACCATTAACCATTTGGCTAGAGCTCATCGAAGACTCAGATGATGAATAATAAAACTAAATGTCAAAGGAAGAATTTCAAATGAAGATTATCAACGTCGCATTGCATGTTAAACCAGAACTCAAAAAAGAATATGAAGATTTCATTCATGAACTTGTTATTAATTCAGCACAAGAAGCTGGTAATGAATTCTATGGACATTTCAAAAAGTTAGATAGTGATAATGATTACGAAATTATTGAACACTGGAAAGATCAAGAAGCCGTGGATTTCCATAATGACACCCCTCATTTCCAGAAATTTCTAGCACACGTCAGTGACTATCTAACTTCAGAACCAGAAATTACCAGAATGGATTATTAGTTTTCTCGCTTTACAATTAAGTAAAAATAAATAGCACTTAATTGCAAAGCTTCCGGACCTTTAGCTCAGTTGGTTAGAGCAGACGGCTCATAACCGTCCGGTCGTTGGTTCGAGCCCAACAAGGTCCATTTCACGCGAGCGTAGTTCAACGGTAGAACAGTACTCCTTTGAATTGCTAACTAGATACTTTCAGATGTAGGTTCGACTCCTGCCGCTCGCATTGTAACAAATAACCCATACTACCGCTTACTTTAGTACGTACATCGCGTGGGCGTAATTCAATGGTAGAATAACGATTTCAGCCCTTCTCTCTCGTTTGAAATTGTTATGTAGGTTCAATCCCTGCCACCCACTTTTAAAAGAAAGAAGGTAAGATTATGGATAAAGATATGTCGAAATATGAACTCATAGATAACATTACTAATGACTTAACCTCTTTTATTAATCTGTATGCTTTCGTTTATCTTACAAAAGATAGCTACTCAAGGAAAGAATGTGGCCGCATAATCCAAGGAATGGAAAGAGATATGGTTGATCGTCTTAAGCAAAAATAATTGTAGGTACATTCTAATTAACTGTTGAGCCGACCAAAACCCATTGTTGGCTCTTATGCGAGTGTAGTTTAGTGGTAAAACGACAGCCTTCCAAGCTGTAGTCGCGGGTCCGATTCCCGTCACTCGCTTAGTAAAAAAATTTATTTTAACAAAAATCAAATTAATATTGTATATGCTAATGTGGGGATTAAAGTATGAATAATAAAGACACTTTTGAAATTTTAACAATTCCAGATGACACAAGTTACTGGTTAGTTCGTGCTGATGGTGGAAAATATCTAGATGACTACATTGAAAATTCTTTCATTTCGATTGCACATAATCAGGTAACTATCGAGTCAATCCACTCCGATGATAGCCCCAAAGATGGTCTAAAAAACCCAGATATCCATCAAATGTACATTGATTCTTATCCTCATCAAACAAAACATTGGCAGACGATTGCCTCGTCTCAATGTTTTGAATTTATTAATAACATGAAAATTGGAGATGTTGTTCTTACACCTGGTAAAAGTTCTGATTATTTTGCAATAGGTGTTATTACAGGAGATCCATTTGATGCTGATAAATCAAAATTAAGAACAAAAAAAGAAAACTCCGGACCCAATGGAATTCAATATAAAGTCGATCAAAATCTAAAACGGCGAAACGTTACATGGATGAAAACAATACACAGATCATCACTCCCCGGCGAACTTTATTGGATTTTGTCTGCACATCAAGCAATTTTTAATATTTCAAGTTACGCGGAATACATTGATCCTTTAATATTTCCTCTTTTTCAAAAACATAAAAAAATTCATTTAACCGTCTACACCACATTAGAAGACGATTTAACTCTTGCAAATTGGCAAGGTATTGTCGAAATGGCAAAAGACGAACAGTCTAATTATTTACACCAAGTAGAACTACAAGCAGACGTTCATTGTCCGGGCACCTTAGTATTTATAACTGGTCAGGAAAACATACAAGCAATTGTAAACATCATTCACACAGTAGCTAGTCTTGGAGGGAATCAAGTAATTACTTTTGGTGGAATTGTTACTTTAATCTCTTTAGTAATTGGGAAAGAGGGGAAGAAAAAAGGCATTCTGAATTGGTGGGATGATTACCGAATCTCGCACATACAAAAAAAGGCCGAACTTAAACGTCTCAAACAAGAAACAAAAAATGTTCCTGATGAAGTGAAGAATATCAAACCTCAGATCAAGGATGTTGGAACCGTAATTTCACACGAAAACCTAAAATTGAAGGAAAAGCCAGAGAATGATCAGGAACCAGAGAAATAAATATCGGAATAACAAGAATGGAAAATATCCAAATGGCAAAGGGAATATAGCTATGAATTAGCGGCCACAGTATTAATGCAATGAATGTCGACTCCATTGACGTTAACATAAGATATGCTACTACCTTCTTCATAACCTTCACTTCCTTTCTTCCACTTACATATGATTACACATATCATATATAAAATAAACAGCACTTTACTACTTTAGTGCTTTTATTTTAGCACATAAAAGAACATACGTTTGGAAATGCCAACCTATTGTTATTTCCAGTTGGGAGGAATAAAACATGTCAGTAACCAAACTTAATAATGGTAAATGGCAAGCCCGTGTCTCTTATAAAGATGATGACGGTAACTATAAGTCGGTTACTCATTTAGAAAAGCGCAAAACTGACGCTGTTGAGTGGGAAACTAAAACTAAGAATGCTCTGCTGGAAGGTGCTGACTTATCACGTAGCACCGAGAGTCTAAAGCACTACTTTCTTGATTGGATCAGAATTTACAAAACTGACGGCGTATCGCGTCATACTCACGAGCTGTATATGGGCAACTGGCGTCACATCTCCGCGTACTTTAAGGATCAACCTATGAGCGCAATTAAACGTCCAGATTACCAGAAGTTTCTGAATGAATTTGGCCGCAGTCATGGAATTGCCACATCTCACAAGCTTCATCAACAAGTACACACTGCAATCAAGGACGCCGTAGCTGATGGCATTCTAAAACGAGACTTTGCTTACAAGGCACACGTCACTGGACGCCCTCCTAAGCCCGTAGAGGAAAAGTATTTGACGTTGTCCGATTATCAGAAGCTACGTAAATACCTCATTAAAACAGCTGACTATGACCACATGACTATGCTGATGATGCTGTTTCAACTAGAAACTGGAACCAGGTTCGAGGAGGCTGCTGGTCTAACGTGGGATAATTTGGATTTGAATAATGGAATAGTTCACATTAAACAGCAGTGGGACGCCCGTAGACAGACTTTTCGTCCAACTAAGGGAAATGGACAGGCCGATGGAGATATAACCATAGGACCCGCCTACTGTCGTTTTATGAGGAGCTATCGTAATGCGCAGAAAGATTATTTAGAATTACACGAAATGAAGAATCCTAAGAACCTCGTATTTTGGTCCAAACTAGGAAAAATAGTGGGCAATGGGAATGCAAACGAAGAGCTAGGACGTATTTGTAACCGTCTAAAGATCAACAAAGTTACAACACACGCCATGAGGCACACACACGCTTCGATTCTTATCCTAAATCATGAGTCCCTTCCCTATGTTCAACATCGCCTTCGACATCAAAAACTAGAAACGACCGTTAACACCTACGTCCATCTTATTGAAGAAGAAAACGGCGTGTCAGATAAGAAGGCTACCGAGCTAATGGACGAAGGATTTTAAAAATGATAATTTTATGATTGCTGTAGTCCTTGTGCCGCAAGGGATTACAAAATCATTTGTTAATTTTTCTTCCAAAAACTGCTATATTTTGGCTACTTTTTTCGTTTTTGGAAGAATCGTGGAAGAACATATCGTGTTTGAGTGGTTTTCGAGTGTAAAACAAAAGCACCAAAACGCCTTTATATCAGCGTTTTGGTGCTTTGTCGTTTCTCTATATTTGTCGCCTTATCACCCGCACGGGGATCGAACCCGTAACTCCGCCTTGAGAGGGCGACGTCTTAACCAATTTGACCAGCGGGCACAAATTCATTTATTATCTTACCGAATGATAAGCGGCTTGTCAAATATAATTAAGATTTTTGCCACCTAAAAATCGTCACAACAACTAAACCAACGAATAAGAGCAAACAGTAGGCCACACTACACCAAAAAACGAAAGTCAATAATTGGGGTAACAAAAAGCTGCGCATAACTGCTAATCCGATGGCCGTGACCGCCCATACGATCAATTGTTGTCGCAGATGATCGAATAAATGATCTAATTCTGACTTCGACATACACTCACCTTCCATTTAACTAGTTTAGCCACCAACTGATACGATATTCAAGCAAAAATGCAAAAAATAGACACAAAGTTTCAGCAAAGTCTTGACAGTATTTGCTGGAAAAGTTACTATTAAATAGTTGTTATTGGGTATTCGCCAAATTGGTAAGGCAGCGGACTCTGAATCCGTAATTTACTGGTTCGAGCCCAGTATACCCAATCAGAAGTACGGATAAAGCCACGCAGGTAAGATCAAATTTACCTGCGTGGCTTTTTATGAATTGTCACACCCTTGCCAGTGCAATTTTATCTTTTTTCACTCAAAACGGTTTACGGACTTGATTAGGGGTTTATAATAGATAGTGTAGACTGTCTGTGAAGCCTTGTAAAATTGTCACTATTTTAAATTCAATCCAAAGGAGATAATGTTGTTGGTATACAAAGATGTTTTTGGTATCGATCACAATGATTGTCACATTGTTCAGACGCGGCACGAGTTTAACCGGATCTTCATTATCGAAAATGAAGTTGGCTCTCGCTTTACTTGCATCAAAGATGATGCCCCACTCGAAAAGAAGATGTCTGGGCACTGGAAGTATGCAAAAGCTAGCGACGCCCCTAAGAACTATGCCGTTCCTTATAAGGCCCAGAAAAACTAAACAACCGTTGAAAAGAGGATTACGATGCGGCGCTATCAACCGTTAACCAAATCAAATGGCCGGGTCCCCCACTCGCTCAATCATAACACCAACCCCTACTATGGTCAGCATGGTGCTGATTGGGTCAAAGACACGAATGCTTCGCTATTTAATGCCCAACATGAGCATCTCCAATCAAAGAGCCATGTTGAGCGACGCGTGCGGCACAACGTCCGTCAAGTGTTGTGGGTGGTCGTGGCGATTCTTGCCATGTTACTTGGTGGTTTTATCTTGTTCTCATTAGCGATCAATATTTAACACTAAAAAGAGTCATTCAGCTTATACAAGTTGAATGACTCTTTTTTACTAGCCTTTAATTTCCTTGGTATCCACTAAAACTTTGCTGACCATCCGAAGCTCATCAGTTAATTCAGAGGTTCGAATCCGGCCAAATTCGTCGAGGAACTTGCCAAGGCGTTCTTCGTTAACTTTTTCAATGACCCGTGCTAACTTCTCACCTTTGGCGGTTAACGTTAGATAACGGTACCGACGATCATAAGGATCGATGTTCAACACAATCAAGTCATTGTTGATCAAGTAGGTCAGTTTCCTTGAAATCGCTGAAGAAGAGACGTGGCGGTCAGCGGCTAGCTCTTTCACCGTAATCCGGTGATCAGTGCTATGGTCAAGATAGTAGAGAATCAAGAACTGTTCGAACGACACGTCCGCATCAGTCACCATCGTTTGAATAATCTCGCGAAGATGGCTTTCAAGCCATGACATGCCCACTAAGACTTTTTCGAACAATTCCGCATCGTCGTACTTGGCCTTCTTAGTATTAGTCTTCATCATTATTTAAAACCCCATTCATGCGTCACGTTCAAGGCATCATCAACAACCCCGTGATTACGCACGGACTTCTGCAGCTGGCATAACGGTGATTTCAAGATCACGTGTCATTTGTTTCTCAATCGCAGTCTGAACATCACGATCCGTTACAACTAAGCTCGACAACTTACTCTTTCCGTTGATAATATCTTGGACGTGTTGATTATCCAAATCATCAGCAGAGACGATTGGTAAGAGATGGAAATTATCATTCGTTGCTTGTAAGCATTGGTCGAACAATGGGGCGTTAACTCCCATAACCAACACACTGTTTTGTTGTTGTAAGACTGATGCCAACCACCAGTTCAATAATTGTGCTTCAGAATGGAAGACATTCGTGATGGCTTCTTCCTTGTTCACTAATTGAATTGATAATTCGTGGTTACTACCATATTGCTTGACCATTGCTAAAGAGTGGTCTGGACGATAGAAGTTTTCTAGTGTCACTTGTGAGTTATTCGTCCGGTCAAGGTACTGAGTGACTGACAAGAACCCGGCAGCATCGTACACATCCCGACGAGTTGCTAATGACCCATTGAAGTAAGTCATGTACCAAATGGCACCATTCTTACGGTACTTCAATGTCATAATTGGGTTACCGCCGTCATCGGCAATTGACACAATCTGCTTATCAGCATTGCGCTTATATTGCCATGCAGAATTATCAGGTAATTCTGGTTTAGTCTTCGCAACGGCACCCGGTACCTTTGCCTGAATCGTGTAGTACATGTTGTACAAGCCAGTTCGTTTATCAACTAAGCCAGCTGATTGGTAACTGTTCCAAATTTCTGGCAAGCTGTCATTATAGTTAACCGTAATAACATTAGCTTTATCCTTAACTTCACTCTTCAATAAGCCCATGATCATTTCCATCGAAGCCTTTTCATCACCAGACAATGATTGAATCAGATCGGTGCTGAACAAGAAGTACTTTGCAGACTGGTCAAATTCGACGGGCGATACTAAGTGAGTCGTCCCGTAATCCGATTTTAACTTGGCATCAATGCTTTCAATCTTTTGTTGGAGCCCCTTAACAATCGTGGCATTTTGATCATAATCATGTTGTAATCGATTGATTTTCTGATTAATCAAGTTGAGTGAACGTTCTTGTTCGTCTTGAGCACTCTTCTTCTTACGATCATAAGCAACTAACGCATCTTGAGCGGTATGTAAGTCTTTTTCCGCACTCGTAATCGCGTGTTCCTTCCGCGAACGTTCACGGGTTTCAGTCTGTTCACGCTTCTGGAGTTTCACGAGTTCACTGTTGATTGCGTCACTCTTTTGATACAGATCCTGTGCTTGCTTCTCCTGTTGCTTCATCAACACGAATAACTTCTTAAGATCCTGTTCGCCCTGAATTGCTTTACGCATATCAGCTTCATTTTGCTTCAAATCAGCTAATGATTGTTCAGACTGCGTAATCTTCTTTTCCAACGATTTGATGGTTTGATCGCTCTTAGCAAGAGCTTTCTTAGCATCATCATAACGTTTTTGAGCAGCATTGATGGTCTTGACCATTCCCTGCCGTTCGCTATCGTTCGTGTTAACGACTTTGTCCTGTTTAGACAGAGTAACCTTAGCGTCCTTTAACTGTTGTTCTAAGTTTAACTGTTCGGCAACTAAAGTTTCATACTGTTGCTTTTCGTGCTTACGATCCTGAACTAATTGGACCTTAAGCTCCCCACGTAAAGTTTGGTATTGCTTGTTTAAGTCAGCCATTTCGCGTTCAATGGCCACACTGTTTTTGGCTGCTGTTTGGGTAGCACGCCGTTGGTTGACCCGGTTTTGGCCCTTAACTGGGGCACTAGTTGAAGCAGTCACGCTGCTACTAGTTGGCCGGACACCAGCAGATGACCGCACATTGGGGGTCGTACTACTTTGAGTCGCCTTTGGTTTTGGCTTTTGAGCAGCAACGGTTGAAGTCGCCGTTGCACGCTCAGAATGATTACGGTAATCCTCATTCTTATCTCTGCGCTTTTTATTGAACATCTTCATAATGCAACTCCTCCATAAACTTGATTGTTTGCTCAAAGAGTAGAAAGGTCATCGCTGACCTTTCTATCCGTTCAGCAAATAATCAAGCTATTCTAATTATTATGCTTCATGCTTCCGACGAGAAACGCCAAAGTATAGCGCTGAACCCATCAATAAGGTTGAAAGACCCAAGACAGCCAAGGCAGTCCCGTTTTCGTCTTCATCCGTTTGTGGTAACGTCTTTGCGTCTGAAGTCGTCGTCTTAGTCGTAACTACTGGCTTCAATGAGGCTGATGCAGGAACAACCCCACTAGTCCCATTGTTAGTAGTAGCCGTCGTCGTTGGCGTTACTTCATCATCAGAAACCGTGGTTGCTGGTGCCGTTGAAGTCGTCGTTGATGAACCGTTGTTTGATGAACCATTACCATTATCAACAGTATCGTCACTTGGCGTCGTAACAGGAGCAGTTGTAGTTGTACCAGTACCGCCACCGTTGACGTTGTCACCAGTGCCAGGTGCAGTCGTAGGTGCTACCGTTGGTGCCGTGGTTGGTGCTGTGGTTGGTGCTACTGTTGGCGCCGTAGTCGGTGCCGTAGTAGGAGCTACTGTTGGTGCTGTGGTTGGCGCTACTGTTGGCGCCGTAGTTGGTGCCGTAGTAGTACCACCATTCTTCGTATATACTAAGGTCACGGTGTTACCGTTATAACCAATTGTCCCGGCAATAGCATCACCAGTTGAGTGGTTGTAACTGTAACCAGCAATTTCTGGTTGACCAACCGTGTAAGCTTGACCAACGATATATTCAGTTACGCTGGATGCTTTGATGGTGTTACCATCAGCGTCAACATAATTGATCGTCAAGTTAGCTTTATTTTCAACTGGTGTCGTTGAATCCTTGGTGTAAGTTAAGGTAATCGTCTTATTACCATCAACCGTACCAGTCAAAGCGGCATCAGCTGACTTGTAAGTGTAACCATCGATCGTTGGCGTTTCAACCGTATAAGTTGAGCCGTTATCCAAAGTTTGGGTCGTAGCGGCCTTGATCGTGTTACCATCAGCATCAACGTAGTTTACCGTAACCGTTGATTGTTCAACTGGGGTGGCATTCTTGGTATAAGTTAAGGTAATCGTCTTATTGCCATCAACCGTACCAGTCAAAGCGGCATCAGCTGACTTGTAAGTGTAACCATCAATCGTTGGCGTTTCAACCGTATAAGTTGAACCGTTATCCAAAGTTTGGGTCGTAGCGGCCTTGATCGTGTTACCATCAGCATCAACGTAGTTTACCGTAACCGTTGATTGTTCAACTGGGGCTGCATCCTTCGTATAAGTGAAGGTAACCGTGTTACCACCAGAAACAAAAGTCCCAGTTTGGGTTGCATCACCCGTTAAGGTATAACCGTCAATCGAAGCGGCATTTACACTGTAAGCACCGCCAACTTCAGCTGCAGTACCATCAGCACCTTCTGTATAAGTCTTAGAAGGTAAGATCGTATTGCCATCAGCATCAACGTAGTTAACAGTCAAGTTTGAAGCTTCGGTATTTTGTGAGTAGACTAACGTCAATTCAGTACCAGCAGCCGTCACATTACCATCAGAATCAGTGGTGTCAGCGGCAACTGTTCCAGTCAAAGCACTGGACTTAGTCGTATCTAACGTGTAATTACTGAAAGTAGCAGGTGTAACGGTGTAAGTATTGTCAACATCGCCTTGAACAGTCGTGTCATCCGCAATCTTATTGCCGTTTTCATCAACGTAATGGACAACGACCGTACCAGCGGCAACAGAAGTATCCATTACTTGGGTTGCATAGCTCCAAGCCTCAATCTGCTGATTGGCATCAGTGTTGTTAGTATTAGTTGATAACTTATTAACTGAGGTAGTCCCTGTAAATTCCAAATATGCAGCCCGGCTACCCGTCGTCGCGTCGTCGTTAGCTTTGAAAGTATAGAGAACAGTGACATAACTATCAGCATCAGTTAGCTTCGTGATGTCCACAGTGGCAGTTGAAGCACCAGCTGCGTAACTGTATTCCTTACCGGATTCAGTTGCGTATTCAACGGCAGTCCAAGTGCCATTACTGTTGGAACCATTTGGCGCAATTGAAACTTGACCAGAAGCATTAGCCCAATCAAGCGCTTGGCTCTTGGTTAACCGGATGGCAACTGCGTACGTATGCCCGGCAGTAACTTTGATGTTCGTGCCATCAACATTTTCCTGAATGTATTGTGCTTGGTCTTGTAAGTTGCCCGAACCACCCGACTGAGTAGCACTCGTCAATGTTCCAGCGTCAACTGAGCCAGCAGCAGTTTGATTAGCAGCTTCAGAAGCTGGTGCCGTTACTGTTGGGGCTGTAGTCGCAGCCGTGGTCGTAGCAGTCGTGGTTGCCGTTGCTGCAGCAGAAGCTGGTGTTGCAACTGATGCCTTAGCAGCCGTTGCTGCAACAGTTGCCGTTGAAGTCGATGTCGCATCACTGCTTGCTGGTGTAGTCGCACTGACAGTTGCAGCTGAAGAACTAGCCGCACTCGTTGTTGACGTAGCAGCTGAAGAAGCAGTCGAGCTGGCAGCACTACTTGAAGTAGTAGCAGTTGAGCTAGCCGTACTTGACGTTGAAGTTGCAGTTGAAGATGCAGAACTGGCATCCGTAGCAGCTGATGAAGTCGCCGTTGAACTAGTTGCAGCAGAACTGGCAGCACTAGAAACTTGTTCCGTGGTTGCGTCTGAGCTAGCAGCAGTATCAGCAGAAGCATTAACGTTGGCAAATACTAAACCTGCAGCCAAAGCTAACGTGGTTGCGCCGGCATAAACCAAACGTTTGCCATCTTTATACATCTTTACCCGATAAACCGAATCACCGGTCATTTTTTGATTATCTTTTGACATATGGAATCCTCCCCGAGCACCCACGATTTTCTGCATTTATGTAAAATGATGGGCGACAAATCGCTTGCCAGCCCATCATCTTAGTCGTGCTTATCGTGTCGTGCTTAATAACACCATAACGATTTTGTTGGCATTTCAGTTATATTTAACGAATTAGCCCTTGAATGCGGCAATAACGTTTAAGATAAAACTGTGTAATCCACCAAAGATGTCGTTGGAAACACTTGATGTATATGATGATGTGTGTGTACCTGGTAAAATATGAAAATCATTGAAAAAACTCATGAGATTAATCCCCTTTAATTGTTAATTAATTAGCCTTTGAATGCAGCAATTACGTTCAATACGAATTGGTAGAAAGTACCAAGTGGTTGGTTGCTAACGTAGCTGGTGTGTGATGAAGTATGCGTACCTGGTAAAAAGTGTAAATCTGAAAAGAAACTCATAATGTAAATCCTCCTATGATTGTTTGACTAAATTACTTTTTGAATGCAGCAATCAAGTTCAAGACGAAGCTGTGGAAGCCACCAAAGATATCGTTTGAAACACTTGATGTGTATGATGACGTATGTGTACCTGGTAATACGTGGAAATCGTTAAAGAAACTCATAATGTAAATCCTCCTATGATTGTTTGACTAAATTACTTTTTGAATGCAGCAATCAAGTTCAAGACGAAGCTGTGGAAACCACCGAAGATATCGTTTGAAACACTTGATGTGTATGATGACGTATGCGTACCTGGTAATACGTGGAAATCGTTAAAGAAACTCATGTTGAAATCCTCCTATAAAATTAACTATGATTATTTGCTGAACAAACTCTTGATTGCAGGAATCAAGTTTAAGATGAAGCTGTGGAAGCCACCGAAGATGTCATTTGAAACACTTGATGTGTATGATGACGTGTGGGTTCCCGGTAAGAAGTGCAAATCAGTAAAGAAACTCATGAATAACTCCTCCTTTTAAGTTAGTTAATGGTTAAATCCCCAAGCCTAGCCACTTGTATGGCAAGACTTGAGAGTTTGGAAAACAAATTAAATTCCGACAAACTTGATTAAACGGTTAGAAAATTCAACTAATTAATCATTGAATTCCCTAACACCCGTCTCTAGCAACGCTTAACCTTTGATTGCGGCAATCACGTTCAACACAAACTGATAGAAAGTACCAAGTGGTTGGTTGCTGACATAACTAGTATGTGATGATGTGTGGGTCCCTGGTAAGAGATGTAAATCACTGAAGAAACTCATGTTAATATCCTCCTTAGAAAATTTACAAATTGTTCACAAATTAGCAGCTCAATAATCATTAATTTAATTTAGTCTGTTAAATAACTAATATTGATTACTAATGCGAACGTGAAACAAGTAACCTCGTTTACGATTTAAATATTAACTAATTCGCCCCACAATCGTCAATAAAATTACTAATATTTGAATAAATACAGGGCAGTATCATATTCAATCAGTAAATGTGTATACTATGGACAACTTACGCGTTTCATTAACGGTCAAAATTTGTGTCCAATATCAATATTATTTATATTTATCACCAGTTAACTATGCCAGTAGAAAGCGTTTAAACCCCTGATAATATCAGCATTTCAGCGTAGTTACTTGGTGCGACATCCCCTCTTTTTTTCCGAATTATGAACCATACCATCGGGAAATTTATTCCCTAAAAAATAATTATAAATATCGCTTTTTTCGACTTATTATTAAAATTATTAATACTTTTTATATTTTTTACGGCGGTTTTATTTCATGCCTTAACCCACGTTATCCAGTTGAATACATATTTTGGGATCAAAAAAGTGGCTATTGCCAACACTCAGCAATAACCACTTACTAATTTTAATAATCAAACAATATTTCACTAAGGCCTTTTTAACCGTGTTGATACTGCAGCCGATAAAAGTCACGATAACGTTCATGGGTTGCTAATAAGGACTCATGATTGCCATCACCCGTAATCTGACCATCCTCCATGAAGAGAATTCGCGGATAAGCTTCGATCTGGTTTAACCGATGGACAATCGTAATAGTCGTCAGGTCAGCTGGTAACGTCGCCAAGAGCTGGGTCACCCGTTCTTGGTTCTGATTATCAAGACTAGCCGTCGCTTCGTCTAAAATCAATAACGACGGGTGGCGGACGAGTGCCCGGACGATGGCCAAACGTTGCCGCTGTCCACCAGAAACATTCAAGCCCCGTTCACCGACGTCCGTATCAAGACCAGCTGACAGTTCAGCTAGCCAGTCCGCTAAGCCGACTTGTGTCAACAACGCACTCAATTGTTCATCAGAGACCGGTTCCGTCGAACCTAACAGGAGATTATCGCGAATCGTCCCGGGCATCAAGTCTACTTCTTGACTCACGTAGCCGATCTGATTACGAATCGAGGGAATCGTATAACTGGCCATTGTCTCGCCATTCACGTCCAGCTCACCACGAGTTGGCGTATAGTAAGCCTCTAAGAGCGAAACTAAGGTCGTTTTCCCGCTACCACTCTCACCAATCAAGGCAATCCGCTCACCGCGATGAATTGTCAAATCAATGTCCTTAAGCACCGGTTTATCACTTTCGTAGCCAAAATCGACGTGATCAAAGTCGACCGTATCGATTGTTGACAGCGTTTCGCCTGACAACCGCTTATCTTCTTCCGGACTATCTAAAATGTTGTCGATTCGCTCAGTTGCCCCGACCGTTTGTTGCAAGGCAGTCACTAAGCCAGTTACGCTACTCAGTGGTGAAATCATTTGAACGGCATACATTAAGAAAGCTACTAAACTTCCAATTGTCAACGCGTTCGTTTGTACCAAGATCCCACCATAAACAATGATAATGAAAATTGCGGCCAGTAACATGATGTTTAGCACTGGATTAAGCACCGAGATCAGCTTGATTTGACGGACACTGAAGCCTTTGATCCGATCAACTTGATCTTTTCCCTGTTTTTTCAGTGCCTTTTCAGCAACCATTGCTTTCACTAACCGATTTTGACCAATCATTTGTACTGCTGCACTATTTAAGTTGGCCGTTTCTTTTTGAATCGCTTTGGAGATCCGCGCTAACACTTGACCCATTGGCACAATGATCACGGCCATCAATGGAACCACAATTAAAATAATAATCGTTAAGCGGAAGTTTAATAACAACATTAACGTCAAGGAACCCACAATTGAGATGATCCCATTAATGGCATTCGAAAACTGACTTGAAATCAATTCAAAAATCGTCGATGTATCGTTAACTACCCGACTAGACAGTTCCCCCGTCCGGTTATGGTCAAAATACGGAATCGGCAAGTCCACGATATGTTGCCATAACGCGCTCCGCAACGTCGAAACGGCGTCGGCCCCCGTATAACTAAGTAGAAAACTCGACGCAACACTTGCAAATAGCTGCACGACAATCACAGCGCCTAACCGAAGCAACAGTTGACCCGAAGTACCATGGTTAAAGGCGTCGATAAACTCCTTCAACATCAACGTAATGCCAAGACTACAAATCGTTGCGACAAACGACAACAGGATTCCAATCACAAAGAGTCCCTTCTTCGGGTGAGCATGGGTCATGATCAATCTCAATAAATCACGGGTCCCATACTTGGCATGTGGTTGTTTAGCCGATGACGTGATATGCGTTTCCATTGGTTGTAACTCCCCTCATTGCTTGAATATCAGGCTGAATGACATGATCATTCCACCGTTGCCAAATCATAGCCTCAGAAAAACGGCTACTGTTGCCATATGCCCGTTCACTCATCTTCGCCAACTGTTTAGGGTGTTGTAAGAGCGTTAAAATCACCTTGCCCAATTCAACTAAATTATTGGGGGTGATCAATCGCCCATTTTCACCATCCGTAATCATCGTTGCCGGACCATACTTAATGTCATAGGCAACCACCGGAACGCCATGACTTAACCCTTCTAAAATACCTAAGTTAAAGCCCTCATATTGGCTAGTAAGGACCATCAGTTGTGCTTGGTTATAGACCGGTGTCAAATCGCGCTCAAAGCCCTTAAACGTGATAAATGACTGCCAACGTTGCGAACTGACCAAGGCTCGCAACCGATTTTCTTCTTTAAATCCAGTCCATGAATCACCATAACCATAAATATCTAAGGTCACATTCGACTGTTTTTCATGAACATAGGCGACCGCCTTAATCAATTGTTCCAAATTTTTCTCTGCCGATAAGCGAGCAACGGCAATCACCTTGCCCTCAATCCGATCCTTAAAGTCAACCGGACGAGCTGCTAATTGTTCGTCACTTACACTACCAACTGGAATCGCTAAAGTTGGAATCACATTATGAATGTGGTTCGTCATATCATCACACTCTTCTTGCGTGGACATGATCAAACCAGCCATTTGACTGGCGTGATCTAACCCGATTTGAGTGTACGGCACAATTGGTGAGTTCACAACGTCAAGTGGGTCCAGCGTGAAATTACTGTGTAAGAACTCATACTTGCGCGCTGCTGTGGACATTTTAACAATCGGATTCATTCCAGCATCACTACGATCCACGATCATGGTTCCGTGACCGCCATACTCAGTATTTAACGCGTCTAAGAAAAAGGCAGTCAGCTGATCCCAGTCCTCAAATTCGTAATTATGCCCGTGATAGTTTAACAGCCGTTGATGAGTGGCAACTGGTTGTTGCTTCTCATTTGGCCGGAAAAACGTCTCTAAGACAGGCTGTTGTTGTAAATTACAGTGTTGCTCTAACACAATATTCTGCTTGTCATCAAAGTACTGGGCCACCGTTAAGAAGCCCCGCGTATCATAATAGTCTCGACGGCTGACCGCGCCCTGTGGATTGAGAATATCGACGTAATCAATATTCCCCTGCGCATTTAACATCAGTGCTTTTTGCCGTTGTTCCCGTTGAATGACGTCAAATTCATTAGCGCTGACCCGTTCCAGCGTTTCACCCGTCACCCGTGGATAATTGGCCGCAGTTAACGGTTCGCCTTCGTAATTCGTAGTGCCTTGAAAATAATCATACATATTGACCTGGAACTCATCATCATACCCAATGAGTTGCATATTATGATGTAAATCGCGTACAAAGTTACGGGTCACGATCAACGCAGGTACCCGGTGCTTTGTGAATAATTTTTGACGCTGAATCATGGCTAACTCAATAGCTGATGGCGTCGAATCAATTTTGCTCGTAATAAAGAAATACATTTGCTACGCCCCCGCTTTTATTCATGTGATAAACTCTCGACTGGATCCAACCGTGCCGCCATATGTGCCGGTGCCAAAGCAGCCAATAAACTGATGACAACACTGACTGTAATGCCGCCCAGCATTGCTGCCCCGGAGATTCGAACGATTGGATACTTAATTAAGCTATAGATGGCCATATTGCCTAAGAATTGCCAACCTTCTCCAAACAGTAACCCCATAACGGCGGCTAATACCCCGATAGTTAAGGCCTCAGCAAAGAACAAATGACTAATATCGCGTTTGCGGGCGCCAAGTGCGCGCAAAACCCCAATTTCACGAGTCCGTTCAGAAACGCTGACGTACAGGACAACAATGATCATAATTGCTGAGACTAATAACGCAATACCAGCCACCCCGGTCAATACGTTAGTGGCTAAACGAATATAGGTATTCAATGAATCAATTAAATCACCGATTCCGGTATAGTTATACTGTTGCTTCTTATTCGTTCCCTTGATTGCCTTGATTTGGTGTTCGACTTGCTTAACATTCGCCAATTTATCTATTTGAACAATGGCAAAATTTGGTCGATAAGCCACATTCTTAGCAGTTAACATCTTTTTGACGGTTTGTGGTAAGACCACGACGCTAGTATCATCGCTACCCGTAATTCCGCTGACGGTCAGCGTCTGACTGACCGTTACGGACTGATTCTTGCGATTAACCGTTGCCAATTTAACGGTCAACTTCTTATTGAGCGCTTGTTGATAATTTTTCTTACCCACCATCTTCTTAGCTAACTTACGACCAATCAAAACTTGACCATTTTCAGGACGTGAACCGTCCTTAATTGTCTTACTCAAAATTGTGGGGTTATCCGTCTGGAGACTGGCCGTCACGGTTGTTTTTTTATAACTCGCTTGTGTGCTCGTGTAATAGCCCAGCTTAGCAGACTTAACATGTTTGATAGCCGCTAATTGTTTGACGTTTGCAGTCGTCACTTCGGCATTCTTCGCGGCTGTGACTTGTTCTTGGTTAACCGCTGCTTTGTAAGCTGCTGCACTGGTTGCTTTTTTACGCGCAGCCGTGCTGACTTTCCCCGTCTTCTTCGATACTTGGACAGCGGTTGGATTAACTTGAGACGTAATCTGGTGATTCATATAATTTTGAATCCCTGATCCCAAGCCCAGCATTACGACGATACTACTGATACCGATCGACGATCCAAAGATAATCAGCAGGTAACGAAGCCACATTCGACGCATATGTTGCATGGACATCCGGAACATCTGCCGAAAGCCAAGTGTTCGGTAACGCGTCGGTTGCTTATCGACCACGTCGAAAGGCGCCCCGATCACTAATTCGTCATGAATCTGGCCGTCATCCAAATGAACGATCCGCGTCCCGTAGTCAGCCACTTCCTGCGAATGGGTCACGGTGATCACAAGTTTACCTTCCGCAGCGATTGAGTATAAAATATCCATTACTTCTTGGGTATTTTCACTATCCAACGCCCCGGTCGGCTCATCTGCGATAATAATATCGGGGTCACTGGCTAGTGCGCGAGCGATGGCGACCCGTTGCTTTTGACCACCGGATAGTTCATTTGGATACTGGTGCGTCTGCTGCTCAAGTCCCACCCGCTTGAGTAGGTCCTGTGCTTGCTGGACTTGTTGCGCATGGGACGTCTTAGTCATCTTTAATGAAAGCATGACGTTATCCAAGACAGTTAGGTAACTTACCAAGTTAAAGTTCTGAAAGATAAACCCGATTGTCTCCCGACGATACCGGTCCATTTGCCGCACATTCATTGAACGCAAGGATTGGCCGTCTAACAAGACATCTCCATCATAATGATGATCCAAGCCACCAATAATATTCATTAACGTTGACTTACCACCACCAGACTCCCCAAGAATGGAAATAAACTCCCCCCGTTCGAAGTTTAGATTAATGCCCTTCAAGATGACATTCTCTTGGTGATTTAAGGTATAGGCCTTACGAATATCGTGTAATTCTAAAAAGCTCATATATGTACCTCCACTATTTTATTAACTACATTCCCCACAATGTATTTCCTCATTAATAACATTGCGATTTTTGGTGAATGATGTAAAGTGTTATTGAATACCTGTGGTCATCATTCATAATTAAAATTATAATCATCCTAAATCCTAATAAACCGCCTACTTGGTAGTTACAATTTGTAAAATATCACCCATTTTGCTGATTTTTACAATAAAATTTTTTCTATTTCGAACTTATTTTATGACGGCAATCACGACTTAACCGTCAGCAGAGATAAATCCAAGCACCCCACACATTCAAGGCATGAACTAAAAAGCGTCCATTACTAGGCACACTGACTGCCAGTAACGGACGCTTCATCGTATTAAATTACACCTAATGACTCCAACTTCAATCAGCAGGATTCCTACTTAAAAAAGGACCGCTTCGTGACCACGCGGTAAATCGCATCCGCTAAACCAGTCACAAATACGACAATCAGCCCTGCAAATTGCAACCATGGCAATTGTTGCCTGATTACTGTCACTTCACTCCCCAGCCAAAAGACTAGTAACCCGAGAACAATAATGATACTTTCGATAATGTTTAATTTACGCATCTCAAACTCCTCACGTACATCACACATCGTTGCGAGCAACTACCATGCATGACTATATTTGTCCTTTAACACCTAATCTATTATAACCCGTCTGCTGTTAAATCACATGCCAACCACTCACGATTAAGATAGGTCGGCAGATTTTTCATTGCGTGATGTCATTCAAAGTTAGTGCGACCAGTGCGGTCAAAAATTACGAGCGTCACCATGTTAAATTAGGGTCATCTTGCGGACGTAGCGATTCATTTCGCCAACAACGTTGTGATTCATAAATTTTAGATTAGCGACGACGCTCAATAACAGCTACGAACACAGCGTCAGAAAGACAAGCAAAAAGCCCCCAAAACAAGCAGCCTATCAGCCAGCTGATAGTTGTTTGTTTTAGGAGCTTCCATCTTAATTTCTAAAGTGCTAGCACCTTAGTCACTAAGACGTGCGGTTAACTTCTTAGTTAATTCTTCGTAACCAGGCTTGCCAAGTAAGGCGAACATGTTGTTCTTGTAAGCTTCAACACCAGGTTGGTTGAATGGGTTGATCCCGTTCAAGTAACCAGAAATGGCAACTGCAGCTTCAAAGAAATACATCGTGTAACCTAACGTATAGGCATCCTGTGAAGGAATGTTAACGACCATGTTAGGAACACCGCCATCAACGTGGGCCATAATAACCCCTTCGAAAGCTTTGGTGTTAACTTGAGCCATCGTCTTGCCTTCAAGATACTTCAACCCATCAAGGTTTTCGGTTTCCTTAGGAATGTCAACATCACTAGTAGCGTTGTCAACTTTAACGACCGTTTCCATCAAGTTACGACGGCCTTCTTGGATATATTGACCCAATGAGTGTAAGTCAGTCGTAAAGTTAGCTGATGATGGGTAGATCCCCTTTTGGTCTTTCCCTTCAGATTCACCCATTAATTGCTTCCACCATTCTGAGAACATCGCCATGTTTGGTTCGTAGTTTTCAAGAATTTCAGTGGTGTAGCCCTTCCGGTACAAGATGTTCCGGTAAGCAGCGTATTGGTAAGCTTCGTTCTTAGATAAATCGGCATCTTTGTATTCATTTTGGGCATCCGCAGCACCCTTCATTAATGAATCGATGTCGCCGCCTGATACCGCAATTGGTAACAAACCAACTGGTGTCAAAACAGTGAAACGACCACCAACATCATCAGGAATAACAAAGGTTTCGTAGCCTTCAGCGTCAGCTTCTTGCTTCAACGCACCGCGCTTGCGGTCAGTTGTGGCATAGATCCGGCCCTTAGCAGCTTCTTCACCATACTTCGCGATTAAACGTTCCTTGAAGACCCGGAATGCAATTGAAGGTTCCGTCGTAGTCCCTGACTTCGAAATGATGTTAACAGAGAAGTCACGGTCGCCGATTAAGTGAATTAAGTCGTTGACGTATGAAGATGAGATTGAGTTCCCAGCAAAGACAACTTGTGGGAATTTACGGTCTTCACGTGAAAGTGATGACCAGAAAGTTTCGTGTAAGAATTCAATGGCTGCCCGTGCACCGAGGTATGAACCACCAATCCCGATTACAACGAGGACGTCTGAATCGTCTTGAATCTTCTTTGCAACGGTTTTAATCCGTGCAAATTCTTCCTTATCGTAATCTGTTGGTAAATTTAACCAGCCACGGAAATCATTACCGGCGCCGGTTCCTTCACGCAGCTCCTTATCAGCAGCTGTGACCATAGCTTGCATTTCGCCAAGTTCGTTATCATGGACGAACTTAGTTAAATTAGAGCTGTCAAATGAAATGTGTGCCATTTACTATTACCTCTTTCTATACGTATTTACATGTCATATTATACAATAGCTCGCCTAATAATGAAAAGCGCTTCCTCCCTTTTTTCGTAAATTTTCGTCATTTGTGTAAAAAATAAATACAATTATTAACAAAAAAGGTGCTGATAACTTACCGTTACCGCACCTTCAACAGATTTTTTTAATCTGTAAATCAAATAATTAATTTTTTAGTAAAGCTTTACTAAGCCTTCATTAAGGATAACGCGACCCCACCAACAATGACCAGGATCGAGCCAATCACCACGTAAACCATTTCTCGCTTCGTCTTGTGCTCTCCTAAGAGGTAGATACTCCCAAACGTCGAAATAACAATTCCCATTTGCGAAAGGGAGTATGCGACAGCTTGTCCGATTTGGGCCATTGCCATAAACATGAATAGATTCCCAATACCCCAGACCAGACCAGTGACGATATTACGATAAGTTGCTTTAACAACCCATGGCTTATCCTTAAAGGACCAGATCAAAGCACCCAGCAACATCCCAACAGCTTGAGGCATTACAACTGCCTGTGCATTGACGTTACCATAATGGACCACAATCGTATAGCCAGCGTATCCAATCGTTGATAAGATCAAGGCACGAATCCCAACACCCCAATTTTCAGAAGCACTACGGTTCGGATCAGTCTTATCAGTTAAGGAAGTTAAAACAGCCCCGGCAATCAACACAATTACAGAAGCGGAGCCAATCCAATACATGTTTCCGTGCCATTCATTGAATAACAGCACACCGGCCAACGCATTAGCAACCAGTTGCATCCCAGTTGAAATCGGCGTAGTCCGTGAAATACCAACCGCCTTCATTGACGTAAATTGTTGACCTTGACCAATACTCCAGAATAACCCAGAGACAATCCCAATCAACCAAATTTTGCTTGTTAAAGTTGGCTGTTCTACGGCCCAGAGTGCCAAGCCAAATACCAAGGCTCCCATGGTCATCCCAAGGGTCTGTTGCCGAGCGGTACCGCCCATTCGGCCACTAATTAAGCCGATACTGCCCCACGCAATCGCAGGAATCAGTGCAATTAGAATTCCCATTACTAATAATCCTCATTTCTATGTTTTCTCTCTTGCCTAACGACAAGGAATTATTTTACCAGTTAAGTAACCGTTTTACCAGTCACAATCAGGGATTCAGGGTTAAATATAATTATTTTTATATTTTCATGAATTCGTTTTCTTAGCGATAGGGACCGTTTTCAATTAATGAAAACGGTCCCCGAAATACCCTTTAAAATTTTTTTCTATTCCACTTAAATTATGGCGCACACACTACTTATCGAGTGTCAAAACCAGAACCTTCAAATAGTTGCTTGCCAAGTAAGCCTTGCGCGTCACGAAGTCTGCTGGTAACCGGAACGTCTCACTAAGTGTGAAGTGCCGATCACTGCCGACAAAGGCCGCCGTGACCGCGGCTTTAAACTTCTTCATTGAAAAATTATTCGCAGTCGTTGCAATCACTAATTGCCCATCACGCCGAACAACTGGTAAGGTCGCTGTCAATAAGTCAGTTAAATCAGTTGCAACTTGGAACTTCTGCTTTTTCACCCGCGCAAAAGTCGGTGCCGTTACGACAACAACGTCATAACTTAGTCGGTGCTTCTGGGCGTAATCTAGATAGCTGTTCACTTCGATTGCTCGAATTTCCTGCTTATCAGGGTCAATATTATTGACCGCCAATTGATCAGCGGTCTCTTTGGCACCCTTCTTACTTGTTTCAATGGAAATCGTCTTGGCAGCACCCGCAACGGCAGCAGCAGCCGTAACCCCATTTTCCTGGCTAAACAAGTTCAAGACCGTCTTACCTTGCAATTCGGCTCCGGCCAACCATTCCCGGATGGGACGCATATCTAATAGTAACCCGGTCGTTAAATCATCAGCAAGGTGTAATGGATACGTCACCGCGCCTTCAGTCACTAATAACGGCTCTGGTGCTGCTTCACCCGTGACGAGTTGACTCTTTAAGTTAGCTTCTTCGACATTAAATCGTAATTTCGCATAGATGCCTTTAAATTGATGTTCAGTAGCCGCTTCAAAAGCCGCATAGATCATTTCGCGTTGCTGGTAAACACCTTGTGCGTACCATGTAAAGACATAGTAATCTTGATAACGATCGATTGTTAACCCGCCGAGACCGTCGCCATCCGCATTGAAGACCCGTTGTGGTAACTGTGGATCCATGCTCGTTGCTCGCCGGACCAACGCCTGTTTGAATAACTTACGAAAGTAATCGGTCGTTGGCGTCTCACTTTCATCCAAGCTCAAGACCCAGCCTAGTTGCCGACGATGCTTCGCAATCAGCGCGTAGCCCATAAATTGAGAACTTGCCATTAACGCCACAAAAGAGCCATCGGTTAGTTTCATACTCGGATCCTTGAGATCATCTTGTACGAGTAAAGGATAGCCGTCCTTGACTTTACGTTGCGAATTTCCCGTAATTTGTACTCTTTGCATAGTTGTTGTTTCTCCTATTCATTTCAAATCTTATCTAAACTATTGATAAATCGCTGTTTGCAGCCTTGTTAAGGGTAACATATTTAGCCTCAGAGTGCGAGGTAGAACAGTGTCAATCGCTGAAAAGTATTAGGCTTAAGGTCCGCAATCGATTACTATTAAACGTCCGTTCCTACTATTAATGATGGGTTATTGCTATGGCCCACCGTTACCCCGCATTAGCAAAACCGGGCCTCGAGATCATTACGATCCCCAAGCCCGGTCCGTACGGATTTACCCGCTTTAAACTATCACGTTAATCATCAATAATCGGTTTATCAAAACCTTCATCTGGGAAAGTAACGGTAAAACACGTCCCTTCATTCTCCACACTGTCAACCTTGATCGAACCACCATGTTGTTGGACTAATTGATGTGAAATCGCTAGCCCTAAACCTGATTCACCATACTTCGTATTCTTTCGTGATGGGTCAGCCTTATAATACCGTTCCCAAATATTTTTGACTTGGTCCGGTGTCATCCCAATCCCATGGTCTTGAATCGCGACAACCGTCGCATGATCCGTACGGCTACCCGTTACTTCGATCACGTTAGCTTGTGAAAACTGAATGGCATTCTGCATGATGTTAAACAAGACCTGAACAAAGCGATCATAATCGGCCCATACTGGCAGTTTCTCGGGAACCGTCAGCTTGAATTCATCATCCGCGGCGGCCGCTTTCTTTGTGAGCTGTTCAACTAAGTTATGCAAAACCTCGGCGCCATCAAAATTGGTCTTGTTCAAAGCAATCTGTCCGGTTCGAATTTTTTCGTAATCCAAGTTCTCATTGACTAGTCGAATCAACCGTTTCGTCTCATTTTGCATCAGTTCAATTGAATGACCCTTGTCTTCTTCTGGAATAGCATCGTACGCTAACCCTTCCAAAATACCATTGATCGTAGTCAACGGCGTTCGCATTTCGTGGGCCGCATCGGCCATAAACTCCCGACGCCGCTTTTCCTGTCGCTTAATTTCTTCATTGGAAGTTCGCAGGGAGTTGACCATGCCGTTGAAATCATCCGCCAAGTCATCAATCTCATCCTTATGATTACTGTCAACTTGAATGTCAAAATCACCATTTGCGACCGAGTGCGTCGCGTACCGCAATCGATTAATACGACGAACAGAATAACGTGCCAAAATGTAACTTAACAACAGAGCCGCAATCCCCGAGACTAACAGTGCAATGAACAGATTTTTTTCGATCTGCTGTTCATTGGCCTGCAAGGTCTGTTCAAACGACCCAATCGAGATGGCCCCAACAAACTTCTTCGTTGCTCCATTCTTATAGAAAAGGGGCACTAAAACGTCAATGGTTCGCAACGACGGTGTATTCACGGGTTGATCACGATTGCGTGTTCTGAACGTTACGTGGGGCGACTGCGTAATAATCTTATTCCGCTTCAGCTTCTTCCAATCTTTGGCTGAGATCTTGGGATCATAAATCGAGCCACCAGGGGTCCCACTCATTGTTGTCCCCATACCACTTGGATAGACCAACTTTTTGTTAGCATCATATACCGAAAAGTGAATATGTTGATCTCGTAAGATGACGGTCCCATCATTTAGAAATTGTTGATTAAACCCGACAACTTGATTAGTCTTCGTATTATACCGAATAGCTTCCTTTTCAATACTCGCGGCGTACTGCTGCAATTGTTGCCATGAGTTTTGATAAAGCATCGTTCTAGTCGTTCGAATAAATGAAAATCCGAGGACGACGATTACCGTAATAATGACAGCAAAGAACGCTAGCATTTGTTGATAAATCAGTTTCATTGAGCGTCAACTCCACTATCATCAAACTTGTAGCCGACCCCCCAAACCGTCTGAATAATTTGTGGCCCAGCTTTTTCAATCTTTTGGCGCAATTTTTTGATATGTGCATCCACAGTACGTTCGTCACCATAATATTCATAGTCCCAGACCAGTTGCAAAAGTTGTTCGCGTGAGAAAACTTGCCGCGGCTTTTGAGCTAAGGTCTTCAATAAATCAAATTCTTTGGGGGTCAAGTCTTGAATTTGTTTGTCTGCTAAATAGGCTTCCCGCGTCTTGGTATTCAGTTTAAAATGGTCCGTCTGAACATCAAAGGAACTCACCGTGCTGGCAGGTTGGTCAGCCGGCGTGGTCTTAGCCAAATCTGCTCGGCGATGAAGGGCCTTGATCCGAGCAATCAGTGTAATCGGTGAAAACGGCTTGGTGACATAATCATCAGCGCCCATCTCTAAGCCAAGTACCTGATCACTTTCCGAATCACGGGCCGTCAACATAATAATTGGTACAGTTGGGGAAGCCTTGCGAATATCCGCACTAACTTGCATGCCATCCTTGCCTGGCAAGTTCAAGTCGAGCGTCACCATATCCCAGCCATCGACATCTTCATTGAACATTTCGACAGCTTCATTGCCATCATAAGCAAAATGGGCATCCCACTTTTCCTTCTTAAAAAACATGGCCATCATTTCAGAGACCGATTTATTATCTTCAATCATTAATAATTTCATAGTGCAACGTCCTCCAAGTTAATTACGATTGCTAACTTTGTTGATTAATCATCATTTATTAACCTATCTATTATCATACCCTACTTCGCGCTAGGATTCAGGATTAGTATAACAACAAATTAATAACAAAGCGTGCACGATTTGTGAAATAACTGTGTCATCCCATCATTGAGGGACACTTAATAATCTTGGCACATCAGTCACACATCATACCAGAGTCATGCTCACTGACATAAAAAGCACGATTTTCTGCCGTTCATACCGACCAGGAAATCGTGCATCATTCAGTTACATTTCACGAGTTGCGAGCGTGAAGTCACCATTTAAGTTCAGGATGACTGCCGGTTCGCCCCTTCACAACGTCCACTGTGCCTAATTCTTAAAGGAGTGGATTGGTGCCGGAATATGACCCCCACGCTTAATGAACGTCGTTGGTTGATTGGTGTTGACCGGCATAACTGGTGCTTGACCGAACAAGCCCCCAAATTCAACCGCATCACCAACACCTTTGCCGGTAGCTGGTATGACGCGCACCGCCGTTGTTTTGTTGTTGATCATCCCAATCGCAGCTTCATCGGCAATCATCCCACTGATAGTCGCGGCACTAGTATCACCAGGTACTGCAATCATATCCAGACCAACTGAACACACTGCTGTCATCGCTTCAAGTTTTTCAATATTCAAACGACCAGCACTGACCGCCCGAATCATCTCAGCATCTTCAGAAACCGGAATAAAGGCACCCGACAGTCCACCGACATGTTCGCAGGCCATCACGCCACCCTTCTTCACGGCATCATTCAGTAAGGCCAACGCCGCCGTTGTTCCCGGCGCACCGACACTTTCCAACCCGATTTCTTCCAGGATCTCAGCAACCGAATCGCCTTCGTTAGGCGTTGGTGCCAGTGATAGATCAACAATCCCAAATGGGACGTGCAACCGTTCTGACGCGATGGACCCAACAAATTGCCCCATCCGCGTCACTTTAAACGCCGTCTTCTTAATTTGTTCCGACACAATGTCGATCGACTGACCGCGAACTTCTTCTAAGGCTCGTTTTACGACACCAGGGCCACTGATCCCAACATTAATAACTCGATCAGCTTCACCAACACCGTGAAAAGCGCCCGCCATGAACGGATTATCGTCGACCGCATTGGCAAATACCACTAAACTCATGCAATTGACTGGATCGTCAGCCGCAATCTGCTTTATAATACGACCCATTTCACCGACCGCGTCCAAGTTGATTCCAGCCCGTGTCGACCCGACATTTACCGAACTGCAAACACGGCTGGTTGCAGCTAACGCGGCGGGAATCGATGCAATCAGTTTGCGGTCCCCACTTTGATACCCCTTCTGAACCAGGGCGGAGAAACCACCAATGAGATCGACACCTAGCGCTTGAGCTGCCCGTTCCATGGTTACTGCGTACGCGACATAGTCTTGATCCTGACTCGCAGCCGCAATCAATGCAATCGGTGTTACCGCAATTCGCTTATTGATGATAGGAATACCGTACTCTTCTTGAATTTGAGCGGCCACTTTGACCAGGTCCTTCGCGCTAGTCGTGATCTTATCATAGATTTTTTGCCGGGCCCGCTCACCGTCACTATCAACACAATCAAAGAGCGAAATGCCCATTGTGATTGTACGAATATCAAGATTTTCCTCGGCCACCATCTGAATTGTTTCTAAAATTGAACGACTTTCCATGGTAGCCTCCTATAACTTCTGAATTGCGTCAAAAACCGCTTGCCGTTGAATTCGAATCGTTAACTCTGATGCCTCACCGAGCGATTCTAACGCCGCTTTGGCTGCCGCAAAACTTAATTGCTGGTCATCCCATTCCGCCGATAGCATCATGGTAAAATTATGATCCATCAAGGTTTGCGAAATATCGACAATATTGATTTTTAAACGTGCTAACTCGTTCGCTACTTTTGCGACAATTCCCACTTGGTCCTGTCCCACAACGGTAATAATTGCTTTCATCTTTATAGCCTCCGTTAGACGCATCATTATTCGCGTTTGATTGTTCATATCATAGCATGAGTTCTTCTGAAACGCACCCGTTACTTTTGATGAAGTAACCCATGAGAATAATAAGAGATTCCTCATAAACATAGGTTCCCAGACGCACCTTTGCTATAATGAAAATTGCTTATTATTTTCAGAAAGGAGTCGTAATTTGACACAACAAAATCATTTACGGGGCGTCTTACTCGCTAGTAGTGCCTGTATTCTGTGGGGTATCTCAGGGGTGGCTGCGAGTACCCTCTTCATCAATAATCCGCATCTAACCGCAATGTGGCTAACGCAGGTCCGCATGATCAGTGCAGGCTTGATTTTACTCGTCTGGGGGATGGTGGCTGGTAAACATCCCTTTAAAATCTGGCATCACCGCCATGCCGCTTGGACAGCGGTGAGTTACGGTTTGCTGGGGCTGATTCCGGTTCAACTTTGCTATTTCGAAGCGGTTCGCGTTGGTAATGCCCCGATTGCCACGATTATTCAATTTCTTGGCCCATTCATTATCAGCATCTATTACTTCTTATTTAAGCACGTGACACCCAGTCGTATCGAACTGATTGGTATGATCATGGCCTTTATCGGGACACTATTGATCGTGACACACGGTCACTTAAACAGTCTGGCAATTTCACCCGTCATCTTGTTCTGGGGCGGCTTATCCGCCATCGGGGTCGCCACGAACACCTTGATTCCGCGAACCATTTTACCAAAGTATGGCGCATTAACCGTCACTGGCTGGGGGTTACTGATTGCGGGTCTGTTTCTAACCTTGTTACAACCCATGTGGCGTGTCCACCTGACGATTACCTGGCCCAATTAGGCTTGTTAATCGTCATTATTCTCTTAGGAACGGTGGCCCCCTTCCTGATGTTTGCGCGTAGTTTAAGCGATATTCTACCGACAACGGCCAGTTTGATGGACGCCTTCGAGCCCTTAGCCGCGACGGTTTTCTCGATTACTTTTCTAAACGTTCAACTCACTAGCTTCGATTTTATCGGCGGCTTACTGATTATCTTGGCAGTCATGGCACTTTCACTGAACACACATAAAATGTTGCACTTTTTGCGGCGCCGCCGAGCACACTCTTCATCTTAAACTGCTGTAATGATTGTCATGACCAGTAGACAGATTAGTTGGCAGAACAGTTGAGCTGTGCTAAACTAGGATTGTTGAATTTGGGGATGTTCTGGATTCGACAGGTATAGTTTGAGTTCGGATTGCGCTTCGTAGGTTGCGTCTACGTAAAAACGCTCAGTTTAAATTATAACTGCAAAAAATAATAACAATTCTTACGCTTTAGCTGCCTAATAAGCGCTTAACGTAGATCCTCCCAGGATCGTCCATGTTCTGGATCTGGGTCCTAAATTTAGTGGACTTACGCTCAAAGCTTCCACCTGGAGTTGCGAGAAGAGACTAATCAGGTTAGTCATTGCTGGGTGCCCTGTCATACGGCGTTTGCAATGATGAAATTTAAATAGTATGAATATGAGCGTAGATATCCGAGGGGCAATATGCTTGGACGCGAGTTCGACTCTCGCCATCTCCATTACTGAGTTTCAAAGTGATGTAATAAGCTCCAGAACACTTGTTATATCAACGCTTTCAGCTAACTGGCTAAAAGTTCTAGTTCGATTGTTCCGGTACAAACCGTAACAAATCTCGTAACAATTTTGATGCTGGCGGGCTGTATGTAAAAGCTATCTTAAACGGATGGCTTTTTTTATTTGAATAAACGTCACAATAGGATCCGTTGACCGATAGGCGGTTACCGTTACCTAATAATTGGGTGGCGATTATTTTTTTAGCGTCCAAATCAAAAACGCCATACTTTTTAGTATGACACTTGTTTTCATTCTATGACGGTACATCTATACTAGCCGTCATTCACTATAAGGAAATATCGGTAATTCTATGCCTAAATGATTAAAATTTTTATACATTTTTTTCTCACTAATCTTAATTAAGTTCCCGTGCGGGCTCCTGAACCAATAATGCGAATTAGCATCTTTAAATGTCATAGCTGTACTTTGCCGTACCCCACCCATTGCTGAACCACTATTCTTAATCCTCACTTTAGTTTCCCCAGGCTTTAATGTATCAACATAAACAGTCGCACTGGGAACAATATTTATTTCTGAGAATACATCTGAAGATCGATTATTGGTTGACAAAACATACACACCATATACTGGAATTGTTGAGGAATTCTGTATGATGACTGTTCTTGTAGACGCACCATTATCTGTTTTTGATTCATTTTGTAACCAACAAGCTACCTTTGAAGCTTGTTCCTCCTCTTTTTCCTTTTGATTTTCCTTCATTTGTTTTGCATTCATACCTGCTTGAGTTTGTGCTATCTGGATACTCTTACTTGTGTTCTGATTTGTAATCATGAACGATCCCATTGCTATGACAACGCCTACTATTGAAATAACATTTCCAATGCCTATCTTAGAGAAAAAATCTTTAATCTTTTTCATACTTCCACCTACCTCTTTAAATGATTATATACTTTAGATTTAAAGAACACCTGTCATAAATCTGTAAAGGCCTATCAAACTAATGTCAAACATGTAACTGCCTTACAATACAAATAACTAAACTTCATATAATGGAGTCAACAGGAATGTAACAACATTTAGTGTTAACAGTACTATGTGAACATTATATAAGCAGATGACTTTGGTTCTTTCAATCCGTTTAATTTCTTTATATCTTTTACTTATTTTATACTTTTTATCTTATTTATTGTATTTACATCTTTTACCAGATATAATGTAGTTGCGATTATAATTGAACATTAGAGACACCAATACCCCCAACTATGCCAGTAGTTGAGGGTATTTTTTACGCTTATGTACTAAACGGGTGTATTCAGCGTTGCCTAGCTTGCCTACTTTTTATCTTTATGATCTAACCACCTTGAAAACAAAGCAGTTAAAACAGCGACAATAAGCGGGGCGATTAGCGAATTGAACAATAGCGACACCTCCCATCCGTTACACGGTATAGGAGTTGGCAACTTCTATATTATTCAGTGTTCAAGGGTCAATTACAATAGGCAGAATTTATAATGAAATATTAAACACATCCCCGCCATACAAGACAACATCCACTATGCTACTGAAATCAAAAAAGCCAATGAGCTTTCCCACTGGCTTCTTGATATTTCCCCTCGAGCAATCGAGGAAAGGTTCCATATATAAATTGGACTAATGCTAATACAACCCGAATAACAGTTATAGAATCAGAAATATGGTCTGTGATAGCTTGCATATTCTTCAACATAAGCAACACCCCTTCCCAAAAACTAGTAACGTTAACATGACCCATAGTCTACAGTTACTTACGTTATTGCTAACTCCGGGGGGATCGTGAATATTATATCACTTTTTTAAGTATCTCTTTGAAAATTCGTAAAGATAACCATAGCTAATAAATTCTTTAATGTACTTACTACGTTTTTTTCCTACCGCCACAAGTACTCTACAGAAATCACGTTCTCCAAATTCTTTTATAAATAAAGAGAGCACTCCTTTATTTATTTTTGTTCCCTTTGATCTCTTTGTCGTTAATAGATATGCTTCTCGAAATCTATTAACATTATTTAACTGTAATATCTGGTAGATCAAGTTCTGACTAATGATTACATTGTTAAAATCACCCTTATAAACATCTAGTTGATCAATATTTAAGTATCTCACATCTTCAAACTTGCAATTAATAAAATGGCAATTTATAAATTTACTATTTCTAAAATTAGACTTAGAAAAATTAACATTATAAAAAATGGAATTATAAAAAACCGATCTTTCAAAATTACTGTGTTTTAAATTACATCCCACAAAGTCCACATTTCTCATTCGATATGTTTTAAATCTTACATGCGTAATATTTGAATTGATAAATCTAACGTTTTCTATATCTTTACCACGCTGTATTATTTTATATCTATTTACGCTCGTTACTTTATTTATCATTTTTACCCCCACTAACAAGATCAACATCTATTTCATCATACCATTCATGAAGCAAAAGTAATCATTTTGTATAGCGTTTTATATGCGTTAACCTCGCTATTTTTATAAGTAACAGCTAGTATTTTAAGTTCCATTCAGAGTTTTGAAAACTCCAGTTATCTCTAACACATCAAAATTTTAGCTACTTCAAAAAGCTCAAAATGTAAAACTTTGTAAACCTCTTAGTACAATGTGAACCCTTGCGATTCTATCGAGTATCTACAAGGCCATTGTGTCACGCTCTGCCAGCGCTATATGGTTTATAAACCATATAGTTCGGGAGGTGAGTGCCATTTGGGCGTGACTAAAAAAATAAAAAGCATAACCCATTTAATTTAGGTGGCTTCGCTCCATCTAAAACAGGTAACTTAAAAGGACTTACTTCTTATCCTTCTGAAGGATAAGAATTTTCAGACTAACTAATGCCCTGTTGAAAATCAGTCAATCAGACTGACTGGGGTTTCAAGTCATCCACTATTGTTAAGAATGATAGCGAAAACAGGTTATTCAAAACAACTTGTTGTTACCGACTTAAGGTTCTTGCAATGTACCTTAATTTTGATTGAATCCGAGGTCAATTAGATTGACCTCAAGAACAAGTACATGGAAAAGTCCTGTTTTCGTTCCCCAATTTTGGGGAGCCAACACAAGCAAATAAATGGCTGTTAAGCAACAGTTTGGATTGACTACTAATATTACACACCATAGTTGTGCTGGAGCTAATATGGGGCGATTTGGGAGCATTTGGGACAGTATTATCTCATGGTAAAACCCTATTAAGTCAGTATTTAGTCCAATACCCCTCCCCCTTTCAAATTAAATAAAAAAAGCAATATTTTTCCGGAGTCGAGTACTACCCACCGGTTCCTATTTTGAGAATTTTCGTTTATTTTTGGTACCCCGGGGGTATATAAAAACGGATGCTATCAATAGCACCCGCTTCAATAATAATTCACTCGCCTAGTTCCTCGCCCGGTTCGTAGTCTGCTGGTAATGTAATCAGGTCAATACCTTTAGTATACCAACGGTTAACGGTACGTGGCGACATGTACAACTCTGCTCCAATATCTTTCAATGATGCATCATCAATAAACCTTAGCTCTAAAACTGCGGATGCTTGGGGTTCCAGTAGGTTATCAATACAATTTAGAATCTCACTCTTAATCGGCTGTGCTTCCGCCCGCAACGATTGAACCCGCATCATTAGTTCATCATACCTAGCCATATCATCATCTAACGAATAACGCCGGGTTCCTCGTGGCATTCCGTTGAGCTGTGGACTATGGACGCCTTCCATACGTTTCTCTAATTCGTTGAGTCGCTCGCCTAGTCGTTTAATCTGTCTGGCATAAGGTAAATACCGTACCATAAAGTCCCGCTTCACCTGATCCATTTAAGCACCCTCTCCCTTCTACTCACCGTGATCACAGCTAACTAAAAGAAGCCATCCGTTACGGACAGCCCCACCGTGATCAGCTCAATGCTTGCTCATGGTCAACAGTAAATACAATTGGGATCCAATGTGGATGCTTATACTCCCGGTAAGTTTTTGCCACTGGTAATGTTGGCACTGCGCCATCAATTAAATAAATCATTGGTGAACTAATCTGCATAGCCACGTCTGGCCGTGTGATCACGTTATCAAATATCTTTAATGCATCCGCCGACCAATCAAACCAATATGATAAGTTTCGTTGACCTTGTACCCCGATTTCTAGGCCACCACGGTAATCATAATTACACTGGTCAAACAACTGTTCTAACTCAACAAAGCTAGTGGCGTCATGCTCACGGATATAGTTGTACATCTCTTCTTCAATTTGTTTAGGGCTCATTATCGTTATTCCTTTCAGCTTATGACACAGTGTGACACTACTTAGGCACTAATATAATGGCCACTATTCTTACTCTCCCAAGGGTTTTGCTATCATTGCCACTAATGACACATCATTTCAACTTTTTATAGCACTATGCCATTGTCCTTATATCTATATACATAATAAAAATAATATACTAATATAATAGTGGAATAGTGTCATTATGTCTTATAAGCGTAGTGATACCAAGGGGTTAGGGCTGTGACACTACTTAAAAAATAGTGTCATTTAGTGTACTCGTTTGTAACCTCTTTTTTGAATACCGTTAATCAATTTTCTAACCGCTTTCCATTCTTTCTTATTGTCCATTACGTATTTAATTTTATTGGAAAGCTTCCGATTTTTAACCAAATCTGGAACACCCATCTTAAAAGCAATTTCAGCACTGGCAACAAAATCACCTTTTATCTGGTCTAAAGCTTCCTCTATTTGGGCTTCCTCTTCATCAATGTACATAAAGTTCTCACGATTGCGAGCCAGCATTAATGCTTGTTCGTTGGTCAGCTTAAAACTAAAGCCATCCCGGTAATAACTAACGAACTCACCCCATAACTGATCAATGGTTTCTTGTGGTAATTCGTCCACTGGTGACTTTTCCTGCTGATCAGGATTAACCATAATTGGTAAGAAACGGCGTTCCCCGGTCTTATCCTTTAAATAGGTTAGCTCGTTGGTCGTTCGAGCCAACACAAAATTTTTATACTCTCTAACATAGTTACGCCTATAGGCTGGGCGAAACTCCAATTTTTCCAAACTGGCAAACTTCTTCAATATTTCAAAACTACTGTGAGCCGTTGCCGTCATTTCATCATCATTTACGATTAGTGCTCGCATCATATTGCCAAAATCATCTTTGTTTTCAAAACTGGTAAACTGGTCAGTGTACCATCCATTAGCCATATTTTTTAGTAACGTGGTTTTACCCGTACCTTGTCCGCCAACTAGGTCTAAAACAAAATCAAACTTAGTTTCTGGTTTAAACGTCTTAGCCACTGCACCAACAAAAAATAACATAGTTTGCAGAGTGGTAACTTCCGAATGGTCAGCACCTAAGTAGGTTGGTAGAAAATCCGCTACCCTTTTTTTACCATCCCACTTTTTAAAGCAGTTGTTGAAATACTCAATTACCGGATTAAACACGTTCTTGCGTGAAACGTTAGTCACTGCATCATTAATCAACTTAGGGGCAAATACTACCCGATAATGTGCTTCCATATATGCTTGAATGGCTGGTGTGTACTCATCCTTCAATTGACCGTGTTCAATCAATAATTCTCGTGAATCTCTAGTTACTTCCGTTTCGTGCGTGAACTCATTAAACGCAAAAAGTTGTTTTAAAACCGGATCATGTTCTAAAATCAAACTAGCATTAAAAATACTATTCGCTTTAATATTGCCTTGCGTTGTTTTCATAAAGTTAAGTTTCTGTTTCAATGGGACTACTTTCTGTTGTTCCTGTAACTTAATTAATTTGTCCGCCTCTTCCTCTGCACTCACAGGGCGACACCCTCTTTCTTTAAAGTTTGCTTCCCGCATATTTTGAAGTTAACCGGTCGTTCTCTTTATAACAATCCGTTAACATCCGCTGACTTACTGTAATCAATGTCAATAATTGCTTACGAACATGTAAGGCTTCAATGGCCACTGCATTAATATTCGTGTCGGATGCATCCCGGTCATATTGGTTCACCACATCCGCAAAATTTTCGGCAAGGTCTTGGGCGGTGTCTAGCAATTGTACGGCGTCATAAACTACCCCATTGTTCTCTTCAAAATCGTATGGAAAGTTATTATTATCAGTTTTAGTCATTGCCTATTTTCTCCTTTTAAAATCAGTGATAAACTAAAACCTGTCTAGGGGTTCTAGTTCTAAGTCCTTGCGTGCGTCCACACGTAAAGGGCTTTTTCTTATCTCTTGAAAGGATAAGAATATTAAAATTCAGGTTCTTTCAGTGAACCTGATTTATCCACGGATTGAATACCATGGAATACCGCTTCAAGCTCGGCGGATGCATCGTTATTGATGGTTACGGCGTCTGCCGCCACTTTGTAATGATGGTTAACTAAGTAATCGCAATCCGTCAATAACAAGCTGTAATCATGCACCAAGTCCGCCAGTTCGTCCGTGGTCAGCCGTTGCATTGGATCATACTTAGTCCGGTTCTTTAGTTGGTCGCTGACCTTTTCAAAATCAGTCTTAGTGAAACTTAAATCTAAACCGCTTTGCCATAATTTCATTTGTGAACCGGCCAGCGCTAACATTTCATCATTGGTCATTACTAACGCTACTTTATCCATCCGTGAAACCTCCTTTTATTAATCGCCTTGCCCGCCAGCATGGATTTATTTAATTTGTCCGTTGTGATTAATAAACTTGTCAATGTCCTCCACTGCATACAGGGTCACGCCCTCAATGATGTGGCATGATAACCCCTGTTTAGTCCATTCGTTGAACGTTCCAGCACTAACACCAGCATACTTACTAGCCACGTTCTTGCGTAGCCATTTCATATTGATACCAGCATCCCGCTTAACATTCGCCACCGTATCAGAAACCAATGTATAAACGTAGTCCCGTAACGCTTGGTCTTGTTCGTCTGGTAAGATCACTTGAATTTTATTCATTGCAGTACCTCCTTTGGTTTGGTTGGGAGTGTTAACTGAACTTGGTAAATAATTCCTTGACGTTGTATTGCAGACTTAACTTGTTGATAATCCATTTTCAAGCCTAGTAGAGTAATAACTTGGTCTTTCACCCTACGAACGGCGTCCGCCTCATCAGCACTCAAATAATGCGTGATTGCATCCGCTTTAGGAATCCCCCTAGCTTGCCTTAACTTACCAATACTTACGCCCAACGCTTGCTTATAAACGAGACTGTTAAACGCGCTAAACTCATGACCGTGCATATCAATCTCGCTATTAGTAATTGCGGTATTTAATTCCTTAGATGTCTCTTTGCCAACTTCAAACATTACCCGGCGTTTGGCTAGTTCTCGCTTCATTGACGTAAATTGTCGAACTAGTTCCTCTTTAAAATCAGCTTCCCGGGGCGTATTTTTTAAAAATGTGATTAACAACGTAGCTTGCTGTTCATTCAATAAGAACACTTTTGCTTTCTGGCCACTTGGCTTAGGCTTCATTTTAAATGACACTTTGCCGGCTCCCGCCCTCTTTAATCTCCCGTATTGCTGATTAACCATAACGTTAATCGCATGATGAGTAATCCCCGCATACTTTGCGATAATATCACCGGTTGTAAATGGTTCGGCACTTAATTGCTGTGATGGTGCTAACACTAAATTAATCATAGTTTTACCTCCTTAAAAAAATTGATAGCATCCTTAATTGGATACTTGATCAACCAGGTTATCTATTGCTTCTTCAACTCGTTTTTTTCTTTCATCGGTTAATGGTGTTCTTAGCCAAACTGATAACCTGCCATCACTAATACCAATCTGCTTTGCAACTTCCCAATGAAACAAACGAAAACGAGTCATTCTATCTCTTAAATCCTTATTGTTCATAAAGTACGCCCTCCTAAATGTTTTTATAAAGAACAAAATTCAATAAAGTGAACACTACTAGCTCACAAAACTGATTATATACATAGTTTTTTATAAAAGCAACAACAGCACTTGCTGTTCTCTATAAAAACATATATGATATGAAATATAGGAGGAAACATTATGCAATCAAAAATCCCTGAAATCATGGATGCACACAAGACATCCGTTTATGAATTAAGTAAGATTACCGGTTTATCCAGAACCACCCTTACTCCATTAGCCAATTCAAAAAAGCTACCACCCAAAACCAGAATTGAGACATTACAAAAAATAGCTCAAGCTTTTAATACTAGCGTTTTACAATTAATATCCGATGACCTAAAAATACAATTACTATCAGATATTGAAATAGATGATGGCAACTCTGCAACAGTTAATCAGATTCTATTCAAGCTAAAATATGAAAGCGAAAGTAAAAACGGATGTTTTATCGTTTTAGGACATGCCATTTCGCCATCCTTCAATGATATTTCTAGCAAAATTAATAATTCCAAAGACTCCGTTAATGTTTTTGCAAGCCTTCCTGTCGGAAACATGAAATCAAGGCTCTTTTTGTCATTGAACTTAATTAATTATGCTGAATTGATAGACTCTTATAGTCCAATTAATACAGAAGTAAATGAACTCATTACATCAAATGAATTACTTAACAGGGACAATGATTTTATTTCTAAATTTACTAATGATGAACTTGAAAATACAATTCACGCGATAGTTACAGGATATGAGGTAAATCATCATTCTTCTTTTTCTCAAATTATCTGGGACAATCAAGTCAACGCAATTCCAATTGTTGATGACAACCAAGAAAAGCACATTCTTTTTAGTAACACTGCAAATCAAGGTAATCCCATTTATCATGAATTAACTAAATAACCCCTCTCACTACATACCAACGCCCGCCAGCATGGTATGAAAGGATAATAGCTTATGGCTAACATTAAGCAGTACACTAAAACGGATGGTACATCCGCTTGGAAATTCAATGTTTATTTGGGTGTTGACCCATTGACTGGTAAGGAAACCCGCACCAATCGTCAAGGCTTCCACACGAAAAAAGAAGCCCAGCTCGAACTAGCCAGACTTCAAATTGAGTTTGATAAACACGGTAAGAAGACGCACGTTAACCGCACCTACGAGGACGTTTACAGTGCTTGGATAGATGAATACCGCAATACGGTCAAGGAAAGCACCTACGTTAAAACAGTTGGCTATTTTAAGCACCATATTTTACCGGCATTCGGTGCTTACCGGATTGATAAAATCACCGTGGACTATTGCCAAAAGATTGTTAATAACTGGTTCAAAGTATTCAAAAAATACCAGTCAGTCATGAACTATGCATCACTAGTGTTCAAGTATGCCGTTAAACATGGCATGATTGACCGAAACCCGGTTGACTTGATTACGTACCCTCGTCGTGAAGCTGTTATCGGTGCGAATGAACATGAAAACTTCTACGATAAAAAAGAATTGCGGATGTTCCTTAGTGCTCTTGATCAAGAAGACGCCGAACACGGAAATTACAAGGCTGATACCCTATTCCGGGTGCTGGCATTCACTGGAATACGTAAAGGGGAGGCGCTCGCCCTAACGTGGGATGATATTGATTTTCAGCAGCGTACCATCACAATCAATAAGGGATTAACACGAGGCGAACACGCTCGCTTGTACGTCCAGACGCCTAAAACGAAAAACTCTAACCGCATTATCGATATAGACGACAACACAATTAGAGTTTTTAAGCAGTGGCAAATCCGCCAGCGCCAAGAATTATTCATGTTTGGTTATAACGTCAACGACAACGAACAACCGCAATTAATTTTCTGTAACAATAAGAATGAGTATCTTTCTCCGTCCCGGCTCAGAACATGGCTCGTCCATATTATTAAGAAGTATCACTTAAAATATATCACAGTCCATGGATTCCGCCACACGCACGCTTCAATTCTCTTTGAGGCGGGTGCATCATTGAAACAGGTTCAGGAACGACTAGGCCACTCCGACATTAAAACGACTATGAACGTGTATGCTCACGTCTCAAAGCACGCTAAAAAAGATACCGTTGATAAGTTTATGAAATACCTTGATTTATGATAACCCGTAACAAATCTCGTAACAAACAACACATAATTAGCCAGCAACAAGGCTTAATATGTTGGTATAACAGCATCCGTCAGTATAGGGGTTCGATACTCGCCATCTCCATTATTGAGTTTCAAAGTGATGTAATAAGCTCCAGAACACTTGTTATATCAATATTCATTAAAGCTATCCTAACGGGATAGCTTTTTTTGTCCTATTTTGATTAGCGTGCTACTTCAGTAAAAAGCCCTTTTCCAAATTGGAAAGGGCTTTTTTTACCGATAATACAACCATGGTTAACCTGATCAACCAAAATCTGTCCAATAATTATAAACGCCACAGCCAACGGTGTTAAAGTGGATTGCAACCAGTCTGTTAAAATAATAAGTGCTCACGGCACTAATCCAGCTGCGTTAGCATGCGGCCATTTAGACCGTACCGACCCGCTGGCGGTTAAACCCAACCTGTACTAAGATCCGATACAATAACGGCACAATGATGACACATGCCACCGCATTAATGGTCGCTGCTAATAAACTCGTGAAGGACCCAATCATGGCGACCTTGAGCGTTGTCCCCACCATTAAGGCTTCAATCACGCCTGTACACCACGAAGTGACGATTTTTGTGAGCCCTGCGACTAACGATACCCAGTAAAGCCGGCCAATACGATCTTCACGATAGCCGATTGACTTGAAACTCAGGTTGACCATCGCGGCCAGAATAATTGCTTCAATAATTGTTAACCACGAAGTTGCGGCATACCCATTCAGAATATCAAACAAGCCAAGCCCCACTGCACCAGCCGTAGCACCATAGCCAAAACCAAGCAACATCACTGCGAGCACTGTCAAAATATTACCAAAATGAATAAATGGCCGCCCAACAATCGCGGGCAACGGAATTCGTAATACACTGATACCAATAAAAATAATGGCGGCAAATAACCCTGCCAAGACGAGCTTTTTTAATTGTTCAGACCTTCCCATTCAATTCCCTCCAATTTTGCACATCTATTTATCATTATATTCTAATATAAGTGTGAATCAATTGATAGTCCTAGTCTATTTTTTTCGTGACGGTAACTGAATAATAGTCGCTCGTGTGGGCGTCTCAACACTTACTTCATACGCAACTGCTAACAAATCATAAGCAGCTCGGGGCATTTTGTATTGATGACACACTAAATAATAACCTAGATCAACAGCGATTTGGTGCGCGATAGCAATACTGTCACCACTACGATTAAGCCGGCGACGAGCCCGCGCAACTAACCTGGTCAACACAACATCGCTTCGAATCTCAATTGCCATGCTGGCAAGTGCTAGTTGGGCACTTAATCGTTCATTCGGTTGGGTCGTACGTGCTTTTGCCTTTGCCATTTTTTTCAACTCCTCAGTGTAATCATAGGAGTTTCGCTTTGGCTTCGCAACGAATGACACCCTCAAAGCCGCGTCATCACTGAGCTCGTTTAACTTTCACAAAAAATATTATTGAATCATTTCAATTCAAATTCAGCAACAGCGCCCACATCACTAGTCCATTCCATATAAGTAATTTTAACTTACGATTTAATTTATATCTGCCACCGATACTTAATCATCCGTCTCTTGATTCGGTAACCCGAATAGCAATACCCCAACACCGAGTAAGAGTACGGCCACGAACACCATAAAAATTGCCGGAATGCCAAATCCAATTGCCATCAGCGCACCAACTAAAAATGGGCCGATGGTTGCGCCAATGCGACCAATTGACTGGGCAACGCCCATACCAATTCCCCGTACCGCGGGCGCAAATTGCCCCGGTGTGAAAGCAATCATAATTCCCCACGCCCCTAGCGTAAAGAACGACAACCATGCACCACTAATCAGAATCATCGTTGGATTATTGGCCGTCCCAAAAGCTGCGGCACTGACGACCGTCCCAATCAGATAAGTTGCCAATACCGCCTTACGCTTGACGACGCCGATCAACCACGCAGCTAGATAATAGCCGGGAAGTTGCGCCAAGCTCATCAACATCGTATAGCCAAACCCATGTACTAATGAAAATCCGCGCAACACCAAAACGCTTGGAAGCCATAAAAACATACCGTAATAGGCAAACATAATCACAAACCATAGAATGCTGAGGCAAATCGTAGCTCGTCGATATTTAGCGGACCACACTTGCCGCAATGCCTGTCTAAAATCAACTTTTTGTGGCCGATTAGCCTCCTGTTCTGCAGGTAAGTGTCGGCGTAACAGCAACGCATACAACCCCATTAAGGCGGTGATTAAGACCGTCATCCGCCAACCAATGTGTGGCATCACTAAAAAGGCCAATAACGATGCTGCAATCCAACCAAACGCCCAAAAACTATCTACCAGGACTAGCATGCGTGAGCGCTGTGTTCCCGTATAATGATCAGCAATCATTGTCGCAGCAACCGGTAGTTCACCCCCCAGACCAATGCCAGTCAACAACCGAACGACTAAGAACCACTCGACGTTCGGGGTAATCGTCAATAACAAATTACCAAGCGAAAAGAGCAGTAGCGTCCCAATGAGGACCGGCTTACGCCCCAATTTATCTGCTAAATAGCCGCATACCAAGGCCCCAATCATCATGCCAAGCGTGGTGATCGCACTGACTGCTCCCAACTGTCCTGCAGTTAGCTGCCAACTTTCTTTAATAACCGGCATCACAAATGATAGCAGGGCCACGTCTAACGCATCAAAAAGCCAGGCCGTCCCGATGACCCATAATAGCTTAGCACTATTTCTTTTACTTTCGACCATTCCAATACTCCCCCAAATTTCCTAATTAGCCTTCCGCTGATTTAGGTATTTTTTACCTTTATGGTGCTATAAAAGTAGCATACCGACTTGGACGTGTCAAATGAACTACTTTAGCCGGTATACCTTAGCGGGGCGTCCAGAAGAGCCAGGTCGGGCTGTCCCCACCTCTGTAAATAAATGAACGTGGGTTTTACGAAAGTTTGAATTGTCGATAGTTGCCACTGGCTGCCGCCACAAAATCGCATACAGCTGGCGCGCCTGTTTGAGTGTGAACTGCTCACCTAACACTAATAAGATCGTAGGAGCATAGTCCAGGCGATTGCGCACACGTTGTAGGGCGTTTCTTAAGATCAGGCCATGATCGGCGGTTAACAACTGCTTGGCGATTCGTTGATAAAACTCCCGCTCCGTCTGCGAATCGGGAACACCAGCAAATGCCAAACCATCAGCGACCAGATCATCACGATCCACCCGCGGCGTAATGGCAAACCACTTGACATCGCGCGCACCATACCCCGGAACTAGTTCCGGCTTGACTGGCAAATAAACCATATACGTCAACGCCAGTGAGCGTTCACCCGGCACGCGATCGACCGCGGTAAACGTCCCTAACTGTTCTGTATGGAATTGGGCAAGCTGGACGCCCAACTTCTCACGAACTAATCGCAATGCGGCTTCATCCGCACTCTCATCCGTTCTCAAATACGTCGTCGGTAATCCCCAGGTATTCTCAAAAGGAGCGTGATCACGCTGAATAAGCAGGACCAGCAGTTGCTTGGTCACTGCATCGAAACTCCAGATTACGTTCGTAATACTGATTAATGGCCGATAACTGACTTCATGCGCCATTCAAATCGTCCTCCTACAAAAACGGCCACTGGCAAATGCCGTGGCCGTTGTTTATTTTTTAATTCATTGCTTGTAGCGCTTGAACCGTCCACCCGTTAATGGCTGACTTTTCAATAATTGCTTTTTTTATTTCCCAGACATCCGCTTTGATATAGCGATGTCGGGCGGTCATTAAGGGAATATCAGTGTAGACCTCTTGACCGCGATTAATGGTAACGCGCATTGAATTACATCCTTTCCTAATGCTCAGGAAATCTGTAAATAATTCTAATACTCAATACTGGGGCAAGTACATGATACTAAAAATTAATTTATCCAAAATCTGAGGTAAATTTAATCCGGCAGCGTGAAGTCCACCGAACTAACAATTAACTTTATCATATTTTTGAAGTTATCGCTAACAGAATGCTCTTTCTTTGACTTAATTTAAATTTAGCCCTAATAATGAAGGCGTTTGCATTGTGTAAAAACAGATTCCGATTTACACTAAAGGTAATTTTATAAGGGAGGTTTTTACATGCGCAATTATAAATATGCCGTATATGGCGGTATCTCAGTTGTTTATTTAATTACCCTATATGCGTTGTACCACCTTATTCGAACGGCTTATATTCTATTCTTTCTCTAGCCCAGACCAACCCGCTGACTTCAGGATAACGATCATCAAACAAGCTCATCTGACCTGACTAAGGCCGGATGAGCTTGTTTGATTTTGATTCTAATTGCGTAACGTGACTGACTCACAGTCCCAAACCAACTATTGATTAGCAGAGCCCCGGTCATATCATCGATGCCATAAAAAGCGGTCAACTGCCAGTGCTACCTTAGCATTTTCATGTAACTGGCTGTGCTGCGCATGGGCCCCATAAAAGTCTTTTTCGGTGTAATCAACATCCCGCCCACGCAATAAATACTTGATGGAACGGGCCGACACGTTGGTGACCAAGCTGTCCGAATGACTACCATCGTTCAAGGTTCCCACGATATTCAATAGTTGCACATTTTTAGGAAAATTGCTCCGCTTGGCTGCCAATAATTCATAGGCTGCATGTAAATATTTCGGTTGCCCAGAAGTCAGAAACGAGTTCTGATTAGCAACATCATCTTCCCCGACCACCCCATCAAACGGGCCAGCGATCGTCACTAACTTATTGATCTTCGGAAAAGTCGTCGTTTGTTGCGTCATCAGCATATTAACGCTAGCGACACAGCCCGCAGAATGGGCGACGATATTATAATGTTTAAACGCGTGCTGTTGTTGAACCGTGGTAATCACCTTAGCCAGCCAAGCACTCTGTTGGTCATACTGGGCCAGATTGTTCTTGAACACGACTTGAATTATCGGGTTACGCACCCGACCACGCCATTTACCCGTCAACGTCACTTGACCACTGGTACTGACCGTTGCCACCAAAACTTTGTGAGCATGAGCAGTCTTTTCAGCATGCGCAATCAGGGTATTCGTTGATTTCGCACTCCCCTGAAACCCGTGGACGTAAAATGTGGGGGTCTGTTGATTCACATACGGCGATATTTTTTTAGTACTTGCCGCCCGTTGCGTTGCTTGTTGCTTAGTGGTTTGAGAACCACAACCGGTTAAGCCAACGACTAATAAGACTGCCACCAGCCACCATTTAATTTGTTTCACTTTATCCGCCCCATTAATATTTTGAAATATTCTACTTTAATTAAATCTAAGTCAATTGAACTCACATTACCAATTTCGTTTGACAGCGACCAACTCATCTTGTAAATAAGTGCTTGCTAACTGCAAGTATGTCACGTGTTTGCCAGGCGTGGGTGCATGTAATAGCCAGCCATCACCGGCATATAGGGCAACGTGGTGTACCGCACCGTTCCCATGATTATGAGCAAAGAAACACAGATCCCCAAGCTGGGCATTTGCTATGTCGACCGCCACTCCTTGCTTGATCTGATCCTGAGCATCGCGCGGTAAGCGAATACCTAGACTGCGATGCAAGGTATAGACGAATCCAGAACAATCGAAACCATAAGCACTGATGCCACCCCATAGGTAGCGTAAATCCAAGAATTCTTCACCGAGTCGAACGAGTGTCGCTCCCGGTGTCAAGCGCGCGGTTCTAAATGCAAACTGCGTCGCACGTTTTGCAATTTTGCCCGTTCCGAGTGGGGTCTGGACCGTATAATAACGATGATCTTTGCTACTAATAACGGGTAGTTCCGTTCCAAGGCTAAGATTTAAGAACGTACGGCCATCTAAGCATAGTAACGGCGTAAAGCCACGCCGTATCGTAATCATCGGCCCAGTTTGAACCGGCAATGGGACGGTCGACAATTGCGCCGCCCATACCCATCCTGGATACCCCTGTGGATGCCGGGAGTCGGCCTGATTAACAACGTAACCATAGGCCCAGCCATTGACAAACTGTTCGACTAAAAAGACGTCGTTAAATAACGCCTGCGTCACGATGCGATTGTCGCGTTCCAAAGCCACAGTATCTTCATCTGATAACTGCGCCAACCATGGTTGTAAGCCGACATTTGCTAGTGCCGGAGTATCGATGGACGTATTGTTTGGCTGCCGCCACACGTTCGCAACGGCCGCAATAATCCGTGTTGATTGCATTCTAGTCACCTCATTTTTTCAGTTTACCATATCTCCGGAACCACGTCTGGCTTCCTGGTCAAACCTTGAAGTGATTTTAACTTTAATCGATCGCCCCCCACCGCCGTGGCACCTCGGCACGTTAAGAAGCTATCCTTTCAGTAGAAACTTTACACTAAATATTAAAAATCACTGTGAAAGTATGCTATGATACTAATAATTACTTAGGAGGCGTTTTAACGATGGATAAAACCGATTTGAAGATTTTGAACGCCTTGCAGGCCGACGCGCGAATCTCCTTAAAAGCGCTCGCCGATCAATGCTTCATTTCTTCGCCCGCAATTTCCGCTCGCATCACTCGTCTGAAAAAGAGTGGCATCATTCGTGACTATCAAGCAAATCTTAACTTTGAAAAGCTCAATTACCACATAAAAGCCTATATTCAACTCCAACTTGAACCAACGCAAAAGGAGCGCTTTTACCCATTTGTTGCCGGCATTCCTAATATTCTGGAATGTGACTGTATCACGGGTGAATACTCTCAAATTTTGAAAGTGATTTTCGAATCAACGCAGGCATTAGACGAGTTTGTCAACCAATTACAAACATTTGGAAAAACGAGTACTCAGATCGTCTTTTCAACAAGTGTCCCTAACCGTGGCCTCACGTTGCCCGATGATCACGACATGTCTAAAATTAATCATTAATCCGCATGCACAGGGAAACTGTAGCTTAATAGGCGCACCGAGAAACCATGTTAGTTTCTCGATGCGCCTATTTAATGAATTCCAATTGCAATGTCAGAGATCGGTAGCCCGCTTCAAATCAAACCCAACTATCAGTTATGGGCACCTCAGGACCAATTCAATAACCTAAAAATCGCTTGTGGTGTCGTCACTTGATAATGACGCTTGAGAACTTCTAAGCCAATATTACAGCCTACCAATAGACTCCCACCTAAAGCCACGCCCACCCATAATTGTGGTCCCAACCAATGAATGGCAACTAAACTACACAAAAATAACACCGCACCAACAATCATTCCTAGCGTGTAACTCACAAACCATCGTCTCATTGGGCACCTCCACGACACAAACTAATTACGCGAATCGGTTCATCACATAAATTGCACCAAGTCCAATTCCCCATAAAACTAACAGCGGTAGTAAAACAAGCATGCCGAACTGGTACCAACCTAATACCATCATAAATAAAATCTCAACACTATGGCCGAACACTAATAATTGAAAGTATTCACGAAAATACCACTGCACGCCGATACCAATCAAGAAACTAATCAAGATCACACCATAGAACGTTCCATGCAGCATTTTACAAACTCCTTTTTATTGCGTTTGCTATCTAACCTTACATGGTAAGTATGCCGTATTGAGGCCTAAATCATCATCATATTTATGTAAAGACTAGGTTATTTTTCAGTAAAGACTGTTTGATGATTTTTAAATTATTGCAAACTGCTGTTAACAGTTACCTGCGTAACGTGTTATGATTAAAGGACAAATTAATTAAACGCAACAATTATGGGGGCGCACTGTGTTACATCTACTTACGCTATCGAGCTTAGGCCGAGATCTTTTTAATATCAAAATGCTAATTGTCATTCTCATTACAATTGGCCTGATCACCCTAATGACCATTCTGACCTACCTCCTAGAGCAACAGGTCCATCGTCGTCAAAATCGATATTGGACTATTGGGGCCCATGGTGCCGAGGCTTTAAGTGTCCTCATTAGTATGATCCTATTACGACAAATATTCATTACGCTGAATTCAGGTAGCATTATCAGTTGGACCTACGCAACGGTTCAATTAACGATTCTTCTGTTCAGCCTTAACACCATGCGCAACCTGGCCGTTGAAATTATTAACCTGTTAATGCCATTGTTCATTTATGGTCAGGCCATCTGGTTGGGCCACAGCACGCAGTACCTGCCAGTTTTTCTGGCCATGGCCATTATCTTGATTAGTACAGTCGTCTATATTACTCATAACTATCAAGAATTACACGCTACTCAATGGAAGTATCTCCTGTTCCAAATACTATATAGTGGCACTTGGTGGGGCGTTATTTGGTCAGTTCATCCGTTCAAATTGAGCCATACACTCGTCATCATTCTAGCCTTTGTCCTTTACATGTGGTTGATTCGTTTAGCAGTCAATCGCGTCCAAAAGTTTTTCAATGAAGTGCTCACCTTTGATCAACAAGTCAATTACGATGAATTAACCGGTATTCGTAACCGCGCCAGCTTTGACACGCATGCGCGTGAAGTGTTTGCCGCGTATCAGCACCATCAAATGGGGCCCGTCACTATGGTCATGTTCGATATTGACCACTTTAAAGCCTTTAACGATCAGTACGGCCATCTGGCTGGCGACGCCGTACTCCGACACGTGGCGCATTTTGTTGAACTTGAACTTAATCAGCGCAGCACTCACGGTCAGATCTTCCGCTATGGCGGTGAAGAATTCGTCATCATTTTTCGTGGCATCTCAGCGCTTGAAGCTGGTCAAATAATGCGTACGATTCAGCGTAAACTGAAAACAGTACCAATCAAATTTAACGTTCAAACGTTGAACGTGACCGTTTCAATTGGCATTTCAGAATTGCAACCAACCGACCAGACTTTCACTGATTGGTTCGTCCGCGTTGACGACTACCTCTATCAGTCCAAGCAGGCCGGTCGCGACCAGACCACGGTTGAAAGTCAATTACTAACGGATTAATAATTGTTCCCAAAAGGCCGTTAATTTGTAAATTCGTTCCCGATTTACAAATTAACGGCCTTTTTGGGTTTAGCGATTACCGATGGGGACAATGGCGCGCTGACGGTCCAATAATTACTGAATCGCCAGCAGTCCATTTTCAAATTAACTAGTCAGCTAACAATAATTTTCTCCTAATCAGGACATCCAAAAACAGTCCATGCTTGAATGTCTATCCACAGACAAGCCCAAGCATGGACTGCTATTAAAAAGGATAAGAATTAGCCTTGTCGTTCTTTCAAACTGAGTTTCTCGACGTTCAATTCCTTGTCAACCCAGCCATTCACAAAACTGCTCTCATGACTAACCAAGATTAGATTACCTTGGAAAGCCTGTAATGCACGCTTGAGGCCTTCTTTAGTTTCATCGTCCAAATGGTTCGTTGGTTCATCCATAATTAAGAAGTTACTTGGAACCAATTCAAGCAAGGCTAATTTAACCTTAGTCTGTTCGCCCCCACTGAGTAAGTGCATTGGCTTCATCGCATTCGCCGCATTAATCCCACACTTAGCCAACTTAGTCCGAATTGTCTTCGGTAACATCGTAGGGTATTCATTTTGAATCGTCTGTAACGGTGTCAACTGTGGGTTATCCCATTCCAAATCTTGATTGAAATAATTGATTTTAGCAGATGGCGAAAAATCTGACTTACCACTTAACGCTGGAATTACACCTAAAATTGACTTGATCAAAGTTGATTTACCAACCCCATTAAAGCCCTTAAACGCTAATTTTTCACCGTTGGTCATCGTAAAAGTTACGGGTTCCAACAACGGCTTTCCGTACCCAACAGACAGCTTCGTCACACTCAATGCATTTTGAGAACCCGTATCAAGGTATGGAAAGGCAAACTTGGCGTGTTCATTTTCACTCGGTGGATCAACCCGATCCAAATGCGATAGCATCTTTTCCCGTGACTTCGCCATCGTTGACTTTGAACCGGCCTTGTTCTTGCGAATGAACTTTTCGGCTTTTTCAATCACAACTTGTTGCTTTTCAAACGCCTTCAGTTGGGCTTCCTTACGCGCTTCTTTTTGCCGCATAGCCGCTTTAAAATCGCCCCGGTACTTAATAATTTTACCGAATGCCACGTCACAAATACAGTTTGTGACCTGTTGCAAGAAATCATAGTCATGAGAGATCACCATAACGGCCCCTTCAAAGCCGTTCAAATAATCTTCCAACCAACTGATATGCGCCGTATCGAGGTAGTTCGTCGGTTCATCAAGAATAATCACATCCGGGTTTTCCAGCAATAGTTTAGCCAAGATGATCTTCGACCGTTGACCACCAGACATCTCACTGATGACGTGATCCCGACCGATTTCATCTAATCCTAGTCCGGTAATTACCCGTTCCATTTCTGTCTCAACATCATAAAAATTATTGGCTTCCAAGGTCTCCTGAATCCGACCTGCACGTTCCAATAACTGGTCATCCATCTTTTCAGCATAATCCGCATAAAGTTGTTGCATCTGCGCATCTAAATCATACAAGCGTTGAAAAGCCGTTTTCAAAAAGGCGTATAGCGTCATGCCGGCTGGAATATCGGCGTATTGATCCAGATAGCCAGTTCGAACGTTGCGCTGCCACTTGATCTGACCAGATAATGGTAAGATCTGGCCAGTTAAAATCTTAATTAGGGTACTCTTACCCGCCCCATTTTGACCAACGATACCCATATGATCCGCTCGTTCCAGCGTAAAATTCGCATCGTCATATAATTTACGGTCCGCAAAGCTTTGCGATAAATCCGTTACTTCTAGTAAAGCCATGTTGTTTTCAACCTACACTTTCATTTTGACCCGTATTAAAACGGGCCCCGTCATATCACGAGGCCCGTTGCGATAGCCCTGATACTAAGCTAGCACCAAGTCTTTATCTAGTTCATATTGCATATGGAAGTACATCCGATCACCGATAGGCTTAATTCCTACCGATTCGTAATGATAACGGTCATAGAGCTTCTTAGCTCCTAAATTAGCCATGTCAACGTTCAAACCAATCCGCTTTTGACCAGCTTGTCGCGCGTATCTTGGCAGGGCGGCGAGTAACTTCCCGCCAATCCCATGACCCTGATAATTCGGGTCGACCGCAATCGAATCCAGGTACCATTCGTGCTCATAACTTTCAGCTTCAGCTTCAAATGCTGAACCAAACGCATCATTATTCGCAGTAACTCGTGCTAACACGTCGTCCACCGCGTCCTCATTTTTGTCAGGATAACCAAACGCTACCCCGACCACTTGACCATCGGCCTCGGCCACTACCGTCGTTGCCTTACCAGACAAATAATCAGGTGTCCGGTAAGCGGCAGTAATGGCCTGCTCTAAGTCAGGTTCAGGAATGTCGTCTAGTTCCTCAAGTTGCATTTCATCAAAAATCATATTAATTAGCGGTGCTATCTGGCCCGCGTCGTCTTGATCGGCTGGTCGAATTGTTATCACGAATAGCCCTCCTTCTTATAGTAACACCTACATTACTATGAAAAGCAAGCATTGTCAAAAGTCGCGTCCGGTGTGAACGGTTACAGTTGTTATTTTTTGAGTTGCTTCCCAAATACGGTCACATCCGTCCCATTATCAATCGTGGTATACTGAATAACACCGTCTTATACTCATTATTATTGGCATGAATCATGATTAAAACGTACCAGTTAGATTGCTGTTCGTCAGCCGTTGCGCGTCCTATGCCGACCTCCGGGGCTGGGTGACAATTGCTGGAACGCAGCCGACGTCGATTTGAGCTAACGCATA